>ENA-OQMY01000048-OQMY01000048.1-human-gut-metagenome-genome-assembly--contig:-NODE-48-length-43288-cov-5.829638_pt1 | contig 43288 bp, 46 predicted proteins | sample MGYA00242623_ERZ504868 | MGnify/ENA primary metagenome ERZ504868 (study PRJEB26092, sample SAMD00036386) | human gut metagenome | host: Homo sapiens | study: EMG produced TPA metagenomics assembly of...
AATTCAATCGCACATATGGTCACTATCCGAAATATCCGGTTGCTGATGCCGGATACGGTTCTTACAATAATTATCTTTATTGTGAAGAACACGGCATGGAAAAATACATGAAATTTACCATGTACAAAAAAGAAAACGACGGACAAAAAGTATCATGAGAATCCGTATCGTGCTGTAAACTTTGCAAAAGATGCAGATGGAAATCTCTTATGCCCAAACGGTCGAAAATTCCTCTTCAAGAGAACACAGCATGTGAAATATAATAAATATGGAAGAACGGAAGAATTATACGAATGTGAATCTTGTGAAGGGTGTCAGCATAAACAAGAATGTTGTCCGAGAGCACACAAAAACCGAACGATCCGAATGAATCAGGAATTAACTGCTATCCATCAGGAAGTGCTGCAAAATCTTGAATCCATACATGGTGCTCTCTTGAGAATGAACCGAAGTATTCAATCGGAGGGAACTTTTGGTGTATTAAAGTGGGATAAAGCGTATAAAAGATTATTGCGAAGAGGCGAGAAAAATGTAATTCTCGAGCTTACACTGATTTCATGTGGATTCAATCTTTATAAATATCACAACAAAAAGCAACGACAGACGAAAGTTGCATAAAACTTAAGCGGGCGTGATTAGCCGAGCTTTATTAAATGCACCATTTTTTATACCCAAAGATGCAGACTTGCTTAGAAATAGAAAAGTTAATACAAAGAAACGCCAAAACCGACATTTGCCGGAATTGGCGTTTCTTATATTAGGGACTTATTTTACAGCCCCTTTTATTTCTCATATTATTATTTTCTCAGCTTATCAATAAATGCAGCAAATTTCCCCTGTTCCCCACTATCCAGCGAACGGCTGTAAATATTTCTGAGCCAGGCCGTGATCACATCGATCAGGATCGGAGAAAATGTCATCAGAAGGAACACCAGAATGATCATTCCGAATTCCAGCGATCCCAGTGTCAGAAGATTCTGCAGAACCACCGCCGCACCGAAAAAGATCACCTGCATACTGTAAATGATCACCTTTCGATACTTATTCAGAGGTGCGTAAACTGTCTTAAGTGCCGCCATATAATTCCATCCTGTTACAAGCACACAGGCTGTATTCAGCATAACATTGGAATGGTATACATTCTGGCATACCAGCATCACACTGAACACACAGCCCGTGATGGTCACAGCAGCCGGAAATGCATTCATAAATACATGACGCAAAAATGTATGGTCGATCTTCTCATAATTATTCTCCTGTGCCAGAAGGAATGTAGGAATACCAACAGCGCAGGCACTGATCAGAGACATCTGGATCGGCTCAAAGGGATAGGAATCCCCGAAGAAGATCGTGATCAGTGACAGCAGCACGGAAAAAATCGTTTTGATCAGAAACATAGATGCCGCAGTACGGATATTGTTTACAACCCGGCGTCCCTGATTCACAATTTCCGGCATTGCTGCAAAATTAGAATCCAGCAATACCACATTGGCAATATTCTTGGCCGCATCACTGCCCTCAGCCATGGCAATACTGCAGTCCGCCTCTTTAAGCGCCAGAACATCATTGACACCATCACCGGTCATGGCAACCGTATGCTTCTGAGCCTGCAAAGACTTCACCATTGCCTGTTTCTGCTGAGGTGTTACACGCCCGAACACACTATATTCTGCAACTGCCTCGTCCATCTGTTCCTGAGTTGTGATCGTTGTCGCATCGATATAATGCTCTGCATTTTTAAGGCCTGCACGTCTGGCAATTGCAGAAACCGTCATCGGATCATCACCGGAGATCACTTTCAGATCAACACCCTGACTTTCGAAATATGCCAGCGTATCCGGTGCCTCTGCACGGATCACATCGGTAATAAGCAAAAGTCCGACAGGTTCCAGTCCCTCCGGAAGCTCCGCTCCCTCACTCACATTTACACTATGGGCAAGAACCAACACACGAAGACCTTCCTCTGCAAATCTGCCACAATACTCCATCAGCTCCGGGTTCCCTTCCGGAAAAAGAAACTGCGCTGCACCCATCAGATAAGTACCTGTATCTGTAAATGCAGCTCCGCTGTACTTCCTGTCAGAAGAAAACGGGATCACATGATCCAGCTCCATATCCTGAGATACTTTAAATCTTGCCCTGAGTGCATCGGCAGTGGCATTCTGATCCTTCAGCACAGAAAGCAGATTTCCCATGATATGCTCGATCTCCCGGGTCTTCTCCGGATCTTCCTGACTATGTTTCTCCGGGTCAGCTTCTGACTTTTCCTGTAATACGAGATTCGCGCTTCCATCCTCCTTTGCGATCGCATCTGTTGCTGAAACTGCAGAAGTCACAGAACTCTCAGTTCCATCGCTGTCACCTTCGCCGGATTCAGGATCTTTCCCGGATATTGTCTCTGAAATCTCATCATACACCGGCGGATAGTTCTCCACCGCCTCCACACACATGGTACCCTCTGTGATAGTTCCTGTCTTATCCAGGCAGAGCGTATCCACGCGTGCAAGAGTTTCTATACAGTACAGCTCCTGCACCAGCGTCTTCTTCTGGGCAAGCTTCAGCGCACCCAGAGTCAGTGCCACACTGGTAAGAAGGACCAGTCCCTCCGGGATCATTCCCAGGACCGCTGCAACCATATTGACAACAGAATCCCGGATATTGTCTCCCACAAAATAATACTGTTTATAAAAAAGCAGCGCACCCATTGGTACGATAATGATACTGATCACCTTCAGAATGGCATTCAGGGAATTTCTAAGCTCTGAATTATGGCGTTTGAATTCCTTTGCCTCGCTAGTGATCCTTGACGCATAGTTGTCACTTCCCACATGGATGATCTGGCAGCAGGCCTGTCCCGCCGTCACAAAGCTTCCGGAAAAAAGCTCATCTCCTGGATTCTTCGGAAGATTGTCTGCCTCACCGGTAAGCAGGGATTCATTGACCTCAAGGCTTCCCTCCAGGATCTTCGCATCTGCCGGAACCTGTTCTCCGGCCTTCAGGAATATCAGATCATCGACAACCAGCTTCTCTGTAGAAATTTTCCATTTTTTTCCTTCACGCAGAACAACCGTCTTGGATTCTGTCAGGATGGCCAGCTTGTCTATCGTCTTCTTGGCACGGACCTCCTGAATGATCCCGATCACGGTATTAATAAAAATGATTCCTACAAACATGGAGTTTTTGTAGGAACCAACCAGCAGTACGAGAACCAGCAGCACCAGGTTCAGAAAATTGAAGAATGTCAACGTATTCTCCAGAATGATCTGCTTATATGTCCTGGTGTTGGGGTTTTCGTTATTATTTACCTGGCCCTGCGCAATTCTTTCCTGAACTTCTTCGTTCGTAAGTCCTGTCATGCTTCTTACTTACCTGTCCTTTCAATGGCTTACGGTTCTGTTCGACTGAAGCTTGCTCATGCCCCGGTTATGATCGTAAATAAAAGGAATCAATACTCCTCTTCTGTATCCTCTTCACCCTCGTGGATATCAGACTTCGGTTTGGAAAGACCCTCGATCTTAATGTGATGTTTCTCTGCATAATCCCAGAGAGCTGCATGAATTGCTTCCTCAGCAAGCAGGGAACAGTGGATCTTTACCGGCGGAAGTCCGTCCAGAGCCTCCATAACGGCCTTGTTGGTTACTTCCATAGCTTCCTCAATGGTCTTGCCCATTACAAGTTCTGTTGCCATGCTGCTTGTTGCAACTGCTGCACCGCATCCAAATGTTTTAAATTTGCAGTCTTTGATAATATGAGTTTCGTCATCGATATCAAGGAATATTCTCATAATATCACCGCATTTTGCATTTCCTACAGTACCCACGCCACTTGCGTTCTCGATCTCACCGACATTACGTGGATGCTGAAAATGATCCATTACTTTTTCACTATACATTATTTTTCCTCCTGGCAAGTATTTTTATATTTTTTCTGCTTTTTAATAAAATCTTCATATAATGGAGACATGCTTCTTAAGTTTGCAGTAATATCTTTCAGCTTATCTACTACAAAATCAACATCCTCCATTGTCGTCTCCTCGCTTAAGGTCATACGGAGAGATCCGTGTGCGATCTCATGAGGAAGACCGATAGCTAACAGAACGTGTGACGGATCCAGAGAACCGGATGTACATGCGGAACCGCTGGATGCACAGATTCCGAAATTATCAAGCATCAGAAGAAGTGACTCTCCCTCGATGAACTGGATGCTTACATTTACGTTGTTCGGAAGACGTTTTACTTTATCTCCATTGAGACGTACGTACGGGATCTCTGTGAGGATCCTGCTGATCATATGATCTCTGATCTCGATTTCTTTTGCAGTACGCTCTTTCATGGACTTGTTTGCACGCTCTGCTGCAAGACCGTATCCTACGATACCAGGAACGTTCTCTGTACCTGCACGACGTTTTCTCTCCTGTGCTCCGCCATGTACGAAGGAGCGGATCTTAACGCCCTTACGGATATAGAGGAAGCCGATTCCCTTCGGTCCGTTGATCTTATGTCCGCTGGAGCTGAGCATATCGATATTGAACTCATCTACATTGATCGGGATCTGGCCGAATGCCTGAACAGCATCTGTATGGAACAGAATTCCATGCTCATGTGCGATCTGTCCGATCTCTTTCAGCGGCTCAAGAGTACCAATCTCATTGTTTGCAGCCATAACAGAGATCAGGATGGTCTCCGGTGTGATGGCTTTCTGAAGCTCATCCAGGTCAATGAAACCATTCTCATCTACATCCAGGTATGTGACCTTGGCACCACGCTCTTTTTCAAGGTACTCGCAGGTATGAAGGATGGCATGATGCTCGATCTTTGTTGTGATGATATGGTTTCCTTTATTTTTATATGCCTCAAAGGTCGCTTTCAGAGCCCAGTTATCAGACTCGGAACCACCTGCAGTAAAATAGATCTCCTCTTTTTTGGCTCCGATCACATCTGCGATCTGCTGTCTTGCCTTTGCGATGGCAGCCTTGCTGTTTGCCGCAAAATCATAAACGGTTGAAGCATTTCCATAAAACTCTGTAAAATACGGCAGCATAGCCTCCACAACTTCCGGTGCGGTCTTTGTGGTAGCCGCATTGTCCAGATATATCATTTTTCCCATTTTCTTTTCCTCCTGTTCAGGATAATTATTTTTCGTGTATTCTCCGGCTTTCTTCGATCAGCTCACTGAGCATCAGGGTATCCACTGCATCTGTGATGCTGTCGTTGATCCTCTTCCACACTAGTTTAGCTACACAGAGATCGGAACCCTGGCAGCCACCGTCACCTTCTGTTCCCGGACATGTTGCAGCCTCCAGGCCACCCTCCAGGACACGAAGGATATCTCCCACTGAAATCTCTTCTGCCGGTCTTCCAAGGAAATATCCTCCGGCTGCGCCGCGGACACTCTTCACAAGGCCCGCTTTCTTCAAAAGTGCCATCAGCTGCTCCAGATAGCTGACTGATATATTCTGACGGCCCGCAATACTCTGAAGCGAGACCGCTTCTTTTTCACTGTAAAGACCAAGGTCTATCAAAGCCTTAAGTCCGTATTTTGCTCTTGTTGACAGTTTCATCCGCTCACCTCTTTTTTCAATTCCCAGTGTTTTCCTCGGATTTCATGTTTACTCTATCAGAAACATATGGTTCTGTCAAGACTAACTTCTTCATATACTGACAAAAAAGACTCAAGGTTATCCATGTCAAAAAAAATATTTCTCAAAGGAACCCTGATTCTTGCCTGCACAGGCCTTATCAGCCGTATCGCAGGTTTCTTTTATAGAATATTCCTCTCCCATGCCATTGGTGCGGAAGGTCTTGGTTTGTATCAGCTGGTTCTTCCTCTCCAGGGACTTATGGCCGCTTTATCCTATACAGGGATCCAGTCTGCCCTTTCCCGACTGATCGCGTCCAGACTTGCCCTTCAGGAGAAAAAGGAGGCACGTTTTTCGCTGGTCACAGGAACACTTATGGCTGTCTTTTTTTCTGCTGCAGCCGGTTTTCTGCTTTTTCAGCACGCATATTTTTTTGCTTCCGCAATTCTGAAAACACCGCAGACTTCCGGTCTTCTTCGCATAACAGCTGTCAGTATTCCTCTCTGTGCCATTCATTCCTGCATTAACAGCTATTATTATGCCCGGAAAAAAGCCTCTGTTCCGGCAGTCGTACAGCTTTCGGAGCAGTCTGCACGGATCGGCACTACCTATATCCTGTATCTGATCTTTCTTTCCGAAGGACGTCCGATCACTGCATTGATCGCAGCGGGAGGTTCCCTTGCCGGAGAGACTGCCGCTTCGCTGGTGTCGCTGCTGGTAGTTTCCTTTCATTTCGGAAATCACCCTGTACACGAAAAGACTCCCGTCAGGATCTTTCCGCTGATAAAGGACCTTTTCACACTGTCTTTTCCCATTTCCCTGAACAGGATCCTTCTGACACTTCTCGGCAGCATAGAAGCGGTCCTGATCCCACAGATGCTTCTGCGTTCCGGCATGACAGCCTCAGACTCACTGAAGATCTATGGGATCTTTACAGGAATGGCACTGCCCCTGCTCCTGTTTCCTTCCACACTTACGTCTTCCGCCGCTGTAATGCTGATGCCTTCCATCGCACAGCTTGATGCACTGGGAAAGCAGAAGCAGATTCGCCGTGTCACAGATCAGACCTTTTTTCTGTGCATGTTCCTGGGATTTCTATGCGGAAGCGGATTCTTTCTTTTTGGCCCATTCCTCGGAGCATTGCTTTTTCACAGCCAGACTGCCGGAACCTACATACGGTACCTGTCTTTTATCTGTCCTTTTCTTTATACAAACACCATGCTCACCAGCATCCTGCAGGGACTTGGAAAACCGGGGCTCTGCCTGATCCACAGTATTGCCAGCATTCTCATCCGCATTTTCTCCGTTGTTTTTATAATTCCGGCAACAGGGATCCGAGGCTATTTTTATGGAATTTTTCTGGGTGAGCTGCTGCTTACTCTTCTACACGTGAAAGCGCTAAAATTTCCCTATCGACAATCGGCCAATAATCGTTTATAATAAATAATCGAAATGTCTATAGTTATGGAGGAATAAAGTACTATGAGTTTTGAATTCATAAAAAAACTGCCAACTCCTGAGGAAATCCGCAATCAGTATCCGCTCGATGCTGAACTTCAGGCGCTCAAGGAGAAACGCGATGCTGAGATTCGCGACGTTTTCACCGGAAAATCCGATAAATTCCTCGCTATCATCGGACCATGTTCTGCAGATAACGAAGATGCCGTATGCGATTATCTTTTAAGACTTCGCAAAGTTCAGGAAAAGATCGAGGATAAAGTCCTTATCATCCCGCGTGTTTACACAAACAAACCACGTACGACCGGTGAAGGATACAAGGGCATGGTCCATCAGCCGGATCCTGAGAAAAAACCGAACCTTCTTGCCGGGCTGATCGCGATCCGTAAGATGCACATGCGCGCTATCCGCGAAAGCGGCTTCACCTGTGCAGATGAGATGCTTTACCCAGAGAACTACCGTTATCTCTCTGATCTGCTTTCCTACGTTGCTGTAGGCGCACGTTCTGTTGAAGATCAGCAGCACAGACTCACTGTCAGCGGCATGGATGTTCCGGCTGGTATGAAGAACCCTACCAGTGGTGACTACAGCGTTATGCTGAACTCCATTGTTGCAGCACAGGGCGCTCATCGTTTTATTTACAGAAGCTGGGAGGTTGAGACCACCGGTAATCCACTCTCTCACGCAATCCTTCGTGGTGCGGTAAACAAGCATGGGGAAGCAATCCCAAACTACCATTACGAGGATCTTCGTCTTCTCTATGACAAATACCATGCAAAGAACCTTGCCAACCCGGCAGTGATCGTGGATACCAACCACTCCAACTCCAACAAGCATTACGAGCAGCAGGTTCGTATCGCAAGTGAGGTTCTTCACAGCCGTCAGGTAGATCCTGAGCTTCACTCCATGGTAAAGGGTCTCATGATCGAGAGCTATATCGAGCCAGGCAACCAGAAGATCGGTGGAGATCACATCTACGGAAAATCCATCACAGATGCCTGCCTTGGTTGGGATGAGTCTGAGAAGCTGCTTTACACGATCGCTGAAAATTGCTAAGTTCTGTCTGATCTGCACTTCAGGGAACAGACATTTGTGATCCTTTTACACTTTATGTTCAAAAAAAGAACCGGCATTCTCCCATTTTGGAAGCTGCCGGTTCTTTTTTGAACGCGTTTTTTATATTATTTCTTACAGATCAATGCCTCGGATGTGCTTTCATATATACGTCTCGCATTTTCGCAACGCCAAAATTCAGATAGACCTGTGTGGTGGAAATATCCGAATGTCCAAGCATTTCCTGCACACTCTTCACGTCCGCTCCATTCTGCAGCATATGTGCGGCAAAAGAATGTCTCAGTGTATGCGGCGTGATATCATGCTGAATCCCGGCTTCCTCTGCATATCCCTTCAGAACTTTCCAGAATCCCTGTCTGCTCATGGATTTTCCTGAACAGTTGGTAAAAAGACTCTCCGTCTCATTTTCTTTCACAAATTTTCCACGGGCTTCCTTCAGATATTTCTCCATGGCTGTTTTGCATACATTTCCTATCGGGATCACCCGTTCCTTATCCTCATCGTGACAGACTACATAACCAAGCCGCAGATTGAGATCCTCCAGATTCAGCCGCAAAAGTTCACTGACGCGCATTCCTGTAGCATACAAAAGCTCCAGCATGGCACTGTCCCGGATTCCCTTCGGTGTATTCAGATCCGGCTGTTTCAAAAGGCGGTCTACCTCATCCACAGTAAGGATCTCCGGCATCCGCTTCTCAACCTTGGGCGGCTTCAGTTCCAGAGACGGATCCCTCTCGATCCTGTTCTCCTGATAAAGATACTGAAACAAGGCACGGATAGATGCTACATTTCTGGAGATCGTTGAGGAAGCGAACTGTCCTCTCTCCATATAGCTGAGATAGCCTTCCAGCTCCAGTTCTCCTACATCTCGGATATCATAAATCCCACGATCTGCAAAATACACTGCCATCTTCTTCAGGTCTCTCTGGTAAGATACTTCTGTATTATGTGACGTTCTTTTTCTATTATGTAAATATGTAATAAATTCCCGTATCTCTATATCCATTTCTCTGCATCCCGTTTCTCTAAAATCATACTCGTTTATGACTGAATTATACTGTGAATTTTACATAAAATCAAACAGTTTTTCATCGTAAAACCGCACAATTTCAACACTTTCCGGCACAAACCACCAAATATCGCAGATTTTATGGAAACCATCACTAGATATTGTGGAAATTTTCCTCAAAAAAATTTCAGGCCCTTTATAACTTTTTCTACGACCCAGGGATTCAGAAAACTTTCTGAGAGGATTCCTCCTGTATACAGCAGAAAAACTGTGATCCCCTGCCGAAAATAAGCCCCTGTTTTCTGCGGCACAAGTCCGTAATTTTTCCAGATCCCATACGATTGTCTGTATACGATACCTGCAAGATAAAAATACGCCGGAATATAGACCAGATACTGCGGCATCAGAAGTCCGGCGCCGGCCACACCGCCATAAATACCAAATTCCAGAACCGATAATGCCAGGATCATTCCTGTCTCCATTCCCAAAAACAGCATATATGCGACCGTCAAAGGCACTCCGAATATTGTAAATCCGCATAAAAACAACAGAGAAAAAAACCTCCTCTTCGTCGCAGCACTTCCAAGAAATAAGCTCCGCCGGAAATATCTTTTCCTGCAAAGCTGCGGATCAGATAAAAAGAAGCCAAGGTTTTCTGCTTCCACTCCATTTTCCAGATCAGATTCGGCAACACATTTCCCGCAAAAAATCCGGTCATAAAAAGAAGTTCCGCCGGAAAACGTCCGGCATTTTTCCACTTCCGGTTCTCTGTCTTACTCTCCATTTACTCACCCTGTACCAGTTTACGCCTGTTTTTCCGGTAATATGACCGTTTTTCCACATGACAAAAAAAAGGCCAGCCAGCTAAAAAGCTGTCCGGCCTTTGATATTTTCAGAACTTTCTTCCATTGAAAGCTTATTTTGCGTAGTCAACCGCTCTGCTTTCACGGATCACATTAACTTTGATCTGTCCAGGATACTCAAGCTCTGCCTCGATCTGCTTTGCAATATCTCTTGCAAGGAGAACCATATCTGCATCACTTACATGATCCGGCACGACCATAACACGAATTTCTCTTCCTGCCTGAATAGCAAAAGATTTCTCTACACCCTTGAATTCATTGGTGATATCCTCAAGCTGTTTCAGACGATTGGTATAGGTTTCCAGAGTCTCACGTCTTGCTCCAGGTCTTGCTGCGGAAATTGCATCAGCAGCCTGTACAATACACGCGATCAGAGATTCCGGCTCCACATCACCATGATGAGACGCAACCGTGTTGATAACGATCGGGGACTCCTTGTATTTCTTGCAGAGATCTACACCGATCTGAATATGAGAACCTTCTACCTCATGGTCAATGGATTTACCAATGTCATGAAGAAGTCCGGCACGCTTGGCCATACGCACATCCACACCAACTTCTCCTGCAAGAAGTCCGGAAAGCTGTGCAACCTCAATTGAATGTCTCAGAGCATTCTGTCCATAGCTTGAACGGAATTTCATACGTCCAAGAAGCTTCAGAAGTTCCGGATGGATTCCATGTACCCCTACATCCATGGCAGCATTCTCACCGTCTTCCCGGATCTGTGCTTCCACTTCTTTCTGGGCTTTCTCTACCATCTCTTCAATTCTTGCCGGATGGATACGTCCATCCACGATCAGTTTCTCAAGAGCCACTCTGGCGATCTCTCTCCTGATCGGATCAAATGCGGAGAGTACCACTGCCTCCGGTGTATCATCAATGATCAGATCCACACCGGTAAGTGTCTCAAGTGTACGGATGTTACGGCCTTCACGACCGATGATCCTTCCCTTCATTTCATCACTTGGAAGCTGTACCACAGAAATCGTTGTCTCGGAAACATGATCCACTGCACATTTCTGAATGGCATTGACTACATATTCCCTGGCTTTCTTATTGGCATCTTCCTTGGCTCTGTTCTCAAGCTCTTTATAGAGTCTTGCAACATCCACCTTTACGTCATCTTCTACAGATTTCAGTAATTCTTCTTTTGCCTGTTCGGAGGTAAGACCTGAAACTCGTTCCAGTTCCTGTACTCCTTTTTCCTCAAGTTCATTTACTCGTTTTTCTTTTTCTTGTAACTCGTTAAATTTCGCTGTACATTCCAGCTCACGCTTCTCCACTGCATTGGCTTTTTTGTCAACAGATTCCTCTTTTGACAAAACTCGCTTTTCGTATCTCTGCAGCTCGTTTCTCCGTTCCTTGGTTTCCCTTTCCAGTTCATTTTTAGTTCGCAGAGATTCTTCCTTTACTTCAAGTAAAGTTTCGCGTTTCTTGGTCTCTGCTGCTTTCAATGCTTCATCAAGAATATTCCTTGCCTTATCCTCTGCTGTACCTATGATTTCCGCATCCTTGCGTACTTTCTTGTCAACAGCAACCTTGCAAGTAACAGGAACTGCAATAAGTAGCGTGACTACCACAGCGACAATAACACCGATAATTGTGCCTGCCACAGGAGCACCTCCTTATTTAGTTTTCATTGTACAAATACAACAATACAAGTTTAGCTGTTTTTCACATTTATGTCAAGTTTTTCTCATGAAAAAGCAGATTTTGGTTAGCATATATAAACTGGCTCTTTTTCTCCGCAGAGTTATTGTTACTGTTCACTCCGTTCTCAGTAACACGCTTCGCGATGCACAGAATTTATGCTGATCGCATAAATTCGCGCGGTATGTCTCGGGTTTTCTGTGACCTTCGCTCACAAAAAACACCTCGCGGGACATTACCGGTGAACAGTAACGAGTTATTCCATATCACGGTTCACCCGGATGTTCATTTCTTCCAGGGTATGGGAAATATCCTCATACCGGAACGCTCGTCTGGCCAGATATCCATACAACCTTCGCATCTGTCCTTCATCAAGCTCTGTGTCCGGCGCATATTTCTTTTCGATCGTCCTGCGTAATACCTCCCGCTCGTCCGGTTCCATAAGCTCTTCCATCTCATTCCAGGCATCCAGGGCAGTCTGACGGTCCACACCCTTTAACTGAAGTTCCGAGAGGATCTTCTGACGGCTCCTGGTTTCCATGCGGAAGGAGATATAGGTTCTGGCATAACGGGCATCGTTGATGTACCCATAGGACTTCACATAAGCAATGGCATCTTCTACTGCCTCCGGTGAAAATTCAGCCTGACGGAGTTTATCCGTCAGGCCTTTCTCTGTGCGGTCCATATGTTCCAGAAGCCGCATGGCTTTCTTTCTTGCACGGTTTCGTTCTTCCAGATCCAGCATGGATTACTCTTCCTTCTCTGTATCTTCTGCCTGTACTGCTGCTTCTGCTGTCTCATCTGCCGGATCCAGATGATAATGTACACGAACCTTCTTCTCGATCTCATCGCGGATCTCCGGATGCTCTCGCAGGAATAATTTGGCATTCTCACGTCCCTGTCCGATCTTATCCCCCTCATATGCATACCAGGCTCCGCTCTTGTTTACGATGGAGCATTCTGCAGCCAGATCCAGGATATCTCCCTCTCTGGAAATACCGGTTCCGAACATGATATCAAACTCTGCCTGCTTAAATGGCGGAGCGACCTTGTTCTTAACTACTTTCACACGGGTGTGGTTTCCGACCATCTCACCACCCTGCTTCAATGTTTCCACACGGCGTACATCCATACGGACAGATGCATAGAATTTCAGCGCACGTCCACCGGTTGTAGTTTCCGGATTGCCAAACATCACTCCAACCTTTTCACGAAGCTGGTTGATAAAGATCACCACGCAGTTGGACTTGCTGATAACAGCTGTCAGTTTACGGAGTGCCTGTGACATCAGACGGGCCTGCAGACCTACATGGCTGTCTCCCATATCTCCTTCGATCTCAGCCTTGGGGACTAGGGCTGCAACAGAGTCCACGATCACGATATCCACAGCACCGGAACGTACCATAGTCTCTGTGATCTCCAGCGCCTGCTCTCCGTTATCCGGCTGTGAAATATAAAGGTTGTCGATATCAACACCTATACTCTTGGCATAAACAGGATCAAGAGCATGCTCCGCATCGATAAATCCTGCGATTCCGCCTCTCTTCTGCACTTCAGCGACCATATGTAAGGCTACCGTTGTCTTACCACTGGACTCCGGTCCGTAGATCTCCACGATACGTCCCTTGGGAACACCACCTACACCAAGGGCGATATCCAGGCTTAAGCATCCTGTGGGAACTGCCTCCACCTGCATATGGGAACTGGAATCTCCAAGCTTCATGACAGAGCCTTTACCGAACTGTTTCTCAATATTTCCAAGAGCCGCTTCCAGCGCCTTCTGCTTCTCTTCACTGATCATTATGTAATCTCCTATTCTTTATTCTCTTTCTAATCAGGTTTCCTTTAATCCGAACCTTTGTTCGTGTTTTCTGTATTACATAGTATTATAAAACGGAATGATTGTCAATAAGATACTTGAAAATCCCTCTGTTTTTTTGTTGACAGGATCTCTGAAAATCCGACAAAAGGCTTCCCATACATGATTTCTTTTTCCTCTCTGAATGCCAAAAAGCAGATAAAAAGATTTCCCTCTTCATCTGCTTTTTATGCAATATATTTCCTGTCACTGATCGTTGGTCAGCTTCAGTTTGTCCAGAATATAGAATACAAGGCTTAATGCCATGGCAACCACACATGCCAGCACCATACCGGTAAGCTCAACATTTCCAAGCTTCAGGGCAATTCCGGAAAGACCTACAACAAAGACAACGCTTGTCAGCGTCAGATTTCTGGACTTGCTGTAATCCACGTGATTGTCAACCAGCATACGAAGGCCGGAGGTTCCGATCATTCCGTAAAGAAGGAAGGAAATCCCACCGATCACCGGACCGGGAATGGTACTGATCAGGGCTGCCAGTTTACCGAGGAAGGAACAGCAGATAGAAAGCACTGCCGCACCACCGATCACCTGTACACTGTAAACCTTTGTCACTGCCATGACACCGATGTTCTCACCGTAAGTAGTTGTCGGTACAGAACCAAGGCATCCGGAAACTGTGGTAGAGAAGAAATCTGCAAACAGGGATCTGTGGAGACCCGGATCTTTCAGAAGATTTCTTCCAACGATCTTTCCGGTTACGATCTGATGGCCGATATGCTCGGAGGTTACCAGAAGCAATGCCGGAAAGATCGTCATAATGGCCTCAAAATTAAATTTCGGAGATGTAAAGTTGGGAAGAGCCAAAAATGCCGCTTCCCTTACCTGTGTAAAATCCAGAAGCCCGCATGCACCTGCTGCCACATATCCCGCAATGATCGCGATCAGGATCGGAATAACAGAAAGGAAGCCCCGGAACAGGATCTGCCCGAATACCGCAACTCCAAGTGTGACCAGAAATACGATCACATTCTTCGGATCTACCTTCTCGTCCAGAAGTCCTGCCGTACTTGCTGCATTTCCCGCAAGTTCCAGACCGATCAGTGCCACTACCGGTCCCATTGCCGCTGTGGGAAGCACGATATCGATCCAGTCTGTTCCGCACTGGCGGACGATCAATGCCACGCACATACCAGCAATACCCAGAACAACGAAACCACCAAGGGCATACTCATATCCATACTTGCTGATCACCAGAAGAGCCGGTGAAAGGAAGGCAAAACTGGAGCCCAAATAAGCCGGTGCTTTTCCTTTTGTGATGAAAATAAAAAGGAGTGTTCCCACACCATTCATCAGAAGCACAATAGCCGGACTGATACCAAAAAGGAATGGCACCAGTACGGATGCTCCGAACATGGCGAACATGTGCTGGATACTTAACGGTATCAGCATCTTTGCAGGTACTTTTTCTTCGACCTGTATGATTCTTTTTTCCACTCTCAAATCCTCCTGTTTTTTATTATCCCACAGATTATAGCACAGGTTTTCATATCGTGGGAAATTTTTTCTGAAAATATACGGATACTGTGTGGTATACTGTTATTATCTCCGGAAAAACAGGCGGATTCCATAAATACAGCTGCCGTCTGTTCCGGAAGGAATTTTTCAGAAAGGAATATTCTTCTATGAAAGCATACCAACGACTTCTATCCTATGTAAAAATATCCACACCCAGCAATGAAGAAAGCTCTTCTTCCCCCTCTTCCCAGTGCCAGTTTGACCTGGCCCGGCTTCTTGTGGAGGAACTGAAAGGCCTTGGGATCTCTGATGTGTCTCTGGATGAACACTGTTACGTTTATGCACATCTTCCTGCTACAGAAGGTCTGGAGCACTGCAAAGCACTGGGCTTTATCGCTCATATGGATACGGTTTCCGATTTCTGCGACCATGCAGTCACACCGATGATCACAGAAGATTACGATGGAAAAGAGCTCCCTCTCGGCACAAGCGGCAGAACTCTTTCCCCGGAAATGTTCCCCCATCTTGCTTCACTTGCCGGACGTACCCTGATCACCTCAGACGGAACCACGATCCTGGGCGCAGACGACAAGGCCGGCATTGCAGAGATCCTCACTGCGCTGGAGCATATCCTTACGGAAAAAATACCTCACGGACCTCTCTGCGTTGCTTTTACTCCGGATGAAGAGATCGGCATGGGACCGGCCCACTTTGATGTAAAAAAATTCGGTGCGGATTATGCATATACCCTGGACGGTGATACGGAAGGCGAGATCCAGTACGAAAACTTTAACGCCTGCAGTGCAAAAGTAACCTTCCAGGGTGTTAATGTACATCCCGGTTCTTCCAAAAATACTATGATCAACGCAACCCTCATTGCCATGGAATTTAACTCCATGCTTCCGGCAGCGGACACTCCCAGGAATACAGAAGACTACGAAGGATTTTTCCATCTGTGTTCCATGAAAGGAGATGTTTCCCAGGCTGAGCTTCAGTATATTGTCCGGGATCACGATGCCGCTTCTTTTGAGATCCGTCAGAAAACGCTCACCCATATCACGGAGATCCTCAATGAAAAATGGGGGGAAGGTACCGTAACTCTTACCATCACCCAGCAGTACCGCAATATGAAAGAGATCATCGATACCTGCCCATGGCTGATATCTCTGGCAGAGGAAGCCTGCCACAGCTGCGGTGTCACACCGCTGATCCTGCCTATCCGCGGCGGCACAGACGGTGCACAGTTAAGCTTTATGGGACTGCCCTGCCCGAATCTCGGAACCGGCGGACATGCCTATCACGGGCCTTATGAGCATATTACAGCAGAAGGAATGGATGCCGCTGTGAACGTTACTCTGGAGATCATAAGACTGTTTTCACAGAAAAAAGTCTAAAAGGAATCCATTCTTCAAAAGCCTGCATTTCCAGAGACCTGATACAATAAAAAATACTCACAGATCCTCCGGCTGGAAATCTGCCGGAACAAATCTGTGAGTATTTTTTCCTGTGCTAGCTGTGTTCACTTTGAGTTCTGCACCGAATAACTGTATTGCCGTTTACTGATCGGACTTACAGATCAGATGATCTTCATCATTCTCGCCAGCTTCTTCATATATCTTCCACCAGGCATCATACCCAGCTCTTCTTCACCGGGCTTGCTTACAAACAGATATACAATAAAGTATACAACTGCTGCCAGGATCACGGAAATACCTAGGCAGATCACATTGGAATGGATCAGTGCATACAGACCGTAATACACCACTCCCGCAACAACCCCCATCGGGATAGATGCAAGGAACGGGCTTAAATAAGCACTTCTCCATGGATTCTTATAGCCCATATATTTCTTGATGGAACGGTCGTTGAGAAGACACATCACAACTGCATAAACGATCTGGGCGATGACAATGGTATAAACGCCAAGATTGGTAAATACCAGAAGCAGGGCCATGGCTATCACATCTGCCACCAGTGCAATGGCTGCATGGATCATCGGGAGCTTCGGCTTGCCGATTCCCTGAAGTACACCGTTGGTGATATTGGAGTTGCCATTCAGGATAATGGTGATTCCTCCCAGGATCAGAAGCTGTCCGCCTACGCCATTGGTTCCCGGGAAGATCAGTCTCGTGATCGGTCCGGAAAGAACTGCAAGACCTACTGCCGCCGGAATGGAGATCAGCATACTGATCCATGTGGCACGGTCTGTCTTCATATTTGCACCTTCAATATCGTGCATTGCATAATGCGCGGAAACCTCAGGGATCATAGATGTCGGTGCTGTACTTGCCAGGGTAAGCGGGATATTGATCAGTGTCATATAATATCCGTACTCAGAATACAAGGTCTGGATCACGTCCTTGGCAGCACCCTTGATATCCATGATACCGGAATACATATAACTGTTGATATATCCGTTTACATTATAAATAAAAGCACTAAGAATGATCGGCATGATGATGAGCACGATATTACTCATTACATGACCCATACTCTCATTTACAGAATGGCGGTCATTGACGATCCTTTTCCGGATGATCTTACGGTTTACCCCATAAACGATCAGCATAAAGATCAGCGCGGAAGCCACACCTGCTCCGGTACCCATGGTAGCACCTGCCGCACCCCAGCGATGGACCAGATCCATATCTCCTGTTGCGGAAAAATGCTGGATAAATACATGTGACATCAGAAGCGCAAAGGTTGCCACAAAGATCTGCTCAATGATCTGCGAGATCGATGTAGGCATCATATTGCGGTATGCCTGGAAATATCCACGGAATACACCGCAGAGACCGGACATGAAAATTGTGGGCGCAAGCATCTGCAGTGCCAGACGGGCGTTAGCCATACTGTCCGGAACCAGGATCCCTGCACCAAATACACAGATCAGCGCCACGATACCACCGGCAACTGCCGCATAGATCAGTGCACCGTAAAATACCTTCTGTGCATCCTTATATCTGTGAAAAGCGATCTTCTCCGCCATGATCTTGGATACAGCCTGAGGAATACTGAAGGACGCGATCATCAGCAGGATAAAATATACATTCTGTGCAAACTGGAAAAGTGCAAAGCTCTGACTTCCCAGTGTAGTTGAAAGCGGACTCTTGTACAGCATTCCGATGATCTTGGAGATCAGCGCCGCAACCATAAGAAAAGATGCGTTTTTCACAAGTGTGTTATCATTTTTTTTACCCATTTTACTTTCCTTAACTTAAATATTCTCAATCTGCCAGTCAACAGGTTCTACCCCATTGGCTTTCAAAAATTCATTAGCCTTGCTGAAATGCTTGCATCCGAAAAATCCCCGGTAGGCAGAAAGGGGACTTGGATGTGGTGCTTCCAGGATCAGATGCTTCGGATTATGAAGCATGGATGCCTTCATCTGAGCAGGCCGCCCCCAGAGAAGAAACACGATCGGGCGATCCTCCTGGTCCAGGATCCGGATGGCCGCATCAGTAAACTGTTCCCAGCCGATCCCTCTGTGGGAATTGGCCTGATGTGCACGTACAGTCAGCACTGTGTTCAAAAGAAGCACGCCCTGCTTTGCCCATTTTTCCAGATTACCGTTGTTTGGGATATAACATCCCATATCATCCTCAAGTTCCTTATAAATATTCACCAGAGATGGCGGTGTTTCCACACCTTTTTTTACGGAAAAGCAAAGCCCATGAGCCTGTCCGTCATTGTGATAGGGGTCCTGTCCCAGGATCACAACCTTTACCTGATGCAGAGGCGTAAAATGAAACGCATTGAACATATCTTCCGGCGGCGGAAAAATCTTTCTTGTTCTGTATTCTGTCATCACGGTTTTATAAAGTTTGGCATAGTAGGGCTGATGAAACTCACCTTTCAGTGCCTCCTGCCAGTCTCCTGCTATAGGAGCCATATCTATCACCTCTCATCTAACTTATCTTCTCACGGAAATTCCTTTTTCCGCAAGGTAATCCTTCACTTCCCGGATCTCAAGCTCTTTGTAGTGGAACAGAGATGCTGCCAGTGCCGCATCTGCTCCGCCTTCTGTCAGTGCATCATAAAAATGCTCCAGGGTTCCGGCACCACCGGAGGCGATCACCGGGATGGAAACCGCATCTGCAACGGCTCTTGTAAGTTCAATATCATACCCGGTCTTGGTTCCGTCACAGTCCATGCTGGTAAGAAGGATCTCACCTGCGCCAAGTTCTTCCACCTTCTTTGCCCATTCAAGAGCATCAATACCGGTATCCAGTCTTCCGCCATGTTTGTAGATATTCCAGCCGCCATCCTGTCTTCTCTTGGCATCAATGGCAACTACTACACACTGGCTTCCGAATTTCTGTGCGGCCTCATGGATCAGCTCCGGACGGTCGATAGCTGCGGAATTTACAGAAATCTTATCTGCACCTTCACGGAGAAGCTTCCGGAAATCATCTACGGTACGGATCCCTCCGCCTACGGTAAACGGGATAAATACGTTGGCTGCAACAGCTCTTACCATATCCACCACGGTATCACGCTCCTCGCAGGAGGCAGTGATATCAAGAAAAACAAGCTCGTCCGCACCGGCTGCATCGTAAGCTTTGGCAATTTCCACCGGATCTCCGGCATCCTTAAGATCAACAAAATTCACGCCTTTTACTACACGTCCTTTATTTACATCCAGACATGGAATGATTCTTTTTGTAAACATGATTATGCCTCCTTTCCGGTGCCTGACTCAAGTGCCGCAAAATTCTCAAGGATCTTCAAGCCCCACCGGCTGCTTTTTTCCGGATGGAACTGACACGCAAATACATTTCCCTTCTCCACAGACGCATGGATGCATGTGCTGTACTGAGTGGTCGCTTTCACGATCTCTTCCTCCTCTGCCTGAAGATAATAGGAATGTACAAAGTAAACGTATGTGTTTTCCGGAATACCTTTAAATAATCTTCCGCTGTTCTGAATATGCAGGGAATTCCAGCCCATATGCGGGATCTTCAGTCCCGGACTTGGCGGGATGCGCAGGATTTTCCCCTTCAGGATTCCAAGACCTTCCACTCCCGGTGTCTCATCACTGCTCTCAAAAAGCAGCTGCAGTCCCAGGCATATCCCAAGAAAGGGCGTTCCCTTTTCCACGATCTCATGTATTACCAGAACAAGTCCGTATTTTTTGAGATTTTCCATAGCATCACCAAAGCTTCCAACCCCCGGAAGGATTACTTTATCTGCTTTCAGAAGCACCTGGGGATCTCTTGAGACGACAGTCTCCTGTCCCAGATACTGAAGTGCTTTTTCCACACTTTTGATGTTTCCTGCATCATAGTCGATGATTCCTATCATAATAATGCTTCCTCCTGCTCTTTTGTATCTCGATATTCCTCTCTCACCTTCGATTTACATTGCTTTAGTATAACGCAAAAACAGGCGGTTGCAAAGACTTTTCTCTACTGCCGCCCATTTTTTCACATTATCACGGTAAAGTTTTATTATTTCCGGTCCAGTGTAAACCAGAATTCCACGCCATTATCAAAGTTCTGTACGCCATATTCCTGGTTCATGCTTTCCATGATGGCCTTTACAATGGATAAACCGATACCGCTTCCGCCGTATTCCCTGGTTCTCGCTTTATCAACTTTATAAAATTTATTCCAGAGATTCGGTACATCTGCCTCAGGGATCGGAGTCCCTGTGTTAAACACACTGATCTTCACACGGTTACCCTCATCCTGCAGCTTGATCTCGATTTCTTTCTCTCCCTCCAGATGGTTCAGGGCATTGCTTACATAGTTTGTCACAACCTCTTCGATCTTAAACTCATCGGCCCATACATAAACCGGCTTCTCCGCCTCAAAGATCACTTTTGCATTCTTCTGCCCGATCATGATATTCATGGTCTGAAGCACGCCGCGGATCAGGGATACGATATCAAACCGCTCCATTACAACTGCATCTTTGCCGGATTCCAGCTGATTCAGTGTGAGAAGATTTTTTACCAGTTTATTCATCTTGGAGGCTTCATCCATAATGACATCGCAATAGAACTCTCTGCTCTCAGGATCATCAGAAATATTTTCTTTTAAGCCTTCTGCATAGCCCTGGATCAGGGCAATGGGAGTTTTCAGTTCATGGGACACGTTATCCAGAAATTCCTTTCGCATCTTGTCGATCTTGATCTTGTCCTCAATGTCACGCTGCAGTTCATTATTTGCAGATTTCAGTTCACTGATGGTAGTCTCCAGCTGTGAGGACATTCGGTTGAAATTATCTCCCAGAACATCGATCTCATTGCCGACCTTGCTCTCGTATTTTGCCTCAAAATCCAGATCTGACATTTTTCTGGAAAGTTCCGTAAGCTCACTGATGGGACGGGTGATCCTCCTGGTCACGACCATAATGACCAGACCACTTAAGATTATGATCATCAGACCTACCGCAAAGTAAAACTTATTGGAAATATCAGCGCTCTCCCGGATGCTCTCAAGGGGTGTCCTTATGATAAAATAATGTTCCTCATCCAGCTGTCCCCAGCATTCCACATAATCCATTCCCGCAAACCGGTCATGCGACTGCTGGATGGTATAATTGTCACCCTGCTTCAAGGTCCGGCTCTTATCTCCGTCCTCATCCAGATCATAGACATATCCGAACAGCTTGCTCTGAAGCATTTTTTCATTTTCGCCCCAGGAAAGCCAGCTGGTATTGCTGCTGTCAATGATAACCCAGGAAAGATTGTTTCTGGAGCAGGCTCTCTGGATCTCATCGGGAATACTCTCCATACCTTTCGAGCTATTGCTGTTCATCATCTTGTCAATATCTGTATTTTCCAGAGTTGTTCGGAGATTCAGAAGTACATCGATCTTTTTTGTCACATAATATTTTTCAAGAAAGGCTCCGTTGATCACGGTAATAGTCAGAATGGATAAAAACAGCAGACCGATAAAGTATGCTGTGATCTGATGACGGAGACTGTGGATCTTTTTTATTTTTTCCTTCGGTTTTTTCATTCTCCTACCTCAAACTTATAGCCCATCCCCCAGACTGTCTTGATATACTCGCCCTTATCGCCCATTTTACTTCTCAGTTTTTTGACATGAGTATCAATGGTTCTGGCATCTCCGAAATAATCATAATTCCACACAGAATTCAGGATCTTTTCTCTGGAAAGAGCGATTCCCTCATTCTCCAGGAAATAAGTCAGAAGCTCAAATTCCTTGAAGCTCAGATCCATCGGTTTATCATCTACCGTTGCCTGATGCGCTGCCTTGTCAATGACAATCCCACCTGCTGAAAGTATCTCATCCGGGTTGCTCTGTCCCGTTCTTCGAAGAATGGCTTCTACACGTGCTACAAGGATCTTGGGGCTGAAGGGTTTGGAAATATATTCGTCCACCCCGAGTTCAAATCCCAGAAGCTCATCACGCTCATCTCCTCTTGCTGTCAGCATAATGATGGGAACCTTGGAATTTTTGCGGATCTCACGACATACTTCCCAGCCATCCATCTTCGGCATCATCACATCCAGGATCAGAAGCGCAATATCCTTTTCTTTATAAAAAATATCCATGGCCTCCTCACCGTCACCTGCTTCCAATACCTGGAAATTCTTTTTGGTGAGAAAATCCTTTACCAGTTTTCTCATTCTGCTCTCGTCATCTACTACAAGAATTTTTAATGCATCCATTCTATCTTCCTCCGTTTCTCAGTCGCTGTTCCGGACAGCTGCTGACAGCCCGAAATGCTCTGTATCATCCCTCTTTACAAAAAGCTGAGCTTTTACTTCCGGTTCATTCTAAAGCGGATATTTCCATTCCGCTTTGCTACTGCTCATAATATATCACAGGTTTGTGTTGTGTGTGTGAACGTAATTTCATTTTTTTAATTTATCCGCAAAAAAGGAGAACCCTCTAAAAGGATTCTCCGATCTTTTCTCCCATGAATACTCTTGTTTCAATTCCTTCACGGGAATTGTTTAAAATATCTTCATCCGGCTTTACCGCATTTTTTTCGGTGATCAGCACAATGGTGGAGCCGCCGAAAGCAAAATTTCCTTTTTCGTCTCCCCGTTTCACAAATGCTTTCCCTGGCCGGTTTTCGATTCTTCCGACAAGAAGAGCACCTACCTCCATCATCAGCACGGTACGGAAATTCTCTGTTTTCAAAAGAGAATACTCTCTGCTGTTTTCCTTGTAGATCGGATAGGCATCGTTGGCCACGGGGTTGACTGTATGCAGGATCCCCGGGATCCTGATGCGTCCGGACTCCGCCGCATTGTCCGGATAAATATATCTGTGATAATCCTGAACGCAGAGACGAAGCACCCACACATAGCCACCCTGATATCTTTTTCCAAGAGAAGGATTCCTGAGAAGCTCCTCTATGGTATATTCGGTCTGTTTGATATGAAGACGGGCTTTTTCATCTACCGGATACACACTCACCCTGCAGTCACAGGGACTGATAAAATGTCCCGGTTCCATATCAATATGGCGGGCATCCTCCCGGATCTTCCGCTTGAAAAAAACTCATTGTAAGAGATGTATTTACGCTTTTCATAATCACTCATATCCAGATGATTGAACCGTATAAAGGGTTTCACCGCTGCTGCCGAAAGCCTGGAATCCAGAAGCTTTCCCATGGCAATGGAAACAACAGGAGTGACCAGTGGACGTATCAGCATGCGTCCGGCTACAGAACCGTAGATTTTTTCCAGAAGGTTGTTCTGAAAGGAATCCTCCTCTGTAATATGCCCCATTCTGTCCGCTGTCCGGATCATAGATTACCACCTCTCTCCATGGAAAGCTTATAGAGATAATTGAACTTCCACCATCCTTCGTTGTAGAAAAGTACAAGAAGGACTGCCACAGAAACTACCGCAACAATGATCACCAGCTCCCTGTTGGTGGGCTTACGGAATTTAAAATCCAGGATAAACAGAAGTCCTACCGTCAGCATTGCAATATGAAGGAGCACCACAAACCATTTATACTCCGGAAAAAGCAGGGATACCACAAACAGAAGCGGCAGGACCACAGACATGGATGTGATGGGAAGTCCCTGATAATATTTTCGGTTTTCGGAGGTTTCATTCTGACGTTTTTCCTCCATAACATTGAAGTATGCCAGACGGATCAGGCCTGCCAGACCGTAAAATAAAAGAATAGCTATTCCGTAAATATGACACATCCAAGCTTAAATCCCAGCACAATGGGAAGGATCCCGAAACAGACGATATCTGCAAGGGAATCGATCTGGATCCCGAAGCATTTCTCCTCCTCCGTTCTGTTCTTCTTAGTTCTTGCGATCTTTCCGTCAAACATATCGCACAGTCCGGAAAATGCAAGACAGCACACCGCTGCTGAAATATGGTCCGTCACAGCGCAGAAGATTCCGATCATGGAAGAAACTACGCTTATGTAAGTCATTATTACCGTGTAATCATAAAATCCTATCATTTGCACACCTCTTTTTTCTTTTTCATGTCAGGCTATATTCACAGTCCCACAGGAGACTTACCTGATCTGGGTCAAGCAGATCTCCGCGATCTGCATTCGATCAAATCTTTTCAGGATTCCTTTTTTCCAATAGTGAGCTGAGCCACCGCAGTAAACACCGCACTGATCAGCAGCTCTCCGTAATATCCCAGACCTCTGCTAAGCACCATTCCCGGAAGCAGCAGGCCACCGAATACCGGACTGAAAATGGTAAGAAACAAAGTCTCACTGATTCCCATTCCTCCCGGAAGCGGCAGCATATCCACAGATACCGATATCACTGCCTGGAGAAAAAGGATATCCCAGAAACCGGTTCCATGGAGTCCAAAAGCCTGATATACGAACCAGGTTACTGCAAACAGTGCCATACGCTGGATAAAAGTAATCTCTATTACTTTAACGATCACCAGCGGATTATTCTTCAGATATGCCGCAGTATTTCGGTAAATATCCATGGAAGCTTCCAGTTTTTTCAGCCGTCCCTCTTTTTTCCTCATCAGATGAAACCGTTCCAGAAGCTTCATGCCCTTCATCAGGATCGCTTTTGCCAAAAGCGGATGAAATACCAGAATGGTCATAAAAGTGACACAGAAGATATTCAGCATCAGCCCCAGATAAAACACCGGCAGGATTCCTTCCAGATATTTGTGAAGAAATCCTCTTCCGAAAATCGCGATCCCAATACCGATCACCACAAGCACCAGCTTATAGGTAATCGTCACGATCATCAGGATCACCGTTGACACCGGAATGGAAATCTTCTCGTTTTTTCATATAGTAGATCTGCATGGGCTGTCCGCCGCTGGCGGATGGTGTGATACAGCTGAAAAAGAATCCTACAGACGAAAACAGAAAGCAGGTTCGTTTTTTTCAGATGGATCCCACTGGAACGCATCATATACCAGATAATGATGGATTCCCCCCAGATAAAAAATGCTACCAGTGCAATTCCCGGAAGCAGCCACCGTTTATCTGCCCTATGTATGGCATCCATCATGGAAGACAGGTCTTCTCCGTGAAAAACGCCGTAGATAGTCAGGGCAAAAACTACTGCCAGGAACACTCCGTTAAATATGATCTTTTTTCTGTTCTTCATCACTTGACACCTTCTGTATAGCTGTTGATCTTCTTTTCAATTTTAGTTCCAAACCGTTCATAAATATGCCAGAGTTTTGTTTTCTGTCCCAGAATAAAGCATACCTGAGCCAGGATCACACCACCTGCCACATCCACAAGTACATGCTGCTTGGTAAAAATGGTAGACAGAAAAACCAGCACAGCCAGTGTAAACGATACCCCCTTATACCATGTCGGAATTCTTTTCTGATCCTTGATCCCCAGAAAACAGAACCAGCTTACCAGACAATGGATAGATGGAAACAGGTTATCTGCCGCATCAATGGAATACAGCCAGCCGGCCAGCAGATCCCAGATTCCGTTTCCTTCGATCAACGGTCTTGTATTGGTAGTGGGATATGCCAGAAATATGATCAGACACACACAACGGGATATAATATCCGCAGTAAAAAAACCGGTAAACCTGTTCCCGCTCCTGCCTTGCCGCAAGGATATAATTCACTGCCCAAAATACATAACAGCCAAAATAGATAATCAAAAACTGCGGCACAAATGGGAGCCGCAGATCAAGATTACTTTCTATATTGTGATGATACCAACCGCCTGCGATCGCCCTTGAACCGGAATATACAAGACAGTTAAATACAAATGAAAAAACAAGGGGAAAAAGCCCGTACGCAGGTACGATCCCTGTTACATATTTCCAAAAACGTTTCATAAATTCACGCCTCATTATTTTATTGATATCAGGAATAAAACATATTCTTCTCCTGCTAACATCTAATAGTCACAGTATAACAGTCGGGGCGTATGGTTTCAACTGAATATGGAAAGTTTAAGAATTGTTAAGATTTGAGTTCAGTTATTTTTTCTTTTTGTTCATACTTTTTTCAGAATGACGTCACAGAATGACCACAAAATATGAGTATATTATTAGATGTGCAAAGGGTACTACCTTTGATAACACTTTTTTCTTTTTCATACTGCCGGGGCTACCTCCAAACAAAGCCCCGGCCTCCTTCCTTTTTATTTTTCCCAGTTTTTTTAATTATGCCATGCAAGACGTACACTGGACGGATGTACTTCTTTTGTCATCCAGTCCACATCGTTGGTGATCCAGTCCATGATCCCGAGCTGGCGTGTCTCCCATGCGATGGTTGCCTCTCTTGTCTTCCGGTGTTTCTTCCACTTCCATGGTTGTGTCAATCTCATCATATCCAAAAATATATCCGCCTGCACTCCAGATGCTGAAGTTGCTCGTCCGGGCCCGGATCTATTCGTTTCGCCTCTCTGCGCCACAAGTCCGTCATGACGGGCTTTTATATTCTTCCTCACAGCCGTCTTTTAATTTTGTCATGAACATTCTGTGGCGGATCAGCTCTTTGTTTTCTCTCACAACACCAAAATTATGATACATCAGGCGCATGTCTTTTCCAGGAGTAGAGATCCAGGTAAAGGTATCTCCGATCTTTTCAGTCAATGCTGCCTTTACTTTCTCCTCTTCCGGAGAGATCACCTCTCCGTCTGCATTTTCGTAATATCCGAAGATCAGGTCTGCCGCATTCCAGATGCTGAAATTATGAATGCCGTTACGGTCAAGATATGCAGTAAGCTCCGGCCAGATCTCGCCTAAGGTCTTACGGTAATCATTCATTTTTCCTTCTTTTACTTTCATTGCAAAAGCATGTCGTTCCATTTATGCTATCCTCCTGTTTTGATGATCCTGTGCTATGTTTTCCACTATGAGCAGATATAGTTCTTCTGCTCTCATATGATTTGATTCTATCACTTTTATTTTGTTTTTACAATTATGAGGGTAGGATTTCCGATCACTGTTCACAGGTAATGTTACTGTTCACTCCGTTCTCAGCAACACGCTTCGCGATGCACAGAATTTATGCTAATCGCATAAATTCGCGCGGTATGTCTCGGGTTTTCTGTGACCTTCGCTCACAAAAACACCTCGCGGAATATTACCAGTGAACAGTAACCAGATAATATTCCGCAAAGCATGTTGCCTGACACAAAGTTATCCGTAACGATTCCCTGAGATGCTCAGGCAAGATACAACATGACCATCAGTGGCATGGTTATGATACTTACCAGCGTTGTCATTACATTGATGGTGCTGGCATAGACCGGGTCCTGATCGTAGAGCTGTGCCAGCTGTACAATCGTTGTTGCCGACGGTGTGATCACTGCCATCAGACTGATAAGCAGAATGGTTTTTCCATCCTTTACCATTGAAGCCAAGGGCAGATACTTCAAAAACAACAGTATGAGCAGCGGAGTCACCACCATTTTCAAGATCGTGATCAGATAGATCCTGGAATGGCTGAAAATATCTTTCCATTTTACCTCCGTCATGGTCATTCCAAGCATGATCATACATACAGGTCCCAGGGTGGCTGAAATCTGGCTCATGGTGTTTCCAAGAATCACCGGCAATCTGATCTGCGTGAAGAACAGAACGATTCCAAGGATAATAGCGATCAAATTGATGTTGCAGAGGATTTTTTTCCAGTTGATGCCGGCCTTCGCCTCCATCAGTGACTGTCCGTGGGTCCACATCAGGATCATCTGCACACTCAGGAAAGCACTGGCATAGATCACCCATTTTTCACCAAGGACTACCGTTACAAGAGGGATCACCAGATTTCCGGAATTGGAATAGATGATGGATTCTTTTTCTACCACACTTAATTTCAGTGGCTTGCCGATGATCTGTACAAATACCAGAAGAAAAATATGGATCAGGATGGCCGCTGCCACTGCCAGAAGGAAGCCATTCCGGATGCTTCTGGAATATTCGATCTGAAAAGCATTGATCATTACGCAGGGCATGATGATGTAGATACAGATGACTGAAAGTGTCCTGCTGCTTTTTGCATCGATAAGTCCGCATTTTACCACTGTAAATCCACAGGACATCATCAGAAAAAATACGATGATCTGCTGCAATAATTGTAAAGTTATCATTTTTTCTCCCCTCCGAACGCGTCAGCTCTGTCCGATCTCTTTCAGGGCTGTCTGAAGCTGCGTGTCTTCTTTATGTGTAAGTTCTGTCCAGTCTGTGATGTCTCCGGAAAGCTCTGCTTCCACATCCGGAGTGATTCCTTTTTTGTTGATATCATTGCCCTTTGGCGTAAAATATTTTGCGATGGTGATCTTTACCGCACTGCCATCGGTAAGAGGCTGGATGGTCTGCACCACGCCCTTCCCATAGGTAGTTGTTCCTACAATCGTTCCAATCCCGTAGTCCTTTACCGCCCCCGCAAAGATCTCCGATGCACTGGCACTGTTTCCGTTTACCAGAACAGCCAGCGGCATGTCCAGTTCATTTTTTCCGTCGCAGGTTTCCTCTTCCCTTTTTCCGTTTTTGTCCTCTGTATAGACGATCAGTCCTTCCGGAAGTATTTGGCGGAGTACGCCGCAGACTGCAGTAAGAAGGCCTCCCGGATTATCACGGAGATCCACAACCAGCTTCTTCATTCCCTGATCCTTCAGATCTGCAAATGCTTTTTTATACTGATCGCTGGTCACCTCAGAAAATTCGGAGATCCGGATATAGCCGGTGTCTCCGGAAAGCATCTCATGGGAAACGGTCTGAATCTCCACATCCCGGATCTCCACTTTGACATCCCGGGTTTTCTCTTCGTTTTCCCGCTGTATGGTCAGCATTACGGAATCTTTCTCACTGTCACGGACCATGGAAGCAATATCGGAAGTTTCTTTGTCTGTAACATCAGCTCCATCTACTGCCTTGATCACATCTCCCTTTTTCAGTCCCGCCTGTTCTCCAGGGCCACCCTCATAAAGCTGTATGATCTTTGCCCCTCCGGTGTCATCCTTCTGAAGAACGGCACCAATCCCTACGTAGGAGCCTTCATTGGAAGTATTCAGCTCTTTATACTGTTCTGCTGTGTAATAGGTGGAGTACGGATCCCTCAGGCCGGCAAGCATGCCAGCATAAAGCCCCTCACGCAGGCTGCTTTCGTCTTTTTCATCCAGATATTCTTCATCGATCAGTTCTTCCAGGTAATTCAGCTTCTGAACCGTTTTCACATCGGAAAGCGCATTGCCTTTCGGAAACAGTACTTTCTGATAGCTGGTAAAAACCGCGCCTGTCACAACCAGCGTTGCTGCCACTCCAATGGCTATACCTTTTTTGAATTCTTTATTTTTCATATTTTTCCTTTCTTCTGCACAGCCGGTAAAGCCGATAAGATCACAGATTTTCTGTACTCCTCTGTGCGCCGTTCGGTTTTTATATACCGAAAACGGCTGCCGATATTCCGACAGCCGCTGTATATCTTATGATCACACATCATGCGGATACATAAGATTCTCTGCTATTTAGTTATACTCTGAGATGTTTTCTTGTTGTGAAAAAGCTTCCCAAAAGACCGATTCCCACACCAAGTCCAAGTCCCATGGGAACCAGACCCTCATAAATCTGCCAGATTGGAATGAAATCCACGATTCCTGTCAATACATTGAATTTTGTCAGAATAAACTCTACAGCGGAATTATACAGGAAAAACAGGCAGATCAGCGGTATCGCCGCACCGATCACACCGAGGATCATACCTTCCAGAAGGAATGGCAGTCGTACAAAAGCATCTGTAGCTCCTATGTATTTCATAATTCCGATTTCTTCCTTGCGGACAGAAATACCCATAGATACTGTATTGCTGATCAGGAATATGGAAATGATCAAAAGGATTGCGATCACGGCAATCGACACATAAGAAACCAGCTTGTTGATGGAACCCAGTGTCCTGGAGGCCTGTTCAGACTGATTTACCTTCCGGACATGTTCCAGTCCCTGGATATAATTCACCAGTTCTGTCTGCTTGGTAATATCATTAAGATATACCTGATAATTGGATGAATTGGCAAGAGGGTTATCATCTTTAAATCCATCTGCCGCATCTTCATCTCCAAAATATTTCTGTTTGTATTCTTCCCATGCCTGATCTGCGGACTGATAGTCCATCCTGGCCACTTCCGGCCTGGACTGAATAGCATCGCCGATCGCCTGGATTTCTTCCTCTGAAGTGCCCTCATCAAAGAATACTGTGATCGGTACTTCTTCTTCCACCTTATGGGCAATATTACCGACGTTGTTCACGATGGAATAGAAAATACCTACCAGAAAAACTGCAGGCTGCCATCGTGATGATACATGCCAGGGAAAACATCCAGTTTCTTTTATATTCTTAAAGCCCTGCTTCAGGGTATACCAGATCGTACTAGGCCTCATGATATCCTCCCTCTTTCTCATCGCTGATGATCTTGCCGTTGTGCATGGTGACTACTCGCTTGCGCATGGCATTGACGATATCCTTATTGTGGGTAACTACCAGAACTGTGGTTCCTCTGTCATTGATCTGCTCCATCAGAGCCATGATCTCTTCAGAGGTTTTCGGATCCAGGTTTCCGGTCGGCTCATCTGCCAGAAGGATGTCCGGGCGGTTTACCAGTGCTCTGGCAAGAGCAACTCTCTGCTGCTCACCACCGGAAAGCTCATCCGGGTATGCCTTATACTTTCCTGCAAGTCCTACCTCCTGGAGAACCTCCGGCACACGTTTGCGTATCACACGGGTAGGTCTTCCTATGACACGCTGCGCAAATGCTACATTCTCATATACATTACGGTCTTTTAAAAGACGGAAATCCTGAAATACTACCCCAAGCTTTCTGCGATACTTGGCAACGCGTCTGTGTTTCATCTTCTCCAGACGTTCCCCGCTGACTGTGATCGTTCCGCTGGTAGAATCCAGTTCTTTCATCAGAAGCTTGATCAGTGTGGATTTACCGGAGCCACTGCTTCCTACTACAAATACGAATTCCCCTTTATCAACATGTAAGTTCGCATGATTCACAGCCGGAAGACCCGGACCGTAAGATTTGCTCACATCTACAAGATCGATCATATATATCCTCCTCTATATTATAAAAGCATAATTTTCTTAATTTTTTGTAACATTATTGTAATATATTTTCTGTTTAAATGCAAGAATAAATTTCCCGGGCCCTACAACGGTTACTGTTCACGTTACTGTTCACTCCGTTCTCAGTAACACGCTTCGCGATGCACAGAATTTATGCTGATCGCATAAATTCGCGCGGTATGTCTCGGGTTTTCTGTGACCTTCGCTCACAAAAAACACCTCGCGGGATATTACCAGTGAACAGTAACCTGTTCACTCCATTCTCATTAATGCGCTCCGCGGAATATTACCAGTGAACAGTAATCAACAGCCCTCTTCAAATTATTTATTTTAACGTAAAAATACCAAAATTACAATAGAGTTATGGATGTTATCTGTGAAGTTCATGTGAATTCGTTACTGCTCACTCTGTTCTCAGTAACACACTTCGTGAATGCTTCCAAACAGGAGGGACATTTACAACAATATTCCATGATGAAAAACGCTCATACAAAAACTGCCGCCTATTCCGGGAAGGAATAAGCGGCAGTTTAAAAGTTCTAATATGTTGCCTTAATATATCAAACTATCATCCTGCATTCCGAATGCTATTAATACTCTAATGTCTCCATATATTTCATATATCGAACAACCATCAGCGCGATCTTAAATGTAATGGCATCCTCAAACACTCTCAAATCAAGGCCTGTACTCTTCTGGAGTTTATCCAGACGATATACCAGCGTATTTCTGTGGATATACAGCTGACGTGAAGTTTCCGATACGTTCAGACTGTTCTCAAAGAATTTATCGATGGTGACAAGTGTCTCCTCATCGAAATCGTCCGGAGATTTGTTGTCAAAGATCTCGCGGATAAACATCTTACACAGAGGAATAGGCAGCTGATAGATCAGGCGTCCGATTCCAAGTGAGCTGTATGCGATAACTTCCCTGTCTCCGAAGAAGATCTTGCCTACATCAAGGGCCATACGCGCTTCCTTGTAGGAACGTGAAACTTCTTTCAACTCATTGACAATGGTACCGTATGCCATGTGGACATCCTCACCATCTTTATTCAGATCCAGAGTATCCATAATCGTATGAGCCAGCTTATCCATCTCCGGATAGCCCTCTCCCTCTTCCAGTTCCTTGACTATAATGATGCTCTTCTCATCAACAGCAGTGATAAAATCTCTGCTCTTTCCGCCAAAAAGGCTTTTCACGCTCTCTACAGAGCTGTGATCTTTCTCCTGGTTCAGTTCCAGGATCATAACTACACGACGGACATCTGCTTCAATATGAAGCTTCTTCGCTCTGTTGTAAATATCCACCAGAAGAAGATTATCAAGAAGAAGATTCTTGATAAAGCTGTCTTTGTCAAAACGCTCCTTGTACGCAACGATCAGATTCTGGATCTGGAAGGCTGCAAGCTTGCCTACCATATAAGTATCCTCATCATCTCCGTGGGCTACCAGGACATATTCCAACTGATAATCATCACAGACCTTAAAGTACTGAAATCCCTTGACAAGCTGGCTGTCCGCCTGGGATTCTACAAAAGCCTGGATATCTGCCGGCTGGATCTCAAAATCAGAAAAGGTAGACGCAAGTACCTTGCCGTCTGTGTCAATGACACAAAATTCCGTCCTTGATATTTCTTTAAGTCCCTCGAGCGTATTCTGTAACACCTGATTCGATATCATTCCGTTCAATCCCTTCTCACTTATGTGTATGCTTATCTTCTGTCTTTCCCTCTCTATCTATGGCTATTTTAATACAAAATCACCAAAAATGAAAGAGTAAAACTGAAAAAATTTACAAATTTTTGTTGAAATCCGCCTAATTTTTCTCTATAAAACCTTCTCCATGAACTTCTCTTGCATCGGAAACGATCACAAAAGCGTTGGGATCAATATCATCTACCAGCTCTTTCAGCTTCACAATTTCCTTTTTGTTTACCACACAGAAGATGATCGTCTTCTCCTGACCGGAATACATCCCCTTGCCACAGATCCCTGTCGCTCCGCGATCCAGGTCTTCCATAATGACTCTGGCAACCTCATCCGGCTTCTCCGTGACGATAAATGTCTGTTTGGAAAACTTCAGACCTTCGATCAGACTGTCGGATACTTTTGTTACCAGATAAACCGCAATGATGGCATACAGGGCCCGCTGGATACCGAACACATACATTCCTACGATCACAATAAGCCCATCAATAAACTGCATGATCTGTGCGATGGAATAATGACGCATATACTTCTGGATCAGTGCTGCCATCATATCCGTTCCGCCTGTGGTTCCCTGTCCAAGGAAAACCATTCCAATGCCGATTCCCAGGATCACACCACCGTATACAGCAGCCAGAAGGAGATCATCTCCCGCAATATTCCACACCGGCTGAATGGCAAGCCAGGTTGAGAGGGAGATCTCACCGATCAGAGCTTTTTTTACAAAGGAAAAGCCTTTGATCCGCCATCCCAGAAAAAACAGCGGAATGTTCAGCGTGATATTGGTAAGCCACAGCGGAACCCCGCCATCTATGATCTCACCGGTCCAGTGCTTCACCAGGATCGCTATACCGGAAAAGCCGCCTGTTACCAGCCCGGTTGCATCAAAAACGGAATTGATGGCAAGTGCCATCAGCCCGGTTCCTACTATGATCAGAAGATAATCCAGATACCAGTCCTTTTTTTTACACAAGACTCATAAAGTGCTCCTTTCATTTTTTACAGCAATTCCCGGAATTTCTGTCTTGAAATGTCCGCAATATTTCTATTCCGCTGTGAAAATCCCGGAAATGCTATAGTATCATATGACAACTGCATCAGTTTCCCGCACTGACGTGTCATAAAAAGAACGGGACCGTACACTATTCTGCGTCCGTTCCCGTTCTCCATGCTATTTTTCTGTCTTTTTATTTATAAAATGAACAAATTCATAGCTTTCCATTATCTGAAAGTATTTTACGATTCTCGGATAAAGCGGTTCTGCCTTATCTCCGAAATGCTCTTTCACCAGCAGGGCAAGCTCCTGCACGGTTTTGGCTCCATCGATCTCAGGCCAGATAAAAGTTCCCATTTCATCAAGATGAACCTTGGAAAACCTTGGCTTGCCAAAAACCTTCTGCGCGATGGTATTGAACATACCCTTATTCTCTATCTCAAGAATGATCCGCTGCTTCAGGTCCCGGTGCCACCGGATCGACTGGTTTGTTTCCGGGATCAGATCAAGATAGTTGATATCCTGTTTCTTATCCTTTTTGTTTTTTCTCATCAGGCTTTCTTCTTTCTCCAGATAGAGAATTTAAGCAGTGACAGGATCATGATGATCATCAGCACAACACCGCCGATATTTCCAAGATTTACAACGCCGGACATATCAAGGCTGATACCGACAACTGCAAAGATCGCAAGAAGAATTCCAACAAGACCCTCGCCGGCGATCATACCAGCACAGTACAGAGTACCATCTGTGGCCTGAGCTGTCTTGGTTTTTTCGTCAACACCTTTTCTGCGGTCAAGTAATCCACGAACGATACCACCGATCATGATGGTTGCGTTCAGGTAGATCGGAAGGTAAAGACCGATTGCGAAAGGCATTACCGGGATACGGAGGATCTCAAGGCAGATTGCAAGGAATACACCTACAAATACAAGTCCCCATGGAAGGTTTCCGCCCATGATTCCCTCAACGATCATCTTCATAAGCTGAGCCTGCGGAGCAGGGATCTCTGCTGTACCGTAGCCCCATGCTGCATCCAGAAGATACAGAACACCGCCGATAGCAAGACCGGAAACAACAACACCGAGCATCTCGCCCATCTGCTGCTTCTTAGGTGTAGCACCAAGAAGGTATCCTGTCTTAAGGTCCTGAGAGGTATCACCGGCAATTGCTGCGATGATACAGATAACAGAACCAACAGCGATCGCTGCTGTCATTCCGTCGATACCTGTTTTACCGGAGCTCTTGATCGCAAATGTAGCAATCAGAAGAGTAGCGATAGCCATACCGGAAACCGGGTTGTTGGAGCTTCCTACAAGACCTACCATACGGGAAGATACTGTTGCAAAGAAGAATCCAAAAACTACGATGATAACTGCACCAAGAAGAGTTACCGGGATTGCCGGAACGATCCAGATGATAAATACCATTGCTATAACGCCAAGAAGGATGAACTGCATCGGAAGATCCTGTGCGGTTCTCTCTGTGCTTGTGTTCTTGCTTCCCTTCATACTCTTCATGGAGTCACGGAAGGTTGTAACGATCAGCGGCAGGGATTTGATCAGGGAAATGATACCGCCTGTTGCGATAGCACCTGCGCCGATATATTTAACATAAGTAGACCAGATCGCTGATGCTCCGCCGTTTGCGTAAAGCTGGGCAATGGTCGTTCCCTCTGCTGCCGGATACATCCATGTATCAGGTCCGAACAGGCAGATCAGCGGAATGATGACCATCCAGCCGATAAGAGAACCGGTAAACATGTAGGATGCGATCTTCGGTCCTACGATATAACCAACACCGAGAAGTGCCGGATAAACCTCCATACCGATCTCACCCTTGAAGGATTTAAATGCTGCAGAAACATCTGCCGGAAGAAGCTTCAGTCCATCAACAACAAATTTGAAGACAGCTGCAAGTCCCATACCGGAGAATACTGTGGAAGCATTTGCTCCGCCTTCCTCACCGGCAAGAAGAACGTCTGCGCAGGCAGTTCCTTCCGGATAGAGAAGAGTTGCATGCTCTTTAACAATGAGGGCATTACGAAGGGGTACCATGAAAAGTACACCAAGGATACCACCGCAAAGTGCGATCAGAGTGATCTCAACGATGCCTGGTTTGCTTGTAAGTCCTTCCTCTGCCCAGAGGAACAGTGCAGGCATGGTGAAGATAGCACCGGCTGCAAGAGACTCACCGGCTGAACCGATAGTCTGGACCATATTGCTCTCCAGAATGGAGTTTCTACGAAGAATCACGCGGATAACACCCATGGAGATAACTGCCGCCGGAATGGAGGCAGATACTGTCATACCAACACGAAGGCCAAGGTAAGCATTGGCTGCACCGAAGATGACAGCAAGAATACATCCCATGATCACAGATGTAACTGTGAGCTCCGGAGTGACTTTCTCCGCAGGAATGTAAGGTTTGAACTCTGTGTTTTTGTTCATATTTCCTCTCCCTTTATCTATTAAATTAGTAACGTAATATAGTATAGCAAATTCCTCATTATTTTGCAAGGAATTATATCTGAGATATTATATATAATTTACAATTTTCTGTATAATTATAAGCAAATAATTGGTCACTATGCAGCTTTTATGCTAACATAGTGACCTTATTCCTTTCAATTGAATATTATATAGTTTTTAAAAAAACGCGTTTTTTTTTTCAGTTGTCCGCCTCCAGCTGTTTTGTCAGATATCGTCCTACGATCTTCGAGAAATTTCCGATATCACGGATATAGGCAAAATCCTTTCCAAAAATCTTCTTTTCCGCCGGAAGATCCTTCTCTTCGCCTGCAAATACCCCCAGAACACTGACGCCCTGGCTCCGAAGACGCCGCACCTCTGTTGCAGTATCTGAAATGGCATATTTTCCCTGATAAGGGGCCGGATTTTTTGCATTGGGGCGGTTTATGATCACATCGTAGGGGCGTCCGTCACTTAAGATGATCAGGATCTTTTTTTCCTCTTCCCTCTGCAAAAGACTGTATCCCGCTGCTTTTATGGCAAGCCCGTCCCGATTATTGGAGGAAGTCACATAATTGAAAATATCCTCATCCGCCGAAACCGGATCATCATATTCCCGGAACCTGTGCAGGATCGTATGATCCCAGAATGTGCAGTAGCTCATAACCCGATGAGGAATGTCCACATTACTCAGGGCAGAGCTGATCATATAAGCCTGCAGTGCCACATCTCCCTGTCGGCTCATCTGTGAACCACTGGCATCGATCAGTATATCCACCACAAAATCCGTATTGTCTCCACGAAGAATCCTCTTGAAAAGATTTGCCTCACCGCTTCTGCCTATACGCCACAGCCTGGAAGGAACGATAGTTCCCCGGTCTGATAGGACTTCCTGATTTTCACTTCGGATCACCAGTGCTTTTTTCAGGAGTTCAGTCAATATGGCAATATTTCGTTTTGCAATTCTGTGCTTGTCATGATAGATCCATATGTTCTTATTACGCAGACGCTTTGCATACTGATACTGATAATTATCACGAACCGGATTTTTCAGGATTCCTTCTGTAAAATACAGGCTGCAGTCTCCGTGTATTCCCCGGCACATAAGATGGTTCATTCTTTTTTCTTCCGCAGGTGTGAGATAGGTTTTTCCAAAATTCAGTTCCACATAGGTATGAGCTTTCTGAAGAGCTTCCTCTGAAATCACCGTGATCTTGTTTTTCACCTTACGTTTTTCTTCCATATCCTGTGTCAGCGAGGAATCTTCTATATCTGTCATCCGGTCTGTGAGCTTTTCCACGTAATTTTCCAGAGCTTCCTCATACATCTCTTCATTAAGGTAGTCTTCCCAGCCAAATTCCGTCAGTTCTTCCAGCGTCACCGCCATTACCCGTTCAAGGGAACCGTTTTTCTTCTCAAAGTCCGGATCGATGACCGCATTATAGAGGCTGTCGATGATCCGAATCAGTTCCATGGTGTCTCTGCTTTCTGCGCAGGCATAAATCTGATCCCGGAATGCAGACAGTTTTTTCTCCAGAGGCTGTACGCTTCCTGTAAGTACATCACGGAATACTGCAATTTTCAGCCTGTCTAACAACTTATCGTAGAAAGGCAGGGTTTCATATTCCTGATCCAGGATATCTTCCAGAGCTTTTTTTCTCATGCGGCGAACCCCGGGGCGCTCTTCACAGATCCGCTCTCCCACTGCCGCTTCGATACAGAGCTGTGTCAGCCCGGTCAGCTCCGTCTCAGAGGCATCCAGATAGATTTTTTTTACAAGATAAAGACCAAGAAGATTTTTGTCAAAATATCTGGCAAAAGCCCCCTGTTTGATTCCATCGTAAAGAGCGATCTCTTTTGAGCGGAGAAACAGCGATACATCCGGCTTCACATCCAGTGTATAGTCGCCGCTTACCGTCCAGAGGAGATTACGGATCCGGTTTTCCAGCTCCATCTTGTAATCTTCTATAGAAAGTTCTTCTGTCAGATCTTTATGCATAGACATCGTCCTTTGTCCACTCTTCCGGGATCCTTGTGCGGACTACATCGTCCACGATCTCCTTTTCAAAAATATCGAAGGTTTTGTTCACCACTCCCATCTGCACTGCTGCCAGGGGAGAAAGTCCTGCACGAACAATCTTCATGGCAGCCAGAAGTCCTCGAAGATCCAGCGCTTTTGTGGAGATCTCACTGTTTACGGATTTCTTCTGAAGATCCATAAATACACCGATAAACTGTTCCACTGCCTTTTCCCTTGCCTCCGGGAACATTTTGCGGAAAATAAATCCCAGGGTTTCTTCTGTCTGTGCTGGCATATCGATCACCAGGAAACGGGAAACCAGAGCTTCGTTCAGCTCCTTTGTTCCTGCATATCCGTAGTTCATGGTTCCGATAAAACGTGCCGCAGGATGAAGGTCGATCCGGTCATAGCCCGGAACATCAATGGAGCGACGATAGTCCAGAGTCGCATGAAGGACAGAGACCGCATCGTTCTTTGCCATATTGATCTCATCCAGAATACCGAAGCCACCATACTCGGCACACTGATAGATGCTGCCCTTTCGGAGGCAGACTTCATTGTTTACAAAGGTATCCGTTCCGATCAGGTCTCCGCTGTTTGTATTGACATGGAAAGATACATTATAAACCGGACGGCCAAAAGCATATGCCAGATTTTCTGCCAGGATATTTTTTCCCGTGGCCTTTGGGCCTGCAAGAAGAAGATTTTCTCCTTCCAGAAGTCCTGCAATGGCCATTTCCAGGATTTCTTTTCCATAGAACGGTATGGACGGTCTGGTAACTCTGGCTGCAGCCCCCTCGTCAACGTTATAATTTTTTCGAAACTCCTCGATGCCGTGGATCAGGCTTTCGGAAACGTTCTGTTCTTTTAAAAATTCTAATTCTATCATATATATTTACTCCTGAATCTGATTGAATACCGCAGATATCCTCATCCGCAGTTATTATATGATCCTATGACGGATAACCGCTTACAGATTCTTTCTCCGCCAGGTAAAAAACGGGACAGATCTTACATCTGTCCCGTCATTTGATTTCAAAGATGCCGCTGCACCCAGGGAACATCTCTTATTTCCTGTATTTTATTTAACCGATCATACCTCAAAGATCAGATCACCGTAGGATGGCATCGGCCACATATCTTTATCTACGATCATCTCAAGCTCGTCTACAGGTTTTCTTAAAGCCTGCATTGCCGGTACCACGCTCTCTCTGAAGAATACAGCACGGTCACGTCCCTCTTCATGGGATTCCGACTCAGCGATCAGTCCGGAAAGCTTATCCATAGCTGTCTTGGTCTCAGCAAGAAGTGCGGAGGATTTTTCCAGAAGACTTGTCTGTACACTGACATCAAGCGCTGCGCTCACTGCCTTCACAGAATTGATGGACTCTGCAAGAACCGTTGTATAACGGATCACTGCCGGGATGATCTGCTTGGTAGCTACATCCACCATGGTCTTGGCCTCAATGTTGATAGCCTTTGCATAGCCTTCATACTGGATCTCTGCTCTGGACTCAAGCTCTGCTCTTGTAAATACATTAAAGGATTCAAAAAGCTTCACAGCCTTATCTGTAGTCAGCGCAGGAATGGCATCTACCATGGACGGAAGGATCGGAAGTCCACGTCTCTTTGCCTCTGCCTCCCACTCCGGTGCATATCCGTTTCCGTTGAATACAATACGCTGATGCTGGATCGCATACTCCTTGATCAGGTCATGTACTGCAGTATCAAAATCGTCTGCTGCTTCCAGACGGTCGCATGCATCGCGGAATACTTCTGCTGCAATCGTGTTCAGAACTACGTTGCACTCGGAAATGGAATCACGGGAACCAACCATACGGAACTCAAATTTGTTTCCTGTGAACGCAAATGGTGATGTTCTGTTTCGGTCTGTAGCATCCTTCATAAAATCCGGAAGTGTCTTAACACCGGTATCCAGGATCTCGCCGGTCTTACTGTGTGTGGCGGTACCTGTGCTGATCAGCTGCTCCAGAACATCCTGAAGCTGCTCACCAAGGAATACGGAGATAACTGCCGGCGGTGCCTCGTTTCCTCCGAGACGTTCATCGTTTCCAACGTCTGCTGCAGACTCTCTCAGAAGATCTGCATGCTCATCAACGGCTTTCAGGATACAGGTGAGAACAAGAAGGAACTGGATATTCTCATGAGGAGTTTTTCCCGGCTCAAGAAGGTTGATCCCGTCATCCGTTGTCAGGGACCAGTTGTTGTGCTTACCGGAACCGTTAACTCCTGCAAACGGTTTCTCATGAAGCAGGCAGCGCATACCATGGCGACTTGCAACTTTTTTGAGGATACGCATCATGATCTGGTTGTGATCTGCTGCAATATTTACCGGTGCGTAGATCGGTGCCAGCTCATGCTGTGCAGGTGCAACCTCATTGTGCTGTGTCTTTGCTGTTACGCCCAGCTTCCAGCACTCCTCGTTGACTTCCTTCATGTATGCGGAGATTCTCTGACGGATGGTTCCGAAATAATGGTCATCCATCTCCTGTCCCTTCGGCGGCATAGCACCGAAAAGAGTTCTTCCTGTATAGATCAGGTCTTTTCTCTGGAGCCATTTCTCCTTATCAACCAGGAAATACTCCTGCTCAGCTCCAACGGAAGGAGTTACTTTTTTTGATGTTGTATTTCCGAAAAGGCGAAGAAGTCGAAGCGCCTGTGTATTGACCGCTTCCATGGAACGAAGAAGCGGTGTTTTCTGGTCAAGCGCCTCTCCTGTGTAGGAGCAGAATGCTGTGGGGATACATAAGATCCCGCCGGCTGCGTCATGACGTACAAAGGCAGGTGATGTGCAATCCCATGTTGTATAGCCTCTTGCCTCGAATGTTGCACGAAGTCCTCCGGATGGAAACGAGGATGCATCCGGTTCACCCTTGATCAGCTCCTTGCCAGAAAAGCTTAAGAGTACCTTTCCGTCCTCTCTTGGCGCTGTGACAAATGCGTCATGTTTCTCGGCAGTAACACCTGTCAGCGGCTGAAACCAGTGACAATAATGAGTAGCACCTTTCTCAATAGCCCATTCCTTCATCTCATGTGCAACCACATCAGCGATCTCCATGGACAGCTCCTTACCCTCTTCTATTGTCTTTTTCAGTTCGCGGTATACCTTCTTCGGCAAACGGTCCTGCATAACAGAATCGTTAAATACATCGCAGCCAAAGATTTCCTTTACGTTGATATAATCTCCCATTTCTTCCTCCTTTTCGTTCCTGTATATCCAGTCTTTCTTATGAGGAAAGACATTTTCACCTCTGTATGATCACCTTGTCTTCGGATACTCGGATCATTCTTCGCTCTTCTGGGTAATCTCCTTGATCTCCTGCATTTTCTGGTTCAGCCGGCTTTTTTTCTGTTTCTTACTGCTGGTAAGATAAAGGTTCATGGCCTCATGAAGATTATCGATTTCCACATGGGTCTGATCTCCACCGAACTCTCCATCCAGCGTCCACGGAACAGCCTCCTCTGACTCTATCACAACATGCGCAGACTTAAAAGAATAAATCAGATCTGTATTATCCTCTGCAGTAAGAAGCGCAGTCATGATCTCCTGAAGCTCCAGCGGATTCTTCGGATTGGTGATCAGTGTCACCTCAAACAGTCCGTCATTCATATCCACGTTTTTCCGGTAAGATTCTTAAATCCGCCTACAGATCTGGAATTGCTGATCATACCGTAGATAAAATCATTCTCCACAGTCAGCTCATCGGAGGTTACCTTCAGATGATAGGATTTCACCTCAAAAAGCTGCTTCATCCCTTCCAGCACATAGGCAACATGTCCCAGGATATTTTTCAGATCCTGGTCTGTCTCATAGGAAACATTGGTAAACAGTCCAAACGCAGCCACATAGGCAAATGTCTGGTTATTAAATTTACCGATGTCACAGTGATAGATCTGCTCCTCCATGATCATGGAGGCAGCTGCAGTCATACTCTTCGGCATAAACAGACTGTTGGCAAAATCATTGGTGCTTCCTGCAGGGATATACCCGATCGGTGTCTGGCTGCCCACTTCCACGATTCCGGTAACCACCTCATCCAGTGTACCGTCACCTCCACTGCAGGCGATCAGATCTACCTGATCTGCATATTCCTTCACCTGTTCATAAGCATCCTTCGGTCCCTGCGTGGCACGGATGATCACTTCGTACCCACCTTTATTAAAGATATCCACAATGTCCAGCAGATGCATCTTGATTCTTCCTTTTCCTGCTTTGGGGTTGAAAACAAAAAGCATTCTTTTTTTCATTATACAATCCTCATTTCCCGAAATGATTCGTTATGTCTATTCTTTTACTATGATAAAAAAAACGATGTAAAATGTCAATCTTAACTTTTCACATATGGTCTTACCACAGGCAGCCGGAATTTTATAACAAAAAAAGTCCGAAAACCCAATAAAATTGAATCTTCAGACCTTTTGTTAAATAGCGAGAGGGGGATTCGAACCCTCGACACCACGGGTATGAACCGTGTGCTCTAGCCAACTGAGCTATCTCGCCATATTCTTTTGTAACATGGGACCTATAGGGCTCGAACCTATGACCCTCTGCTTGTAAGGCAGATGCTCTCCCAGCTGAGCTAAGATCCCATATTTAATTCATTACAGCTAAGCT
>ENA-OQMY01000050-OQMY01000050.1-human-gut-metagenome-genome-assembly--contig:-NODE-50-length-42849-cov-4.317143_pt1 | contig 42849 bp, 33 predicted proteins | sample MGYA00242623_ERZ504868 | MGnify/ENA primary metagenome ERZ504868 (study PRJEB26092, sample SAMD00036386) | human gut metagenome | host: Homo sapiens | study: EMG produced TPA metagenomics assembly of...
TTTTGTTTTGCTTCGGTGGATGGCAATGCGCGGTAATCATGAGGAGTAAGGACGTCTACTGCCTTGCCGATTACTCAAAATTATTGGGGGAGGGGTTAATAACTATATCCTCTATGCCAAAGGACATAAAGAGGTGTCAATTTTGTTGACAGGCGAATGACGATTGGCTGCGAGTCAGCTACCAGCGTAAATAATCGATAAAGAAATGTCGTAAATTGGTGCCAAATGCCCAGATAACGCCGCGTCTATTTTAATTAACTGCTTTGAGCAAACAGTAAAATGCTACTATCTAACTTGCACGTAAGAAAGCAGATTAACGGTTAAGGCTAAGAAGTGGCAGGTATTTCGGAAGCAACTAGGACTCGCACGCATGCGCCCGAGGTTAGGCAGCGCGCCGTCGAGATCCTCCAAGAGGGGGTCGGTCATCGCGCCCTCGCCGCGGAGCTTGGCATTCCCCAGGCCACGGCTCGTCAGTGGGCCCGCGCGTATGCCGTAGGCGGTGCCGACGCCGTTCTCAACGCCGGTTCGCATCATCACACCTATTCGTACGAAGTTAAGCTCGCCGTGGTCAAGGACCGCTTGGAAAACGGCTTAACGGTTCGCGAGGCCATGATCAAGCACAAGATTCCCAGCGAGTCTTCGGTCAAGGCTTGGTGCCGCCAGTATCGCGAGAGCGGTGAGTCCGCGCTGGTTGATAAGCCGCGCGGTCGCAAGCCGCGCGTTAAAAAGGCGGAATAGCGAACGGGATGGTGCGCCCACAGGGGCGCATTTTTCTTGCCGCGCCAACTTTTTGGACCGTCGTGAGCCTACTGGAACATCCTCCAAAGTGGTTAATAAACCGCGCGCAGTGGCCCGTGCGCCCGCCGCCGCGATAGGGGGAGCGTCGCCTCTCTGCTCCAAAGCGGACAGACTCGTTACCCCGTACGCCTAAAACTCCCCAGTTGACCGAAAACCCGCCGCCGCTACTCCTCAACTGAGCTATAACGTTAAACAATTGCAGCGTTTTTGCATGGGGGAGTGATGGTATGACGCTACTGTATTTCCTTACCCTGTTTCCGCTGGTACCGGCGCTGGGCATGCTGCTCGCGCGCGGTGACCGCGCCCGCGATGCGGTGGGGCTCATAGGCTCTGGCATCATTATGGCGGTGACGGTTGTAGTCGCCGTCATGTTTTTGGCACGGGCCCGCAGAGCTTCGAGGTTGCCCCCGGCACCTCGCATGTGCTCTCGATCATCAGCTCCGTCATTGACGTGATCCTGTGCGCCGTCATCCTGTACAACGCGCGTAAATATAAGAGCACGCTCACCACGGTGCTCGGCGTGGTGCAGCTGGTGGGCTCGCTCACCTTTGCAGCTATGACGCTGCCCGCGACCGAAGCCGTCACGGCAACGCCACTCTACCTTGACTACATGAGTGTGATCATGGTCCTCGCCGTCGGCATTGTCGGCAGCCTAATCTGCGTGTATGCCCTGGGCTACATGAAGGACTTCCAGGCCCATGACGAGCACGAGGCTGCGCTGCGCGGGCAGACGGCGCCTGACCGACGCCCGCAGTTCCTGGCGCTTATGTTCCTGTTCCTCTCGGCCATGTTCGTCATCGTGACGAGCGACAACCTTGAGTGGCTGTTCTGCGGCTGGGAAATCACCACCGTGTGCTCGTTCCTCATGATTGGCTACACGCGCACGCCCGAGGCCATCAAGAACGCCTTCACCCAGATCATCCTCAACATGCTGGGCGGTATCGCGTTTTTGGTGGGCCTTATGTTCTTGCACGTTAACGGCATGTCGCTGACCATTTCGGGCATGATCGAGCTTTCCGGCGCCGGAACCGCGCAATCCGCGCTGCTGGTGATGCCGGTCGTTCTGCTGTCGCTCGCCGCACTCACCAAGGCCGCACAGATGCCGTTCCACACTTGGCTGTTGGGTGCCATGGTTGCCCCCACGCCCACGAGCGCCCTGCTGCACTCGTCCACCATGGTCAAAGCCGGCGTGTTCCTGATGGTCAAGCTCAGCCCGCTCTATGCCATCTATCCCGTGACCGGCTTTATGGTCACGAGCGTGGGTGCCATCACGTTTTTGCTCGCTGCCCTCATGGCCATCTCGCAGAGCAACGCCAAACGCGTCCTCGCGTACTCCACCATTTCCAACTTGGGCCTCATCAGTGCTTGCTTGGGTGTCGGCGCGCCCGAGGCCGTATGGGCCGCCATCTTCCTGATCCTGTTCCATACGGTGGCCAAGTCGCTGCTGTTCCTGTGCGTGGGCACGGCCGAGCATCATATCGGCAGCCGCAATATCGAGGACATGGACGGTATGTTCAGCCGCATGCCGCACCTGACGCGCCTGATGATGCTGGGCATTATGGGCATGTTCGTGGCACCGTTTGGCATGCTCGTGTCCAAGTGGGGCGCCCTGGTGGCGTTTGCCCAGACCGGCAACGTGCTCATGATCATGGTGCTTGCCTTTGGCTCGGCCGCGACGTTCTTCTTCTGGGGCAAGTGGCTTGCCAAGCTTTCGGGCGTCGACCCCACGGCTCAAAACGTTGAGGTCAATGTCCATAAGACCGAATGGATGGCCCTCAACACCATCGCCGCGCTGCTGATTCTGTGCTGCGTGGCGTTCCCGGTTATCTCGAGCGGTCTGGTGTCGCCTTACTTGGCCATGGTGTTTGGCCGCGTGCCGTACGTTATTGGCAAGGATGCCATGTATCTGATGGTGGTTATCGTGGCTTTTATCGCCGTGGTGCTGCTGACTTCATTCCGCGTGAGCAACAAACCGCACGTAAACGTATATCTTTCGGGTGTGGGAACCGACAATTACCGCCATTTCCGCGGATCGATGGGACGCGAGGTGAAGGCCGAAAAGCGCAATTGGTACTCGGAGGATGCCCTTGGCGAGAAGCGTATCGGCCCCGCGGGTAGCGTCGTGTGCTGCAGCATTATCTTGTTTGCGCTGCTGTGTTGCGCGTGGATTGGGCCCGAGCGGCTTGCCATGAGCGCGCCCTCGGTGCTGCGCGGCAAGTATTTCGAAGGCTCGGGCGTCGTGGGCATTTTTATTGGCACCGTGGCGTTTGCTTTGCTGGCGCCGCTTGTGGGCGGCCTGATCGACGGCCTTGACCGTAAGCTTTCGGCTCGCATGCAGGGCCGCGTGGGCCCGCGCCTGCTGCAGCCCTTCTACGACGTTGCCAAGCTGCTGCGCAAGGCCCCTGCCAGCGTAAACACCATGGACGATACCTATATGGCGTGCGCGCTCATCTTTACCGTCGTGGGCGGCGGCATCTTTGTGTCGGGCTCCAACACGCTGCTGTGCGCGTTTTATGGGTTACGCTCGCCGCGATCTTTGTGGTGCTGGCGTCCGCCTCGACGCAAAGCCCGTTTGCCCAGGTCGGTGCCGACCGCGAGTTGCTGCAGGTCATGAGCTACGAGCCCGCCGTTCTGCTGATGAGCGTGGGCCTGTACCTTGCCACCGATAGCTTTGATTCCATCGCCGTGACCGGACAGTCGGCGCCCATCATCGTGTACAGCGCGCCCATTTTCTTGGCGCTGCTTGCGGTGCTCACCATCAAGCTACGCAAGTCGCCGTTCGACCTTTCGTACTCGCATCACGCGCATCAGGAGATTGTCCAGGGCGTCGCCACCGAGATGAGCGGCGGCACGCTGGCCAAGATGACCCTTATGCACTGGTGTGAGACCGTGCTGTTTTTGATGTGGGTGGGCATGTTCTTTGTTTGGGACAACCCGGTGAGCTGGGTCGTAGCCCTGGTCGTGATGGCCGCGACGTATTTTGTCGAGGTGCTGATCGACAACACCTTCGCACGCAGCACCTGGCGCAGCTGCTTTAAGCTCGGCTGGGGCGTGGCGCTGGTGTTTGGCCTGCTCAACCTTATGCCCATCCTCGTCGACGTGTTTATTTAGGAGGCGGCATCCATGGATCATAAAATGTCGCGCTCGCCGTGGGTTATTCATTACGACGGCTCGAGCTGCAACGGATGCGATATCGAGGTGCTGGCCTCGCTCACGCCGCTGTTCGATGCGGAGCGCTTTGGCGTGGTCAACACCGGCAACCCCAAGCATGCGGATATCCTTTTGGTGACGGGGTCGGTCAATGCCCAGAACCTGCCCGTCGTGCGTCAGATTTACAACCAGATGCTCGAGCCCAAGTGCGTGGTGGCCTGCGGTATCTGCGCATGCTCGGGCGGCGTATTCCGCGATGCCTACAACGTGATCGGCGGCGTGGACCGCGCGATTCCCGTGGACGTGTACGCGCCCGGGTGCGCCATTCGCCCCGAGACGGTGATCGATGCCATCGTGGAGGCGTGCGGCATCCTGGACCAGAAGGAGACCGTGTTGCGCGCCGGTGGCGATCCGCTCACCGTGGGCGGTGCCGCTACCTGGGACGGTGGCGTTGAGCTGGGCGAGGACGGGTTTGTGGCTGCGGGGCCGGGACTGACGGTGCCGGTGACGCGCCTGCCGGGAAGCCTGCTGCGCCCGCCGCTGGCGACGCACCTGCTGAGACGCCCGCCGCTGCAAAGGAGGCCGAGTAATGCAAAAGGCTATCTATACCACCGTCGGGATCGACAAGCTCCTGTCGCATGTCCAGGCGCTCAAGGGCGTCGGCGCGCGCTTTGTGCAAATGCATGCCGAGCGCAACGTCGACGACGGCTCGTATCGCTTGGTCTATACGTTTATCAACGTCCGTGCTGCTCAGGAGCATATTGCGCAGGACGGCAGCTATGCGATCGAGAACCTGGTGGTCGAGGGCATCGACCAGTACCAGGAGATTCCGTCCATCAGCTCGTATTACCCCGCGGTGTTCCCGTTTGAAAACGAAGCGCACGACCTGTTTGGTCTTGCCATCACCGACATGCAGATCGACTTTAAGGGCTTTTTCTACCAGGTCTCGACTGCCGAACCCATGAGCGTCATCACGCTCGAGGTGAAGGCTGCGCGCGAGAAGGCCATGAAGGTCCGCGCGGCTGCCGAGGCCAAGGCGCGCAAGGCCGCTGCCGAGAAGGCCGCTGCGGGGGAGGGTACCGCTGCTCAGCCCGCTGCGGCTGCCGGCTCCGATGCTCAGCACGATGAGGCTGCTGCGAAGGCCGCGCTCAAGGCCGCCGAGATGGAGGCAAAGCTCGCCGCCATGGATCCCGAGAAAGCGGCCAAGGTCCGCGCGGCGCTTGCCGCCAAGGCCGCCCGCGACAAGCAGAAAAAGGAGGCGTAAGGTCCATGGCACATCGCTCCGTTATTCCGTTTGGCCCGCAGCACCCGGTGCTGCCCGAGCCGCTTCATCTGGACCTGGTGATCGAGGACGACCGCGTCATCGAGGCAATTCCGCAGATCGGCTTTGTGCACCGCGGACTCGAGAAGCTCACCGAAAAGCGCGATATGCATCAGTTTGGCTACATCGCCGAGCGCATCTGCGGCATCTGCGCCGTGGGTCACAGCTACGGCTATGCCAGCGCCTGCGAGCGCATGCTTGACATCGAGGTGCCCGGCCGCGTGCAGTATATCCGCACCATTTTGCACGAGCTTTCGCGTATTCACTCGCACCTGCTGTGGCTGGGCCTGCTCGCCGATGCCTTTGGCTTCGAGGCGTTGTTCTATCGTTCGTGGACGCTGCGCGAGCAGATTCTCAAGATCTTTGAGAGCACGTGCGGTGGTCGCGTGATTCTGTCGATCAACGAGATCGGCGGCCTTAAGCACGACATTGAGGACTCCGAGCTGGCCGGCATTGTCCAGACGCTCGACGCCATGCGCCCCGACTACGAGGCCCTGGTGCATACGTTTTTGGACGACGACAGCTGCGGCGAGCGTCTGCATGGCGTGGGCGTGATCAGCAAGAAGGACGCGCTGGAGCTTTCGATGGTCGGCCCGTTTGGGCGCGCCTCGGGCGTGGACTATGACGTGCGCATGTTTGGCGACGGCGCCTATGCGGATCTGGCTGCGTTTGAGCCAATTGTCGCTACCGATGGCGACTGCTATGCCCGCTGCCAGGTGCGTTGCGCCGAGGCACGCAGGCTATGGACATCATCAAGGAGCTTGTGGGCAAGATTCCGCACGACGGTATCGGTGGGCGCACCAAGCTTACGCCAGCCGACGGCGCGCGCGGCGAGGTTGTGATTGAGCAGCCGCGCGGCGAGGCGTATTACTATGTGCGCGGCAACGGCACCAAGAACTTGGACCGTTTTCGCGTGCGCACGCCGACGTCGCAAAATCTGGCGGGTCTGACGCATGCGCTGCAGGGCGTGCTCATTGCCAACGTGCCCATGATTATCCTGACCATCGACCCCTGCATTAGCTGCACGGAAAGGTAGGCACGGCATGAGTTTGCTGACATTTGCCAAGACGGCCTTGGGTTCTATGGTCAAGCAGCCGGTAACGGTGCGCTATCCGCAGGAGAAGCTCGCGGCACCCGAGCGCCTGCGCGGGCATATCGTCAACGATATGGACGTGTGCATCTGCTGCGGCATGTGCGCGCGCCGTTGCCCGGCGGGTGCACTTGCGGTCGATCGCAAGGGCGGAACGTGGTCGATTGACCCGTATGCCTGCGTGGTGTGCGGTGAGTGCATCGAGAGCTGCCCCAAGCACTGCCTGACTATGGACACCGCCCGCACTCCAGTCGCAGCGGACAAGACTCCCACAGTAGAAACCAAACCGGAATAGCGCTGGAATAGAACTGGAATAGGGGCCGGTGGGGCAAAAATGCCCCACCGGCCCCGCGCGTGAACGCGTGTGCGGGCCGCCACGCGACCCGTCCAGCCCGAAAATGACCCGCCTGCCACGAAATGGGCCCATTTACTACTTTTGGGCGCCAATCCCCAACCACGGCAAAAAATGTGAAAACAAAACCGCAGGTAGAACGCCTGCGGTTTTCCGGAAAACGGGGGTATGGTCGGGGGTATCGAGTCAAACGTAGTAGATGGGCAGGTTTCGTGGCGAGCGGTTCCAGCTGATCCCTTGGGAACGGAGGAAAACGGATCATTTTGGTCTCGCGAGGCTTGCGGAGGCGCTCGTGCAGGGCCGCCCGAACAAAACTATGCCGGTTTACTACGATGAACTCGACATTCCCGACCATGACTGCATTTTTCTAAATATCGCAAGCGTTCTACCTGCGGTTTTGGAAGCGCGCAATTTGCCGTGGTCGAAGGTGGGCGATTCATCGTAGTAAACCGACATAGTTTTGAAATGGCATTAAATCGATAGCAGCCATTTTGCTATGCCGGGGTGGTCGGTTGTTGGGTAATTACCCTCGCAGGTAGGCGATGGCGATCTGCGTGCGGTTGCGTAGGCCCATTTTGGCAAGGATCGAGCTGATGTGGTTGCGCACCGTGCCTTCGCCCATGTAAGCGGCGGCGGCAATCTCCTTGTTATCGAGGCCGCGGGCGATGAGCTCGGCGACTTCGAACTCACGGTCGGTCAGGCTGGCAAAGGCGGCGGGTCGGCGAGGCGTGCTGGCATCGGCGCCTGTCCCGTCAAAATCGATGTCCTCGATCGCCTTGCCCTCGAGCACGCGTTTGCCGTCCATGACCTGCGCCAACGCCGGTGGAATAGCGGCGACATCGGTTTTGATCAGGTAGCCGCGGGCGCCCAGCTTGAGCGCCGACACAATGTACTCGTCATCCGAGAATGTTGTCAGAAACACCACGCGCGCCGCAGGGTCGCGCTCGAGGATCTCGCGCGCCGCCGATAGGCCGTCGCGTCCCGGCATCTGAATGTCGAGCAGTGCAATATCGGGTGCGTGTTCGGCATAGAGCGAAACCGCGTCGTTGCCGTTGGCGCCGGTGCCCACTACCTCGATCTGCGGCTGGGCGCCCAGGATAATCTTGAGCGAATCGACCACTAGGCGGTCGTCGTCGACAACAATGAGCCTCATCGGGCCTCATCTCCTTGCTGTTTGGGGACGGTGGCAAACACGCGCCAGCCGCCGACGCCGGCGCGCGGGCCGGCGGTGAAGGTGCCGCCAAGCGCCTCGACGCGCTCGCGCATGGAGCCGAGCCCCATGCCCTCGGCGGCGCCGCGACCGCCCGTCTGGGTCCCGCCCGTGCCATCGTCGGTAACGATGAGCTGGTAAAACGACGGATGCTCCATGCATCGTACAGTGACAGCATGGGCGCAAGCGTGGCGCATGGTGTTGGAGAGCGCCTCGCGTAGGACCGCCGCAAAGCAGTTGGCGACGTTTGCGGGTGCATGCTCGGCCATAACTTCAAGCTCAATCTGCGGACCGCCGTCCGAGCGCGCGCCTTCGACAATGCGTTCGAGCTGCACGGAAAGGTCGACGGCGTTGTCGTTGAGCGCATGGACGCTGGTGCGCACAAGCTGGAGCGCCTCGTCAACCGTGCGTTTGACGTCGGCGAAATCGGCGGCAACCCTGGGCTCGTCGGCGTGCACGACGCGCAGGGCCTCGGTCTGCAGCGAGGCGCGCGTGAGCTGGTGGCCGACGTTATCGTGGATCTCGCGCGCGATACGGGCGCGTTCGGCGAGTGTCGCGAGCTCGACTTCGTAGTCCTGGCGATCGGCAAGGTCGCGGTTGCGCGCTTCGAGCGCGAGAGCTCGTTCCTGCAGCTCGTCGCGGATGCGGCGCATGCGCTGCTGCTCGCGCTCCAACTGGGCGGTACGTAGCGATAACAAGGTGGCGGCAACTGAAAGGATGGCGGTCAGTAGAAGCGTTCGGGCGGTGAGCGCGTCGGCGCGTAGGTCCGCGACGAGTGCGAAGACAAAGGCGACGCCAATGCCCAACGCGACCCAAACGTGTTCACGGCGCACGCGCCGCGCAATGTCATAGAGGGCGAGAGGCGCAAACGGCACAAACGGCGGCGCAAAGACGGCCGCGATGATGTAAGCGTAACTCGCGGCCTTGCTTACACGGCGTGTGCGTTCCCCCTTTGCGACCTCGGCCAGCGAGGTGGCGATAACGCCAAGGCAAAACGCCGCGACCAGGCGAGCGTCCACAGCAAGGCCCGTGGCGGCCGCAATGCAGCACGCCAGAACGATCGATTTGTCGAAAAGCCTGTTCATACGGGTATTGTACGCGAAGCCGCGCGTGGTGGAGGGGCCGCCTGCGCAACCGTGACATTCCTCCCGCGCGGCAAAGCGGGGGCGTCGGCGGGCTGCACGGTCAAGCCCCGCACTCGTGACAAAGCTCACTGGCGCGCGCCGGCGACTCCTGCGATGATGCAATCGTACCGGGCCACAATCAACAGGAGGGCCGCCTCATGACAGACATCGTCCACGTCGAAAACCTCGTCAAGCGCTACGACGATCTTATCGCGCTCGATCACTTTAACCTGAGCATCGCCCCCGGCGAGATCTTTGGCCTGCTGGGCCCCAACGGCTCGGGCAAGACCACGTCCATCAACTGTATTCTGCAGCTGCTTGCCTACGACAAAGGCATCATCGAGCTGTTCGGCGAACCCATGACGCCCGCCCGCTACGACCTCAAGCGCCGCATCGGCGTGGTGCCGCAGCAGGTGGCGGTGTTCGACGAGCTCACGGTGCGCGAGAACATCGACTATTTCTGCAGCCTCTACGTTAACGACCGCAAGCGCCGCCGTGCGCTGGTGGACGAGGCAATTGACTTTGTCGGGCTGGGCGACTTTACCAAGTTTCGCCCCGGCAAGCTCTCGGGTGGCCTGGCGCGTCGCCTCAACATTGCCTGCGGCATCGCGCACAAGCCCGAGCTCATCTTCTTTGATGAGCCCACGGTGGCGGTCGACCCGCAGAGCCGCAACGCCATCCTGGAGGGCATCTGCCGCCTGCGCGACGAGGGCGCCACGGTGGTGTATACCAGCCATTACATGGAGGAAGTCGAGCAGATTTGCAGCCGCATCATGATCATGGACGGCGGGCGCGTGCTGGCGCAGGGCACCAACGACGAGCTCAAGCGCATGATTCAGATGGGCGAGCGCGTGACCGTCGAGGTCGGCGCTGTCGAGCCCGCTACGGTCGAGCGACTGCGCGCCCTCGAGCACGTGCTTTCGGTCGAGCTGTCCGGCGGCGAGCTCGTCTGCACCTGCGAAGCGAGTCCGCACAATCTGGTCGACATCCTTGACACGCTGCGCGCTGCTGACGTGGCACTCGGCCGCGTGTGGAGCGAGCCGCCGACCCTCAACGACGTGTTCCTCGAGATCACCGGCCGCGAGCTGCGCGACTAGGGGGCAGCCATGTTCAACACCATCATCACCACGGTCAAGACCCTGCTGCGCCGGCCGAGCACGTGGGTCTGGGGCGCTCTCTTTCCCATCGCGCTTTCCACGATGTTCATGTTTATGTTTGCGAATCTGAGCTCCGACGGCACGGTCGACCCGGTGCCGGTGGCCGTCGTAGCGGATGAGGCCTGGGACGCCTCGACCTTTAAGGACGTGGCGACGTCGCTCGACGAGGAAAGCGACGACCAACTGCTCGAGATCCACGAGTACGAAGACTTGGCCGCCGTCCGCAAGGCGCTTAAGGCCGGCGAGGTCGCGGGCATCTATACGGTCGACGATGCGGGCACGCCCAAACTCACGTTGCTTTCGAGCTACGACAGCTCGCGTGCGTCGTCGGTGCTCACCGACCGCAGCATTCTGGAGACGATGGCAAGCTCGTATACGCAAAATGCCGAGCTCATGTCCCAGATTGCCCAAGACGACCCGGCGGCGCTCGCCGACCCGGAGGCGGTTACGCGCGCCCTATCGCTCGAGGGTGGCACCCACCGCGTAAGCCTGACACGCATCACGCCCGATGGCACGGTCATCTACTACTACGCGCTCTTTGGTCTGGTGGCGATGATGTCTGCCGAGTTTGCCGCCTTGAGCGTCGTCGATCTGCAGCCCAATCTGTCGGGCCTCGGCGCACGTCGCTGCGTGGGCGGCCTTTCCAAGACAGCGTCGCTGGCCGGCATCTTTGTCGGTTCGTGGCTGGTCTCCTTTGCCTCGATGGCAATCGCGATCGGCTACGTGCGCCTGGTCGTGGGCGTCGACTTTGGCGGGCGCGAGGGGCTGTGTCTGGTGGGCGGTGCCGCTTCCGCGCTTGCCGCCACGGGCCTGGGGCTCTTTGTGGGCACGCTTCCCGTTAAGGGCGGCAAGGCGTCCAAGTCCGGCATCCTTACGGGCTTTGCTACCACGTGCGCCCTGTTTGCCGGGCTCTACGGCGAGCCGGCGATGGCGCTTGCCGACGATGTCGCCCGCGCCTGCCCGGCCGAGTGCTGGCTCAACCCCGTCAAGCTCATCTGCGACATGTTCAATCGCCTGTATTTCTTTGAGGACCTGGGGCCCTTCGCCGTCCGCGTCGGCGCGCTCGTCCTGATGGCCCTGGTGTTTGTCGTCGCCGCTACGCTGATCTTTGGAAGGAGCCGCTATGAGCACCTTTAAGACCGCGCTTCGCATGGCGCTGGCGCACCCGTTCTACCTGCTCATCTATACGGTGTTCATCTCGCTCATGGGCGTATTCATCGCGGCCTCGGTGAGCTGGAACTCGTCGCAGCTCACCGAGTACAAGCCCTACGATGCCAACGTGATCGTGGTCGACCGCGACAATAGCGACCTTTCGCGGGCGCTTACCAAGCACCTGGGCTCACGCTTTGACCTGGTCACGGGCGTCGGCGACGACACGTACGACCTTGCGGATGCGCTCGCCAAGAGCAACAGCGCCAAGGGCAGCGCCGATTGCGTGTTCTTTATCCCGGAGGGGTTTGAGGACGATCTTGTTGCAGCCGCCCGTGCGGGGGAGGCCCTGTCCAAACTTGACGTGACGTACGGCTCCGGCACTATGGCGGCGGCGCTCTCGTCTGCCGAGGCCTCGCGGTGGGTCTCGCTCGCGGGCGCTGCGGCGGCGCTTGAACCCGCTGCCTCCAACGGTGGCGTCGCAAGGGCCGCCGAGCACGCGGCCGCCAAGCGCGCGGAAGTCGAGATCGAGCAGGTCAAGGTCGACTCGACTGCCGCTGCCACGCTCGAGTCGTATTTCAACTTTGGTGCATACGCGATCATCTCGTCGGTCATCGTGTCGGTGGGACTGGTGTTCTCGGGCATGAACGAGCCCGAGCGCGTGCGTCGTATGGATGCCGGCCCAATCTCCGAGCGCCAGCGTTCGCTTGCCGTGTTTGCGGCCGCCGCCGTACTCACCGTCTGCATCTGGTTTGTGTCGAGCATGATGGGCGTCGTGGGCTTTGCCGGCGCGGTCGCCGAGGTCGGCGTGGGGCGTGTGTGCCTGGCACTGGCGGCGACGTTTGCCCTGGCGTGCACGCCGCTGGCCGTTGGCTTTGCGCTTTCGAGTCTGGGTGCGCGCGAGGAGTTGCTCAACGGTGTGGGCAACCTGCTCGGCATGCTCATGACGTTTTTGGGCGGCGCCTGGATGCCGCTGTCGCTCATGGGATCGGCCGTGCAGACCGTGGCGCACTTTGTGCCGACATATTGGGTGAACGATGCGATCGGCAAGGCGCTTGCCTCGGATTTGACGTCCGCCGTGCTGGGTGACATCGCCTGCGACCTGGGCGTCACGGTGCTCTTTGCCGCGGCCATCGCCGCCGTAGGCCTAGCCCTCTCGCGCACCAAATCCCGTGCTTAGCCACCTGGTCATTTAAGAACGTCCCCAATGACTAGTCTGAAATAAATCCCAGGCCTCGCTCCAAAATAGTTCGCCAAGGTTTACTATTACGCTCATAAAGTAGTATGAGGCTAACAATGGGGGATAGCATGGCGACGAAGCAAGCCTACGTCCAGGTCAAGGGGCTCAAGAAGCACTACGGCGATGGAGATGCGCGCCTGACGGTGCTCGACGGCATCGACACGTCCATCAATCGCGGTGAGATCTGCGTCATGCTGGGGCCCTCGGGTTCGGGTAAGTCGACGTTTCTTAACCTGATCGGCGGCCTGGAGGATGCCGACGCCGGCTCTATTCTGGTGGACGGCTGCGACCTCACCACGCTCAAGCCCGCCGACCTGGGTGAGTACCGCCGCCGCGAGCTGGGCTTTGTCTTCCAGTTCTACAACCTGGTGCCCGATCTCACCATCAAGGAGAACATCGAGGTCACGGCGCACCTGTCCAAAAACCCGCTCAATGTCGACGACCTGCTGCGTTCGCTGGGTCTCTACGAGCACCGCAACAAGTTCCCGCGCCAGGTCTCGGGCGGCCAGCAGCAGCGCTGTGCCATCGGCCGCGCACTCGTCAAAAACCCGGGCCTGCTGCTGTGCGACGAGCCCACGGGCGCGCTTGACTACAAGACGTCCAAGGAAATCTTGCAGCTCATGGAGGATGTCAACCGCACCTACGGCTGCACCATCATCATTGTCACCCACAATGCCGCCATCGCGCGCATGGCCAATCGCGTGCTGCGCCTGCGCGACGGGCGCATCGTCGAGGATGAGCTCAACGAGTCGCCCGTCGCGGCCGCCGAGCTCGATTGGTAGGCGGCGCCATGACACCTCTCACAAAACGTCTCCCGCGCGAGCTGCGCCGCAATATCGGCAAGTACCTGGGCATCTTTTTGCTTATGTGCGGAAGCATCGCCCTTACCTCGGGCTTTTTGCTCGCAGCGCATTCCATCGGTTGCCTTATCGACGACATGCGCGATGCGTACACGATTGAGGACGGCCGCGTGACCACCTCTTTCGAGGCCACCAAAGACCAGCTCAAGGCAGCCGAAGACGCGGCTGAGGACGTCGGCGGCGTTACGTTCTACAAGAACTTCTCTATCGACGCCATCATCAAAAAGGCGTCCGGCGACGACGGCACCAAGCGCACGCTGCGCACCTATGCGCACCGCACCAAGGTCGATATCGCGTCCTACTGTGAGGGCAAGGAGCCCAAGACGGACGATGAGGTGGCAATCGACCGTGTCTTTGCCACCAATAACAACCTGTCCGTGGGCGATAAGGTCGAGCTCGAGGGTCGCACCTACACCATCTGCGGCATCATAACTCAGCCCGATAGCCAGGCGCTGTTCCTCAACAACTCCGACTTTACGGTGAACACCATCACCTATGGCGTGGCCGAGGTCACCGACGCTGGCTTTGCCGCGCTCGAGGACGTCGGCGGCGCGCCCGCCTACACCTACTCCTTTACCTTTACCGATCGCGACCTCTCCACTGCGGACCGCATCGATGCGGAGCAGGATATGGTCGAGGCGCTGACCGATGCCGATACGCGCGTGGACGATCTGATCGACGCCGATTCCAACCAGGGTATTGGCTACGCGCGCGACGACGTGGACGGCGACTCTATGATGTGGATGACGCTGCTCGACATCATCATCGTGATCATGGCGTTCGTCTTTGTGGTCCTTACCGACGCCACCATCGAGGAGGAGAGCGCCATCATTGGCACACTGCTCGCCAGCGGCTATCGCCGTCGCGAGATCGTGCTGCACTACCTTGCGCTTCCCGCCATCGTGGGCGTGCTCGCAGCGCTTTTGGGCACTGCGCTCGGCGTTGTGTTCTTTACCGAGCCCATGCGCAGCCTCTATTACGGTTCGTATAGCCTGCCGCCCTTCCAGGTGTACTGGAGCTGGGAGATCTTTGTGAAGTGCGCCGTGGTTCCCGCCGCCGCGCTCATCCTCATCACGCTGGTGGGCCTGCTTCGCAAAATGGGCAAGACGCCGTTGCAGTTTCTTCGTCACGAGGCGAGCGGCAAATCGGGTACCAAGTGCGGCCTGCAGCTGCCGGAGCGCATGGGTTTTGTCTCGCGCTTCCGCCTGCGTATCTTCCTGCGCAACCTGGGCAACTTCGCCACGCTCTTCGTGGGCATTGCATTTGCGTCGCTGCTGATGCTTTTTGGCCTGGCGATTCTGCCCACGATGACGCACTACGCGGACAACCTGAAGACGAGCCTGGTTGCCGAGCACCAGTACACGCTCAAGGCGCCGCTGGAGCTCGAGGGCACCGCCGAGGAGCGCGAGCAGTGGTCGGCACTCGAGCGCTTGCAGTCGGTTGACGGCGCGCTGCTAACCGCTGCCCAGGATGCCGATGACGAGCTTGACGACGCGGCCGATGCGGCGCAGACGGCAGCCGATGCCGCGACCGCATCTCCGTCTGCCGAGAGCCTGACTGCGGCGCAGGATGCGCTTGCCAAGGTCCAGGACAAGAAGGATGCGCTTTATGCGCGCCTCGATGATCTTGCCGATGCCCTCGGCTGCAACCGTGATGAGGCTATCGACCTGATCGACAAAGCCTCCAAGATTGACACTGACAACGACGATATCCACCCGGTCAATACGACCGACAACGGCGCGGGCGCAATCGCACAGGCTGAGAAATACGCCGTTTACCAGCTGCAATACGACCGCGGCGATGGAAATGGCGAGGAGACGATTTCCGTCTACGGCATTTCAACCGATTCGCGCTATTGGAAAGACCTCAACGTCGGCGATGGGCGCATCGTCTTTGGCGGCGGTCTGCTCGATAAGTTTGGCTGGAGCGAGGGTCAGAAGGTCATGCTCGGCGACAAGTACGAGGGCGAGCATTATTCCCTTGAGTACGCGGGCAAGGATTGTACCTGGGGCTCCAAGTCGGACATGAATATCTATATGAGTATCGATGACTTTAACGAGCTGTTCGACAACGACGCCGCCTACTTTAACGGCTATGTGAGCGACGAGAAGCTCGATCTCGATGCGCGTTACTTTGCCGGCGACACCACGCCCGACGACATGCGCGCCGTGGGCGACCAGTTTATCGGCATGATGAGCAAAATGATCGGAATGATGGTTGGGCTCGCGGTGTTTATCTTTCTGCTGTTTATGTACCTGCTGACCAAGGCTGTGATCGACCACAGCGCCCGGTCGATCAGCTACATGAAGGTCTTTGGCTATCGCGATAGCGAGATCTCGCATCTGTACATCCGCTCGATCACGCTGTGCGTGGTGGCGTCGCTTGTGCTGAGCCTGCCGGTCATTATTGGCTCGCTTACGGCCATCTTCCGCTCGATGCTGCTCGCCTACAACGGCAATATCGAGATCTACGTGCCCGCTTGGTCCATGACGGCGTGCGTGGGCATTGGCTTTGCGACCTACCTGGTCGTGGCGCTGCTACACACGCGTTCTATCAAGCGCGTCAGCCTGGCCGAAGCCCTCAAAGTCCAAGAGTAGTCATCGGGGACGTTCTTAAACGACTAGTCATCGGGGACGGTCTTTGCCGATTCGCCGGCTCGCTGGCCGGGCCGGCAAGGACTGTCCCTGGCGGCACTCATTTAAGTCTGTCCCCAATGAGTGGTTTCAGTCATTTAAGTCTGTCCCCAATGACTACCCAATGACTGGGCGCCGTGCTTGACATTAACCCTGCTTCAACGGGTACCATCCTCTTATGTCTGTAACGCCATATAGACCGAGGGGATAGATCTATGACCGCAACCGCACCCGCAGCACCGGCAAAGGTGTACTTTACCAACCTGCGCACGCATGCTCGCGAGAGCCAGCTCGACAAGCTCAAGCGCCTCATCCGTCACGCCGGTATCGAGCAGATCGACTTTGAGAACAAGTTCGTCGCCATCAAGATTCACTTTGGCGAGCTGGGCAATCTGAGCTTTTTGCGCCCCAACTACGCTCGCGCCGTCGCGGATGTCGTGAAGGAGCTGGGAGGCAAGCCCTTCCTCACCGACTGCAATACGCTCTATGTGGGTAGCCGCAAAAACGCGCTCGAGCACATCGATACCGCCTACCAGAACGGTTTTACCCCGTATGCCACGGGCTGCCAGATCATCATCGCCGACGGCCTCAAGGGCACCGACGAGGCACTCGTCCCGGTCGAGGGCGGCGAGTACGTGCGCGAGGCCAAGATCGGTCAGGCTCTCATGGACGCCGATATCGTGATCAGCCTCACCCACTTTAAGGGCCATGAGCAGGCCGGCTTTGGCGGCGCCATGAAGAACCTGGGCATGGGAGGCGGCAGCCGTGCCGGCAAGATGGAGCAGCATGCCGCCGGCAAGCCGAACGTCGCGACCGAACACTGTGTTGGCTGCCGTGCCTGCGAAAAGGTCTGTGCGCACAACGCTATCTCGTTTGACGACACCCGCGAGCGCGAGCTTGCCAACGGTAACACCCGCACGGTCCACGTGGCCGCCATCGACCACGATCGCTGCGTGGGTTGCGGCCGCTGCATCGGCGTGTGCAACCAGGACGCCATCAAGCCCGGCTATGACGCCGCGGCCGATGTGCTCAACTGCAAGATCGCCGAGTACACCAAGGCCGTTGTCGACGGCCGCCCGAGCTTCCATATCTCGCTTGCCATGGATATTAGCCCCAACTGCGATTGCCATCCCGAAAACGACACGCCTATCGTCAACGATATCGGCATGTTCGCGAGCTTCGACCCGGTCGCCATCGACCAGGCCTGCGCCGACGCCGTCCTGGCGTCCGAGCCGCTGCCTAACACCGAGCTTACCGACAGCGCGGCCAAGATGGAGCATAATCACGAGCATCTGGAGGGCGAGCAGGCCAAGGATCCCTTCTGCATCACGCATCCCGACACCGACTGGCGCGCGTGCATCGCGCATGCCGAGAAGATCGGCCTGGGCACGAGCAAGTACGAGCTCATCGAGGTCAAATAGCATCTAGTTATTGGACATATCAAGCGCATTCGTGGCTTAATTCAAGCAAAATCCGCCCGCGAGCACAGCGCTCGCGGGCGGATTTTCGGAAGTGCTAGGGGTCAGATAGACCAGTAAACCGTACTATTTGCCTAAAAATTCTCGTCGAGGAAGTCGTCGACCGTATTCCAGTAGAGCTCGGGGTCGACTTGCGCGCTCTTGGCATGGGTGGCGCCGTGGATAGTGAGCTTTTGCTTGACCTTGCTGGCGCACGCCTCGTAGTTTTGGTCGAGCATGCTGTATGGTACAAAGGTGTCTTGGTCACCGTGGATAAAAAGCATGGGAACCGTCGCGCGCTTGAGCTGTTCCACGCTGCTCGCCTTATGAAAGTCGTAGCCTGCGCGCACGTTGCATACCAGGTTGGCCACATCGAGCAAGGGAAAACCTGGGCAGGCCAAATACATCCTTGAGCTGCAGAGAAAACTCGTCCCAAACGCTTGTATAGCCGCAGTCCTCGATAATGCATTTCACATTTGCGGGCAGAGATTCCCCCGCTACGTTCATGGCAGTCGCCGCGCCCATCGACTCGCCAAAGACCAGGATGCGCGCCTTGGGATCGGCCGCAACAATCCGCCCGATCCACGCGACGACATCGAGTCGCTCGGGCCAGCCCATGCCGATGTAGTCACCGCCGGAACGCTCGTGGGCGCGGGCGGCGGGTGCGAGTACGTTCATGCCGCGGTCGTGGAATCGCTTGACGTATCGGGCCATACCGATGGGCTCGTTGGTATATCCATGCAGGCAGACGGCGTAGTCGTGCGTGCTCTCCGACGCAGCAAAATACCAGGCGGCAAGCTCGGTCCCGTCGTCCGCGGTGAGGCTGCTGCTCTCGCGGTTTTCCTTAAACCACGCCCGTGCCTCGCCCTCCTCGGCGTCAATCTGCTCGCCCTTTTCGGCGTCCTTGCCGTCCTGCATCATCTTCATGGTGTAGGGCGCTTGGGGATTCAGGGCAAAGTCGAACAAGAAGTTGCCGGCAAACCCCAGCAGCGCGACAACGAGCACCAGTGCAACGATGCCGGCTATCTTGAGCTTTCGATGGGAATGTGCGTTTTGAGCCATGCGGTATTCTCCTATAAGATGTTAATGCATCAACATTTAATGCAAGCGCATTATGGACGTTCGCCGTTGATGCGTCAACAGGCAAAGAATGGGTAAACAAAGGGTCACGTATGGTGCAAATTTCGCACGCACCCAGACGCTTTGATATAGTGTTGAGAACTCTTTACGTTGGAGGATGTAACCGGCATGTCCGATTCGAGCGACAGTTCCAAGCCGCGACCCAAGGCCGCGGCCGTTCCGCACTACACGGTGGGCGAGGAGATCATGAACTCCGTCACCCATGGTGTCGGCTGCTTGCTGGGTATCGCGGGTCTGGTGCTCCTGATCGTATTCGCTGCACTGCGCGGCGGTGGCCCGGCCCACATGGCCGCGGCAATCGTCTACGGCGCCAGTATTATTCTCGAATACCTAGCCTCCACGCTCTACCATGCGATTCAACCCGCGCGCGCCAAGCGCGTGTTCCGCATCATCGACCACAGCTGCATCTACCTGCTCATAGCCGGCAGCTATACGCCGTTTTGCCTCATCACGCTCGCAAACGACGGCGGCGCCGTGCTGTTCTTTGCCGTATGGGCCATCGCCATTATCGGCATCGCCCTCGAGTGCTTTATGCGCGAGCGTCAACCGCACTGGGTAAGCGGCCTGGTCTACCTGCTGATGGGCTGGCTCGTTGTCTTTAAGCTGCCCGAACTTGTGGCGCTGCTCAACCCCGTGGCACTTGCCCTGCTCGCCGTCGGCGGCGTGTGCTACACCGCGGGCGTGCCGTTCTATATCGCCAAAAACGTGCGCTATCTGCACAGTGTTTTCCACTTGTGGGTGCTCGCCGGCAGCATCTTCCAGTTCATGGCGGTGATCCTCTTCGTAATCTAGCGACCGCGCCCACGGCCCCGCTCGCACGGGCGACCGGCGCAATTGCCCTATCCGTCACCTACGCTTACTACCCAACGTCCCGAATCTTGGAGGTTCGAGAAACTCCCGATGGACATAACCATCTCCCTTATCACCACCCTCGTTTTGACCCTCATCAACGGCTACTTCTCTATGTCCGAGATGGCGCTCACCACGGCTAAGCGCGCCGTGCTGGAGCACGATGCCGAGGAGGGCGATAAGCGCGCCGAGCGCGCCGTCCAGCTCGCCGCCGACTCCGATCAGCTGTTGGCTACCATCCAGGTCGCCATCACGCTCGTGGGCTTCGCCTCGTCCGCCGTCGCCTCGACGAGCCTGTCCGACCCGCTCGCCACGTGGCTCATGAGCTTTGGCATCGCGCCGCTTTCCGCCATCGCAAGCGGCCTGGCGCCGGTCATCATCACCGTCGCCGTCGCCTTTGTGTCCATCGTGATCGGCGAGCTTGTGCCCAAGCGCATCGGCCTCGCTAACGCCGAGGGCGTGTCCAAGCAGGTCGTGGGACCGTTGTCGTTTTTCCAAAAGATCGCCCGTCCGCTCGTGTGGCTGACCGGCGCTTGCTCCGATGGCCTAGCCCGAGTCTTACGCATCAAGAGCGCCGATGACCGTCAAAACGTCTCGGAGGAAGAGATCAAGTACATGGTCTCGGAGCAGGACGACCTGCTCGACGAGGAAAAGCGTATGATCCACGAGATCTTTGACTTGGGCGACACCGTTGCCCGCGAGGTCATGGTGCCGCGCGTGGACACCACCATGTGCGAGGATGACGAGACGGTCGCCAGCGTGCTATCCACCATGCGCCAGACCGGCTTTAGCCGCATTCCCGTCTATCACGAGGACCCCGACAACGTCGCGGGCATCGCGCACATCAAGGACCTGATCCAGCCCGCGCTCGACGGCAAGGGCGACCAGCCCATCGCCGGCTTTTTGCGCGACGCCACCTTTGTGCCCGACACCAAGGACATCCTGCCGCTGCTGTCCGAGATGCAGACCTCGCACGACCAGATCGTGGTGGTCGTGGACGAGTACGGCGGCACGGCCGGCATCATCACCATCGAGGACATCGTCGAGGAGATCGTCGGCGAGATCGAGGACGAGTTCGATCCCGACAACAAGTATCTCACGCGCCTTTCGCGCCGCGAGTGGCTCGTTGATGGGCGTTTTTCGTGCGATGACGCGATTGAGCTTGGTTGGCCGCTCGAGGAAAGCGATGATTATGAGACCATCGCCGGCTGGATCTTGGAGCTTTGCGACTCGGTGCCCGACATCGGTGAGGTGTTTGAGGTCGCGGGGTACAAGTTTAAAGTGCAGTCGATGCGTGGCCAGCGCATCTCGCTCATTCGCGTGATCGCTCCGGCCGAAACCGATAAGAAGGATTCCGAGTCTTCGGCAGAGAAGCCGGCGGCGTCGGGTGCGGGCTCTGCGGACCCGCACGACGGCGACGAGTAGGGCAAGGACGAGTAGGGGAGAGTTATGGCAGGCCTGTTCAACATCCTTAAGGTCACCGTCAGCGAGGACAAGATCTGCGCGCATGTGCTGGTGAACCCCGGCATGCCGCTTATGACTTCGGAGGACATCGAGGCCACGGCGCGCGTGTACTACCTGGTGCCGGCGATTGCCAAGCATCTGTGCCTGGGCGATTCCGGCCGCGAGTTCCAGGACTGCATGGGTCAGACCGAGCTCTGCCATCTGCTGGAGCACGTGACGGTCGAGCTCATGAACGAGACCGGTCTTGCCGGTAGCATCTCGTGCGGCCGCACACGCGTAAGCGAGCATGACGAGCGTGTCTTTGAGGTCGAGCTTTCGTGCCCCGACGACGCACTGGCCATCGGTGCGCTGTCGTCGGCCACCTTTATGATGGATTGGGCCTATCTGCACGCCGACCAGCCCGCCCCCGATGTGGACGGCACGGTCGCGGGCCTGCGCAACCTGGTGCTGGGCATGCGTGCCGAGGCCGAGGGCAAGGACCCGCACGAGGCCGTTGCCGCTGCGAACGGCGAAGATACTGCCGAGGACGAGGGCGCTGACGAGGGCGATGTGCCGGTTGACGCCGAGCCCGTTGCCGATGCGACCGCCGAGCCCGTTTCCACCGAGCCCCAGGGCGTCCCCAACTTTGACGACGAGCCCCAGGTGGCGATTGATACCGAGGGCGCGGTTGCCGAGAACCACGAGGCCTCCGCTGCCGTCTTTGGCGGTGCGGCGACGGTTCCGGCGGGACCTGCGCATGAGGGCGGCCTGCCGCTCGTGGACGGCGCCGGCGAGGACCCGGGTGCCACGGTGGCCATGCCGGCTATGCCTCAGGAGTAGGCCTACGCGTTTATCACCATCACGTACCTGCGCCTTTGCCGTACGCAGATGAGCGGAGCGGCAAGTGATGCGCTGCGGGTATAATGGACAGCATTCAAACGGTGGGCACCGACGTGCCCGCAGGAGAGGAATGATCATGGGTAAGACTTTCAGCTTTGTCTCCGGCGCACTTTTTGGTGCTGCTGCTGGCGCTATTATCGGCGTTGCTCTGGCCCCGCGCTCGGGCGCCGAAACCCGCGCCATGGCTGCCGATATCGCCAACGACGCCTGGGACAATATGCGCGACACCTACGAGCACGGCGCCGAGGAGGCCCGTGCTGCGGTGAATGACTTTGGCCCGATGGTCGACGCCAAGACCGACGACCTGCGCGCCAAGGTCGACCTGGCCCGCGAGCGCATGGACCAGCTGCGCGAGCAGCTCAACGACGCCATTTCGGGTGGCAACGTGACGCCTGCCGCCGACGTCGTGGTCGAGAACGCCGTCGAGGCTGATGCCGGGGCTGCGGAACCCTCGACCGAGGCATAATGCGCGCTGGGGATTTTGTCGGCGCCAAGATCTATCGCAAGCCTACCGAGGACAAGCGCACCAAAAAGGACGGCACGCCGCGCAGCCCCAAAAAGCTCGGAAAGATTCACTTTCCGGTCTTTACCCCGGGCGGTACGCGCGTGGTCGGCTTTATGGTCCGCCAGTCCGATATCGCGGGCATGATCGAGCGTCCCGACCGATTCGTAGCGCTCGACGCCATTGGTGTCTACGAGGGCGCCATCGCGGTTGACGACGTCAAGGGCACCTACGATACCGCTGCGGCCAAGCGCCTCGACATCAACCTGGACGATTGCATCATCTGGGTCGGTATGGACGTGCGCACGGAATCGGGCGACGTCGTGGGCTATTGCTCGGACGTTGAGTTCAAGCCGCGCTCGGGCATCGTGCAGGCATTCTATGTGACCGCCGGCGCTGCTTCGAGTGTTTTGGTTGGTGACACGCAGGTGCCGCCGACGATGCTGCGCGGCTACGAGAACGGCGCGATGGTCGTCTCGGACGAGGTCAAGTCGCTCGGGTATTCGGGCGGTGCGGCTGCCAAGGCCGCCGAGGCCAGCGTCGTGGTGGGCGACAAGGTCAAAAAGGGCGCCAAGGTGCTCGATGACAAGGGATCGGTCGCCGTGGACAAGGGCAGCCGCGCACTGGGCAAGCAGCTCGGCAAGACGCGCGGTATGTTCAAGGCCTTTAAGGACGAATACCAAAAGGCGAGCGGAGGCTCGTCAAAAGCTACAAAATAGCGACGTACCAAATGATGGGAGGCAAGCCGGAGACCTGTTGCTCCGGCTTGCTGTGTTTATGGGGGAGGGCACATGCGCCAAAACGGATCCAACTTAAACGGGCGTTCGGGTGCGCGTCCGACGGCGCGCCGCGACCTGGGGCAGCTGCCCAGCGGTCAGCGCCGCCGTCACCGTAAGCCCGGCGCGATGTATCTCAACCATAGCCGCGGCTTTAGCGATCGCAGCGCGCGCATCGGCAACAGCCGCACACCCCGTCGTTCGTCTCGCCTGCCCTACGCGCTCATCGCCGTGGGTTGCGCGCTCGTGCTGTTTATCGCTGCCGTCGTGGGCTACGTCAACCGCAGTGTGGACGTGGAGCTCAACGGCCAGAAGACAGCGGTGCGTGTGGGCTCTACGCTGCAGAATCTCATCGACGACCAGGAGTTGACTGACACCTACGACGCAGGCGACCTGCTGGCCGTCGATGACAGCGTGCTCAAGCGCCATGGGGGCGAAAAGCTGTCGGTGAAGGTCGACGGCAAGCGCGTGAAGCAGGGCAAATGGGATAGCCGCGAACTTGAGGGCGGCGAGAAGGTGACGGTCAAGGATGGCCGTAACACCTACGAGAAGCACGAGGTTCAGGCTACGGTTATCGAGCCCAAGCTCAAGGTCGAGGGTACGGGCGCTATCGAGTATGTGCAGACGTGGGGTGTCCAGGGCCGCTCCGAGGTGTGGGTCGGCGAGCAATCGGGCAAGACACAGGACCGCGGCGAGGTCGTGCCCGCCACCGATTGCGTCGTTGCGTGCGCCAGCGTGGCGCCCAAGGGCAACAAAAAGTACGTGGCGCTGACGTTTGACGAGGGTCCGAGCAGCGCTACCAAGCAGATCTTGCAGGTACTCAAGGAAAAGGGCGTCACCGCGACGTTCTTCCTGTCGGGCGATGCGGCCGAGGCATCGCCTGCCACGGCCAAGGCGATTGTCGATGCCGGGTGCGAGATCGGATCCAACAGCTACAGCGACGATTCGCTCAAGGGTCAGGACCGTGAGGCGGTACGCGAACAGATCACGAAAGGCACCGATGCGATTAAGTCGGCGACCGGCGTGAAGACGATGCTGCTGCGTGCTCCCTATGCTGCCTTTGACGAGCAAAACTGGATTGATGCGATGGACTTGGTCTCCGCCGTGGTCTCGTGGAATATTGACTCGGGCGACTGGCTGCTCAACGGTGCCGACGAGCAGGTCTCGACGGTGCTCGATTCGGTGACGCCGGGCAATATCGTGCTGCTCACCGATAGAGACGAATGCGCCGAGCAGACGCTCGAGGCGCTGCCGCAGATTATCGACGGCCTCATTGCCGACGGCTACAAGATCGTGACGCTCAGCGACCTGGTCAAGACGGACACGTCGCTGAGAAAAAAGCTCACCTCGCTGACGAAGGTCACCATGCCCAAGGATGCCGTGTTCCCCCAACTTGCCGAGGACAACGACACCGCAGAGTAGTTATTGGGTAGTCATTTAAGAACGTCCCCAATGACTATGTCACGGATGCGTCAGCCTTTGGTATGCCTGCGATGTGCAGCGCAAAAATTTGGCGCCACAGCGCGATGCTGATGCTATAGTTACTGCGGATAATAAGGGTCAAGAGAAAGGTTACAGGTGAAATCCAAACCTCGACCATACAGTCGATGACCCCATGCAGGTGCTTTCTGCGCATGCACGGGGTGTGAGCGCCGAGCGGCGTGCCGCCCGCGCATGCGTATACATATCTAAAAGTCCACGGATGGCGCGCCGGCATGGCCGCGTCCGGAGGAATAATGATGGGGAGCACCATTGAATTATCTGAGTGAGATGCTCAAATTGCCGGTCTTGGACGTCGACGGCGAAAAGCTCGGCGTGGTCAACGATTTTGGTATTGCTACCGGCGAAGTTTTTCCGCACGTGACGTCGCTCGCGTTCCGCGGACCCGGCAAGACGCCGTTTATGATCAGTTGGCGCAAATGGGTCGACCGTATCGACGAGACGGGCGTGTACCTTAAGGCGTCGGCCACCGAAATCCGTTTTTCGTACCTGCAGCCGACCGAGCTCTTGCTCGCACGCGACGTGCTCAACAAGCAGATCGTCGACACGCAGGGCATGAAGGTCGTGCGCGTAAACGACATCAAGTTTTCCATGTCGGGCGAAAACCAGCTGCGCCTGCTGGGTGCCGAGGTCGGTGCCCGCGGTCTGCTACGCGCCATCAGCCCCGCGCTCGAGCATATCGTCGAAGGCTTTATGAAGCACCTGGGTAAGCCGCTCAGTGAGGACATCATCGCTTGGTCCTACATGGACCTGCTCGATCGCTCGACTAAGAACATCCAGCTCTCGGTGTCGCACAAGACGCTCGGCGAGCTGCACCCTGCCGACATCGCCGACATTATCGAGCAGCTCGACCCACGTCTGCGTGCGCAGGTGTTTGCGCAGCTCGATACTGCCCAGGCCGCCGAGGCCATCTCGGAGTTCGATGACGACGAGCTTATGACCGAGATGCTCGAGGGCCTGTCCGACACCGACGCATCGTCGATGCTGGCCATGATGGACCCGGACGACGCTGCCGACCTGATCGACGAGCTCGATTACGAGAAGGCCGAGAAGCTCCTGCGCCTGATGGGCGTCAAGGAGGAGAAGGCGATTCGTAATCTGCTGGGGTATGAGGACAACACCGCCGGCCGCATCATGACCTCGGAGTTTGTCTCCCTGCCCGCGACGGCAACGGTCGGTGATGCCATCGAGGCGATTCGCGAGCTCGACGAGGACTTCGAAAGCGTCTACTACGTCTATACCGAGGATCCGAGCGGCATGCTGACTGGCGTGCTTTCGCTGCGCACGCTGATCGTGGCCGATCGCGACGCCACGCTGGGCCAGCTGGCCTATCGCGACCTGGTTTATGTGTCGCCCGACGACGACCAGGAAGACGTAACGGACGAGATGACCAAGTATGACCTGGTCGCTATCCCCGTCTGCGACGAGAACCGTCATATCCTGGGTATCGTAACCTTCGACGACGCCATGGACGTTATCGCCGAGGAGCATCAGGAGGACCTGCAGATCGCCGGTGTCGGCTCGGGCGACAGCGCGTCGGACGACTCGACGAACGTGCTCAGCTGGTTCGTGCATCGCCAGTACTGGGTTGTTGTATGGGGCATCGCGTCGTGCATCATGGCGACCGTGCTGGGGACGGCGCTCGGCTCCGCGCATCTGGTGGTGTTCCCCATGTGCGCCATGCCGCTCGTGCTGCTGGCGGCCTCGCGCATGGTGTCGTTCGTCAAGAACTACTTCCTGGAGTATGACGGTCACGACGACGAGCCCAAGCCGTATCTGGGGTTCTTCTTCCAGAGCACGGGCATGGGCCTGATTCTGTCACTCGTGACCTACCTGTGCGCCCAGCTGGTGCGCACCGCTGCGTTCCTCGATGCGCCCATGTTTGAGGAGCAGCTCTTTACCGGGTGCTTTAATATCGCTGCCATTATTTGCCTGGTTGGCAACATGAGCGCCGTGATTTACCTGATGGTGCTGTTCTGGCGTGACGAGCATGACCTCAACACGTCGGGCACCGCCATGAACGTTATTGCCGTCATGATCTCGTGTGTGGCGTATTGCATCGCCGCGGTGCTGCTCGCCATGTCAGTCATGGGCTAGGTGGTCGCGTGCAAAATACCAAGCAAAAGTCGGGCACCAAGCAAAAGCTGACCATCGCGGCCATCTTTGGCGCTATGGGTCCCGGTCTGCTGGCGGCGCTTTCGGGCAATGACGCCGGCGGCATTGCAACGTATTCCAGCGCGGGCGCCAGCTATGGCTATAAGATGCTCTGGATGCTTCCCGTCATGACTGTGCTGCTCATCGTGACGCAGGAGACCGCGGCGCGCTGCGGCTGCGTCACGGGCAAGGGCCTGGCATCGCTCATTCGCGAGCGCTTTGGCGTGCGCAAGAGTGTACTTGCTATGGCGGCGCTGTTGATCGCCAACACGGCTGTGACCATTTCGGAGTTTGCGGGCATCGCCAGCGGCCTTGCTCTTTTTGGCGTGCCGGCGAGCATCTCGGTGCCGTTGGTGGCGCTGCTGGTATGGATGCTTACCATGTCGGGTAGTTTCCAGCGCATCGAGAAGATTCTGCTGCTGGTGAGCTGCGTGTTCGTGACCTACATCGTCGCCGCGTTTATGGCTGGCCCCAACTGGGGTGAGGTCGCGGTCGACCTGGTCGTGCCCAACATTCAAAATGACCCCAGCTACGTGTCGCTCGTGGTCGCAACGATCGGTACCACCATCGCGCCGTGGATGATTTTCTTGGCGCAGAACAACGTGGTCGATAAGAATGCGGGCGAGGACGACATCGTGCTGCAGCGTATTGATACCGTGAGCGGCTCGATCGCTGCCGATATCATTGCCGGCTTTATTATCATCACGACCGGCACGGTGTTGTTCCCGGCGGGTATTCAGATTAGCGATGCTGCCGATGCTGCCCGCGCGCTGGAGCCTATTGCGGGTCAGTGGTCTACGGTACTGTTTGCCTCGGGCCTGGTCGCGGCGAGCTTCTTGGCTGCCTGCGTGCTGCCGGGCGTTACGTCGAGCGCTATCTGCGAGGCATTTGGCTGGGAGCGCGGTGCCGATCGCAGCTGGGACGAGGCCCCGGTCTATCGCGGCATCATTACGGCCATCATCGGCATCTCTGCCGTGCTGGTGCTTATGCCCGGCGTCGATCTGTTCCAGATTATGATGACCTCGCAGGTCATCAATGGCGTGCTGCTGCCCGTGGTTCTGGTGTTCCAGGTGGTTATTGCCGCTGACCGTCACATTATGGGCACTAACCGCAACGGCCGCGTGTGGAATGTGCTCACTTGGGCGACTATCGCCGTGATTACGGTGTTGACGGTCGTCATGTTTGTGCTGCAAGCGATGGGCTACAGCGCTTAGCGCCCACTTTTGCTTCCGAACAGGCCGTAGCGATGGACTGCGGCCTGTTTTTTGCCCGCTATAGGGCGTTAGTTATATGGCAGTGGACAAAAAATGCCAAATATGAGTACTGTTGCCTTGCCGATAGCATTTACGACCAAGAAAATAATGAACATAGTTAAGAATCTGTTTATTAAAAGCGGGTCTCCAAGTCCTAAGCCGGCCATTCTGGTCAACTGGAAGGGTCGTGCGCTACCGCATGAGCGCCATTTTGGGTGGTTTTGCCTGCTACTAAAATGGTAACAGTACTCATATTTGCCACTTTTTGTCCACGACCTCTTGGAGTCGGCTCGAAAAGAGTGATTTTGGGTTGTTTGCTGCGGGTGTGGGCTTGGAAACAACGTTCGGGGTGGCGAGGCGCCCAGAATTCGGTCGCAAGGAGGGCGTTCCTCGGCTGTGTCGGGAGTGTCCCTGGGTGCCGGCATATAAGGAACGTCCCTAACTGCCGGAGGGGGTGCCTGCCGTGGCAGGCACCCCCTCCGGATGTGGGAAGTTTGCGCTGCGGGTTACTTGTCGGTGCCCAGCTTGTGCGGCTTGAGAGCGAGCGCATTGACGAGCGCGTCGGTGGCAGACTTGACGGCTGCCGGCTGCGGATCGTTGACGTGATCTTCGGGGTGCACGGGCAGGTCCTTCTTGACGGCATCGTGGATCAAGTTGAGGTACTCAGTCACGCCAGCGGTCGATAGGTGCGTGCCATCGCCATCGAACAGGTCGTTGCGGTTGGCGCTGTATCCGTACCAGTCGATAACGCGCACGTTCTTGTAGCGCGTAGCGGCGTTGGCGATGGCCTGGTTGGTAGAGCCAACCCACGGCTGCGGGCTGCGTGTGTTCACAAACACCACAATACGCTTATCTCCTGCATCGGCCATGATGGCGTCGATCTGATCGTCGGTTACCAAGCCGTTGGTGCCCAGCGCAAAGACCACGATCTTGCCGGCAAGGTTCTGTTGGAGATAGCCCTCAAATGTCGCGCGGCCCGCATCAAACTGGCGGCCCTTTTCGGCATCGATATGGCTGTGCGGGAACACGCCGTCAAAGGTGTCCACGGCACGCAGCGACACGGAGTCACCGATCATCAGCAGGTCGTAGGATCCATCGGGGAAGCCGTCGTTGTCCTTGTCGGTGTCGTCGGCCGCCTGCTGGTCGGTGGGCGCGGTGTTCTTGGCTTCCTTGTTGAGGACTTCGGCGCCCTCGCCGCTCAGTGCGGAGGTCTCCGGCACAAAGATCAGGCCGCCCAGTGCAACGACCAACACGACAGCGCAGGTTGCGCAGACAGGGACGTGCGCGCGTGCCCAGTTGGCGGGCGTGGCGGTGCCGTCGCGGAACTCGGATACGGTGCGCTCAAAGGCGCCCTTTCTAAACGGCGTTTCGATAAAGCGATATGAGCATTCGGCCACGGTGACCACCAACAGCACCTGCAAAATGTACTGCCACCACGGTGTATCGTTGATGTTGGCGACCGGGTTCATGAGCAACAGCAGGGGATAGTGCCACAGGTAGATGCTGTACGAGCGCTTGCCAACCCACACGAGCGGCTCGGCGGACAGCGCGCGGGCAACCATTCCCTGGGGCTGCACGCAGGCCGCGATGACCATGAGCGTGAGGACCGAGCACAGCAGCGTGCCGCCGCGATACTGGAACGCGGTGTAGCCGTTGGTGAGCGCGACCATGGCGGCAAGGCCAACCAGACCCACGACGCCCAACACATCGATGGATGTGGGCGAGGACCAAAAGCGCACGAGCGCGCTCGGCTGTGCCGGGGCGGTCTCGGCTGATTCGTCGGCCTTCTCGCTAGGTTTGCCCTCGGCGTTCTTGTCGTGCTTGGCGGCGCCAGCCAGGCGATTGAGCCCCAAACGATGAGCGAGACGCACTGGCGCCAGGTCGCGATCGGGGATAAAGGCCATCCAGGCACCCAGCAGTAGCGAGAACACGCGGGTGTCGGTGCCGTAGTACACGCGGCTGGGGTCGGCGGCAGGGTTGTAAAGCACCATCATGGCGAGGGCAGATACCGCGGCAAGGGCCAGAACCAAGCGGCGCGTGTTGGGCTTGCTCACATGCATGGATACCATGGCAAACAGCAGTGGCGGCCAAATCAGGTAGAACTGTTCCTCGATGGCAAGCGACCAAAAGTGCGTGAGCGGCGAGGGGTCGCCCAGAGCATTGAAGTACGAGACGTTTTGGGCAATCTGCCACCAGTTGTTGAAGAACAGCAACGACGGCAGGATGTCGGGGCGCATCTTGGTGAGCATCACGTGGTTAAAGATGGTGCACAGCGCGCAGGTCACGAACACTACCGTTACCACGGCGGGGACCAGGCGACGGATGCGGCGAATCCAGAAGCTCTTGAGGTCGATGCGGCCGGTCTTAGCGACTTCGTTGAGTAGCAGGCGTGTGATCAGATAGCCCGAAAGCACAAAGAAGATCGTGACGCCGAGCAGACCGCCCTGCGCCCACGTGAGGTTGAGGTGATAGAGCACCACCGCGACGACGGCAAGCGTGCGTAGGCCGTCAAGGGCAGGGATGTAGCGGGACTTGGGGCGAGCAGGCGTCTGCTCCGCGGCGGGAGTGTTGGCGCGGCCCGCGTTGTTGGTAGAAGCGCGATGAGGGCTTGCGGTGCGTCGCGGCTCGTCGGTACGGCGTTCGCTCTTCACGCGTTCGTGCGGCGCCGGCTCGTTGCCTGTGCGGCGTCGACCGCGCGAGCCCGATTGCGAGAATTGTTCCATAAAACATCATCCAATGACGAGAATAATCAGCACGTATTTATTGTAGCTGCCTGCTCCTGTGAATGCTTGCTGCTGGCGCAAGCTCAAGCGTGCGTCCACATCAAAGTGAACTAAAGTTATAGGGGGTGCGAGGGCGCACAATCGATGGTCGACGGTGGGCATAAGGCCCGCAGATGAGGAGGTTTCCATGGCAGATCGCGACATCATTGCGGTGTTCGGCAGCATGAACATGGACCTTTCGGTGGCGTGCGAGCGCATGCCGCGTGCGGGCGAGACCGTCGGCGGCAGCGGGTTTATCACCAACGCCGGCGGTAAGGGCGCTAACCAGGCCGTTGCCGCCGCGCGCATGGGTGCGCGCACATGCATGATCGGCGCTGTTGGACGTGATACCTTTGGCGATGCGCTTGTGGCGGGGCTCCAGGATGCCGGCGTGAGTGTTGAGTTCGTGGCGCTTCGCGATGACGTGGAGACCGGCACCGCGACTATCATTCGCTGCGAGGGCGACAACCGCATCATACTGTCACCGGGCGCCAACCATGCGCTTGCGGGCGCGGACGTTGCCTGCGCGTTGAGGCGTCTGGTGGCCCATGAGCTCGACGGCGACGCCAGCGAGATTGCCCCGGCTGCCGGAAGCGTCTTTATCGCCCAGGGCGAATGTGACCTTGTGGCGACGGCCGAGGCGCTTGTTTGCGCTCACGAGCTGGGGTTCTATACGGTCTTTAATCCAGCGCCCGCCTGCGAGCTGCCTGCGGAGGTCTGGCCTGCGGTCGACCTGGTCTGCCCCAACGAGACCGAGTGCCAGGTGCTGACGGGCATTCTGCCCACGGATGATGCGAGTTGCGTCGCCGCGCTCAATGCGCTGCTCGACAAGGGCGCCGGGGCTGCGGTCATCACGCTAGGCGGTGCCGGCTCAGTTGCATTTGGCGATGACGGTGAGCTGCTGCGCATGCCGGCACTTTCGTGCGCGGTGGTCGATACGACGGCCGCGGGCGATACGTTTATTGGTGCGCTTGCGGCGGCTCGCCTGGAGGGCCTGCCGCTCTTTGAATGCATGGCCGCCGGCGCCCGTGCCTCGGCGGTGACGGTGTCGCGTTTGGGCGCGCAGCAGTCGATTCCCACGCGTGCCGAAGTTGGGCGCATGTTTGGTTTAGACGATTAGTACAAGACGGAGAAGCGGAGTAAAACAATGGCAACCAAGAAGCTGATCCTTGATCTGGATATGGGTGTGGACGATGCGATGGCGCTTGCCTATGCCATCGCGAGCCCCGAGGTGGAGCTCGTGGGCATCACCACATGCTTTGGCAACGTGCGCGTCGAGCAGTCGGCGCACAACTGCCTGGCGGTGCTCGACCTGTTGGGCCGTCCCGAGGTGCCGGTGTACCTGGGTGCCGACCGTCCTCTGCAAGCGACTGAGCCCTATACGCCGCCGGCGTCCACCGCGCTCATTCACGGCAAGAACGGCATCGGCGGCGCGAGCGTGCCCGCGTCGCCCTACGAGCCGGTGGGGCGACCTCGGCCGACGGCAACGCTGCGGTCGATTATCTGATCGATGCCGCGCGCACCTATGGTCCCGATCTGGTCTACGTAGCGACTGGCCCGCTCTCCAACCTAGCGCTCGCCCTGGAGCGCGATGCGGCGGCGATGATGTCCATCGGCCGCGTGGTCGTGATGGGCGGAGCCCTTACCGTGCCCGGTAACGTGAACGCGGGCGCCGAGGCCAACATGGCGAGCGACCCCGAGGCAGCCGACGCGGTGCTGCGCTCGGGCCGTAAGCTCACCATGGTGGGCCTGGACGTGACGCATCGCGTGGTGCTCACGCGCCGCGACATTGCCGGCTGGACGGGTTCGGGAACCATGGCCGGCTGCGCATTTGCGAGCATGGTCGAGCACTACATTGGTTCGTACGAGATGAACGCGTCCTACCTGGGCGGCTGCGCGCTGCACGATCCGCTGGCGGTTGCCGTGGCGATTGATCCCACGCTCGTGGGTGCGCTCGGCTGTAACCTGCGTGTTGACTTGCTGGGTGAGTATCGCGGCCGCACCATCTGCGATGAGCGCCGCGTGGCAGATCCCGACAAGAGCACACTCGTGGCGCTGACCGTCGATACCCCGCGCTTCCTGTCCGAGTTCAAGGCCCGTATGGCCCGTGTCCTTGGCTAAGTTGTCTTTTTGGGACGGGGCTTTTTTGACTGGTATGATTGGTGCGACCATTCGAACCAGCTAAAAGAGCCCCGTCCCAATTTGACTATCGAGAGGATCTGCCATGGAGCGCATCGCGAGCTTTTCCGTTGACCATCTGCTGCTTGAGCCCGGCGTGTACGTGAGCCGCATCGACCGCGATCCGGCGACCGGCGCCGCCGTCACCACCTTTGACCTACGCCTGACCACGCCCAACAAAGAGCCGGTCATGAACACGGCCGAGTGCCACACCATCGAGCACCTGGGCGCGACGTTCCTCCGCAATCATGCCGAGTGGTCGAGCCGCATTGTCTACTTTGGGCCCATGGGCTGCCGTACGGGCTTTTACCTGGTTGTCTTTGGTGAGCTGACGAGCGAGGAAATCTTGCCGCTCGTGCGCGAACTGTTCGAGTTTGTCGCCGGCTTTGAGGGCGATGTCCCCGGTGCCGCTCCCGAGGAGTGCGGTAACCACCTGGACCAGAACCTTCCCATGGCAAACTGGCTCGCGCGCCGCTACCTCGACCGCGATCTGGCCGATATCGATGAGAAGCACCTGCACTATCAGCAGGCATAAGAGCTTTATCGCCCAAAACGAGCGCATTGGGCGCCTTCGCTTATGCGGGGGCGCCTTTTTGTTGATTGGTCGGGACGAGCGTTCAAAATCGCTCATGTTTGTTCTAGAATGTTCGTATAGTCACATTTACAAACAGGAGTGAACATGCATATCTACTCTGTCAACGATCCCGAGTTCAAATCCTATGGCAACGTTTGGGATAACGTTCCGTCCGTGCTCACGTCGCCCGTGCTCGAGGCGCTCTCTGCCACGCCCATCCCCGAGGGCAGTAAGTACGTAGCAAGTGCGCCGGAGCTCGAGGGCGTCAAGGATGCCGACAAACTGGGCTTTCTCATGTTTGGCGGCCGCCCCTTCCAGCTCGGCTGGTGCAACGGCCACAACACACGCCTCAACTGCCTGGAGTATCACCGCGCCAGCGAGTTTAACCTGGGCGCCCGCGACTTTATCCTGCTCGTGGCGCATCGCTGGGAGATCGAGGACGGCAAGCTCGACACCGCGTGCGTCAAGGCGTTCCGCGTGCCGGCGGGCAAGGTCGTCGAGGTCTTCAACACCACGCTTCACTACACGCCCTGCATGGTCGACGACGGCGGCTTCCAAGTGATGGTTGCGCTGCCGGCGGGTACCAACGGCCCGCGCCCCGAGGTGGCGGCCGACATGCCCGCGGCCGGCGACAGCTACTGCTACTGGAAGGCCGACAAGTGGGTCCTCTGCCACGCCGACAGCCCCAAAGCAGCCGAAGGCGGCTACGTAGGCCTCGTCGGCAAGAACCTCGACATCGCCTGCGACTAGAATCTTCCATCTCGATCTGTAACATCTAGCGGGCTAAATCGTCTCTACCTGTTACAGATTTAGACAAACTGAAGGGGCTGCCCGAAAAATCTCGATCTGTAACACCAGGCCCGGTTTTGGCTGCCTAACTGTTACAGATCGAGACAAACCGGGCCCAATCCGCCGCAAAGGTGCCTGTCCCCTTTGTGGTGGTTGGCGGTTTGGGCGGGCAGGTATCAAAAAGTGTCAGACGGGGGCGGCTGCCGGGCGTCTGTGCGCGAAAAGAAGTGCCGACCTGCGCCGTTGCCGTTGAGTGGCGCGCTGCTTACGGGGATACTGAAGCCACGACAAACAGCGTGTGAAAGGATCGATGCATGGCTTTCCGTAATGACTTCCTGTGGGGCGGCGCGACGGCTGCCAACCAGTGCGAGGGCGCGTACAACGTTGACGGTCGCGGCCTGGCCAACGTGGATGTGGCGCCGCACGGCCCGGAGCGTTACGCGGTGGTCTCCGGCCAGCGCAAGATGCTCGACTTCGAGGACGGCTATTACTATCCCGCGCAGACCGGCATCGATTTCTACCATCACTACAAGGAGGACATTGCCCTCTTTGCCGAGATGGGCTTTAAGACCTTCCGCATGAGCCTGGCCTGGACCCGTATCTTCCCCAACGGTGACGAGGCCGAGCCCAACGAGGCCGGCCTGGCCTTTTACGAGGACGTGTTCCGCGAGTGCCAGGCGCACGGCATCGAGCCGCTCGTGACCATCACGCACTTCGACTGCCCCGTCCACCTCATCAAGGAGTACGGCGGCTGGCGCAACCGCAAGCTCATCGACTTCTACAAGAACCTCGCGACCACGATCTTCACCCGCTACAAGGGCCTGGTGAAGTACTGGCTCACCTTCAACGAGATCAACATGATCCTTCACCTGCCGTTTATGGGTGCCGGCCTGGTCTTTGAGGAGGGCGAGAACAAGGAAGCCGTCGAGTACCTGGCCGCCCACAACGAGCTCGTCGCCAGCGCTTGGGCAACCAAGATCGCCCACGAGATCGACCCCGAGGTCAAGATCGGCTGCATGCTCGCCGCGGGCACCTACTATCCCTACAGCTGCCGTCCGGGCGATGTACGCCAGGCTCAGCTTGACAACCAGGACAATTACTTCTTCGTCGACGTCCAGAGCCGCGGTTACTACCCGGCCTATGCCGTCAAGAAACTCGAGCGCCTGGGCATCGATGTGGGCATGACCGACGAGGACCGCGAGGTCCTGGCTGCCAACACCGTCGACTTCATCAGCTTTAGTTACTACAGCACCCGCTGCTCTGCCGGTGCCGACAACCCCGATGTCGAGAAGACCCAGGGCAACGCCTTCGCCGGCGCCAAGAACCCCTATCTGCAGCAGGGCCGGTGGGGCTGGGCCATCGATCCGCTGGGCTTCCGCATCACGCTCAACGACCTGTACGACCGCTATCAGAAGCCGCTGTTTGTGGTTGAGAACGGTCTGGGTGCCAAGGATGTTGTCGGGGAGGACGGCTCCATCAACGACGACTACCGTATTGACTACCTGCGCCAGCACATCGCCGTCATGCGCGACGCGGTGACCGAGGACAGCGTGGACCTTTTGGGCTACACCACCTGGGGCCCGATCGACCTCGTCTCGGCCGGCACCGGCGAGATGTCCAAGCGCTACGGCTTTATCTACGTCGACCGCGACGACGCGGGCAACGGTACCATCAAGCGTTCCAAGAAGAAGAGCTTTGACTGGCACAAGAAGGTAATCGCCTCCAGCGGCGAAGATCTGGCCTAGGATTTTCCAACAACCATCGCTTCCTAACCAAGGCGCCCGGCGAGCAACTTAGTGCTCGTCGGGTGCCTTGTTAAAAGAAGTGAAAACTTGCAATTGCACTACGGCGCGAGCACATCCAGCGGAACAACTTGGACGCCGCGGTCAGTGACATAGGCTTGTGAACCAAATCCAATGATTACGACTTTCGAAACTGGCGGGTTGTTTCCGGCGGCAACCATACGCTTCTCGACAGCAATAAGGCTGTCAGACGCCTCTTCGATTTGGGCGGAGCTGAGCTTGATTTCGACCGGGATCCACGTTCCACCGGGAGCCGCAATGACTGCATCGACTTCTAGATCGCGAGAATCGTGATAGTGATAGAGGCCCATTCCATTTGCCTGCGCATAAACCCACAAATCATGAAGGGCCAACGATTCGAAAAGCAGCCCAAGCGTCTTGAAATCTAGCAGCAATGTCGCCGGGGTCGCTCCGAGCGCAGCGGCCGCCAGTGACGGATCGGCGAGATGATGCTTCTTCGATTCTCTTAAGTGCACGGGAGATCTCATTGCGGGGTTCCATGCGGGAATATCGCGAACGAAACTAACCCGAGCGAGAAGGGATATATATGATGCCGCCGTTTGTCTCGACACCTCTCCGCCAAGATCGGCTACGAGTGTCTTGAGTGTCGCCAAAGTGGATTCATTGCGCGCAAGCGATTCGATGACAGCTTTGACCTTTTCAGGGTCGCGGCGAGAGCCGTCGACGCGGGACAAATCTTCTTCGGCAACTATGCCGATGTAACGTTTGGCCATCGCGGACGCAGCCAGCGCATCGCGACCGACCGCCGCGGGCCATCCACCGCGAACAACGCACTCGGCAATCGAGGCGGAATCCAGCGATCCGAAAGCGCCATTGAACTTTTCGCCAGAAATAATGCCCGATAGCTTAACTGCACCGCTGGATTTCCCGAGTTCGAAAAGCGTCATGGTATCCATACGCAGTTTGGCGAATCTTCCAGCGCCGCTGTGCATCGGCCGTTCGTCGTCTCGCGGTGTTGCCGATCCCGTAAATATGAACTGACCAGGCTCGCCGCCGCGGTTGTCGCACTCAAACCGTGCCGCGTCCCAAAGTTTCGGAACCTCCTGCCACTCGTCAATCAGCCGCGGCGCCTCGCCGGAAACGGCAAGAGCCGGGTCAGTCTCGGCACGTAAGCGATTCTCGAAGTTGCGGGACGGGTCCATGAGAAGGAGTCTGGACGCTGCACGGGTCTCGGCCGTGGTCGTCTTTCCGCACCATTTCGGTCCTTCGATGAGAACGGCGCCGAATATACCCAGCAGCTGGTCAAGCTCATTTTCGATAATTCTAGTGTAGTACTTCTTTGGCATAATTATCACCATTGTTTACCAGTACATTTAACCAAATATACAGTTACCATTTAACCAAATTTCAATTCTTTGATTAACCAAATTTACACATTTCAATTAACGAAACAGATTAACATGTACTGTTTGAGTTGGCACTTGGGAAATCTCTCGCTGGGCAATCCGTTGCTACGGCTGAGGCTTCTTCGTCGAACCGAGGCGCCTGGCGAGCAGCTATGCCCGCCGGGCGCTTTGTTAAAAGAAGTGAAAGAAAGCAAAAGATGTTAAAACTTGCAAAAGAAATTAAAGCGGGGGTGAGGGGCGTTTTTAGCTGTTTTGGGCCGCCGCGGCCAGCGGGGGCGGGTCGCGGCGGCCCAAACATCCTTGACGAGGGTGCCGGTGAAGTTACAGCAGCTCGCCGTGGCGGGCGATGTAGCGGCGCTTGGCCAGTTGGGTGAGCGCGATGTAGGCGGCGACAATGCCGATGAGCAGCGCGAAGAAGATTGGCGGCAGCGGCATGAGACCCAGCGCATCGGCGATGGGGCTTGCCGGCAGCCAGGTGACGAGCACCAGGCCCAGCACGGTGAGGAGGCACAGCGCGGGCGCGGCGTGGTCGCGCGGGCGTGGCAGGCGCGGGGAGCGCAGCATGTGGACCACGAGCGTCTGCGACCACATGGACTCGACAAACCAACCGCTCTGGAAGAGCGCCGTAAAGGCCGCCATGCCTGCGACGTCGCCTACAGCGGCAAGCTCGGCCCAGCTCGCGCCCACGGCGGCGGGGCACACCACAAAGAAGAGCGCGGCGAAAGTCGCGATATCAAACAGTGAGCTCACGAGGCCCAGCTCGAGCATAAAGCCCTTGATGGACGCGGCGTCCCAAGCACGCGGACGGGCAGTCCAGGCGTCGTCGACGGTGTCCCACGGCAGCGCGATGCACACGATCTCGTAGACCAGCGACAGCAGCACCAGCTGCAGAGCGCTCATGGGCAAGAATGGCAAGAACAGGCTCGCGACGGTCACGGATAGCACGTTGCCAAAGTTGGAGCTCACCGTGGTCTTGAGGTACTTGAGTAGGTTGCCGTAGGTGCGGCGGCCTTCGATGATGCCGCGCTCGAGCACGCCCAGGTCTTTCTGGAGCAAGATGATATCGGCGGATTCCTTGGCGATGTCGACGGCCGAATCGACCGAGATGCCGCAGTCGCTCGCATGCATGGCGGCGGCGTCGTTGATGCCGTCGCCCATAAAGCCCACGGTGTGGCCGAGCAGCTCGCGCATGACGCGCACCAGGCGCGCCTTCTGCAGCCGCGAGAGCTTGGCGAAGAGGTGGGTGTTCTCGGCGCGCTCGGCAAGTTCGGCGTCATCGAGCGCATCGATCTCGGAGCCGAGCAAGACGTTGCTCGCGTCGATACCGATCTGTTCGCAGACGGTGGCGGCAACGCGGTCGTTGTCGCCGGTCAGGACCTTGACCGCCACACCCTTGGCCTCGAGCGTGGCGACGGCGCCCGCGGCACTCGCCTTGGGCGGATCGAGGAAGGCCAAAAAGCCCATCAACACCATGTCGCATTCGTCGGCGATGCCAAATTCGCCCACGCAGCGCGGATTGGTCTTCTGCGCCACGGCAATCACGCGCAGGCCCTCGGCGTTGAGCCCGGCGACCTGCTTGCGAATCTGGGCGAGCTTATCTTCGGTGAACGGCTGGGCGGCACCATCGACCTCGACAAAGGAGCAGATCTCGAGCATTTCCTCGGCAGCCCCCTTGGTGACCATCTGGGTTTTGCCCTGGGCGTCGGCGACAACTACGCTCAGGCGGCGGCGCGAGAAATCGAAGGGCACCTCGTCGACCTTGGTATAGCGGTCGCGCAGGCTCTGGCCCAGCATAGAATCGGGCACGACGGTCGAGGGCGTCACATCGGCACGGTCGATGACGGCCAGGTCGATAAGGGTTTTTGAGGCCGGTCTGGAAGAAGCTGTTCAAAAACGCATGGCGCAGCACGCGCGCATCCTCGTTGCCGTCGGTGTTGAGGTAGCGCTCGAGCACGATGCGGTCTTCGGTGAGGGTGCCGGTCTTGTCGCAGCACAGGACGTCCATCGCGCCGAGGTTTTGGATCGCCGGCAGCTCCTTGACGATAACCTGGCGGCGGGCGAGGTCCTTGGCGCCCTGCGACAGGCTCGTGGTCACGATGACGGGAAGCATCTGCGGCGTGATGCCCACGGCCACGCTCGTGGCGAACAGCAGCGCGTCGATGACGTTGCCCTTGGTGGCGGCGTTGATGGCAAAGACGGCCGGCGCCATAACGAGCATGAGGCGCACGAGCAACATGGAGACGCTCGAGACGCCGCGGTCAAACGCGCTCTTCTCGCCGCGCCCGTTGAGCATCTTGGCGATGCCGCCCAGGTAGGTGTCCGAGCCGGTGGCAACGACAAGCGCCATAGCGGTGCCGTTTTGCACGGAGGTGCCGGTAAAGACGATGTTCTTGCAGGCAGAGAGTGGCAGCGCGGAGCCGTCGGCACCCTCGACGACGGTGATGGCAGCGGTCTTCTCGACGGCCTCGCTCTCGCCGGTGAGTGCGGACTCGATCACAAACAGGTCGCGCGCGGTGATGATGCGGGCATCTGCCGGCACCATGTCGCCGGCAGAGAGGCGGATTACATCGCCGGGGACGAGCTCGTCGAAGGGGATCTCGATGCGCTCGCCGTCGCGCAGGGCACAGCAGGTGTTGGAGACCAGGTCCTTAAGGGCCTCGGCCGCATTGCCGCTGCGGGCTTCCTGGATAAACTTCATGCCGCCCGATACCAGCAGCATGATGCCGATGACGATGACCGTGGAGGGGTCACGCTGCAGCTCGGGCACGGCGAGCACGTCGATGTAGAGCGAGACCAGTGCGAGGGCGGCGAGGATGCCAGCGAAGGGATCGACGAACGCGTCGGCGATGCGGCGGGCGAGCGTCTTGGTCGGCGCTTCGATGGTGTTGGGGCCGACGGCGCTCAGGCGCTCGGCGGCGTGCTCGGCGGTGAGGCCGTCGGCTGTGGCGTCGAGCAGCACGAGGGCATCCTCGGCGCTATGGGTGGCGGCGAATATGGTGTTCTTGGACATGTCGGTATGAGCGGCGGGGCGCGCCGTGCGGCGGCGCTTGGAGATGGCTTCGAGTACCGTGGCGGTTTTGAGCATCAGCATAGGGTCCTCCTTGTTGAAGGGAGTTAGCGTACGTGTCGTATGTGCTTCAAAAAACCTAGATGTCGCTCACGTCATGCTTTCGAACCACCACAAAGGGACAGGCACCTTTGTGGTGGTTTTGACGATCGGCTGTTGGCGCTTATGCGTGCGCGGAATCCTCGCGGCGTGCCGAGGGCGACATGCAGGTTTTTCGACTATGACTGCCTTCCATGGCACACCTCCTTAAGGCCGGGCGCGGCGCGCTTTGGGTATCTCGTACCCGTTACAATCCGCCCGTATTCTTGATGAGGGGGTTTGCCGTGTCAACCCTAATGTTTGGAAAACCATTGCCCCTGACAAAGCCTTTACAGAATGCCGAGGCCCCAAAGCGCGCCCCGCAATGCGCCCTGCCTGCGCTAAACTGGAAGGCACGTACGCGATTACGAGAGGAGCCCGCATGGAGGCTTACAAGCAAGAGTTCATCAAGTTTATGGTTGAGTCCGACGTTCTTAAGTTCGGCAGCTTTACGCTCAAGAGCGGCCGTCAGTCCCCGTTCTTTATGAACGCCGGCGCCTACGTGACGGGCTATCAGCTCAAGAAACTGGGCGAGTATTATGCCCAGGCCATTCACGATAACTTTGGCGACGACTTTGACGTGCTGTTTGGACCGGCCTACAAGGGTATTCCGCTGGCCGTCGTGACCGCAATTGCCTACCACGAGCTGTACGGCAAGGAGGTCAAGTACTGCTGCGACCGCAAGGAGGCCAAGGACCACGGTGCCGATAAGGGCAACCTGCTGGGTTATGAACCCAAGGACGGCGACCGTGTGGTCATGGTCGAGGACGTCACCACCAGCGGCAAGTCCATCGACGAGACCTATCCCAAGGTCAAGGCTGCTGCCGATGTCGAGATTAAGGGCCTGATCGTGTCCCTCAACCGCATGGAGGTCGGCAAGGGTGGCGTGACCACCGCGCAGAAGGAGATCGAGGCCAAGTACGGTTTCCCCGTCGCGAGCATCGTTTCCATGGCCGAGGTCGTCGAGACCCTCTACAACCACGAGATCGACGGTAAGGTCGTCATCGATGACGAGCTCAAGGCCGCCATCGACGCCTACTACGAGCAGTACGGAGCCCGTTAGTTACGCGGTTTTGCCAAACCGCGTAACCAGTTGACGCTGCGCGCCGCCCAGGGCGACAATTTATCATTCAAAAGGCGAGGCATGACCAGAAGGTCAATGCCTCGCCTTTTTCATGCCAACTTGTTCGCCCTGGACGTCGCTCGCTGTCCGTCCTCTACTTGCGGCGTTGTCTTGCTCCGGATGCGGTGGTCATTGGGGACGTTCTTAAATGACTGCTCGAGATGAGCGTCCAAAAATCCGCGCTCGTTCGATTGGCGCATGTCTACGCAGCGTAGGTTGTCGAGCCTGGCCTTCAAATGGATACTGACTGTCGAACCGGTTCACTCCATTTCTTCAACTTGATTGGACAGCCCATGAACCAGACACGGCAAACCAATGCTTCCCATACTTTTTTGGCAGCGCATGCCATCAAGCGGCTGCGCGAAGAGCGCGGCCTCACCCAGCGCGCCCTGGCGGAAAGCCTTGGCGTGACCGATAAAGCCGTCAGCAAGTGGGAATCCGGCCGCGGCCTTCCTGACATTTCCCTCGTTGAGCCTTTGGCCCAGAGACTCGGCATAAGCGTGGCTGAGCTTTTGGCTGGTGACATTCGGGCTAACGCCAACCGTGCAGGCAATATGCTCAAAGGCGTCTTTTACGTTTGCCCTATCTGCGGAAACGTTGTGCACGCGCTCGGAGAAGGCAGCTTTAGCTGCTGTGGCTCCACGATGTTTCCCCAGGAGGCCGAAGAGCCGGACGCGGACCATGCCTTTTCCATCGAGCGCATCGAGGACGATTGGTACGTCACGCTCGATCATCCCATGACCAAGGATCACTACATTAGCTTTGTGGCATATGCGACTATGGACGGCATCTGCTTTAAGAAGCTCTATCCAGAGCAATCGGTGCAGCCGCGCTTCCATATTACCGGGCGCGGCAGAATATTTCTTTACTGCAACCAACACGGACTCTTTACGTCGCTGACGCCTCGCAAATAACGGCTGTCTATCCGCCCTCCTCATGCGTTCCCAGGGGTACCCAAAATGAGCGTGGATAATCTCCCGGTTTTGGCTCGGTGACGGCTCGAAAGTGGAGATTGTCCACGCTCGTTAGTTAAGCGTCCAAAAATCCGACG
>ENA-OQMY01000051-OQMY01000051.1-human-gut-metagenome-genome-assembly--contig:-NODE-51-length-41499-cov-4.544475_pt1 | contig 41499 bp, 40 predicted proteins | sample MGYA00242623_ERZ504868 | MGnify/ENA primary metagenome ERZ504868 (study PRJEB26092, sample SAMD00036386) | human gut metagenome | host: Homo sapiens | study: EMG produced TPA metagenomics assembly of...
ATGCCAAATACAAAAATCCCAGAAATCTCTGCAGTGGTTCTGTCCGCCAGCTGAATAACGAAATTACAGCGAAGAGAAACGTACGGTTTTATGCTTTTTCTTTAGTGAGTGCGGAAGGCGTGGATTTCCGGAATTCCAAGGAGGTGCAGTTTCGGTGGTTGAATGAACAGGGTTTTGAGGTTGTGGAATATCGAAAAGTCACAGCGGAAACTCTGGATGAAGCGATGGATTACTTTGCGGAAGCAGTTACGACCAATGATTTTCCGTCAGATGGGCTTGTGGCATTGTATGATGATATTGCTTACGGAGAATCTCTGGGAACTACGGCCAAGTTTCCAAGGAACGCCATGGCATTTAAATGGGCCGATGAGATGCGTGATACGAGACTTCTGGAGATTGAGTGGAGCCCGTCCAGGACCGGACTGATCAATCCGGTAGCAATTTTTGAGCCGGTGGAACTGGAAGGAACCACAGTGAGCAGGGCCAGTGTGCATAACATCAGTATCATGAAGGAACTGAAGCTGGGGATCGGAGATACCATTCGTGTATACAAAGCAAATATGATCATTCCTCAGATTGCGGAAAATCTGACCGGAAGCGGTAATGCACCGATCCCGCATACCTGCCCGGCCTGCGGACAGGAAACGGTAGTGAAGAAAGAAAACGATGTGGAATGTCTTTTCTGCGTCAATCCGGGATGCCCGGCCAAGAAAATCAAATCCTTTGGCCTTTTTACAAGCAGGGATGCCATGAATATCGACGGACTTTCCGAAGCAACACTGGAGAAATTTATTGCCAGGGGATTTATTCATGACTTTGGCGATATTTTTGAGATTAGCCGGTATAAAGATGAGATCGTGGAAATGGAAGGCTTTGGGCAGAAATCCTATGATAATCTTATGGAAAGTCTGGAACGGGCGAAAGAGACTACACTTCCAAGGGTGATCTACAGTCTTGGGATCGCAAATATTGGTCTGGCTAATGCAAAAGTGATCTGCCGCCATTTTGACAATGATCTGGACAGGATACGTCATGCCAGTCTGGAAGAGGTCAGTGATATTGATACCATCGGGCCGGTCATTGCCGGAAATCTGGTAGCTTATTTTAGGGATGAGGATAATAATCGCCGCCTGGATCATCTGATGAACTTTCTTCATATTCAGGAGGACAGTCCCAAACAGGAACAGATCTTTGAAGGAATGAATTTTGTGATCACAGGAAGTCTGGTGCACTTTGGAAATCGAAGTGAGGCCAAAGAGCTGATCGAATCCCTGGGAGGCAAGGTTACCGGTTCAGTTACCAAAAAGACCAATTATCTGATCAATAACGACATCCAGTCCAATTCATCCAAAAACAAAAAGGCAAGAGAACTGGGGATTCCGATCCTTTCAGAAGAAGATTTTCGGAAACTTGCCGGAGTGCAGTAAAGGCCGTACAGACTGGAGATACTTTTTATCTGAAGAAAAAAGCCGAGCGGCTCCTTTATAAGAGACGCTTTATATATAAGGAGGGCAAACAATGCCGATCAAAACACAGGGGGATCTTCCGGTAAAGGAGATCCTGGAGAGAGAAAATATATTTGTAATGGACGAAAAACGTGCCATGCACCAGGATATCCGTCCGATCCATATTCTGATCCTGAATCTGATGCCGCTGAAAGAAGAAACAGAGCTGCAGCTTCTGCGTTCTCTTTCCAATACACCGCTGCAGGTGGATGTGACATTTATGGCTGTGGAGAGCCATGAAGCCAAGAATACATCTCTCAGCCATCTGAACAAGTTTTATGAAACATTCACCGATATAAAGAAACGTAAATTTGATGGAATGATCATCACAGGAGCACCGGTGGAGCAGATGCCTTTTGAGGAAGTGGATTACTGGAATGAGCTGACTGAGATCATGGATTGGACTGAGAAGCATGTGACTTCCACGATCTTTCTCTGTTGGGCAGCGCAGGCCAGTCTTTATCATTTTTATGGCCTGGAGAAAAAACCTCTGGATAAGAAAATGTTCGGACTTTTCCAGCACAGGGTACTGAACCGTAAGATCCCTCTGGTCCGGGGCTTTGATGATGTATTTCTTGCGCCGCATTCCAGACACACAGAAGTTCCTATTGCAGATATCCATGCATGCAAAGACCTTACGGTCCTGGCGGAAAGCGAAGAGGCTGGTCTGTTCCTTGCAATGGCAGAGGGAGGACGTAAAATCTTTGTTATGGGACATCCGGAATACGACCGCGTGACTTTGGATGGCGAATATAAGAGAGACCTTGCCAAGGGTCTGCCTATTGAAATCCCGAAGAACTATTACAAAGATGACGATCCAAACAACAAACCACTCCTCACCTGGAGGGCCCATGCCAACAACCTGTATACGAACTGGTTGAATTATTACGTATACCAGAGTACTCCGTATGACCTGTACGGGACACCGGATTTTAGGGAAATTTAAGGAATATGAAATAAGTGTTAGCATAAGCTCATAAATCGTAGACAAAGCTATGATTTATGGGCTTATTTTAGATTGCTGCTTACGAAGGTCTTTCCTGAAAAACATTCCTACAAAATGTAGGAATAAATGCAATGTTTATGGTATGAAATGCGGCTGGTTTTTTGCATTTATTTTGATACAATCATTATATAAAAGACATGGAACTGAAATAAGAATTCCTGGTTACTGTTCATTGGTAATATTCTGCGAAGCGTGTTACTGAGAACGGAATGAACAGTAACAATTCTTGATGCAGGCCAGAATATGTTAACGGGAGGATAAATAGTATGATAATCATAGGTGAAAAAATCAATGGATCCATCCCCTCTGTGGCGGAGGCGATCGCAAACAGAGATGCAGAATTCATCAAGCAGCGGGCACTTGCTCAGGCAAACTCAGGAGCAAGCTATATCGATTGTTGCGCGTCTGTTCCGGAAGCAGAAGAAGTAGAAACCTTGAAATGGATGATCGACTGTATTCAGGAAGTGACAGATCTTCCGATTTCCGTAGATAGTCCCAGCGCAGATGTCCTTACAGAAGCTTACAAATTCTGCAGAAAGCCGGGTATTTTTAACTCTGTATCCGGTGAAGGGGATAAGATCGATAAGATTTTTCCTCTTATGGCACAGCCTGAAAATAAAGGGTGGCAGGTTATCGCGCTTCTAAGCGATGATACAGGTATCCCCAAAAGTGCGGAAGATAGGCTGAAGGTATTTGACAAGATCATGGCAAAAGCGAAAGAGTACGGAATTTCACCGGATCGTATCCATATTGATCCATTGGTTGAGATGCTCTGTACATCTGAAGATGGTATTGCGATGAACGTGGAAGTAATTTCAAGTGTCCGTAAACAGTATCCGATGATCCACATTACAGCGGCGATCAGCAACATTTCCTTCAATCTGCCGGTACGTAAGCTTATCAATTTCGGATTTGTGGTACTTGCAATGAATGCCGGCCTTGACAGCGCGATCATGGATCCTACAAACAGAGATATGCTTGGACTTGTATATGCAACAGAGGCATTGCTTGGTCTGGATGATTATTGTATGGAATACATCGGAGCATACAGAGAGGGTCTTATTGGACCTGTAAAAAAACTAATAAAACGCATATGCGGAATGCGGATAAAAACGCGGAGGTGTTTGATTATGTCAAAAACTCACAGAAGTAGCAGAATTGGTAAGAAAAACGGAAAAGCAAAACGTTGTAGGTAGCAGCTGTACAGTCAGCTCTTGATGAAGGCTGTGAGGCAACAGAGATTCTTAACAGCATGATCGATGCAATGGCTGTTGTAGGTGAAAGATTTAAGAACGGAGAAATCTTTGTTCCGGAAATGCTGGTAGCAGCCCGTGCAATGAAAAAGGGTGTTGAGGTTCTGAAACCACATCTTGCATCCGGCGCTACAGGAAGTATGGGAAAACTTATCATCGCTACTGTAGCAGGAGATCTTCATGATATCGGAAAGAATCTTGTTGCGATGATGATCGAAAGTGCCGGCTTTGAAGTTATTGATCTCGGTGTTGATGTACCTGCATCGAAGGTTATTGAATGTTACAAAGAAAATCCGGATGTTAAGGTAATTGCACTTTCAGCGCTGCTCACAACTACAATGCCGGCTCTGAAGGATACAGTTGCAGCACTTAATGCGGAAGATTTCAGAAGCAATGTTAAGATCATGGTTGGAGGAGCACCGATCACGAAGGAATTTGCAGATGAGATCGGCGCAGATGGATATTCAGAAGATGCAGCAAGCGCAGCAGTTCTTGCAAAAGCTTTGGCAGCATAAGGGAAAATAAAACGGGCCGCTCTGTATTGTCTGTGCATGGCATAGACGGCAGAGCGGCTTTTGCTTTACAGTGACCATCGGAGGGATGAAAATGTACCGAATAAAATTTATCAGGGAGGAAAAGGAGATCCTGGTGGAACCGGGTACCAGGATCCTTGAGGCGGAAAGAAAAGCAAAGCTGGTTCCTGATGCACCTTGCGGAGGCCGGGGAAAGTGCGGGAAATGTCGTGTTAAAATAGAAGATCACATGGTGCTTGCATGTCAGACGGAAATCCACAGTGACCTTGAAGTAGATACATTGTCCGGATGTCAGGAAGAGGAGATCCTTACAGAAGGAATGCAGAGACCGGTTGCGTTCAGGCCTGATCTGAAACAGAAAAAAGTGATTCTTAAGAAACCGGAGACAGGAGACAACCGCTCTGAATGGGAGCGGCTGACAGAACAGCTGGATGTGGAAAAACCTGTTCTGCCTGATACTGAAATTGCATCGAAGCTTTATGGCTGCAGAAAAGAAGCAGAAGAATGGTATGTGATCTGTGCAGGAAATAAGATCCTGGATATCAGCAGAGAAGAGAAAAAAATCTGTTTTGCGGCTTTTGATATAGGTACAACGACGGTGGTCGGCTATCTTATGGATGCATTGACCGGGAAGCAGCTGGCTCTCAAGAGTAGAATGAACCCACAGACTCAGTATGGAGCAGATGTGATCATGCGGGCGGATCATGCTCTGGAGCATGGCGTAGAGCAGCTGACCGGCTGCATACGGAATGCGGTTGATGAAATGCTCCAGGAACTGGCAGAGGAAGCAGGAAGAAGCACATTAGATATCTGTCAGGTATCTGTGGTAGGAAATACCTGCATGCATCATCTTTTTCTTGGGATTTCTCCGGCATCGCTGGTCCATGCACCGTATAATCCGGCGATCAGTCAGGGGCTTACACTGAATGCAGAGCAATATGGGCTCCATATCCACAGAAAGGGGCAGCTGCTTATGCTGCCTGATATAGCCGGGTATGTAGGGGCAGATACCTGTGGCTGCATTTTGACGCTCAGACAGGATCAGCAGAACGAGATCAGCCTTATGATCGATATTGGAACGAACGGGGAGATGGTCCTTGGAAATAAAACGAGATTAGCCTGTTGTTCAACAGCTGCCGGTCCGGCATTTGAAGGTGCAAAGATCGAGTGCGGGATGCGTGGAGGAGCAGGAGCAGTAGATCATGTAGTATACAAAAATGGAAAATGGGAATACACGACTATAGGAAATAAGGCTCCGGCAGGCTTATGCGGTTCAGGTCTGATCGATCTTGTGGCACAGCTGTACCTGGCTGGCTTTATTGATGAAAGTGGTCATCTGGAAAGCGGCCAGGAAAAGGCGGGAGTGTTTGTGCTGGTACCTCCGGAAAAGTCGGGAAATGACAGGGGCGTTTATCTGACACAGAAGGATATCGGAGAGGTACAGCTGGCAAAAGCGGCTATCGCAGCGGGAATCTTTCTTCTTATGAAAAGACTGGAGATCACAGAAAAGGATATTAAACGGGTCTATCTTGCCGGTGCATTCGGCAATTACATGAATCCGGAAAGTGCGGCAGCGATCGGGATGTTCCCGGCCGGACTGCTGCCCAGGATACAGCCGGTGGGAAATGCGGCAGGCGAAGGTGCAAGGATCGCGCTTCTGAATGAAGAGGAAAGAAAAGAAATGGATCGGACTGTCAAAAATATGGATTTTGTGGAGCTGGCAGCTTCGCCGGAGTTCCAGGACTGTTTTGTGGATGGCTTATGCTTTCCGTAATGCGAGGAGAATGGATATGCTTAATATAAAAGAACTGGAAGAGATGGGAAAAAAGGCAGGATTTTCTTATGTAGCACTTCTGAAGAGCGATTCGATCCAGCTTATGCCGGAGGTAAGGGAAATGTGCAAAAATAATACCTGCCATATGTATGCAAAACGCTGGAGCTGTCCTCCCGGATGCGGAGATCTTGAAGTATGCAGAAAAAAGATAGAAAAGTACAGGGAAGGCATTATTGTCCAGACAGTGGGGAAACTGGAGGATCCTTTGGACGGAGAGACGATGATGGAGACCGAAGCGGTTCATAAACAGAATTTTTATGAATTTGAAAAAATGCTCAGAGAAAGATGGCCGGGCATGCTCCCCATAGGGGCCGGGTGCTGTACAAAATGTAAAACGTGTACATATCCGGATGCTCCATGCCGTTTCCCCGAACAGGCATTTTCTTCGATGGAAGCCTATGGAATGCTGGTAACACAGGTATGCCAGGCAAATGGTCTGGAATACTATTATGGTCCCTGTACGATCGCCTATACCAGCTGTTATCTTCTTGAATAGAACAGGAGTGAAAAAATGAATGACAGAGAACGGGAGGCATATCTGAACAGGATCGGATATGAGGGTGAATTAAGAACAGATAAAAAATGTCTGGAAAAGATAATGGACCTTCATCTTTGCAGTATTCCCTTTGAAAATCTGGAAGTTTTTGACGCGGGAAGGATTACCTTCTCTGAGGTTCGGAAGATATTTATGAGAAGATCATTGTACAGAAAACGAGGCGGATATTGCTTTGAGCTGAATAAATTGTTTTATGAGCTTCTGAAAGCTTTGGATTTCCGTGTGATCCCTGTGGCGGTAAGGATATTGTGGAACCGGGAAGAGCTTCCGCCGGTCCTGCACCGGGCAACCCTTGTTATTTTTGAGGAAGGAAGCTATTACTGTGATGTAGGATACGGAGGTCCCGGACCCAAGAAGCCGGTTCTTATGAAGGATGGTATCCACAGAGAAAAAAACCGGATGGTACCGTGTTAACATGAAGCCGGGAAATACAAACGGAGAGATACTTGTTGAACGAAGGAAAGAAGAAAAACTATCTGCCAATACTCAGATTTTCACAGACTCCTACAGTAGAAGCAGATTTTGAACTGCTGAATTTCTATTGTGCAAAATCTCCAGATGTATTAATTACCAGAAAAAGAGTGGTGAGCATCTGCAGACCGGAAGGAAGTGTTGCGCTGACCGGGGATGTTCTTACAATCCAGAAGGAAGATGGATCCATTGAAACGAAAATAAGCGATTCGGAAGAAACCATCAGGCTATGGATGGAACATTATTTCGGATTGGAGTTTTTACAGATATAAGCAGAAAAAGGACCAGGTTGTCAGGTGACAGTCTGGTCCTTTTCCTGCAGAAGAAAGCAGAGCTGCAGAAGAAGCCGGTCTTTCGGATTATCCAGATCAACCTTTGTGAGTTTCTGGATGCGCTCCAGACGGTAGGTCAGGGAACTTCTATGTATAAAAAGCTCACGGGCTGTCTGAAGAGAATTGCGTTCATGCTCCAGATAGACCTTGAGTGTGTGATACAGCTCAGTATTGTTTTTTCGGTCATAATTCTGCAGTGCATCCAGCCGTGAAGAGACCAGAAGCTCGGGACTGATCTGATGGCTGATCTGGGAAAGCATATATTCCAGAAGATAAGCATCAAAATGATAGCACCAGGCCATGCTCTGACTTTTTTTGCCCAGGCGCAAGGCGGAAACAGCCTGAATATATCCCTGAGGGATCAGGAGAAAATCACGAAATTCAGAGCTTACTCCCATTTTAAAAAGCCCTTCGCGCAGGATGATCGCAAGTGAACTGATAACATCGGAAGATACAGAGTGCTTAAAGGACAGATTAACGATCACAACGATTCCCTGCTGATAGGTAAAAGCCAGACCTTCCGGGATCTGGGCTTCAATGTGTCCCAGTGTGGCGATGGAAGAGTGCATACGGTCATCCTGCTGCTGGGTTTCCAGACGAAGTACAAGATACCGGTCATGGCGATTCCAGTTCAGATACTGGATCTGATCGGTAACTGCCTGTAGTTCTGTGAGCTTTCCGGAAAGATACTCCGTGAAGAACTGCCGGGAGTCATTTCCCATTGAGATTTGGAACAGATTGTGCCGACGGATGCATAGCTCGATAAAGGAGCCAAGATACTCAAGAGCAGAAAAATGTCCGGGCTGTATCTCCGTCTGGAGCTCATCTACACAAAGCCTGCCCTGATAATTGCCGCTGACCCAGAGATTCATGTAGAGGATACGGTAACCGCGGAGCTCTTCGGAATAAATATTGGCGCCGTGGGTGATAAGTGTGCGCTGGTATTCGGCATCAAGCTTGAAATCCTGAATCAGGCTTAAAGGTGCGATGAGTCTACCTGTACGCTGGTCATGGACCCATTCGGACATACCGGTTACGTGCCGGGGAGAAGAAAGGATATAAAAGTTGGTGTCGTGGGCAAAAACCGGATTATGAAATATATCCAGACTGGCTTCCAGCATCTCATTCAGCGGATCGATACTTCCAAGTGCAAGCTGGAGTTTACTGTCCCAGTCAGAATATCTGTCAAAGGTCTGCTGTATTTGGTTGAAGACCTCAGAAAAAGAAAGGGTTCCCTTAATGTGAAGGATCCTGCAGCTTTCGGAAAAGCAGGAAAGATCACCGGAGCCCACCACTACAAATGCGATGTTCTGGTATCGCAGGAAGCTTTCGGAAAGAGAATTGCCGAAGACAAGATAAAGGTAGCATGGCTTTAGCAGGGCTCCTGCCTGATATATGCGAAGACCATCCAGCGTCAGGGGGTCTTCACGGCAGAGGATGGAAACATCCTCTTTTTTCTCCGCAAAATCGTCAGCAATGATCTGGAGATTAAGATGGAAACCTGTATGCGGGCTATTCACGAAATGCTCTCTTTTGTTCAAAATATTTCCTCCAATTCATAAAAGCCTTGTATTTATAGGAAATTATAACATATTAGACGGAAAATAAAAGAAAACAGAGAGGGAATTATTTGTGCATATTTACAATAATAACTGTACAAAAAGTATGAAGCATTGGAGAAAGAATGAAGAAGTGTGCGGATTTACGAACAAGTAAAAAAACAACTATACTGTAATCATCAAAGGTAACGTGAAGTTGTGGAAATGGCCGGACCCCACTAAAAAACAGCGAAGGGGGAAAGAAAATGAGTAAAAATGAAATACCGAAACAAGATCCGAAACAGAAAAAGGGTCTTACAAATGCCCTGAAATATTTCTTTGGTGTTGGTGATGCCGGATTTGTTCTTATGAGTAATATCGAGACATTTTACTTTATGACATTTCTGACGGATCTGGCAGGCTTTGCAGCTGGTGTAGCTGGTGTGATCAATTCCGTATTTACCATTGTTGATGCATGTCTGTCCTGGCTTTACGGAGGAATCATCAATGGCACAAAAGCAAAGAAATGGGGGCGTTATCGTTCCTGGCTGATCATGGTTCCGTGGATGGTGCCGTTTCTGTACGCATTCATGTTCATACGTGTCAGTGATAATGAATGGCTTTCGGCAGTGGTGATCATTGCCGCATCCATCGCATCTCATGTGGCATGGAATTTCAGCTATGTTGCCAACGCAACCCTGATCAGTGTTGTTGGTAAAACACCGGAAGACAAAGCAACGCTTGCATCCTCCAGGGCAACCTGGAATAACATAGGCGGTCTGTTGTTTTCCTATATGGGTCTTCCATTTGCAACACTTCTTGCCGGATATGTCGGTGAGAAAAATAAATTTGCAGCAGCAGCTTTCTGCCTGGGTATTCTGATGGTCGTAACCTATTTTGCCCATTTCAAGATGACGGAAGGCTATGAAGAGATTGAAACGGAAACAGCAGGAAAGAAAAATGACAAAACAAAGATCACGATCAGAGAGATGTTTGCTTCCCTGTTTCAGAATCCACCTCTTATGGTCCTGATGCTGGCAGACCTTGCAAAATGGTGTGTGAAATTTGTAACAGCAGCATCTGCTATTTACTATTTCAGGGATGCAATGGGAAATCCGGGACTGATGACCACTTATCTTCTCTGTGTTGCTATCGGTGCCATCATCGGAGCTTTTTCCATGAGATACATTGCAAAAGCAATATCGTCCCGTACAACTATGATCATTGCTTATGCAGGAATGGCAGTATCACTGTTCCTTGTATATATTTTCTATGGAAATGCAATGACAGTGATCGCCCTTATGACACTTGCCCAGTTCTTCTATGGTATGGCTTTTGCAGCTTCACCTGCACTTTATGCGGACACTGTAGTGTATGCAACATGGAAGAGCGGAAAAGATGCATCCGGATGGATCATGGGATTACAGAATCTTCCGCTGAAGATTGCCGTATTCTTAAGAGGAACGATCCTCAGCGCCTGTCTTGTGGCGGTAGGCTGGAAATCTGGAGTTGTTCTTGAGGGGACGGCTCGTCAGGGAATGACGATTTCCTTTGCACTTGTTCCGGCTATTTTCTGTCTGGCAGGTCTTCTGCTTCTCGTGTTTGGATTTAAGATCACAAAGGAAAAGGTTCTTCAGTATCAGGCTGAGATTGACGCAAGATCATAAAGATAAGTGATCGGGTATTTTGAAAGATCACAGGATAATAAAGGAGGAAGCATTATGTTGAAAGCATCGGAGATTTTACTTGAAACGATAAAAAAGGACGGCAGGCCGGAACGACTTCTGAGACAGTATGAGGGTGCGACCTTTTACCCGCCGAACCCGGCAAATAATTATGTGCGTGGAAACCGTCACCGTGGTATGGAGCCTATGAAGGATCTTTTCGGAACTGAGATCCTCTGGCCTCAGGAACAGCTGGCTGCAATGCCACATGTAACAGAGGACAACAAGGTCATTGATGATATCACAGAATGGAAAGAGCAGCTGGTGATCCCGGATATTGTCGGTCAGTGCTCGGATCCGGCTTTATGGGAACCATTTAAACAGAAGGCACAGGAGATAAAGGATTCAGGAAGCCTTTTCATGGCATTTATGCCTACAGGTGTTTTTGAGAGGCTTCACTTCCTGATGGGATTTGAGGATATGCTGGTGAACTTCCTTCTTGAGCCGGAGGATATGATGGATCTCTGCAATGCCATTGGGGAGTACCGTTTCCAGCTTACAAAGCTGATCGTTGATAATCTCCACCCGGATATCATCCTTTCCCATGATGACTGGGGTTCCAAGCAGTCCCTGTTCATCAGTCCGGACACATGGAGAGAATTTATCAAACCACAGTATGAAAGATCCTATAAATATATGAAAGACCATGGAGTGATCATCATGCATCACGCAGATTCCTTCATGGAACCGATCATAGAGGATATGGTTGATCTTGGGATTGACATCTGGCAGGGAACACTTCCGCAGAATGATATTCCGAAGCTCCAGAAACAGCTGAACGGAAGAATGACACTTATGGGCGGAATCGATGCTTCGATCGTAGATCGTGTGGATTCCACAGAAGAAGAGATCCGTAAGGAGGTCAGAAGAGCATGTGAGGAGTATGCACCACATGGACATTTCATTCCATGTATTACCTATGGAGGTCCCGGTTGTCTGTTCCCTCATGTAGATTCAATTATTGATGACGAGATTGAAAAATATAATAAAGAGGTATATGGAATTTAACCGAATGCGGGATGCGGATATCCGCTTGAACTGATAAAAACTGTTCTGCAATTCAATACAGGATTGCAGAACAGTTTTTTTGCTTGTATATTCTGATGTTTTTTGATAAAATTTGCTACATGTGTTATTTTTTGTTAAAAAACAAATTTATGATAAATCTCCTAATGATGTGAGAAATAATTATTATCTGTACAGTAAGGGCAATGTGATCTATACAGGAGCCGGGCATTCTGCAGTGACCGGCGATGATGAGATCAGGCTTTTTATCAATGCGATCGTGGCAGCGGCCAATGTCACAGCCGTACAGCCGGAGGTAAGCTTTGTAAATACTCTTGATCCTTCTGCCCGGACGGAATCGGTTCATTATTATATGACAGACCAGAGTACCTGGACAACTGGGGAGGCAAATACGCTGGAGACAAATGCAGACCTGAACATCAATGTAAAGGATTATAATATGGTCAGCGCAGATCTGGATCAGGATGCTCTGAAGGATCAGGAGATGGTCCTGAAATTTTATATCGAAGATGAAAACGGACAGCTTCCGGATAACAGCATTCAGAATACCCTTCCGTCTGAACTCAGGAACAGGAAGCTTACAGATATCACAGAAAAAATCGGAAGCCTGATCCCCTATGGGAAAGAGAATGAGCTGTTATATTGCAGTGCAGATGGAAAATTCCATAATGTTCAGAACACTGCCTACAGTCTTACAGTTCCGGGGATCGAGACATATCTGAGAAAGACGGAGGAGGACGGTACACAGGATTACCGCAAAAGCTGCAAAGTCTGGGCTCAGGTTTCCAGCACGGTTTATCTTTACGGAGAACCGAAGACAAGTACCGTCTGGGCATCTATTGATCTGAAGCAGCGGCAGCTTTTTGATCTGGATTAAAATTTACATAATCTTTATTTGATTATTTGAAAAAACAGTGCTATAGTAAAGTTGGTTCCGGTAAACGGATGATTTATGGATTCCAGAAGAGGACCGGGCGGAACCAAATTACTGTTGACCGGTCAGGATCTGGATCAGGAAAGAAGGAAGAGGGAAAAAATTGCGTAAAAAATCACATATACTGTTAGGCAGATACCTGGCTGACCAGATGTCTGAGGTGTACAGTCTCCAGCAGCACAGAAAAGCGTTTTGCCTGGGTAATATCATGCCTGATCTGAAACCATCGTTTCTCACCACCAGACATGAGTTTTTCGGAACATTCGATCACCTCCAGAATAAGATGAGGGCGCTTGTCGAGAAGAACCCGGAGGAAGAGAATGCCAGAGTATACTGGAGAAGATTCGGTGAGGTCATGCATTATATGGCTGATTATTTTACTTTTCCTCATAACAAAACATACAAAGGAAATCTTGCAGCACATAATTCTTATGAAGCTGAGCTGAAGAACCGCCTGAGAGAATGCATCCTCAGCGGCGCAGCAGACAGCCAGCTGGAAGAAGCGAAGCAGTTTGAAAGCTTTGAGGAACTTGTGGAATATATCCGTGAGCGTCATGCATATTATCTGGAAAGCCCGCGGTGCATTGCCGATGACATCCGTTTTATCCTTCGGGTGTGCTATCAGGTTGTACAGGGAATTTTTCAGCTCTGTGTCAGAAAACAGTTTCATATGGGCGGACAGCCGGCAGTGACTGTCTGACAGTATATAAAAAGCCGCAGTGTGTGAGAGCACTGTGGCTTTTTTACGTTATGGTAAACTCTAAAAAATCTTACAAAAATGTGAATAAAAAGTGAAAAATAGATGAATTGAAGGAGATATCCTACCAGAACAGTTGATTTCACGATTTTCGTATGCTAAAATAAATTGAATTAAACTTTAAGTTATCAAACGGTTTAAGGCAGACCTTTATTATAGGGGAAGTAAAGGGATGTTCAAGGAAAGAAGGGAGCATCTTAATAAATATGAAGAACAAGTACCTGAATAAGTTTTTTTGCATCACGATGTTATCAGCTATGGTACTGGCAATTCCAACCGGAGTAAAAGCCGCCGAGGAAGCAGATAATGTTGTTGCTGAGGAAGGTGTTTCAGGAGACGGGAGTGAGGTAAGTGAACCGGAACCAGAAGTTCCGGCAGAACCGGAGCCGACAGCTGCACCGGAACCGGAAATAACTGCTGCACCTGACCCGGAACCAACTACAGCGCCGGAGCCAACAGATACACCGACACCTGCGCCGACGGAAACACCGGAGCCGACAGCGACACCTGCACCAACGGCAACACCGGAACCGACAGCGACACCTGCACCAACGGCAACGCCGGAGCCAACCGCAACACCTGTACCGACGGCAACACCGGCCAGGGATGACTCTGCAAAGGTACAGGCGGTGATCCGGAAGATCAAAGCACTGGCAGGTAGAACGATCACAGCAGCAGATAAAGCGGAGATAAATAGCGTACGTGCAGCTTATGAGGCACTGTCTAATACAGAAAAGGCCAAGGTTACGAATTATAAGATCCTGACTGAGGCAGAAGCCAAGCTTGCAGCTGTCGACAAGAACGACAGTGATAACAAAAAAGGCAACAAAAAAGATAACAAAAAAGATGATAGCAGCACGGAAGATAACAAGAATACAGAGATCACAGATGGAAATAACGCCACAGCAACACAGATCGGAGATCCTGTTTATGTGACAAATATGGTATCCAATCTCCATGCGGGCAAGGATTTTTATCTGGATAGTCTTAAGAGCAATTATCATCTGTCCTTCTCTGATGATTTTGCTTCTGTAATGGAAGAGATCGAAAGAGAATATAAAGAGAAGAACAAGCTTACCGATACGGAGAATACACTTCTGGTAAGAAACTGGCAGGATATCCTTGCTGTTTATATTTACGAAAAGAGCAAAGCAGGAGCAACGTCATTTACATTGGATGCATCCTGCAAGGATGATCTGGCAAGGATCTTTGCGGAGATGAACCCCATCGTCAGGGACAAGCAGGATATTACCAAGATATCCTACGGAAATCGCAAGATCAACTACTACATCAAGAAGAACAATATTGCAAAGAAAGACAGAAGCGTCCTTAAGAAATATGTGGAAACAGACTGTAAGCTTCTCTGCGCGGTAGTTACCGCATCCAAAGGCTTTGTCCGTGAAAGCGTGGGAGACAATGTTTCTGAGGATCGTGTAGATGTTATCACCGCAGCGTATTCACTGGTTGGCAAGGTCGGATATTTCTGGGGCGGCAAATCTACGGTGATCGGAGAAGATCCAAGTTGGGGCTCCGTTGAGAAGGTATCAGCAGACGGCAGCAGAAGCTCCGGTACGCTCCGTGCATATGGTCTGGACTGCAGCGGCTTTGTTACCTGGGCAGTGATCAATGGATATAAGGATCAGGGAATGCAGGCAGCAGTTGGAGACGGAACCTCTGACCAATGGGAGAAGGCCGGTGTTGTCAGCGAAGCAGATGCACAGCCAGGAGATCTGGTATTCCAGAGAGGACCGGAAGCAGGAAGCAACAACCACGTTGGTATCCTGTGCGGAAAGACGGATTCCGGCGACTGGATCGCAGTACATTGTTCCTCAAGCAAGAATGGTGTAACGGTTGGTGAGGCATACAGTGCAAGCTTCCGTTATATCAGAAAGCCATCCTTCTATCAGGATACAACAGCGGAGGAAAATAAGACCACAGCTACAGAGAATGATGTTCTGACAGAGAAGAGTGCAGAAAAGCTCCTCACGGATGTGGTTAGATCTGATGCACTGAAGGATGCACTGGCATCCGGTGATACTGTTTCCAGTGACCTTCTTGCAGATTTTAAGAATAAGGCTTTGCAGGAGGATGAGGAAGAAGATGAAGTTGAGACGCTGACTCTGGATCAGGAGACCATGGACGATGCAGTGGATACATTTGATGATGATGTAGAAACACTGGAAATGGAAAACTAAGGGACAGCGATTGAAGATAAGGGCAGTCTCCCACGGGAGGCTGCCCTTTCTTACAATCGCTGCTTCAGACATAGGACATGATATTATGAAAAAAACGAAATTTCTGCCCCATGGCAGCCGCAGTGCTTACAGCTGCAGTGATCCTTCAGCCCTTTAGCGCTTCGGCAGGGGCACTGGGTCAGATCCGCTCCATAGCAAAGAGCATTATTTCAGGCGAACCAAAGGAAGTAGAGGAACTGCGTCAGATGGAGGTTGCCCAGAGCGAAGAAGGGCATCAGGAATATTATTTCAAACAGCTTACGGAAGAAGAGCAGAGAGTATATCGGGAGCTGCTGAAAGGAATCCGTGCCCGGGAAAAAGGAGGTTTTATCTGACAATCTCCGATGATGACAGTATTGACAGAAGCTATCATGCAGTATTGAAAGACCACCCGGAGATATTCTGGGTCCACAATCGTGAAAAAATTTACAAAACTACGTATTCAGACAGTGATTACTGCGTTTTTACTCCGGGCTATACTTATACAGACAGTGAGATCGATGAGATACAGACGGCCATGGAGCAGAGCTTTCAGGAGGTCAGAGCCCTGATCCCGGAGGATGCCGGTGACTACGAGAAGGTACGCATTGTTTATACGTATGTTATTGACCATACCCAGTATCAGACTGGGGAGGATGATCAGAGCATAGCAGGTGTTTTCTGGAAAAAATCCGCAGTCTGTGCCGGATATGCAGGAGCTGTCCAGTATCTTCTGGAAAGGCTGGATATTCCCTGTATTTATGTGGACGGAAGCACAAAAGGAAGTACAGAGGGTCATGCATGGGATATTGTAAAAATAGGCCAGGAGTATTATTATGTAGATGCTACCAATGGGGATCAGCCGGATTTTTTAAATGGAGATGCCGCACAGCTGGAAGAACATAAGACGATCATTTACGATTATCTCTGCCCTTTCCCGGAAGAATATGAAAAAACCTATACACCATCGGAAGAACTGACAGTTCCGGCATGTACTGCGAAGGATCTGGATTTTTATGTGCTGAACCAGGGGTACTTTGAAGATTACAGCTGGCAGGACATATATGATTATTGTAAGATGAGAATGGATAATGGTGCGGCTGTAGTGCGTTTCAAGTTTGGCAGTCAGGAAGCTTTTTCCGAAGCCTGTCAGGAACTGCTGGATGATGGCGTGGTACAGAATGTGGCACAGTATTATATGAAACTTCACGGACTTGGTCAGGTGGAGTATCATTATGGAGTGATGGATAATTTTTATACCATATATTTTATTTTCTGAAACATCTTCGGGAAGATTTCCGGAGGTTTTGGAAAGAGAGGAGTAAGTTATGAATATGGATATGTTGTCAAGAGGATTTGACATACTGCAGAGAGCAGGAGGTATGGAACAGATCAGCCAGCTGATGGTGATCGTATATGGAGTGCTCTGCGTTTTTCGGGCTTTTTGAACTGTATCCTGGGATATCGTATCCTCCGGTTCTGGATGATGATCTTTGGATTTATCATCGGAGCAGGCGCCGGCTTTGGTGTAACCTATATGTCCGGTGTTCAGGATAAAATGGTGATCGCAGGTGCCATGGCGGGACTGGGGATCGTACTGGCTGTTGTTTCGTTTCTGATCTACAGGGCAGGAATCTTTGTACTGGGATTTGGTATCGGAATAACATTGAGTATCTATCTGGTCCATCCGACCAGTTCTTTTTCTTTTTCCTGTGCATCCTTATCGGCGTGGGACTGGGAGTACTTGCTATGCGTTATGCGAAAGGAGTGATCATTGTCGGAACCAGTATACTGGGTGGTGTTCTGGCAGGATTATCCATTGCAAAGATCGCAGGGCTGGCGCAGTTTCCATATGGCGTCGGTATGGCAGCGGGAATTGCGATCCTTGGTATGCTGATCCAGTTCGCCATCAACAAAGACCGATACGATGAGGAAGATGACGAAGAAGAGGATGACGACGATGGAACTCTGCCGGAGGAGACCAGGAAGCCGGCAGGAAGGGACCGTAGAGGAAACAGTCGTGAATACACCTCTGACCGTAACAGGGACGATCACAGATATACATACGAAAACCGGGCAAACGATGACCGGGAAAGCCGGGGTGAAAGACGTTCCCGCAGACCATCTGACAGAGAAGGACGCAACTCTGACAGACGAGAAAGAAATTATGCAGACAGCCGAAAAAGATCCGGAAGCGAAAGAAACAGCAAAGGCAGTTCCACTGAAAGAAGAAGCACTTCCGGAACCTCCGGCAGAAACAGAACCTCCGACAGAAATTATGCTTCGGATGACAGAAGAGGCCGCAGATACAGCCAGAGCAGCAGCACCAGGGAACGAAGGAATGCAGGAACGGGAAGCAGATCCCGCTATGCAGATCCGGAGGATCATGAAGACTATGATCGTTTTGATGAGTCGGAAAACAGGGACAGCTATGAAGATTTTGAAAAACTGCAGCAGAAAAGACGCCGGATGGATATTGAAAATATGGCGGATTTTGATGAGCAGGAAGAATATGGAAATTACAGGGATGATCCGGATCTGATGAATGATGAGGATCTGGATGAACTTGATGAGTGGAAAGACAACTGAGAAAAATCCGAGGAGTGACAGAAATGGGAAAAGAAGCCAAAACAAACGCGATGAGAATGCTGGATCGAAAAAAAGTAAAATATGAAGCGATCGCATATGACTGTGGAGAGTTCATAGATGGGATCCACTGTGCAGACATTACAGGAGCCCCTCATGATCAGTCCTTTAAGACCCTGGTCATGGAAGGGAAAAGCGGCGGCTACTATGTGTTTGTAGTTCCGATCGAGAAAGAGGTGGACCGTAAGGCAGCCGCAAAGTCTGTAGGCGAAAAAACAGTAGATATGATCCATGTAAAGGATCTTACAAAGATTACGGGTTATATCCGCGGAGGCTGCAGCCCTCTTGGAATGAAAAAAAATTATCCGGTGGTGTTTGATCAGTCTGCCGAAAACTTTGATGAGATTTATGTAAGTGGTGGAAGAGTAGGCCTTACCCTGAAGGTACCGCTTAAAGATCTTCTGGATGTAACACAGGGCAAGCTTGCTCCGATCACCATGGAGTAAGCGCATATAAAACAGATAAAAAAACTCCCCTGACTGCCTGTAAAGGCGGAAGCAGGGGAGATTTTTGTTACAGAAGCATGGGATTTAGTTATCCTGTGCGTCCTCTTCGTTAACCTGGAATACGTGACGCTTCTTGGCCATTTCGTCGCTGGCAAGATACTCGTCGTAAGTGGTGATCTTGTCTACCAGCTTGCCGTTAGGAAGGATCTCCATGATGCGGTTTGCAGTTGTCTGTACAAACTGGTGATCGTGTGAGGTGAAAAGGATCACTCCCGGGAATTTGATCAGTCCGTTGTTCAGCGCTGTGATAGACTCCATATCCAGATGGTTGGTTGGCTCATCCAGGATCAGGATATTGGCACCGGAGATCATCATCTTGGAAAGAAGACAGCGAACTTTTTCACCACCGGAAAGAACACGGACACGTTTTACACCATCCTCACCAGGGAAAAGCATACGGCCAAGGAATCCACGGACGTAGGTTGCGTCCTTGATCTCGGAGTACTGTGTCAGCCAGTCGGTGATAGTAAGGTCGTTATCGAATTCCTGTGTGTTATCCTTCGGGAAATATGCCTGGGAAGTGGTAACGCCCCATTTGTAATTTCCTTCATCCGGCTCCATTTCACCTGTAAGGATCTTGAAGAAGGTTGTGATGGCCTGCTCGTTGGCACCCACAAAGGCAACCTTATCTTCACGACCAAGAGTGAAGGAAATGTTGTCCAGAACCTTTACTCCATCAATGGTCTTGGACAGATTTTCCACCATGAGGACTTCGTTTCCGATCTCACGGTTCGGGCGGAAGTCGATGTATGGATATTTACGGCTGGAAGGACGCATGTCATCCAGCTGGATCTTTTCCAGGGCACGCTTTCTGGAAGTCGCCTGCTTGGATTTGGAAGCATTGGCGCTGAAACGGGAGATGAACTCCTGGAGCTCTTTGATCTTCTCCTCTTTCTTTTTGTTGGCCTCTTTCATCTGCTTGATCAGAAGCTGGCTGGATTCAAACCAGAAGTCATAGTTTCCGGCATAAAGCTGGATCTTGCCATAATCGATATCAGCAGTATGTGTGCAGACCTTGTTCAGGAAATAACGGTCATGGGATACTACGATAACCGTATTGTCAAAATTGATCAGGAACTCCTCCAGCCATTCGATAGCAGGAAGATCCAGGTGGTTGGTCGGCTCATCAAGAAGAAGGATATCAGGATTTCCGAAAAGAGCCTGTGCAAGAAGAACCTTGACCTTCATACTACCGGTAAGGTCTGCCATCTGTGTATAGTGGAACTCAGTGTCGACTCCGAGACCGTTGAGAAGAGTAGCAGCATCGGACTCTGCTTCCCATCCGTTCATCTCTGCAAACTCACCCTCAAGCTCGCTGGCACGGATGCCATCTTCGTCTGTGAAATCTTCCTTTGCGTAAATGGCTTCTTTCTCTTTCATGATCTGATAGAGTCTTTCATTACCCATGATGACAGTATCCAGAACCGGATAAGCATCATATTTGAAGTGATCCTGCTGTAGGAAAGAAAGTCTCTGACCGGGGGTGATCACAATGTCGCCCTTGGTAGGCTCAAGCTGACCGGAAAGGATTTTGAGGAATGTAGATTTTCCTGCGCCGTTGGCGCCGATCAATCCATAACAGTTACCCTCTGTAAATTTGATGTTAACGTCTTCAAACAGCGCTTTTTTTCCAACGCGCAGTGTGATGTTATTTGCTGAAATCATATCATACCTCTTTTTTCATTAAATAAATATCGTTTCAATTACATACGAAAGCATTACAATCGTTTCCTATTGTACCGTAAACTGAAAAATTTGCAAGCTGTATTTTCCTTTTTTACGGCTAAATAAAGGAAAAACCAGGGGATTACTATGAATCACAGGAAAACTAATAACCTTTTATTATATAAAAAAACTGGGTTATACTGTCGTATGTGGTAATGAAGTATTCCGGGGATATGGATATCCGGCTCTCTGGCACATCAGAAACACCCAGGAACGTGGCAGATCGGATGGAATGCGGAAACTATCATAAATCAGCAGCTTAGTTGAACAGAAGAGAGGTTAAAAATGTTTATCACCAGAGAAAGCGATTATGCGATGCGGGTTATCCGCGCATTGATGTGGGAGCCGCGTTTGAGCGTCAGCGAGATCTGTGAGAGGGAATCGATCACAGCACCCTTTGCATACAAGATACTGAAGAAGCTTCAGAATGCAGGGCTCGTGGAAGGATACCGCGGAGTTCATGGCGGTTACGCGCTGAAGAGAGATCCGGAAGAACTGTCATTATATGAGATATACAGTGCGATCGATCCGGATATGTCCATCATTGAGTGCCTGAACGGCACATATCAGTGTCCAAGGAACGGACAGGACGGAGTTCCCTGCCATGCACATGATGAGCTTCAGGAGATCCAGGATCAGCTGTGGACAATGCTCCGTCGGAAATCCATGAAGGATCTTTTCGGAAAAGAGGAGAAGTGATTCCCGGATGTGAGTTGGGATAAGCGTATGAGATGATAAGGAGAGCAGTTTGGAGAGGGAAAATTCCGAACAGCTCTTTTTATTTGTGAAAAAGATAACGGCGTTTGTACAGGATAATATACAAAAAACAATGAAAGAAAATGGACATAACTGGGAATCTATGATATAATAACCAATGGAATTTTAGGCCTTCATAAGCCTAAATAATATATTTTTTAACAAACCTTTAAGGAGGAAAAAACAATGGCAAGAAAGATGAAAACCATGGATGGTAACCATGCAGCCGCTCATGCATCATACGCTTTTTCTGATGTAGCTGCTATTTACCCGATTACCCCTTCATCTGTAATGGCTGAGGCTACAGACGAGTGGGCAACTCAGGGAAGAAAGAACATCTTTGGACAGGAAGTACAGGTTACAGAGATGCAGTCTGAGGCAGGTGCAGCAGGTGCCGTTCACGGTTCTCTGGCAGCAGGTGCCCTGACTACAACCTACACAGCTTCCCAGGGTCTTCTGCTTATGATCCCGAACCTTTACAAGATCGCTGGTGAGCAGCTTCCGGGAGTTATCAACGTATCTGCCCGTGCACTTGCTTCCCACGCACTTTGTATTTTCGGTGACCATTCCGACGTTATGGCCTGTCGTCAGACTGGATGTGCAATGCTTTGTGAGTCTTCTGTACAGGAGGTTATGGACCTTACACCGGTTGCTCATCTTGCAGCAATCAAAGGAAAAGTTCCATTCATCAACTTCTTCGACGGATTCCGTACATCTCATGAGATCCAGAAGATCGAGACATGGGACTATGAAGATCTGAAAGATATGGCAGATATGGACGCAATCGCAGAGTTCCGTAACCGTGCTCTGAACCCGAACCATCCATGTCAGAGAGGTTCCGCTCAGAACCCGGATATCTTCTTCCAGGCAAGAGAGGCATGTAATCCATATTATGACGCTCTTCCGGCAGTTGTTCAGGAGTACATGGACAAAGTTAACGAGAAGATCGGAACAGACTACAAACTGTTCAACTACTACGGAGCTGCTGACGCTGAGCACATCATCGTAGCTATGGGTTCCGTAAACGATACCATCGAGGAGACAATCGATTACCTTATGGCAGCTGGCAAGAAAGTCGGTGTTGTTAAAGTTCGTCTTTACAGACCATTCTGTGCACAGGCTCTTATCGATGCAATCCCGGATACAGTTAAGCAGATCTCTGTTCTTGACAGAACAAAAGAGCCAGGAGCTCTTGGCGAGCCTCTGTATCTTGATGTTGTTGCAGCTCTTCGCGACAGCAAGTTTAGCGATGTTAAGATCTTTACAGGACGTTACGGACTTGGTTCCAAAGATACAACACCTGCACAGATCGTAGCAGTATATGAGAACACTGAGAAAGAGAAATTCACAATCGGTATCGTTGATGATGTTACAAACCTTTCTCTTGAGACAGGCGCACCACTTGTTACAACACCAGAGGGAACAACAAACTGCAAGTTCTGGGGACTTGGAGCTGATGGTACTGTAGGTGCTAACAAGAACTCCATCAAGATCATCGGTGATAACACAGACATGTACGCTCAGGCTTACTTCGATTATGACTCCAAGAAGTCCGGCGGTGTTACAATGTCTCACCTTCGTTTCGGTAAGAAACCGATCAAATCCACATACCTGATCCACAAAGCAAACTTCGTTGCATGTCATAATCCGTCCTATGTTAACAAATATAACATGGTACAGGAGCTTGTTGACGGAGGTACATTCCTTCTGAACTGTGCTTGGGATATGGAAGGACTTGAGAAACATCTTCCAGGACAGGTTAAAGCTTTCATCGCTAACCACAATATCAAATTCTACACCATCGATGGTGTTAAGATTGGTATTGAGACTGGCATGGGACCAACACGTATCAACACGATCCTTCAGTCCGCATTCTTCAAACTTACAGGAATCATTCCTGAGGAGCAGGCTATCGAGCTTATGAAAGCTGCTGCTAAAGCTACTTACGGACGTAAAGGTGATGACGTTGTTAAGAAGAACTGGGCAGCTATCGATGCCGGTGCTAAACAGGTCGTAGAGGTTCAGGTTCCGGAGAGCTGGAAGAACGCTGAGGACGAGGGACTCTTCATGTCTCACGCATCCCACGGTGCTCAGGATGCTCAGGACTTCGTAAACAACATCCAGTGCAAGATCAATGCTCAGGAAGGTAACAGCCTCCCAGTATCTGCATTCAAGGATTATGTAGATGGTACAACACCATCCGGAACAGCTGCATATGAGAAACGTGGTATCGCAGTTAACGTTCCTGTATGGGTTCCGGACAACTGTATCCAGTGTAACCGCTGTGCATACGTCTGCCCGCATGCTGCAATCCGTCCGGTTGCTATGACAGCAGATGAGACAGCTAACGCTCCAGAGGGAATCAAGACACTTCCTCTTACAGGAATGAAAGACTATACATTCACAATGACTGTATCCGCTCTTGACTGTACAGGATGTGGTTCCTGCGCAAATGTCTGCCCAGGAAAGAAAGGCAACAAAGCTCTTGAGATGGCTCCGCTTGAAGCTAACACAGAAGAGCAGAAATTCTTCGATTACGGTGTAACACTTCCTCAGAAGGAAGACGTTATCGCTAAATATAAAGAGACAACTGTAAAAGGCAGCCAGTTCAAACAGCCGCTCCTTGAGTTCTCCGGCGCTTGTGCAGGTTGTGGTGAGACACCATACGCTAAGCTGATCACACAGCTCTTTGGTGACAGAATGTACATTGCAAATGCTACAGGATGTTCCTCTATCTGGGGTAACTCTTCACCATCTACACCATACACAACAAACGCTAAGGGACAGGGACCTGCATGGTCAAACTCTCTGTTCGAGGATAACGCAGAGTTCGGTTATGGTATGCTTCTTGCACAGCGTGCGATCCGTGGCGGTCTGAAAGAGAAGATCGAAGACCTTGTAGCTAACGGAACAAACGAGGATGTTAAGGCAGCTGGTCAGGAATGGCTGGATACTTATGCTGTAGGCGCAACAAATGGTGCAGCTACAGAGAAACTCGTTGCAGCTCTTGAGGCTTGCGGATGTGACAAGGCTAACGAGATCCTTGCACAGAAAGACTTCCTCTCCAAGAAATCCCAGTGGATCTTCGGTGGTGACGGATGGGCTTACGATATCGGATTCGGTGGTGTTGACCACGTTCTTGCAAGCGGACGTGACATCAACGTTATGGTATTCGATACAGAGGTTTACTCCAACACAGGCGGACAGTCTTCCAAATCTACACCGACAGGTGCGATCGCTCAGTTCGCAGCAGGCGGAAAAGAGACTAAGAAGAAAGATATGGCATCTATCGCAATGAGCTATGGCTATGTATATGTAGCACAGATCTCCATGGGTGCTGACTTCAACCAGACTGTAAAAGCAATCGCAGAGGCAGAGGCATATCCGGGACCATCCCTGATCATCGCTTACGCTCCATGTATCAACCATGGTATCAAGAAAGGTATGAGCAAAGCTCAGACAGAGGAAGAGCTGGCAGTTAAGTGCGGATACTGGCACAACTTCAGATTCAACCCGGCTGCTGAGAACAAGTTCAGCCTTGATTCCAAGACACCGGATATGGAGAACTATATGGACTTCCTGAACGGTGAGGTTCGTTACAATTCTCTGCAGCGTCAGAATCCTGAGAAAGCTGCAAGACTGTTTGCTAAGAACGAGTCTGAGGCTCAGGCTAGATATGAGTATCTGCAGAAACTTATCACTCTTTACGGAGCAGATAAGAAAGAAGACTAATTATTGATCAATAGTTACTGTTTATACAGTGTGCTTGCTGATTAAGCATTAGGTGACAGGCCTGCGGTGTTTAGCGCACCGCAGGCCTTTTTTCATATACAGGAGAGACATATATGAAGAGAATTTTTTCGAAGGAGAAATCCCGGAAAGAGAAAAAAGCAGATTTTTATATTCTGTATACGATTGTTTTTGCGGCGATCTCGCTGTTTATTTACAGTTGTTTTTATTTCAATGGAAAATCCCTGATCTGGAGTCATGACGGTGTTCCGCAGCACATCAATGCATTGGCCTATTATGGAAAATATCTGCGGAATGTTCTGCAGACGCTGGTGACGGAACATAAGCTTTCCCTTCCTATGTGGGATATGCATATCGGATACGGTTCCGATATCCTTACAACACTTCATTATTATGCGATCGGTGATCCGCTGACCTTACTGTCCGTTTTTGTACCGGAAAAAGACACAGAGATCTTATATGAGATTCTGATCTTTCTCCGCATTTATCTGGCGGGTATCACATTCAGCATTTACTGCTTTTACCGCAAGAATCCCAAACAGGCCACATTTCTTGGAAGCCTTGTTTATATTTTTGCAGGATGGACCATTTATGCGTCCATGAAGCACCCATATTTTTCCAATCCCATGATCTATCTGCCGCTGGTCCTTATGGGAATTGAAAAGATTTACAAAAAGAAAAGCCATACCTTTTTATCTGTGCGACGGCTGTAGCGGCAATGTCTAATTTTTATTTCTTTTATATGATCAGTATCTTTATGGTGCTGTATGCAGCTTTCCGGTATTTTGGAATATTCCGCAAGCGTTCAGTAAAAGATGTATTTCAGTGGTTCCTGAAATTTGCTGGCTTTTATCTGGTCGCACTTATGATCGCTGCACTGATCTTTTTACCTGTGGTCATGACTCTGTTTGGAACAGAGCGCTTTCAGGCGCAGAATTATGTGCCGCTGTTATATGACCGCATTTACTACGAAAAATATCTCGGCTGCCTGATCGGCGAAAATATGATCCAGTGGGGAGTTGCTGGATATTCCGCAGTTGCAATGGCAGGCGTGTTTGTGATCTTTTCCAAAAAGAAAAAATATACGGGACTGAAGCTGGGCTTTGTGCTTCTGAATCTGTTTTTGCTGATCCCCTTTGCAGGTCATGTACTGAATGGATTTTCATACGTGTCCAACCGATGGATCTGGGCGTATGGAATGCTGATCGCATATATCCTGGTACAGGCATATCCGGAACTGTTTACGCTGGGCATCAGGGAAAAACGCGGATATTTGTGATGCTGCTGATATATGGCGTGCTGGCACTGTTTTCAGAATCCGCCCGTACGGAACGCAATATCATGGCACTGATGATGCTGGTCCTGGCTGTGTTTACAGTGGTTTCCTACGGAAACGTATTTACACAGGGAAAATATCTCTGTGGAATGATCGTGGCCGTGCTTGTGACAAGCATCCTTCTGAATGTTTCATACCAGTATTCTTACGAAAAACGATTATCTGTCAGAATTTGAGGAAAAGGATCAGGCGCTGGAGAAGCTTCAGTCCGGACCGGACAAAGCGATCCGGTCAATGGACGATTCAGCGGTTACCAGATATGACCAGTACAAAACGGGCTCTTATGTAAACACTGCAATGTATATGGGAACCAACAGTACTTCCTATTATTTCAGTGTGGCCAATGGAAATATCAGCCGTTTCTTTGATGAGATGTATCTGAATACCCCCTGGGATTATCATTACAGCAGCCTGGACGGACGGAGTATCCTGGATCGTCTTGCCTCGGTGAAATATTTTGCCATCAAAAAAAGCGGATATGGGTATCTGCCATACGTCTATGACAGTGAAGCAGAAGTCACAAAAAAATACAGGATCTACGAAGACGAGGATTCCCTTCCTCTTGGTTATACCTATGATTCCTGGATCCCCAGAGAAAAGTATGAAAAGCTTTCTGTGACCGAAAAGCAGCAGGCACTCCTGCAGGGGGCAGTCCTTGAGGACAGCAGTCTTTCTGAGACAGACCTCACCTTTGACGATAAGAAAGCAGATTTTACACTGGAAGCAGGAAAAGGCTGTAAGATAAAAGACGGAAAGATCATTGTGGCCAAAGAAGGAGCAACCGTACAGATCGGATATCAGGGAGAGCCGGAGGCTGAGGTTTATCTTGTGGCAAAAAATCTGGATTTTAATGCCTATTCTCCACGTGCAGTGGTCAGTGATAAAAAATGGGATTCCATGACAGAATATGAGAAGAATACCGTGCGTTATGAAGACAATAACTGGCGCTACTGGAAAGAAAGCAAGGAATCAGCAGTGGATGTTTCGCTGGGCTCTGTGGACAAGACTATCCGGATCTTTACAGATAAATACAACGGCTACAGCGGAAGACATAATTTTCTTCTGAATATGGGATATAAAAACTATTCTGCAGGAACTATGACACTGACATTCTCCATGCCGGGAGAATATACCTTTGATGATCTGTATGTGGTATGTCAGCCCATGGCTTCTGTTGAAGAACAGACAGAGGAGCTTGGAAAAGAAAGTCTTCAGAATATCAAAACGGAGACAAATTGCATTTGTGGAGATATCACAACCACTTCCGATAAGATCCTGGTATTTTCCATTCCATACAGCGCAGGCTTTACCGCCTATGTAGATGGAGAAAAAACAGAACTTGTGCAGGCAAACAGTATGTATATGGGACTGGAATTAAAAAAAGGCAGGCATACGATCGCACTCAGATATTGTACACCGTATATTGTGCCCGGAATGATACTGACGGTGATCGGCCTGATCCTGTTTGCCGGGATCGTAATATCTTACCGGCGCCAGAGAAAACAAAAAGAAAGGGGAAAACAGGAGAAATGAGCCGATTATCGGTAGTTTTGCCTGCCTGTAACGAGGAACCGATGGTGGAGAAAACCTGCCGGACCCTCAGAGAACTACTGGGGCAGGCCGGGATCTTTTATGAACTGGTCCTGGTAGATGACGGTTCCTCTGACGGGACCTGGGCAGCCATAGAAAAAGTATCCAGGGAAGATAAAAATGTGACAGGTGTGCATTTTTCCAGAAATTTCGGGAAAGAAGCAGCAATTGTGGCCGGCCTTGCACAGGCATGCGGAGATGCGGTGGCTGTGATGGACTGTGACTTGCAGCATCCGCCGGAAATCCTTTTGGAAATGTACCGGCTCTGGGAGCAGGGCTACGAGGTTGTGGAGGGCATCAAGAAAAACCGGGGAAAAGAAACTCTTTTTCACAGAAAAAGTGCCGGATTTTTCTATCGGATCATGTCCCGTGCCACCGGCTTTGATATGGAAAATGCTTCCGACTTCAAGCTGCTGGACAGGAAAGCGGTGGAGAGTGTTCTTGCCATGCCTGAACGCAGCATGTTTTTCCGGGCGGCATCATCCTGGATAGGCTTCAAAAGCATCTCCGTACCTTTTGAGGTGCAGGAGCGTGAGGCCGGAGAATCCAAATGGTCTGCAGGAACGCTGATCAGCTATGCGTTTCGGAATATCGTGGCATTTACAACACTTCCGCTGCAGTTTGTAACAGCCGGTGCCGTGGGCTGCTTTGGGTGCTCCCTGCTCCTTCTGGTCTATTCTCTGGTCCGGTATTTTTCCGGGCATGCGGTGGAAGGCTATACCACGCTTCTGATCGTGATGCTCTTTATTGGAAGTGCTGTGATGATGAGCCTTGGGATCATCGGATATTATATCGCCAGGATCTATGAGGAAGTAAAACGTCGTCCAAGATATATTGTATCAAAGATCATACGAGGAGGAGATACCAATGAAAAAGTGGATCCTTAAATTCTATGAAAATGATGTGATCCGTTATATTTTCTGGGGTGGTTGTACAACCCTCGTAAATCTGTTAAGCTTTTATATCATGAGGGCAATGAAAATCCCGCTGATGAGTGCCAACATCATATCGATCATCCTGGCAATCCTGTTTGCCTATGTTGTGAATTCCAGATTTGTATTTCATGACCGCTGTGAAACATGGAGGGATCATATACGGCCCTTTCTGAAATTTATAAGTGCCCGTCTGGTGACCATGGTCATTGAGGTAGGTGGCGTATGGCTTCTGGCGGAGATCCTGGGATTCCGGGATATGTTTGCAAAATTCTGCACACAATTTATCGTGCTGGCGTTGAATTATATCTTTAGTAAATTTATTAGTTTTTACCACAGGTAAAAGGATTGGAGGTAGCAAATGATGACTTTGGATGAGGCAGTGAAGAAAGTCCGCCCTCTGGATGAAAAGGCTATGGAGGGGGCGAGAAAGAGATGGGACAGTATTGCAAAGCCTCTGCATTCTCTGGGAGAGCTGGAGAATATGCTGACACAGATCGCCGGTATCACAGGTACACCGGAGGTACGTGTGGAAAAAAAAGCAGTGGTTGCCATGTGCGCGGATAACGGAGTTGTAGAAGAGGGGGTGACCCAGACCGGACAGGAAGTGACGGCTGTTGTGGCTGAGAATTTTCTGGAAGGGACTACTACCTGCTGTGTGATGTGTCGTCAGTGTGGAGCAGAGCTTTTTCCTGTAGATGTGGGAATGGTCACAGATACAAAGGTCCGTACAGATCTTAAGGTTGCCTATGGGACCAGAAATATGACCAGAGAGCCGGCAATGACAAGAGGTCAGGCGATCCGTGGCATCGAAGCCGGAATTGCCATGGCAGAGGAGCTGAAGGAAAAAGGCTATCAGGTTCTTGCAACCGGCGAGATGGGCATCGGAAATACCACCACCAGCAGTGCGGTAGCAGCTGTGCTTCTCGGAAAACCGGTGGAAGATATGACCGGACGTGGTGCCGGATTGACCAGTGAAGGGCTTGTCCGGAAGATCAATGCGATCAAAAAGGCGATCGCCCTGAATAATCCGGATCGTTCAGATGCCATTGACGTCCTGGCAAAGGTAGGTGGACTGGATATTGCAGGAATGGCAGGAGTATTCATTGGAGGAGCAGCACTTGGAATGCCGGTTGTCATGGACGGATTTATTTCCTGCGTATCTGCACTGATCGCAGTAAAGATCTGCCCGCAGGTAAGTGATCATATCCTTGCGTCTCATGTATCTAAAGAGCCTGCATCACAGCTGCTCTTGAAGGAGCTTGGCAAGGAAGCAATCATCCACGCTGGCATGTGCCTGGGCGAGGGAACCGGAGCTGTGGCACTGTTTCCGATGATGGATCTGTCCTGTGCAGTATATAATTCCATGAGTACCTTTGGTGATATCAATGTAGAACAGTACGAGGAGCTGAAATAATATGCTGGTTGTTGTAACAGGAGGCAGCGGAAGCGGAAAATCTGCTTTTGCGGAAGAAACCGTACTTTCCTTTGGCGAAGCCAGAAGGATCTATATCGCCACCATGCAGGCTTTTGACGAAGAAAGCCACAGGCGCATCCGCAGACACCGGCACATGCGTGCAGGAAAAGGCTTCGAGACAATAGAAAGATATACAGAGCTGGATGAGCTGCTCATCCCGAAGGACTGCGTGGTCCTTCTGGAGTGCATGTCCAATCTGGTTGCAAATGAGATGTTCCGGGAAGGCGGCTTCCACCCGGAGGTGGCAGAAAAGATCACAGAAGGAGTGAAAAATCTTCTTTCCCAGGCAAAGCATGTGGTGATCGTCACCAACGAGATCTTTTCAGACGGGATCCTTTACGAGGAAGAATCAGAACAGTACAAAAAAGAGCTGGGACAGATCAACCAGAAGCTGGCAGAGCTGGCAGAAGAGGTTGTGGAAGTCGTATACGGGATCCCTGTATGGCATAAAGGAGGAAAGGAAGCATGAAAAGTTTATGGAACAGTTTTAAGGCAGCCTTTGCCATGTTTTCAAAGATTCCCATGCCCATGGTGGACTGGAAGAAGGAAAACATAAAATATATGATGTGCTTTTTTCCTTTTGTGGGGACTGTCATCGGTATTCTGACATGGCTTGCAGGAGGAATCCTCGGAATGCATGCAGCTCTGGAACCATTTTTTCTCGCTGTGATCCTTACTGTGATCCCGGTATTTATTACCGGCGGCATTCATGTAGACGGGCTTCTGGACACATCGGATGCATTAAGCTCCTGGCAGGAACGCACAAGGAGGCTGGAGATCCTGAAGGATTCCCATGCAGGTGCATTTGCCATTATCACAGCCTGCGTATATTTTATCCTCTGGCTGGGAGCATGGGATCAGCTCCTTGGAAATTATAATGGGATCTGTATCATGAGCCTGGGCTTTATGATGTCCAGATGTCTTTCCGGGATCGGTGTGATCACATTTCCCAAGGCAAGGACAGACGGGACTGTGGCAGAATTTTCCAGAAATGCGTCGGAGATCGCAGTGCGAAATGTTCTTATCACGATGTTTGTGATCCTTGCAGCGCTGATGATATGGGTGGATCCGATCCTGGGTGTTCTGGCAGCTGTCAGCGCACTTCTGGTATTCTGGTGGTATCACCATATGGCTTTGAAATATTTTGGAGGGACCACAGGCGATCTTTCCGGATTTTTCCTCTGCATCTGCGAGGTTGTGATGGCACTGGTGCTTGCTTTTGGCGGCGCGTTTAATCTGTAATGAAGATTTGGATGAGGTAAAAAAGATATGGAAATGATAATCGGAGGTGCATATCAGGGAAAAGCTGCCTATGCAAAAGCGCAGTTCCCGGATGTGGACTGGAAATTCGGAGGAGAGATCACAGAAGAGGAACTTCTGAAGGCAGAGGGCGTTCTGGGATTTCAGGAATACATAAGAAAAGCTCTGAAGGCAGGAGAAGATCTCACCGGTCTGGTAGAAAAGCTGGCACAGCAGGATACGGATGTGATCCTTGTCAGTGAGGAGGTAGGCTACGGGATCGTTCCGGCGGATGCTTTTGAGCGGCAGTACCGTGAAGCTGTTGGACGGGTGTGCACTGCACTGGCTGCAAAAAGCAGAAGGGTCACAAGAGTGGTATGCGGGATTGGGACGGTGCTGAAGGATGATTAGATTATATCTGATAAGACATGGACAGACACCTGGAAATAAGCTTCAGCGTTATATCGGAACAACGGATGAACCACTGAGCACGGAAGGAAAGAAATTTCTGGAAAAGCTGACCTATCCCATGCCGGAGGCCCTTTACGTAAGTCCGCTCTGCCGTTGTGTGGAAACTGCGGGGATCCTTTTTCCGGGAAAAAGCTTTCATATTATCGAAGAGCTTTCCGAGTGTGATTTTGGAGAGTTTGAGAATAAAAATTATAAAGAGCTTTCCGGAAATCAGGATTATCAGAGGTGGATCGACAGCAATGGAACGCTTCCTTTTCCGGGAGGAGAAAGTCGAGAAGCTTTTAAGCACCGAAGCCTTACAGGATTTCAGAAGGCCGTCACACAGTGTATCCGTAACAACATAAAGACAGCAGCTCTTGTGATACATGGCGGTACGATCATGAACATTATGGAAGAATATGCGGACAGACCCAGGGCTTTTATGAATGGCATGTAAAAAACGGACGGTGGTTATCTGGCAGAGCTGGAGCCTGCGCTGTGGCAGAAGGGACGGAGAGAACTCTGTGTCCGTGAAGCATATATGGAGGGTTAAGTTATGAATGAACAGAAGATCAGCTGGAAACGTAGTGACTTGAAATGGCGTGGAAAACAGGCATTCAAAAAAAATTACTGGTCAGCAGTGCTGGTAAGTCTGGTGCTGGCTATTGTGATGGCAACCGGCGGAAGCGGTGCGGCCACAGGCAGTGCCGGAAATGTGGCAAGTCCGGATTACGGTGTTACAACGTATCGTTTGGGTACGGATATCAATGGTGTTACTTCTTATGTCAGCCATGTATTTCGCTCCCCACTGGCAGTGCTTTTTGCGCTTCTGAGTGCCAGTGCCGTGGTAGCTGTGGCTCTGATCGGAATCCTTTTCCATTTTTTTGTGGGAAATGTTCTGGAGGTAGGCGGAAGAGATTTTTACATTGAGAATCTTTATTCTGTACCCGGGCCCGGAAAGCTCCTCAGTGTATTTCGTTCAGGGAATTACGGTAATATCGTAAAAACCATGTTTTTACGGGACCTGTATCTTGTATTGTGGACGCTGCTTTTTATTATTCCCGGAGTGGTAAAATCCTACGAATATAAGATGATACCTTATCTTCTTGCGGAATATCCGGATATGAGCACAAAGGAAGTATTTGCAAAAAGCCGTGAGATGATGGACGGACAGAAGATGGATACCTTTATCCTGGATATTTCCTTTATTCCCTGGTCTGTCCTTTCGGCGATCACGGCAGGGATCGTGGGACTCTTTTATGTATCCCCGTATAAGGATGCAACCTATGCGGAACTTTATGATACTCTTGCGGCAGGAATGCCGGGAAACGGACAGCAGGTGTATGAAGATGAAAACAGCGGTATTTACTGATAAAATGATTCTTGTGCGCGGTGGCGGAGATCTGGCCACCGGAGTGATCCACAAGCTTCATCAGAGTGGTTATCAGATCCTGATCCTGGAATGTGACCGTCCAAGTGCCATCCGCCGTCATGTGGCTTTCTGTGAAGCCGTTTATGACGGAACTGCAGAGGTAGAAGGCGTTGTATGCAGGAGGGTCACGGAGGACGATATCCGGACCCAGTGCAGGAAATGCTGGGCACAGGGAGAGATCCCCCTTCTGACAGATACCGATGGAAAATATATCCGCGAACTGGAGCCGGAGGCAGTGATCGATGCCATCCTTGCAAAAAAGAATCTTGGGACCAGCAGGGACATGGCTCCACTGACTGTGGGACTTGGCCCGGGCTTTACCGCAGGGGAGGATGTGGATTATGTGATCGAGACCATGCGTGGACATAACCTGGGAAGGATCATAAAAAAAACGGCAGTGCTCTGCCGAATACCGGAGTGCCGGGACTGATCGCGGGGATAGGGAAGGAACGTGTGATCCATTCACCGGCAGCCGGTAACATGAAAAACATCTGTCAGATCGCAGATCTTGTTGAAAAAGACCAGGTGATCGCCATGGTAGGTGATACGCCGGTGAAGGCTACTATTTCCGGCGTGATCCGTGGGCTGATCCGGGACGGTTATCCTGTTTTTGAGGGAATGAAGATCGCAGACATCGACCCAAGAGCAGAACAGAAAAAAAACCTGTTTTACGATCTCAGACAAGGCAAGGTGTATCGCAGGGGGAGTACTGGAGGTGCTGCTTTCCTGCGGAGTGCTTCCGGGAAAAGAGAAAGCCGTAAAGAATGAGGAACTGTGACCGATACAGAGCTTTTTTCCTTGGAAGAAGTACGAGAATAAATGGAGTGTGTCATGAAGAAAAATGAAAAAGCGCTTACTGTGGCATTCACAGGAGGAGGCGGAAAGACCAGTCTGATCCTTGGACTGGCAGAAAAATTTTCCGGACAGGGAAAACGGGTGATCGTGACCACAACCACACATATGGCATGGGAACCGGAACGTCCCTTTGCAGAAGCAGAGGATGTTTCGGGAGCATGCCGGCTTATAGAACAATACGGATACGTTATCGCGGCACATCATAAGGCCGGGCAGCCCAAGATTTCCGGTCCTGAAAAGGAGATCCTGGAAAAGCTGTCCGGCTTTTGTGATCTTCTTCTTGTGGAAGCTGACGGATCCAGGCGCCGGCCGCTTAAAGTACCGGCTGTTCATGAGCCGGTGATCCCTTCTTTTGCAGATATGGTAGTAGGAGTGATAGGTCTTGACTGCATCGGCAAAAAGATCTGCGATACGGCACACCGTCCGGATGATGTGGCGGGATTTCTGAGAAAGCGTACAGATGAGCCTGTGACATGGATGGATGTGTGGAAGATCATCCGGTCTGAAGCCGGATTGCAAAAAGGCGTGGACGGGAGAAGATTCCTCGCGTATCTGAACAAGGCAGATACTCTGGAGGATCCCGGTATGGCGGAGAAGCTTATGGCACAAGGTCAGGAGGCTGGGATCATGGTGATCTGCGGCAGCCTGCAGAGAAATGTAAACAGCTGGAATCGAAAAGAAGAGGAGCGGTGATATGAAACTGGGACTGATCATGCTGGCAGCAGGAAACAGCCGGCGGTTTGGAAGCAATAAGCTGCTGTATAGTATAGACGGAATGCCGATGTACAGACATATTCTTCTGGAACTGAAAAAAGTGAAGGAGGCACTGGAGGCACAGGGACATAAATGTGAGATCACAGTTGTCACACAGTATGAGGAGATCGCACAGGAAGCAGAGAAGCTTGGCGAACGGTTTCTTTACAATCTGCATCCGGATGAGGGGATATCTTCCTCACTGAAGATCGGGCTGCGGGTCAACCGGGAGATGGATGCGTGTTTGTTTACGGTGGCAGATCAGCCGTGGTTACGGTGGGAGACGGTTTTTGGACTGGTGGATGTGTTTTTGAGAGATGGGAAGGGGATTGCCTGTGTGGAGCATGATGGGAAGACCGGGAATCCCTGTGTTTTTTCGAAAAAGTATTATGAGGAACTGATGAAGCTTTCCGGTGATGTCGGAGGGAAGAGAGTGGTTGTGGCACATCGGGAGGATGTGGCTGTGATGAAGGTGGAAGATGGAAGGGAGATGGTGGATGTGGATTTTTCGGACGGACGCCGGTGAGGTACCGTCTGGTTTGTGCTGGGGCTTCGTCGGGGGCTGGCTTCTAAGACGCCGGAAATCTGCTAAAACCGCTGAAAAGAATCCAGAACTCGCTCCTGCGTCGCTCAAACAGCTGGATTTTTTCCAGCAACGCAGATTCCCACCGCCTAAGAAGCGCACCCCTCCTGCAGAGCCAGCACAAACCAGACGGTACCTCGCCGGCTGACGTGCGAAGGAGTGGAAGGCTATAGTGGAGGCGTGAGGTTGAAGAATATAGCGAAAAGAGCTGTTGACGTGTGGCATAGAGAGTGAGCTAGGGTGAAAGCACCGTGTCTGAGGCGATTTTCACGCATACAAAAGCCAGCAGGGAACCGCCCTGGCGTAGTGGGATGTTCTGCAGGAGTCCTGCTGATTCTTAGGGGGTGTGGTTTCTGCGTTATTCCAAAAAGTTCTGCTGTCTGAGCGTCTGGACGCGAGTTCAGAACTTTTTGGAATGGTTTTAGCAGAAGCCGCAGCACCTTAGAAGCCAGCGGACGACGAAGCCCTTCCCGCTACGCCAGGGCGGTTCCCTGCGTACGTTCGTTAAGTATTAAATATACAAATATATCCTACATAAAATGATTCTTAGCCGCTTCTTCCTCAGCCAGACGAACTGTCTCACCGGAAGGATTGGAAATCACTGCCGAAGCTACGATCTCACAAGGCGGATTCCCCTTTACACTGTCAACGGCAGCCGTAACAGCAGAAACATCACCAGTCAGAAAAACAGTGGCATGACCACCACACTTCGTCTGCCAGGTAAGAAAAGAAACATCAGAAGTCTTCAGCATCTGGTCGATCACCAGAATCGCATTACTGCTGCCAATAACCTCAACTAAACCAAAAGCACCATAATTCATAAATCCGTCGCCCCCTTTATTTATTGATCGTCATCTTCAGTGCGATCTCAGTATCCTCAGAAGGAGAAGCGATCACAGTATGAGAAACAACCTTACCAAGAGGTTTGGCTGCCTCCAGCGCAACCTCCATAGCTGCATTAACGTCAGAAACAGAACCACGCATCTTGACACAGGCGCCACTCTTCAGACGGTTACGCTCAACACTCTGGATCCTGACATTGGCTGCTTTGGAAGCAGCATCAAGAGCAACAAAACAGGCAACTAGGTTATCCAGCTCAAAAACACCTACAGCCATGCCCTTATAATTATTATCCATAAAAATACCTCCATGCGGAACAGATTCCCGGTAATGTGGTTTTTTAGACCGATTTTACGTGGAATCATTACCGTTTTTATGGATTTATTATAACTTTTTAAGACAAAATAGCAAGGAATAAATACACGGATAATCAGATAGTTACTGAGAACGGAGTGAACAGCAACGTAACGTCTGATACTTCCGCAGAAGCCTTGCAGGGAAATATTTACTTTGCATATCAGATATAGTATTATTTACAATAGTAAAAAAGCAGGAAGGTGTAAAGAAATGCAGACACATCAGACAGACTTTTCAACAGGAAATGTCTATCGTAACATTATGGAGGTAGCTGTGCCGATGATCATTGCACAGATCCTGAACCTCCTTTACAACATTGTAGACCGGATCTATATCGGAAGGATCCCCGAGATCGGAGCCACCGCACTGACAGGAGTGGGACTATGTTTTCCCATTATCACTCTGATCACTGCATTTACCTATCTTTTTGGAAATGGAGGAGCACCGCTTTGCTCCATGGAACGAGGAAGAGGAAACCAGGAAGAAGCAGAAATGCTCATGGGAAACACCTTTGTGATGCTGATCGGCACAGGAGTGATCCTGACAGCCATCGGCCTTATCTTTTACAGACCGATCCTCTATGCTTTTGGCGCCAGTGATGTAACTTTTTCCTATGCGGCAGACTACATAAGGATCTATCTTCTGGGAACCTTGTTTGTGATGATCACTCTGGGAATGAACCCGTTTATAAACAGCCAGGGCTTTGGAAACACCGGAATGCTTACGATACTGATCGGTGCAGTACTGAACATCCTTCTGGATCCCCTGTTTATCTTTGGAATGCACATGGGAGTCCGTGGAGCAGCTTTGGCGACCATTATATCCCAGCTCTGCTCCGCAATCTGGGTCTTGCGCTTTCTCACAGGAAAAAAGGCGATCCTGAACCTGAAAAAAAGCGCCATGAAGATTTCCTGGAAAAGAGTGGGCAGTATCGTAAGCCTGGGTATGTCCGGTTTTTTTATGGCATTTACAAACAGTCTTGTGCAGGTGGTATGCAATGCCACACTCCAGACCTGGGGCGGTGATATCTACGTTGGTGTCATGACAGTTTTAAATTCTGTCCGTGACATTTTCACCATGCCGGTCCATGGGCTTACCACAGGTGCTTCTCCGGTCATGAGCTTCAATTATGGAGAAAAAGCATACGACAGAGTCAAAAAAGCAATTAAATTTATTACAGCTGTCTGTGTGATCTATACCCTGGCAGGCTGGGGGATCCTGAAGCTGCTTCCGGAATTTTTCATCCGGATCTTTAACAGCGATCCCGGGCTTCTGGAAAAGGGAGTTCCCGCCCTTCATATTTACTTTTTCGGCTTCTGCTTTATGGCCTTGCAGTTTACCGGACAAAGCGTGTTCGTAGCACTTGGAAAGGCAAAAAAGGCCACCTTTTTTTCTCTGTTCCGAAAGGTAGTGATCGTAGTACCGCTGACGCTCCTGCTGCCTCATGTGAATGGCCTGGGAACAGATGGCGTGTTCTGGGCGGAACCGGTTTCCAACCTTGTAGGCGGCTGTGCATGCTTTTTTACCATGCTGGCGACAGTACTGCCGGAGCTGAACAAACGTAAGGCATAAGACGGGTCGGATAAAGGTTTGCGGGAAAATTTGATATGTGTTAGAATGGACGGGATGATTTTTCTGCAGACTAAGCAGAAATATTAAGAAAGGCCGGCGTATGGCCGGACAGGAATGAGAGGAAAACACAATGGCTTTATTTCAGGCATTTCGGGCAGTAAGACCTGCTTCGGAAAAAGCAGAAAGGGTGGCTGCACTTCCCTATGACGTAGTCAGCAGAGAGGAAGCGAGAGAGATCGGGGAAAAAAATCCGGAATCTTTTCTACATATAGACCGTGCAGAGATGGATCTGGATCCGGAAACAGATCTTTATGATCCGAAGGTTTATCAGAAGGCAAGGGAAAATCTGGATCGTTTCCAGAAAGAAGGGATCCTGATCCAGGATGAGAAACCGAACTATTATCTGTATGAACTGATCCGTAAGGGAAGATCCCAGACCGGGATCGTAGGTGTCAGCTCCATTGATGATTACATGAATGGTGTGATCAAAAAGCATGAGCTTACAAGAGAGGATAAGGAGCAGGACCGCATCCGTCACGTGGATGTCTGTGATGCCAACACAGGCCCTATTTTTCTGGCGTGCAGATATCCGGCAGAGCTTCTTACTCTTATGGAAGAATGGAAAGATACACATGTTCCGGTGTATGATTTTACTTCCGATGACGAGATCACACATCGTGTATGGATCGTAGATGAGGAAGAAACGATTCGGACCATAGACAGCCTTTTTGGCGGGATCTCATCTATCTATATTGCGGATGGCCACCACAGAGCAGCCTCCGCAGTAAAGGTGGGACTGAAGAAAAGAGCGGAGCATTCGGACTACACCGGAAAAGAAGAATTTAACTTTTTCCTGTCAGTGGTATTTCCGTATGACCAGCTGACCATTCTTCCGTACCACAGGATCGTAAAGGATATCAAGGGCATGGAACCCAAAGCCTTCATCGGAAGTATGAAGTTTAATTTTGAGCTGATGGCAATGCCGGGCTTTCCATGTAAACCGGTAGAGAAACACTGCTTTGGGCTGTATGTAGACGGAGAATGGTTCCATCTGAAGGCATATCCGGATATCTATGCGGGAAAAGACAGCGTAGGTCAGCTGGATGTGTCTGTTCTTCAGGATAAAGTCCTGGGTCCGGTTCTGGGGATCAGTGATCCGCGTACCGATGAGAGGATCCGCTTTATGGGAGGAAATCACCGGCTGAAGGATCTGGCAGCAGCTGCAGATGAGACAGGAGGAGCTGCCTTTGCCATGTATCCTACATCTATGGAGGAGCTGATGACGATCGCAGACGAGGGTAAGCTTATGCCGCCAAAGAGCACCTGGTTTGAGCCGAAGCTCCGCAGTGGTCTTTTTATCCATAAGCTTTCAGACTGATGCCGGAGACTTTATAGAATTTTAATAAAATGGTCAGGGAAATCTTAGGAAATTAATACAGATCGCTCACATTTGTCAGGTAATATATAATATAGTTGAGCAAATGAGAAAGAGGGGGTTTCATGACAAACGAACAGTATTACGATTGCATCCGGCCATACCAGAATGCATGCCAGATCATGCGCGCCAAGCTTGAAGTGCTCAACGGAAGCCTGTATCAGAAGTCTTCCGTATCTCCGATCCACAATATCCAGGAACGGATCAAATCCAAGAAGAGCATCGAAAAGAAGCTGGAGAAGCTGGGGCATTCGGACAGTGTGCAGAACGCCAAGGATCATCTCCGGGATATCGCCGGGATCCGTGTGATTTGCTACTTTATTGATGATATATATAATCTTGTAAATGCGCTGAAACGGCAGAGTGAGCTGATCTTTATCAGAGAGAAGGATTACATACAGAATCCAAAGCCCAACGGATACCGCAGCTTTCATGTGATCATCGCAGTTCCGGTATACTATCTGGATACCATGGAGTATTTTCCGGTGGAGATCCAGCTGAGGACGATGACCATGGATCTCTGGGCAAGTATGGAGCACCGTGTCTGCTACAAGAAGCTTCCGGAACACAGAGATGAGCTGGCGGAGGCCTTCTGTCAGTATGCAGGTATCCTCGGAAAGATCGAGGAACAGTTTGAAGCCTACAATGAAACAGGAATGCTGGAGGAGATCGCATCGGCCCAGATTGCTGAGAATCCGTCGGAGGGATAAAAATGGAGATTGAAGAGGAATTTATATCCGGTTTCTGCCGTACCATGAACGGGGGCGAAACCGTCTGCTGTGAATATACACGGCAGGAGAACGGCAGCAGGAAGCTGACCTTTATGGACTGCGCGCATGAGAGATGTGTAAATACGAGCGCCTGTGAGATCTTCAAACAGGCTCATGAACTGGAGCAGAAATAAAAGATCAAAGAAAACAGCGAAAATGCAATAATGATAAAATTAATAATGATAAAAAAACAATTATAAAAAAATCACAGAAAACAGGAGGAGTACGTATGAAGCATACAGTAGATGCGATGGGAAAGCAGTGTCCGATCCCGGTGGTGATGACCAAGAAGATCCTTGACAAGGCAGAGCAGGGAGACGAGATCTTAATCCTGGTAGACAACGAAACGGCAGTAAACAACTTAAGCAGACTTGCCGGAAGTACCGGATGCAGCTTCGTATCCAGAAAAACAGAAGGTGGTTACGAGATCAATATGACAGTAAAATCTGATCCTGCTTCAAGAAGCCAGGCAGAGCCTGAGATCGTCTGCACACCGGCTGTTCCTAAGGGAGATTATACAGTTGCCATCACTTCTGATAAGATGGGAGACGGAGATCCGGAGCTTGGTGCGATCCTGATCAAGGGATTTGTGTATGCGCTGACACAGCTGGAGACACCGCCGTCAGTTATGCTGTTTTATAATGGCGGAGCCAGACTTACCGCACAGGATTCACCATGTATCGAAGATCTTAAGACCTTACAGGAGCAGGGAACAGAGATCCTGACCTGCGGAACCTGCGTGAACTTCTATGGACTGAAGGAACCGGCAGTGGGAACCGTAACAAATATGTATACCATAGCGGAAAAGCTCAC
>ENA-OQMY01000052-OQMY01000052.1-human-gut-metagenome-genome-assembly--contig:-NODE-52-length-40755-cov-3.847568_pt1 | contig 40755 bp, 30 predicted proteins | sample MGYA00242623_ERZ504868 | MGnify/ENA primary metagenome ERZ504868 (study PRJEB26092, sample SAMD00036386) | human gut metagenome | host: Homo sapiens | study: EMG produced TPA metagenomics assembly of...
CGTCTGGTCTGGCGAATGAGTGGAAAAATGAAATTTTTCCTGGATCAAGCCATTCATCTTCGACTTCCTGATCCCCATCGCCATTGCAGTCATCGCCGTTTTTATTCTGATTCAAATTGCTTCGGCGGCAGCGGCAAAGAAACACAATAACAATGAAGAGTTCAAGGGACATCTGATTGCGATTGCAATCAGCGTGCTATGTATCGCACTTCTTGCATCTGCCAGCTCCTGGCTTCCGCTTTTGGGATTCACGGTTGGATAAGAGAGGGTGAATCTGCAATATGCTGGAAGACATTGTATTAAATGTTGTGGATTTGATGATCAACAGCCTTGAAGCAAAGTTGGAAGAGCGTATCATGAATACGCTTATATCCTTCGTGGGAAAGGCAATGCAGCCGAGCTTCGGGTACTGGGACGAACAGATTGTGATTGCGATTTTGGCATTTCTCCAATGGCTCAGTTACTTCATTTTTTCTGTTCCATGTTAGTATTGATTGCTGACATCGCTGAGGAAAATTCCAGTTTACGCTCGGGTCAGTTCAAAACAATCGAATGGCCGACGAGTTTTTATCAATGTACTAAAGGCGATTGCTTTTATCGAAATCGCGCCAATCGCCGGGCGACTGTCACTGGAATTGGGAGGCCGGTTGCTATGGAGGATGGATGTTTCGGGAATGCTTCAAGGTGCTGTGGACATATCACGCATAGGATGGGCAATGCTTGCAATGACAATCGCTGTGATTATTTTTGTACTGCTGGGGTCTATAAAGTTCGGGCAAATGTTGATCCAAGTTCTTACGGTTCCATTTTATATCCCGGATATCGTACGGGGAAATACAAAAGCGATTGGGGACTGGCTGCATCAGACGCTGGCAATCGCATGTACCTATTTGTTCCAATACCTATTATTTATCATCGGGATAATTTTCTATTTGGATTCAAATTTCGTTGCGTCAATCGGAGTTTGGGTCGCAATGGGGATCGTTCCGAGGCTGCTCGCAAAATATGGCATGAGTTCTGGCTTCACCGGATTGGTTTCCAGCGTGGGACAGACCGCTGTAAATGCGGTGCAGCTGTTGGCATCAAAGTAATTAAAAAGTAATTAAAGGGCTGGAGTTTCCCGCTCCAGCCTGTTTTTGATGAGGAGAGCATATGCAATATACAAAATACATTGCGCCGCCAAAGCTGAAATCTGACTTTCTTTTAGGCGGTTTGACACTGACTGAACTACTGATTGGCCTTGGCCTCTTGTTCCTGTTTTTTTCTGTCAGTGTCAAAATGGCCTTTATAGTTGTCGGAATTTGGGTTGTTTTTAATGTTCGGCTATACGAGGGAAGGAGCATCCGGACGTACCTTGGAATCATTATCCGGTATCATACTACACCGCAACAATATCGAAGGGAGAATGGCAAATGAGTATATGTCCCATTGAAAAGCTGATTCAATTCGATTTGCTGGATGATTGTATCCATACCCCGGCGGGTTATTACCATTTTTACAGGTACTATCCGCCGAATACTGACATCATGACGGAGGAAGAAAAAAAGGCCGAAATTGAGCAGATGACACAGCTGTTTGATACGCTTGCACGTGAGATTGCGATTTTTGCGACAGATAAAATTGAGGATATGTCCGAAATAAAGCGGTTCTATAAAAATTTGGCTCCTGAGTACGATCATTTGACAAGTGACATTATTGCAGCAATCGAAAGCACGGAGAGCCGGAACAGCGCCGCTGTGCAGCGGGCTTTTTACTTTATCATCCGCACAGATAAGCAGGAGGAAAGTGTATACAATCAAATTGCCGGGAAAGGGTATCACATCAACAAAGCACAGCGGGAAGAATTAGCCGTTTTGCTGAGAAACTATTATTTACGTGAGTTTATCAGCGCTGAAATTTATACTTTGGAGAAAGAATTGAAACAGGATGTAAAGCTACGCAAGAAAATAGAAAAAAAGCCGGAACTGTTTCAGAAAGAGCTACAGCGGAGATTACTTCCGCACAGCATGGAATTTTTTCCGTCTTTTGCAGTACAGAACGGGACGTACCGATCCACGATGATGCTCAAAAATTTTCCCTTTGAGATTGGGAGCTGCTGCCTGCTGCAAACCGCCTGTATGAGAGGAACGTCTTTCATGATGCGCCTTACACCAATGAATGGGCGCGAGATTAAAAAGCTGACGGAAAAACAAATGAATAAGTCCTCTTACAAACGAAGCTCCACTCAAGCGACCGATCAGCTGGAGGGATTGTCTGAGCAAACAGCGCTTGCGGAGTTTTATCAGGCTGTATCCAACAGCCAGACAACTCTTTTCTTTGTATCTGTATACATTGAATGCTACGGGCGGAACGAGGAGGATTTGCAGTCTACGATTAGAGCTGTGGAGGAGAAACTGATTACAGCGAATATTTCAGCTGAACGTCTCATTCGACAGCAACGCGAAGGGTTCCTTTCGGTATCCCCGCTGGGCCGGGATTATTTTCTCGCTGATGCAAACAATTTCCCATCACAGACAGTGGCCGCCTGTTACCCTTGCTCTTATTCAAGCAGGCTGGATCTGCACGGTATGTTCCTGGGCTATACAATGTCAGGCGGAAACTTTTTTCTGGATATTTTACAACGTCAGGCGAATGTCACCAACAGCAGTTTTTGTATCATTGGTGCGGCCGGACAGGGCAAAAAGCTGGCTGATGAAGAAAAATCATTACTTTCCTGCGAATGTTTTGGAGTTCGCTCTTTTTCCCTTGATCCTGAGAATGAATACGTTGACCTTACAAAGAATCTGAACGGAACGATTTATAACTGTATTGACGGAAAGGCAAAAATCAATCCGTTGGAAGTACGATGCTTGCGCCGGGATGACGATGACGAGGATGACAAATATGTGTCGGAACTGAATAATCTTCCAATATTCTTTCAGCATATGTCATGGCTCAAGGACTTTTTCCGAGTGCTGCTTCCCGGAATCTCGGATAAAGAAGTAACCGCATTGATGATCCTTGTCCAGGAAATGTATAAAGCTCATGGCATTGATGGAAACACTGATTTTTCAGTTCTCGGCCCGGAAGACTATCCCATCCTTTCAGACTTGTATCTTTTTATTGAGCCGATGATGGGAAAAGGCTACAAGATGATTGAAGCCAACATTATTGATACGCTGCTGCTTTATCTGAAATCCTGCCACGATGGAGAGCTGTCCTTGGTGTTCAACGGCCATACAAATATCAAAAATGCAGATATGATTAACTTCTCTCTGCTGGAACTGTTGGAGGGCAGTAAAGACCGCACGCAAGCAGTCCTTTTCAATTTGGCAACGTGGATTTGGTCGCAGATTGCACTTAGACGCTGGAAGATCCTTTTTAACATGGATGAGCTGTATTTGTTCCTTGAAAATCAATTTATGGTTCGTTGGATTTGCTCCTGTGTAAAGCGCGTACGCAAGTACCAGGCGCTTGTGGGAGTTGCCACGCAGCAACTCGCGGACTGCCTGCGCCCGGATATTGCCACTTACACGACAGCGCTGTTTAACAACAGCGCCTATAAATTCCTGTTTTATCCTGGAGAGATCGACTTACCGAAGGTCAAAGATCAACTGGATTTGAAAGCCGGAGAAATTGAAAAAATCCGAAACCCGAACCAAAAGCATTGTCTCGTAAAAGCGGGAGACGATAAATATTATATTCAAGTCGGCTCATTGCCTTATGAGAACGAACTATTCGGGAAAGCAGGCGGATAATGAAATGGATTGGAGGAAAAGAAAGTGACGGCCCAATGTTCAGCACTAATTGATGAACTAGTTGCTTTACGGAAAGCGAAAGGCTGGACGCAGAGGGATCTTTCTGCGGCTTGCGGAATCGCCCAACCAATGCTTACGTTGATTGAAAATAAAGCGAGATGTCCATCGATGGCAACGCTCGCAAAAATTACACAGGCGCTGGGGGTATCCTTACGGATCAGCAGCGACGATGTGCAGGACGATGAACACGAGAGTGTATAAGGCAGGTGGGTATTGTTGAACGTATCGATTCATATCCTGCTTAAATTTGCCACGTCAAAGACTGGACGAAATGTCATCGGCGGGATACTGCTTTTCATCGTCACGGTTCTGGCGCTGCTGGCAACGCTGATGGCCTGTATGGCAAGTTTTGTCGTAGCACAGTTTTCGGATCAGTTTCATCCACCGATGCCGCATAACACAGTAATCAGCTCATCCTTTACGATTGGGCGTAAAAATCCGGTAACGGGGGAAGTTGAAAATCACTATGGCACGGATTTCCCCGCGCCGGAGGGAACGGTGATTGTGGCATCATCGGCGGGTACAGTACAAAGCAAATGGAGTAACAGTGTAGAGGGAAATGTCGTGCGCCTAATACATAGCAATGGCTGGACAACGACATACAAGCATTGTGTGGATACATCCTTGGTCGAAGTAGGCGAAGAGGTTGTGCAGGGGCAGCCGATTGCGTTGTGTGGCAGTGAGGGACAAAGTACAGGAAGTCACTGCCATTTCGAGTTAAGAATCGATGGGGTGGCAATCGATGCGGAAACAGTCCTGCAGCCGTGGCCCGAAGATAAACTAAAACTGTCGGATGAGATGGTGGAAAGCTATTGGCAGAGCAAGGGGGTTTTTCTCTGTTTGGCAGGTGGTTTGTAAATATGTGGGCTGGAATTTAAGAAGCAGAAAAGAGATATATTGTGTGATATATGAAGCGAAAAAATGTATAGCATCGAATATATACCGGAAAAAGTAAAAAACGCGCGGTAACAAAGCCATTTGAAAAAAGCGACATATAACAGAACATATATTTCACAAAAATGCAAAAATGCCGATAAACCCGCTATTTAAGCGGGTTTTCGTGAAGTGACAGAAAAACGGGAATTTTGCATTCCCAAAAAGATATATAAAATGCTATATCCGAAATCCGCAAAAAACCAGCCCGCACCGCGGGATGGTGTGATTGCATATATCAGTTATGATATATGCCTTTATCCTGCATAATTTTTTTAACGATTTATATTTTATGCTATACCGCTTCAAATCCTTGCGGCGTTTACGCCGCAAAAACCGCTGTGGGCGGCCAGGGGCTGCCCACTAATTTTCCAATGCCGGAAGGCTGCGCAAAGGAGGTTTTCAAATGCCGCGCAAGAAAAGCCAGAATAAAAACAGTGGTTACAAGGACAAATTGTTCCGCATCGATGCTGAGTTGGCCGCCGATCTCGAAAGTATAGCGGAGGAGCAGGGAACATCACAAACAACAATCGTTCATGAAGCACTGAAACTATACCGCGACAAACGGTACATGAGCGAAAAGGCGAGCGCACTTCCCAGCGAGTTGACAGAGACGCTTCTTGCCGCGAATGCTCTGTTGGAAAAAAACGCTGAATGCCAAATCGAACCAGCTCCTCTCCAGTATGGGAATTGAACTGTTTGTGATTCAGTGCATTCTGGCGCATAATCTGGAGATTGCCCCGGATGAAGTAGAGCGCTACCGCCGGGAGGCAGCTGATTTTCTGAGAACGAATAATCGTACGCTGCGGATGGAGGAAATTTTATAAATGCCAAAGATTATTTTGGTAGGCGGGTTCCTGAAAAGTCAGACCCACGCACTGAACAATCTCGCATATATGGATCGCCAGAGTTCCTTGTTTGACGAAAACGGGCAGGAAATCACTGTGAGAGAGGCACAGCAGGCCGTTCGGGATACGGAAAGCATAATATGGCGGCATTATGTCAGTTTCCGAAGAGAAGACGTGGAACGCCTGTCGGTTGACCGGGAATATATGAAAGCACTTGTCACCCTGAAAAAGGCAGCCCTGGCTAAAACTTACCATATTGCGCCGGAAAATCTCCGGGCCTTTTGCAGCTGGCACAACAAAGACCACCATCCGCACATGCATATGATTTTTTTCAGTACAAAGCGCCGGGAGGGATATCTCATCCCAACAAAGGGAAAGACGGCAAAAGAGGCAATGAACGCGGCGACAGAACGGATGAAGGCTGCGTATGCCAGGGAGGTATTTCGTGAGGAACTAACGCCGGTTTATGAACAGAAAACGCAGGTTCGAGACCAGCTTTCCGAGAATGTGGAGGAACAACTGCGAACCATCACAAAGGAACGTTACAAAGTAGACCCGGCATTGACAAAAGATTTGCGTGCGCTGGGAAAGGAAATCCGTGCGCTGGAGGGACGTAAATATTACATGTACCTCCCGCCCGAACTGAAGGAAAAAGTAGACGGTATGCTCCGGCGTTTGGTCGATAATGATCCAAATGCGGGAAAGCTGTTTGAAGAGTATCGAACAACACAACAAGAAATCGTCAAGACGTATGCGGAGAACCCAATCAGCGTGGCGAAAAAGATGAAGGAGTGGGAAAATGACTTTTTCCATCCGGCTCAGGGCGGGGATTCAAAGCGGCATAATATGATTATTTCATCAGCGATCAGTTTTGACAGAGAACAGGAATACCGCGAAAAATGCCAGGCTGCAATCACCCGATCATTGATTTATAACCTATGCCGCTCCATAAACCAGGATAACGAGCGAGGGAAAAAGGTACTGGCCCATACGTCAAAAACACAAAAAAATACAGCCGAAACGGATCACCGCGCGCAAAGCAGCGCGCATGGAGCCGATCCGGCCAGAATGAGGAGATGGATATTATGAATGATGGATTGAACAATACAGAACAAATGTATTACCCCCTGCATCGTGTGTTACCGTGTAAATGGTGTGACGATATTGCGCTCGGAGGAAACGGGTGAGCTGCGCGGGATTGAGGAGCCGCTGGAAACCGTCTGTCCATACTCTGTTGAAGAGTATGCTCTGACGAAAAGCCTTGATGCGGTGCTCAATAAAAGGGATAGAAAGCTGCTGGTAAAAAACAATAAATTATGATCGCCGGCTCGGCCATCCAGAGGCGCATGTAATAATGTGCATCGAACATGGGAAAAACCTTGATGAAGTAATCATCGTACATGAAGCGAAGCCGGAAGCACCGGTGTTGTTGGACGCAAGAGATTTGGGACGGCTAACACCTGCAAATATTGCAGATATGAAAGTATCGGCAAATGGAAGAACCCTGAAAACTCCTTACGATGGACACTACCTGGGGCCGGAAGAAGAAAATTTTGTAATTGTGTAAGAGCATGGCTGCACCAAAGGCCATGCTCTTTGATTTTTAGGAGGATTTATCCATGGAGAAAAAAACTATTGAAAAAGCGTCAGTCGGCATCGCAGGAAACAAAAGAGCTTTCAGAACAGGGTGCGGAAAAATCAAACAGCGGCCTGATTACTGCGGGAATGCTGTTGTATTCAAAAACCGAATTGAGCGAAGCGCGGGGCCGACTGTTTCTGGTTGAATCAGTGGATGCAGAAACAGGAGAGATTACAGCCTTGGGATTAACCACAAAGGCGGGTACAGATGATTCGCTGTGGGAGATTGCGAGAACAGAAGAAAACAAACTGTTCAAGCCATATCTGGCACAGCTGGAGGCACAGTACATCTTTTCCCATGACTGGCCGTTCGTTATACAACCGCAATGCGTTCAGAAATCACAGCTTGAAGAACTGCTGGAAGCGCGTGAACAATACAAAAAAGATAACAAGCTCCGGCGAATTATGATGAGGGAAGCTCCCCTGGAAGGCACAGACAAACTCCAACAGCAAATTAAAGAGATGTGCGATAATTTCAAGCGTGATCCGAAGCAGTACATGGAATACCTGCGCTTCGCGGGACAGTTTTATCAATACAGCATAAGAAACAGAATGCTTATTTACAGGCAAAATCCATATGCAACTTTTGTTGCGTCCCGCACGGCCTGGAATCAGAAGGAAGCGCATATCCTGCCAGATCAGCAGCTTAAAGGAATCAGTATCTTACGGCCCATTACAACAGAATTAATCAAGCGGGAAAATGACTGGGTGGCTGTGCGCATGGCAACCAATGAAGAACGGGAGAAGATTGCCAAAGGGGAGTTGAAAATTTATGAGAAAACATATTTTGCAATATCAAAAGTATACGATATTTCACAAACGGATTTTCCCAAAGACAGATATCCGGAGATATACAGCATGGGACAAAAAAGCATGGATCATGCAGAGGTATACGCCTGCGTCAAAGAACTGGCCCGGGCAAGCGGCATTCCGGTCAAGAAAGAGCAGCTTCCCAGCATCAGCCTGCACGGGTATTACAGCCCATCCGAGAATGCAATCACAATCAACAGCAATCTGGAGGATACGAAAGCTGCTGTTACCCTGTGCCACGAGTACGCACACGGCCTGCTGCACAGAACCAGCACTCAGTCCGAGGCCATTTGTGAATTTGAGGCACAAAGTCTGGCACTCATGCTGATGGCGAGGTACGGCCTGCCACAGGATGATTCTGAAATTGGATATATGAAAACATACCTGGAGCGGGCCAACAATGATAAGAACTTTTCGTTGGACACGTCGTTGGAACGTCTTCAAAAACAGTTGAAATTTGTAGACGAAAGAATCAGCCTGATTGCGGAGCACAGGCAGACGGAGTTTGCGCAAACAAGGGCACAGGCCAGGGAGCCGGGAAAGGGCAAACAGGTGAGCGAAAATTTTCGGGTGGGGCTGTGAAAGGAGGATTCAAGAAAAAGGGGGATACGAACTGAATGAAAAAGAAAAACAAGTGGCTGGCCGTTATGCTTGTGACACTGTTATCTTATGGAATGGCGTGGATGCTGGGTTCGATGTGGCCGGTGCTGCAAGTTTGGTATGCGCAAGTTTTGATAGCGGTCGCGGCAGGAGGCGTTTATTTCTTTTTGGAGAGTACGCCGCTTGAAATTAAGGCTCAAACAGTTGGGGACGGCCAGCATGGAAATTCACACTGGATGGATGATACAGAAAAAAAGCAGGTATTCTCCATCGTGCATGAGGGCCATGAACAAAAGGCCGGATTTATTGTGGGACACGAGACGAATCGCTGGGTAGCGGATACCAGCGACCACAATCTCCTGCTGATAGCTCCGCCCGGCGCAGGAAAGACAACAGGTGTATTTATTCCGACGATTTATTACAATGCCCGTGTCAATATCAATACAAAAGGCAGGGGCGCATCGATGCTTATCGTCGATTGTAAAGGAACGCTGTACAATGAGTGCTCCGCTTTCCTGCGGAAAGCGGGCTACCGGACGCCGATCCTGAACATCCGCGACGTAACCCGCTCTTCTCATTTCAATCTAATGCATGAGGTAAACTGTGCAATGGATGAATATATGGCAGCGACAGACAAACTGGACAGGGCGGTTAAATACGGCAGGGCAGAAAGATATGCAAAAGCGGTTGCGTCTCAGCTCGTGGACAATGGAACTGCCACGGTGAAAAGCGAGGCATCGGACTATTTTGTGGAAACAAGCCGGGGACTTATCACGGGAATTATTCTGCTGGTTTCCCAATACGGACAGTCCGAAGAGCGCCATATTATTAGTGTGTTCAAGGTCATCCTTGAAATGAACGGGCAGCTTGAATCATTGGGAGAAGACGATGGGCCGCAGGCGAATAAGCTGGAGCATTTACTGACATTCTGCGGCAACGAACGTATCCGGTATTATACAGGCGCGGCCACCAGTGCCGATTTGAAAACATCCATGAATATTTTTTCCAGCGCGTTGGGAAAACTGACAAAGTTTATCGACGCGGAACTGGAGCAGCTTCTGTGCAGCCATGACGCGGAACTGGACGCGGATCGCTTTATTGAAAACCCAACAGCCGTTTTTCTTATCTCACCGGACGAGAACACAAGCCGCCATTTTATCAATTCTCTGTATATTCGCAATTTGATGAACGATTTGATTTATCTTGCCGAATCAAAATATGGAGGAAGGTGTCCCCGCGACTGGCTGCTGCTGATCGATGAGTTCGGACAACAGCCGGCAATCGAAGGCGTAGACGCTGCCACGGCGGCAATTCGGAGCCGGGGTGGACGTGCAATGCTGTCTTTGCAAAATCTCACACAGTTGGAAAAGCAGTATAACCGAACGCTGGCGGATATCATCAAAGGGACGGGACAAACGGTCATGTTTTCCTTTGTCTCTCCAACGGCTCTCAGCAGTGCAAAAGTGTTTTCAGAGGCAATGGGAAAGGAAACGGTCATGACAGGCTCTACGACCAGCGCGAAAGGGAATACGTCGGTTACCCGCTCAATGGTAGGGCGGCCACTGATGGATGCGGCGGATATTATCGCCCTGGAGCGCGAGGTGTTTATCGTGCTGAAAGGCGGATGCCGTCCATTTCGCTCAAGGGCAGAGGGTTATTACAAATACCTCGATCTTGGGGAACACAAGGCGGAGGAGCTGCCAGCGCTGGATTTTCAGGAAATCATCACCTTTGATCCGGAGGCGTTTATGAGACGGAATGTAAAGATGCCCTCCTGCAGATTGACACGAGGGATGTTTGATTGAACGGCACAAAAGAAAGACGGCTCTATACAGGGCGGAGCCGGCATCCATAAAAGCAAAACGGGATTTGCGCAAATCATGAAATTCGTATATAATAATGACAGGCGGAGAGGGTGGCTATTATAGCGCTCGACACAAGGGAGGAAACCAGGATGCCGACGATTAGCATGTTCCGGGGAATCAAGGTCTTCATTAACTGGCGAGACCATATGCCCCCGCATTTCCACGCTGCCTATGGCGGGCAGGAAGTTATTGTTTCGATTGAGGAACTGGAGGTTCTGGATGGCAGCCTGCCGGGGAAACAACTTAAGATGCTTCTCGGCTGGGCGGCTTTTCATCAAGAGGAGCTGCGCGAGAATTGGCAGCTGGCTGTGGCAAAGCAAGAGCTTTTTGCCATTGAGCCGCTGAGATAAAAGTATACGGAGGTGTTACAATGCCGGAGACAATAGAATATTACCTTTCTAAGGGCTTTGACCGCGCGGCAGCAGAATATTTTGCGGCGGGCCGCCGAAAAATTCTGTCTGTCAAGGCAAATGATGATTACACCCTGACCCTGACGTTTGACAATGGTGAGATCCGCCGCTATGATGTCGCTCCCTTGCTGGAGCCGGGCACAGTGTTTGCTCCATTCCGCAAGATGGAAAATTTCCGGCGCGTCTATCTGGACGAATCCGGAAGCGTGTCATGGGACATTGACCCGAACGTGGACAGCAATGTGGTGTGGAATAACAAGGTGGATTTGTGCCCGGACGGCTGTTATATTGACAGTGTGCCTGTGCATAGCTGACCGAAAGATAAAAGAATACGGCAAAGGCCGCCCGGATGGGCGGCCTTTTTGCGCGAGAAAGGAGGGACAGAGCCGTGTTAAAAGTACCAAACAGATTATTGGAAATGGGACTATCGCCCAATGCCCTGAAATTGTATGTATTTCTGCTGTCCTGTGCGGATGCAGAGAAAAAGGCGATTGTGCGTGTGTGCAGAGCAGCTGAACGCTGCGGATGCAGCGCGGGAACCGTGCGGGCCGGGATCAAACAGCTGGAACAAATCGGACTGGTGCGCAAACAGAACCGCTATAATCAGGAAGGGCAGTACATTGCCAATCTATATTTGCTAACGCCGATTGCGGGCCGCTGGTCTGCCTTGGATACCGAAAATGATATATTTACGCTTTCCGGATCCACGTTTGCGGTGTACCTGTATCTTGTATGCCGTAAAAACGGACGCGGCAGAGCCTTTCCCTCCCTTCGCAAGATGGCTGCGGCTTTGTGTCTGGCCTGCAACACGGTAATTAAAGCAATCCGCCAACTGGGAACACTGGGACTGATCCTGAAAGCAGCCATACGCAAAGGAAAACACAATTTGTACCTGGTGTTTTCCAGCGCTGTACTGATGACAAAAGAAAAAGAGCTTTCGCGTGGCAACGAAAGCTCCTGTACGGGTGAGGAAAAACAAAGCAACAATAAATTCCTCAATCTCACTCTACCATATGCCATAATTTCTGTCAAGAACAGAATCCCCCCAATCGCGGTCTGGTACACGGCGACACGGGAAAGGGCGCCCTTTCTGTAAAAGGGTGTTTCAATTTTTGTGCAACAAGGCCTGTACCCACCCAGTAACAACACAAAAAGAAGAATCAACAGGTTTATTACGTAGCTGAAAAGATGCAGTAGGAGAAAACCAGCATGGACAGAAAAGGCGGTCTGAAGAGCTGTGTCCATTTTTACGGCATACAAGATACAGATATACGGCAAACGTGGAGCCGGAAAGTGTAAATATATCGTTTCCCGTATCCAGGGCAGACCAGCGGCTGAGGGCATCTTTTCTTTGTTCTGCGAGGGAGCGTGGCCCGGCCCACGAGGCGGAAAAGTATCGACAAAAAGCACAAAAAATAGGCGCGGCCATTGGCAACGCCTAAACTTGACAGGATAATGAAAGCATTATATAATACACAGAGACAACAAAAAACAAACACCGGTATCACGCACGATCACTCTCGTGCGTGATACCAACCGCAGGGCTGTTACCAGCAGCGCAAGCGGTTTTGTGAGTGCCTGTCAGTATGGTTCAGTGTACCATACTTTGGGGATATTTGCAAGAACCCTTTGTGCTTATGCTTGACGGCTATGCGGCGAAGGGTTCTTGCTTTTTGTTGTCTCACTCTGAAAGCTGATCTGAGTTACCAAACCTTTTCAGCTTCCAGACCACCAAACGTCCGATTTGTGATGGAACACAGGCCGGACAATGCCCCGCAATAGAGATACAGCAAGTTCTCCGGCTGCCACGACCGCATTTCGCGCGAGCGGGTGGAGAACTTCGACGGCTGCGGTGAGCCATTCGGCAGCAGCTACCGCAAAGTTCTGATACAAGGGGATAAATCCATGCTCCTCAGAATGCGGTTGTCTGCGGTACGGCGCAGCCAGGAACGGTAATTGCGAGAAAGGGCGCCCTTTTTATCAAGGGTAAACCGACCAAACCCGCTATACATTTGCGTGTGTTATGGAAAAAGAGCCAGCAATCTTATCCCTTTTGCTGACTTTTCTTCCATAATACAGGTTTAGAAAATGGTGGGAGAGGATGGATTCGAACCATCGAAGCGAAGACGCAACAGATTTACAGTCTGCCCCCATTGGCCACTCGGGAACTCTCCCATATTCAATAAATGGAGCTGGTGGACGGATTCGAACCCCGACCTGCTGATTACAAATCAACAATTCGCCAGCATTTTAATTCAAAACAGAAACCCATGTTTCTGCATTCTCTCCATTTTCAAAGTCCAATTGCGTTCACAGACTTTGCAAATGATTCAGAACGCTTAATTATAATATCAAATGTATTACGTTTTGTCAACACTTAATGTTTAAAAACAGCGAAGCTTTTCGCGGTACTTGTTCGATGTATCGTTCTTGACAAATCGTATTACATTTGGTACACTCATAATGCAATACGCTGGTGTAGCACAGTTGGTAGTGCAATTGACTTGTAATCAATAGGTCCGGGGGTTCGAATCCGTCCACCAGCTCCAATTTCTCGAAGGGTGCGACATTGTGTCGCACCCTTTTTGGTTTTAAAAATCAAATGCTGTAAGGCCATTGCGAGAGGAGTTGACGCGAACTGGGGCGGCACGGTTTTCTCTTCTATTATCAGCAGATAGAGGGGGTGCGACATCATGTCGCACCCCCTCTGCCTTAAAGCAGTCAACCGGCGGGGAACTACTGCGAGAGAATCCGAGACGGGCTGGATCGGCGCGCTTTTTTTCTTCTGTTATCCAACAAGCAGGGGGTGCGACATCATGTCGCACCCCCGCTCGGGCAGTTGGTTATGGCTCGATCAGAGGACTTTGTTCAAGGGCCGTTGCCATCTGCACGATCGGCGTTTGCTGATAGCCGGTGAGCACAAATTGGCGCAGGTAATTTAAATCGGCCTGCATCCCTGTGGCCGCGTAAGCCCGGTCGATCACGGACGCAGTTACCACAGGCAGCGGGTGCCGGGCCGCATATAGCCCGGCTGCATTTGTCTCGTTTTGTAGTGTGCGGAGATCATCGCCAAAAATGTCCGGCTTGCGCGGTGTGGAGTTGTAACCACGGCTGATTAGCGCAATGTTATTGTCAAAGTTGGGAGCTAGGCATAGGATTTTGCCGGTGTCAGGATTCCGCAGCACACCGTAGTTATTTGTATGGCGATCTGCATTCAGACAAACCGTATCCATCAAAATGATCTCGAAATACTGATCGGCCAAATCCTGACTGATATTTTGGAAAACACGATAATTGTGCACATAGTCCTCGTTGTCGCCCACAAGGCCGAAAGCTGGCTCAAAATTGACTGTTGCGCCAGATGTGAAATCGCGGGTCTTGATATAGCCGCCAGAAAGTTCGTAGTGCGCCATGGGGAAGCCCAGCTGGCAGCCCAACTGCTCAATAAACAGCTCAGAAAACTGCTCATATTCATTCCCGGCTTTATACATCCACCATTCGCCATTTTCAAGACGCCAACACTTTTCAAAGCTTCCGGTATTTGTCAGTTCCGGCGTTCGGCTGGGACGCTGGCTGAATGCCGACAAATCGCCCCGGAGGGCCAGCGTATCAAAATAGTTGGAGGTAAACCGCACTTGATCCCAACGCAGATTGCTGTTCCAGGGGCGCACCCAATAGGTATCTGTGATTGTCGCGCCATTGAATTTAAGAGCGGTGCTGACGTTATCCTTTTCTTCGAGGCGCAGCACCTTTTTCAGCAGCCTGGAATTTACTCTGTGTTCATCAATTGCACGCATGGACAGCCATGTTTCAATATCTCCCATGCGCTGGAGCTGGAGCGGAAGAAGATGCTCCTGAAGCGGTTCGATTCTACGGCCATGGATGTTTGCAAGAGGGATGTCCTTGCTCATCAACGTGGCTCGAAAGTCCCTGTCATCAAGTACCGTCACAAATATCATCTCCTACCTGAAAGAAAAAAGACGGGAATTTTTGTCTGATGTTAAAATTATACCCGCAAAACATCTTTTGCACAACTCTTTTCACGCGCATACCTATCCTCCTACACTTACTTTGTATCTTACTTTTTTCTCTTTTAGGTAACAGGGTGGGTAAGGGAAGATTGTCTAAAAATTGAACCACCTGAGAAAAAAATGTTTTTGTCTTGACAAAAGCTGTCACGCATGATACCTTATAGGTAAAGTAAAAAGTGTTTTGACTTGCGCTTTTACTGCTGGAGTTTCCGTGTACAGACGGAAGCTCCTTTTCTTTTGCCTTTTCCTTCAACGAAAAAACCATGTAAAGATTGTGCTTGCCAGAGCGCAAGGCAGCTTTTACTACCAGCTTGAGCGATACCAATTGACGAATCGCGCGGATGATCGTATTGCGGCACAGGCGCAGAGCCACAGCTAGTTTGCGTAGGGAGGGGAACGCTTTGCCGTTGCGGCCACGGTGAGAAAGCAATGCAAGATATGTAGTAAAGACGCTACCGGAGAGGCCGAATACAGCTGCATCGGCGTCCAGCATGAAAAATCTGCCTGTAAAGGTACTCAGGTGATATGCGTTTGCGACAAGATGTCCGTCTGCATACCGATTCACTTTGGACAAGACACCCTTTGCGGCCATGCTGGTGCAGGCAGTCTGTACAGTAGCGCGGCTAATTTGGCACCGCTCTGCGATTCGGCCTGCCCGGACAATCGCAATACCATCCGTTGCGCAGCTCATGAGGTAGCAGTATACTTTCAGTTCATTGGGAGACAATCCCATTGCCAATAATTGATGATGCACTTTCAGCTTCATATGTGTGTTCCTCCTATTGTGCAAAGCCCCGCTTCGGGAAAGAAGTGGGGCTTTAATAATACATTTCTTCGGTGCGCTGATCCTGGTGCTTTTCAGCCTGGCGCAGATGCTCATAACGTGTTTTCGTGGTGGGCCTGTAATTTTTAGCTTGCGTTGTATCCGCCTGCAGACTATTGGCAATGCGCATAATCAGTGATTTTACTGTTTGCATAGCCGACTTAGCTCGGTACAGATTATATCTTTCCAAAAGTTTTTGCGCAGGCTCACAGTTGTTCTCCGCTGCATGTTGTAACAGCTCTTTCCCTTTGCCTGGATTTGACTGTATGCCTAGTCCGTACAAATAAATTTTCCCGAGGTAATACTCGCTCCATATATTCAGCTGTGCAGCTTTTGCTATTTCACTTTTGGTCTGCATGAGTTTTTCAAATAATTGGATTGCTTTGCCTGTCGAGGGTTCAACACCGTCCCCTTGCAAATATGCTTTTGCAAGCTTGTACTGAGCGAACTCATTTCCCAAGCCGGCAGCCTTTTGGAAGTGATAGACGGCCAGTCTTAGATCTTTTTGAGAAAAGCGTTCATCCTGATAGATTGTCCCGATTTTGTATTCAGCCCATGGCTTCAACACACCTTTTGTCTGCTCCAATAATTGGATCGCTTTCAGGTAATCTTCCTGAGAAGCTTCTCCGCTCGAATAGATTTTGCCTAATTGATAAACAGCCGTTTCGTTTCCCAATTCCTGTGCATGTTCAAAGCACTGAATGGCCTTGTCTCTGCTGTGCTCATTGAAATTTTCATCCAGGTAAATCTTTCCCAAAGCATAAACTGCCCAAGGCTCCAGTACCCCTTCTGCCTGCTCAAACATTTGGATGGCTTTCTGGTAGTCCTGCTGTGAAGGTTCTCCACTTAAATAGACCTTGCCTAATTGATAAAAGGCCGCTTCATTCCCCATTTTTTGCGCCTGCTCAAGATATTGGATGGCCTTGTCTTTGCTGTGGCCCTCAAATTTTGCGTCAGCATAAATTTTCCCTAACGAGTAAATGGCGGCAGACTTAAGAAAGCCATCTGTTTTTTCAAACATTTTAATTGCTTTCCAATAATCTTGTTGCAATGAATCTCCCTCTAAGTAGGCTTTGCCCAGCTGATAGGATGCCGTTTCGCTGCCCATTTTATCTGCTAATTCAAAGTATTGGATGGCTTTAGCCCTGTCGTAGTCGTCGAAGTCCTCATCTTTAAAAAGTTTTCCTATGGAATAAGCAACCCAATCGCTTTTTTCAGTCATTGCGGCTTGCAGATACTGATGGGCATATATGAGGTCCTTCTCTACAAAAGTCCCTGTTTGATAGGCTTTTCCCAGCTGATACGCAGCATATTTGTCCCCATTGTCTGCCGCAGACTGCAAGGTGTTCAGTGAATGCGTTCTGTCGGAATCAGACGCGTTTTTATTAAATAAGGTCGCCCGAGCGGAACGCACGATCTTGTGCTGGCATTGGTTGTATGCTGTTTCTGCATCCGGCGTCTGCGCAGCCGCATCCTCAATATTCGGGGGTGACACGTCCTCTTGTGTCAAGTATGGCGTAAGTTCACTGGCTGCTTTAATAATCATATTGTGCCGTGTTTTATCATCTGCCTTATGCGGATGCCAGAAGCGTTCCTCCCATTCGCCCATTTTTCGAGAGACAACTTCTGACTTTCTCGCGTAGGTAAGGATCAGGTCACGGCAGCTTTGTGCGTACTGCTCCTGGAGACTCCTGCAGGTAGGCTCTGTGTCGATGACTGTACGCAGCAGATCATCCACTTCGCTTTTTATGTGGGGCGGCAGATACTCATAATGTAGCTTCCCTTTCAGCCCGCTTAACGAGTGGGACAAATGCTCCAGCGCTTTGACCACTTCATCAGAGGGGTCATGTTGGGCGATGCCCCGGATCGATTGCTTGATCTGCTGATTCAATTCGGCACGCCGCATATTTTTGATTTCTTTCAATGGGGCAAGGTCGTCTGCAAAAATCCTGTTGGCAAACAGGCTTTTTACTTTTTCGCTGGCGTCATTGAGCCTGGCTTTTGCTTCCTGGTCAGTATGTGCCCAAACGCCACCCTCACGCCGATCTGTGCTGTAAAACAGCAAATGGAGATGTGGATGGTGGCTTTTTTCATGCCAGGACGCTACAATCCTCATGTTGCTGGGTACTGTATTGTACGCTTCCGCGATTCGGCTTTGTTCCACGCATAGCAACTGCTTCATGTACTCGCGGTCAACGTTTTGACGCTGGGCATCCTCGTCAGAAAGCGATATAATATGGTGCCAGACGCGGGGCGGCGAGGCGTCAACATAGCTCTGATATGCCTGCTCAAAATTCAGTTCTCCAGAATCTGAAAACAAGTCGCTCTGCCGCTCCAGATATGATATCATCCGGGCGACGTGCATGCTGTTTTTCATAAATGCGCACTTGTCGATTATGAACGCCATTATATCAACTCGCTTTCATCCATCCGAAAGACGCGGTTATTCAACCGAAGAAACTCCACCGCTCTCTGGCGGTACATGGCCAGAGTGTCGGCAGAGATATTAGTGTTGCTGGCAATGATAAACGTTAAGATGCATTCCTGGATGGCCAACTCTGACAAAACTTGGTTCGTCTTTGCATTTTGCCGTTTTTTCCAGCAGCCGCAGGGAAGCATTGACTTGACGGACAAACTGATCCGGCACAAAGGCCGCTGTTTCCATGTAAGTATAATCTTTATAACAGCGGATGGCATTTTCGATGATTGCGGTGACGGATGTCCCTTTTTTCTCGGCCAGAGCCACGGCGTCTGCCAGCACGGCTTCGTCCAATTTATAAGTGCGTTTGATTGTTCCCATGATAGTTTACTCCTTTGATGTGTGCACAAATCTTTCTTGAAAAAATCCGGATCGGGCATGCTGCAGCGTGCAATTTGTGCACATTCTTGTGTGGTTTGACAATTCTATCGCCCTGCGATAGAATTTTTTCTCTTTCAGGTTGGCCCGTACCGCTTCCGTTTTTTGATTCTGCTTGACACTCTGCCACGTTGTGGTAGAGTGTTTTTTCTCTTTGAGGTTGGGCCGTGCAGGCGCCACGCTGTCGCTTCGGCGCAGCGGATGCGTCCTCGCTTGACATCTCTGCCGTGCTGCGGTAGCGTTATTTTTTCTGTCAGGTTGGCCCGCCACACGGGCGGTCAATTTGGAGCTAGGGTGTCTCCCTTGGATTGCTTGCGGAAAGCCGGTTTGGGCGGGTTCCACACAGATAAAATTTCTGAAGAAATTTTATGCAGGATAAAGCAGGCCATACAAAAGTATGGCCTGCGTCACATCAAGCCGCAGAGCGGCTTGAAACTACAGGCTGGCCTTTCGGCCAGCCTGCACTCCCTGTCAAGTTTGCTCCAGTATGGCCTGAAAGCTGATTTTCCGCGCTGTGATGCGCTTTTGGCGTATGGCCGCCTTTCTTTTACGGTATGGCCTGACGGGCCACCGATGGCTTTATAACGCCATTTTAGGGTCTGGCCCGGCCTTTACCATTCTTCATCGGCCACATCAAACATCCCTTTATGAATTTCAATGCGGCCGCCCCGGGCATTCATTGCTATCATACGTGGAGCAGCTACCAGAACTGGTGTGTATTTTCGAATCGGAGCTGGATGCAGAAACTCTGTGGCCAGTTCCAGATACTCTGAGTAATCCGGCAAATAACTCTTGTATGGGTTCTGGCTCACACATTGAACAACAAAGGTGCCGATTGGCATGGTGACTAATTGCGCGGGCGACATGAGGGGACGGCCAATCAAAGAAGTATTGGTTGTCGTAACCCCGCGTGTTTTCGATTTGCTTCCAGTCAAAATCGTTTCGTTGCCGAGCATCTCGGAGATTCTTTTTGCATCCTTGTCAGCAGCAGGTGCAACGGCGGAGTTCATTTGGACATGGCAGTTTTTTTCGATGGTGGCCGCCTGATGTTCTGTGTAATTGAGCCGCAGCTGATCGTATGCCTGTAGCGCGCACATGACACGTCCGCCGCGTGACCGGATCGCAGAGAATAAGGCAGTCGCATTCTCGATTGGCGGCATATTGCCAAATTCATCGAGAAAGTATAGAAATTTGCGCGGCAGTGTCTCATTGTACTTTGTCTCTGCCAGTTCGATCAGTTCATCGGTAAAGGAGCGCACAAATAAGCTTGCTAGAAAATGTCTGGTAGGGTTTTCATCCGGGCAGATCAGAAAGATGGCCGTTGGCTGATCGATGAACCTCTGTGCGTCAAACTCTGGCGACTGGTCACAAATCAGCTGCTCCAGTTCAGCGTCAACAAACTTGAGCAGATGGGAGAGCGCCGAAGAAAAGATGTTAAGCGCAGTGCGGATATCTGCACTGCTTGCAGGGGCGACGTAGTTGCGGATGCGTCGATCATTGATATGCTCCATCAGTGATGCGATCATTGTGCGTTGCTGTGCGCCGGGAGCAGGGAGACTTTCCGGCGCGGAACACTGAACGACCAATTCAAATACGGAAATAATATGGCGAGCTGTTGGAGGGGCATAGAGTGCTACGAGTAAAATAAACCCTGTAATCATCCCTCGGGCCGTATCGATAAAAAATTGGTTGTCATTGGAACCATGGGCTTGAACATTGGCGATAATTGCATTTGCCGCGACTTTTGCGAATCGTTCAGCCGCACCATAATGCTTTACACGATCTTCCTCATTCGCAGCTGTGCGCCAGGCGTCGATTTCTTTGTTTACGCGGTACAGGATATTGAATTGGTACGAACGAAATACATTGCGAAGATCAAGAACCGGGGTGCAGTATCCTTTAGCCTGTAGTTCCGGCCCGGCCTTGTTATATAAAGTACCCTTGACATCCATCAAAATCATCCCTGCTCCATGTCCACCTGTGTTTTCATTGACGCGTGCGTTATATTCCAGCGTTGGAATAAAATTTCTCCGTGTCTTACCCATTTTGGGAGGAGCCACAAGCAGCAAATTAGTATCGCTGGTGTCAACCAACCAATTCTTCCCCTGCGTACCTACCAAAAAACCCGGTTCACGTTCAGAGCCAAACGACACCTTTTCGTAAACATGAGAAACTTCTTCGTCGCTGGCAAACTGTTGACTGCCATGCTGCCCGTGACCAGCTTTGACATCCGATATACCGAGCGGCTGCGGCTTGTATATAAAAATAAAAATATCAGCAGCAAGCACGACCGTGAGTTTTATGAGCCAGTATGAAGATAGCGCATACAGAATAGCATCGATTGTGCTTGAAAAATCCGAAAGGTGCGGAGCGCTGATAACAAATGATAAAATAGTGTATAGGGAAAAGCTGACAAAAGACTGAGCCGGATTTTATTCTTTTTGCCGATGTCATTGTGCTGCAAGACTCCTTTCTTTTTTTCCTTGTGTGTATCAGCCCCCTTTACAAAGTTGGACCAAAATTTGGCTGTGCCTGTATGACGGGAGCCTGATTCTGCACTGGCATCACTTCCTGTTGCTGAAGCTGCTGCAATTCCAATCGGTCACAGACATAATTGGCTTGTTTGACAATGCGTCCAAGGCTTTCTTCCATACTAAATTCGGGCAAATTTCCAGCTTCACGGAGCGCATTTTTCACATAGCGCACCGTCAAATCCTCGACGGGAAGCCCCAAACGCTGCTGCATAATCAGTGCCACAGATTCCGCCTCAAATTCTTCGACCGCAGACGGAAGATCGCTGGCCAGATGCAGCAGACCATGGGCAAATTCATGGTTCAAAGTAGCCAACTTTTGAGTGTCTCCCAGGCTATCGCTGATGACAATTTGTTTGTTATAGCTGCAATATCCAAATTCACCAGAGGGCAGCGGCTCTTCTGAAACGATAAATCCACTCATTCCTGCGACAGCTTGAAGCCGCGTATACAGTTCTTTGTGCTGCTGGTCGTCAATACCGTGGCCGAGTATTTTAGGATAATCTTTTGCTGGACAGGTGGTCTGTCCGATTTCGTATACTTTTGCGGCCCGAAAATAGGTGAATTTTTCGGTTGGAATTTTTCCATCCTGAATGTCGGCCTTTTCCTGTACAGTTGCGGATTTGATATCTGCGACCACTCCATCAGCAGTAACAAACAGCGTCTTTGTTTCCGGTCGAATGATCCACGCAGGATGTCTCCATTGGCCCGGCTTCAAGTCGTAACCCATATCTTTAAATGCTGTGCGGCTGGCCACAAAATTCGCGCCCGGCTTTTGCTGATAAATCAGCATCATATTGCGGCCGGAATATTTGTAAAAACCGTGCGGAGAATTTTAAGTATTCGACATATTGCTGCGGGTCTTTCTTGAAACTATTGCACAAATTTTGGATCTGCTCTTTTGCGATATCGATAGCGCTCTTGCGTTTCACAACCGACTCAGATGTGGAAACATCCACTGGATTCTCTTGTTGACGCCATGCTTTGACGTATTGTGAAATCGCCTGATCGATTTCGTTGGATTCAACTCCTTTCCGGGGCCGCCACTGAAATGTGTCATGATCCAGTTCTACAAGGCGTTTGTCCTCTGGAATTTCAAGCAGGTTTTCATAGGCATGTACGCCGCGCATACGGTAGGATAATCCATCAGTCCCGCGTAGCCATTGTTTGGCTGCGGCTTCCGGGGTAAGTCCCTGCGGAATGCTTCCTTCACCGACCAGCGGTGTGGAAGAATGCTCGATATCGTAAATATGGAACCGATTGTTGGATATTTCTGCTCGAATCTGGCAGAACAAATCCTCATAAGTTTGGGGCGTCAATGCTTCCGTTACCTGACGAATATAATTGGCTACTTCGCGTTCAGTTGCTCCACCCATCGTCAAATGCATTGTATCCATGTGCTGCAGGCCGAAAGCTTCACAGCGGACAAAGTGCGTACTGTTAAGAGAGGTCTCATACATAATGCAGCGATTCAAAACACAGTCAATAAAGCTCGTTCTGTTGATATGACTATCTTTGAAGAAGCACCCGCTCAAATCTGTACGTTCGACATGACCGCTGATTGTGGCGTGTAAAAAAACGAGGATCGGGAGAAGTCGCAATCTTGTATCGTACAATAAACAGACGCGCCATTAAAGGCGGCGTCTTTGAAACATGCATGGTCAAACAGGCAGTCGCTTGTTAAAATGGAGTTTTGAAAACTGATCTCCGCCGCTTCTCCGTTGAACGTCACCCCGTCAAAATAACAATTGGAAAAGTCCGTTGTACCCTGAGCAAAAGCTTTGTCAAAATCCTGCTGACGGACAACTTTCATTCGTCCCCATGGAGTATCTTCCATAACTCCGAATGTGGCGGAGGCTGGGACATATTGGGGATGTTTCAGCTGGAAGTCTTTTTTAACTGATTGAATCATACCCATATTCATCTGCCACTAAAGCATATACTTTATAATTCACATCAAGATCATTTGTCTGTGTGGCATACTTCCATCCATTTATCCCGTAGTGGTCAAACGCCTTTTCGATTGCGGAGAGATATTTTTCAGCATCCGTAAAAGCCTGGGTGTCAGCGATTTCACCGTTTGGCCCAAAATAGTTAATTATACCGATAACCTTATCCGGCATTACATTACACCCCTATTCTTTAAGATCTTTTTCCAGGTCTGAGCCAGCGGTGGCCTTGCCCCGGATTTTTTGTAATGTTTTTTTAGAATAAATGCAATCAGTTCGGAAGTCTCCATTTCATCAAAATTTATATCGTAATCGTCGCCATGGAGGACGACACAGCAGCCATCGCCGAAGATAATGGTGCACTCGTTCATGGTGCAGCCCCTTTCCCAATTTCAGTAAGTTAGAACAGGGGTGCGACATCATGTCGCACCCCTGCACATTAATCAAATCCTACATATCTCCAAAATTGACGGTAAGCGTGACCGCCATTCTGCTCGTCTGTCCAGTTATTGATGCAAGCTCCATGCCCGTAACAGCTTTCAACCCAATATCCGCTGCCGATGTAGATGCGCACATGATTGTTTCCGCTGCCCGACGGCTCCAACATGGCGATGTCTCCGGGCTGCAATTCTGAACGTGCAATCTGGCGAACGCAGCTTGCACGCGAATAAGTGCTTGTGCTGTCGGCATCCCAATCCATAAATCCAGCTGTCCAATAGGCCCATTTGATAAACCGTGAGCAATCGAGAGAACCACCGGCTCCGGCCAGTCCAGGCCCGCTTGGCTGGCGGCTTTGAGACACATCATAGGTAATATGCCCAACACCGGATACCGCTGCGGCTATTACCGCGCGGCGCCCCTCCGAAACATCCGGCGGAAGCAACGCCATGATTTCTTCCGGTAGAACAATGTCGCCCAGCTCCGGCGAATATGTGGGGAAGAGATACGGTTTATTGCCATTGAGCATTTTGTAAAGATCGTACATTTTCTGTTGTTCTGCGTTTAAAAGCTGCTTTACGAAAGACAGCCTGTTATTGGAAAGTGAGATCGTCAGTATGCGGTATTCATATTCCTCTATAATAGGGATCAGCTCATCGGGATCATCCGGATCTTTTTCATAACCGACAATGCGCTCTCTGATCTCAATGGTTTCGTATGTCGAGACCATATACTGTTCAGCCAGCAATGCGTCCAGATCCGACTGTACAATATTCTGTGTGTAACGCGGATGCAGCGCAGACAGGTAAGACGCCAGAATATTTCCATCGTGGCCTACTTCCGCGAGATTGTAGACGTATTCATCATATCCGGGATATAATGCCGGGCCGTTTTGCAGAGATCGCGACAAGGCTTTTTCCATGTTGGAATACTGAGCGTCTACGGCGAGAATCACATCATCTTCCGCAGTATATGTCCCTGCCAGAGCTGTTCCGAAAAGCACAAACATCAAGAATCCTATAAAGCCAATAATCGTCAACAGAATTGCAACTAATGTGGCCCAAAAACTTTTTTTAGTGGTAAGCTGCAGGAGAAAGAGTGCCAGTTTGCCGGACATTATCGGCCACCACCGGAACCAAACAGAGCATCTTCATGGGGCATTTTACCAATGTGTACAGCATACCGCTCGTGTCCGGCCATAACAAGGCAATGCCCCTTGTGAGAGTTGGAAATGTAGTTGGACTCTCCGTCTGTGAGTTTGAGCTTATCCTTGATTACATCGTGGTCAACCGGGCCGGGATGGAACAGGAATTTGGTGGGGGACATATCTAGGATGGCGGATACTTCTTCGTCGTACTCCGAATTGAGGCACTGGAGGACGCGCTGGGTGCAGCAGCCAATCATGCCGTTATATTTCCGTGCACGGTAAACAGAAGATTGCAGCAGCTTGCGCATATACGGATTTCGCAGGAAAAGGTGCATTTCATCCAGGCAAATGCAGGTGTATCCGTCTTTCTGCATCATGACCTGCCATGCCCAGGCGAAATCGTTGTTAAGCACCGCATTTGAGCGTTCCTCTGAGCCGGAGAGCAAATCCTTCATGTTAAAACAGATAAAATCGGAATTGATAATATTGGTGTGCCCATTGAACAAAGGCGAGAGCGCACCATCGTAGCAGGATTTTAGATGTAGCAGCAATTGCTTCATCGTCTCCGATGTGAGCATTTTATATTCTTTCTGGGAATGCTTTTCAATAAAAGTATACAGGTCGGTATAGGTGGGATAGTCCAGCGGCATGAGTTTTGAAAAGTCGGTGTCCGCGTCAATACCAAACTCTTTGTACATATCCTGCACCATGACCATCAAGGCCCGGAGATTATCAGCACTTAAGCCGCTGTGGATGATACTCAACTGTTCTTGCAGCCAACTCAAATGTTGGTAGTAGACCGGCGTTTCACCGCCATATTCCAAACCAATACGATCATCTTCATCCGCACTTTTGAAACGACGAACCTGAAAAATGTTGTTTTTCCATTTTCCACTTGCTCGGTTTATGACCGTACCGCCCATTTGATGTACCAGATCGCCGTATTCGCCCTCGGGATCAAAGATATAGACTTTGACGCCGAACATCCGCAGGAACTTGATGATTTTCTGTTTAGGAAAGATTTTCCCATACCAGCGACGCCACCAGTAAAAACTAGTTGCTGTTCGTGAGGGTTTCGGTGCGTTTCAGAGATCGTAAATAACGGTCCCGCCATCCTCCGTATTGCCCAGCACCATCCCGTGGGTGTCCAGGCAGGAGGTAACTGGAAAACGGGAACAGCGCTGCCGCGGTAAGGCTGGGCATATTGTTCGCATCAGCCAAGAATGATCTGTCCCGAGCGGCTGTACAGATGAAAAGGCTTCCCGCTGTTCCAGGTGCAAGTGCTCGCTGGTGGTGGAAACCCCGGCCAGAATGTCGATGACTTTCTTTTTCCATTTCCGCCAGTTCGTTTCGGGTTGAGCCGTAGATTTCCACAAAGACATTGACATGATAGATGCTGTTATGATTCCGGTTGATATCTGCATAAAAGTCCCGAATAATCGCAGCGTCCTGATCGGCCTCTATGCGTTCCGTTACCATGCCTTTTCCCCGCCGCACATTTTGCTGGCGCATCTGATTGTTGATTAAGCGTCTGGCAATCGAGCGGTTCATAGGCGTCAGGCGCATAGTAAAGGTTGTGCCGCGCTGCTTGGCCAACTCCATAAGTGCAGCCGGGGGGATGTCTTTCGGAAAATTTTTAATCATAAGAGTTTTTCGATAGCAGTTCCCCTGTTCGGCGTAGCTGGCAGAAAAATGAATGTTGTGCGGAGTAAGTCGGCTCAATATCTCACGGTCAAATACGACCTGTTTCGCCTTTTTGATATTGGGAATATTGGAGACCTCCTCAGCGATGGTATAGATATCGCAATTCAGAAACTCCCGCACAAAATAATTGCGGAGAAGTACCGCCGTTTCGGCTTTTGTCGCGCGTTCCACATGCAGGCCGTGTCCACTCAATGTGCTGTAGATATCTTCCTGCGGACTATCGGTTCTATAGATGATGTAGTAAGCTCGTTGAACAGCGCTGCTCTCTACGTCGCTACGCTCAATACTTTCTACGATTTCGCTGTTGATATACTCATACCGCACAGGGAGCGACAGGTAATAATTTTTGATGGCTTCCAGATTTTCCACCTTGTCCGTTGCGAATAAAGAGAAAGAACATTTCAAAGTGTCAAACAGGCGGCCAAGCTTGCCAATCTCAGATTGGATTTCATCATCTGTCATGATGTGCGTGTTTGGCGCATAATAGCGGTAAAAGTAGACATAGTGTCCGTCCGAAATAACATAATTGTCCTCCAGTTTGAAGTCAATTACGCGCTGGATGGGGAGTGCTTTTTTATGAGGTTTATTTTGCTCTTTGGCTGTTTTGACAAAGAGCTGATGTGTTGTGTGATAGAGCATGTGACGTTTTAGCCCTCCTAAGAGATTGGATTTCCCGTCAAACCGCAGGCTCAGAAAAAGGTATCCTAAGCACAGCGCCAGAAAGAATGGAGCGTAGCCAGTCAGGAAAAATGCCAGCAAAAGTACCAGAGTAATGCAAAGATCGCCGACCGTCCACCACCCAATCAGAAGTTTTGCTTGGAGTTTTTGAGGACAAAGATATAGTTTTTTTTAGTGTCATGGATCGTCCTTCCTTAGTCTTAGTGCATAAAAAGCGAAACGCCTTGTACAGCTATACCCAGAGTCTGTCCGATGCCTCCGCTACCGGATGAAAAGCCGAATTTATCCAGCAGGCGGGGGACTGTAAACAAAGCTGCCCAAGGGATGACGGCACTGAAAAGATCGCCTTGCACGAACAAAAACAGGCCGATGTAGTAAATCAGATAGTTGAAAAAATAGGTTAACAGGATCGCAAGTGCCTGCCTGATCCAGCCGCCCATGGCTGAATGATCTCCGCGTGTGATTGCAGGCACATACAGAGGGCACAGAAGCAGCATAACGAAAAAAAGGCCGCTGTTCTTGATTGATGCATAGAAAAAATAGCCGCTCGCAATGACGGTGATAAGAATGCCCATTATGCGTGAGAACCCAGCAGTCTCAGCAACTAAATCCGTCCAGCTTGCCACGAGACTATCCGACCAGTTTAACAACGCCATGATTTGGAACAGGAACTTTATCACAAGAATCCCCAGGAACGGGGATGCCTGGGAGAAAACAACGGCTTTCAGCGAATCGCCAATGACACTGCCCAAGTACACACGTTTTTCCTCGGAGATTGCTTCCAGCACGTCTTGTATCACGATTATCAATGATACGGCCCAGACCAGGATTGACACCCCCGCGCCCGCTTGCAACAGCACATTGACGAGGGATGCGTCCCAAAAACTGTAGGATGCGCTCGCGCACCATTGCACCAGATTGGTGAAAAAATCAAGAGTTAAGGACATCATTTCTTGCGCAAGAGCGTTGGCCGCTTCCATGATGTAGTCTAAAAAAGCCATAGTTCACCTCGTTACTTCAATGTAAAGCCGCCCCCAGTGAAAACCAGGGGCGGCTTTTATTGGATCAAAGATAGCTTGCGAGGCTCGTCCACAGCACCGTAAATACGACGATTCCAAGAATTGAGACGGCAATGCCGACAATGTAACGCCAAAAATCATTGCTGCCTCTGTCCGAGTGAAAGGCGTTGATTGCCTTAACAGTACAGAAAAGAGCGCCAACGATGCATGCGATGATAGCCACAGGCGTACCAATGTTGACAACAACAGAAGTAAAAAACTCTTTGATGGAATCTCCAACAGTTTTTGTGAGATTATTTACGTCAGTAATAATGTTCATTGTGCAAATTCCTTTCTTTGTTTTAGGTTAGTATTTAGGAAGAACTGCCCAAAGGGTTCCGGCGAGGCCACCCAAAAGCAGGCATAAAAGGGCACTTTTAATATGCCTGATAAATGAAGTGTTTTGCGAATAGATTGGCTCGTCCATATAGCTCGAGTATGCTTTGGCTGCACATAGAAAAAAGCCGAGAATTGCAGTGCCGGTTATAAAAGCTAAGATAAGATTTACAACCAGAGCATTTGCGAAGCCGGCCCCCTGGCTTTTCATGTCCTGTACCCATGATTCAATGGTTTTCATCAATCGACGCCTCCTTTCGACCGTGTTGCAGGGGATTTTGCTTCAGATTGATGTACCGAACTGCGGAAAGTCCGCAAATCATCGTTCCAATCCCCGTCAGGAGTACAGGGGATTTTGTCAATGACGCGGCCTGTCCAGTTCTGCCGCTGGAGCAGGGCACGGCAAGCGGCACGGCTCTGTGCCCCGCCTGAATCATTGTCCTGCCCCAAATAGAGTGTTTTTGTTTCAGGGTGATGGCGCAGATGATAGTGCAGAGGGCCTTCGTAGCAACATTCCAGGCTGATATAACCGTATTGCGTAAAGTCCCTCTGGTTGAGTTCCAAAAAGGACATGACGCTGAAAAGATCAACCGCCGCTTCACACACAAATACCCGTTCCACACAAGTCGGCGAACCATCGGCGCGCACCATATTGACGGAAAAACGCCCCTCAAAGTTGCCCTCCTCCACAGCACACCGAAAATGTGTCGGTTTTCCGGTTTCAGAATCTACCCAGGTTCCTTTTTGTCCGACATACGGTCTATCCGTTCCGTATCCAAGTGATGTGTAGCATAAATTGCGTTTTGCATCAGCATAGATGTAATGCTGCTTGACCAGCCACTTTACAACCGTGGGACAGATCGCTCGCGTATTGATGAGATATGCATACACATATTTCAGATTTTGTGGAGCAGATTTGGGCGGTGAAAAAGGAGCCGATTTGGTGACACTCGGACGGAGAACTGCCGATGTGGAGGGGCGTGACGCTTGATATGTCCTGGCTGGAAGCATGGCGCGTAAAGCCCGGAGCGCTGCGTCGAAATCACAATTGTTGAGATAGCCATACAGATCGACGATATCCCCCTCCAAATCGCGGGAGTTCCAGTAGAAGCGCTTGCGTTCCGGATCATACACAAAGCTGTCATGTTCCTTGAGTGTGAGCTTACCCTTGCTGCCATGTTTTCTGACATGATATCCACAGCTTTCCAGATAATCTGGAATATCGATGTGTTCTTTGATGGCTGATATAATATCTCCTTTGCCATGTGACATTTTACTGTACTCCTCTATTTCGGAAAGATTATCGTGCACATTGGTGGCTGTCGGCGACAGAGTTTCGCCTGGGCATTTGTGCACATAAAGACGTTTATTCTTTTCTTAATCAACTCCTTTCACAAGAAAGGGCGCGCCGATGTGGCGCGCCCTTTGATGAAATAAAATCATGTTTTGGGTTTGTCATCCTGACGCCGTTTGCGCAGGATCATCAGGGTCGCTACAACGACTGCCGCCAGGAACAGAACGCCCAGACAGGACAAAACCACAATGGGCAGCACCGATGCGGGAGCTGCCCGCACTTCGGCGTAATCCGCCGTTGCGATGGCCGGTGCCTCCTCGGCGAGCGCGGAATAGGTTGCCACAGCGTCATAGGTGCCGCTGGCTGTCGTGTAGGTCGCACGCCAGCTGGCTGCATAACGCTGTGCGTGGTAAACGCCTGTATGACGCAGGGTGTTTTGCCACGGTTCGTCGAGCTGACGCCATTCGGAATCCACAATGCGGTAGGTGTCGGCGTCGAGGCCCAAATACTGGAGCAGTACAGCCTCATAGCCTGCATAACGGGGATTGGCGGAGTCAAACGGAATCGCGGGGCTGTCCGGTTGGATTTTACCCAAATAGAAGTCGGCCAGCTGGCGTCCATACCAAACCGTTGTGAAATCCACATCCCGCCAGCTGTAATCGCTGGTCTGTTCCATCGAGGCCAGTGTAAATGTCGTTTCCACTCCGTCAATCTCGGCCACATATACCTGCGGAGGCGTGGGAGTCGCCGTGTCGGTATAGTCGATGGTAAGCGTCTGCGGTGCGCCAGCGGCGAACTGCACGTCCGACAGGGACAGGTCATAAGACCTGGAGCCATTGTCCACATGATAGGTCTGCGGCACTTGCTGTTCTTCCAGGCCGGAATATTCGACCACAACGCTTTCCGGCTCTTTCGGCGCTCCATCTGCCCGGTCAATCGTGACCTCGCCCGTCCGGGAGTAGGTTTTGCCGTTGTAGGTGATCTCATCCGGCGCACTGTCGCCCTCAAATTCAGCCGTCAGCGTGCCGTCCTCATGTTCGGTCACGTCGCTGGGGGTAACGCCGGTTTTCGGGAACTGCTTCGGCGTCACCGTAAGGATATTGCCGTCCGGCCCGCGTACAATGGCCTCTGCCTCCGGCGCAAACACGTCGATCAGGCCCGTGATCGGCAGGACGCGGAACACGCCGGGCACATACTGCACATCGTAGTTGACTTTGCCCTGTGCGTTGAGCGGGAGCGTCAGGCCACTGGGAGTAATGGGATATTCGCCCACCAACGTATACAGCCCCACGGGCGTATCCAGCTGCACGTCGTTGTTTGTGGCGTTTTCCAGTGTGTCATCCAGCTTCCAGCCCGTCACCGTGTAGGTCAGTTTGGGGTTGGGAGCGCCATATACCTTTGTCTTGTCCTGGGCCGTCACCGTCAGCGGCGCGGGCAGGATACGGAAAATCGCCGGGACATAGGTGATGTCATAGTTTTTGCTCTCCAGCGTGCCTTGCAGGATGGGATAAACACCCACGGTCTCGCCGGGTACGCGCTCCAACTCGCCCCAAATGTCGTCCGGCTTGATAAGTTCTTCGGTCAGCGTGTAGGTCAGCTCCGGGTCACTGTCTCCGTAAATCTTGACCTTTGGCTCAGCAGCCACGCCGCCGCCCGCAGGATCGACTGGCACAACGACCTCATTCGAGGGATATTCCACATCCGGCGTCACAGGTGCGTCCGGGTCGTTGACGCCGGTATCCGGCGCATCGGGATCAGGCGGGTTTTCGCCCGGCACAGACGCGATTACCACATTGCGCAGATTTTTGCCCGCGTCGTCGGCCTGTACCGTGTAATCAAAGTACACGGTCACGCTCTCGCCCACAGCCAGCTCCGGGATCAGGGCGTCTCCGTCCTCCCATACATAGCCGTCTCCCTCCACGGGAGTGATCGGGCCGGATGCATTGGCAAATACGTCCTCCAAACGGATGTTGGTGAGATCCACAGTCCCGTTATTCGTGACGGTCGCTCCATAGCCGATGGTGTCACCTACCGCCGCAAAAGCAGTGTCCGTAAATTTGACAATGGTAATGCTGCGCCCGTCCACAGGGTCGGGATCGGGGTCTGGCTCGCGGTCTGGATCGACCGGCACAACGACCTCGTCCGAGGGATACTCGGCATCCGGGTCAATGGGTTTTTCCGGGTCAATGCCGTGTCCGGGGTTATTCGGGTCTTCGGGGTTCGTGCCGGGCACTGTGGTGACGGCCACGTTGGTGATGTCCTTGCCGTCATCCGCTTCCACCACTTCATACGTATAGGTGATCGTGATGGATTTGCCCACAGGCAGCCGGTGGATCGTCCATGTGCCGCTGTCCTCGTTCCAGGTGTAGCCGGGGCCGTCCGCAGCGGTGATTCGGCCCGCGCCGTCGTTGGTGTCGCGTACTGGGATGTCTTTCAGCTCCACGCTGCCGATGTTGTTCACTGTGATTTTGTAGGTGATGATATCCCCCACAGCCGCAGCTTCCCGGTCGGCTTCTTTTTCTGTTTTCACGCGCCGCAGCTCCGGCACAGGGGCGGGATCGGGGTCTGGGTCAGGATCAGGCTCAATAATAATGGGCCTGCGGTTGATGTCCAGCGTGCCGGGCTGGAGATACACCACATAATTTTCCGCGCCGTTGGCATTGGGGTTGGCCGTCAAGCCGGACAACTCCACGGGATAGCAGCCCACGTCGGAGGTCGATGTGGCGTCCGTCACAAAGACAGGCTCGCCCTGCAAATCGCTGTCCGGCGTATCGCCGTTGATGAAACCGTTGTACGCGGGTGCAAATTCCGGGAGCGGGTCACCGTAGATCATACTGTATTCTCCCGCGCTGATCACCAGCGGGCGCGGAGTGACAGCGATGCTGCCCGGTTCGTACCAGATGATGTAGTTTCGCAGTACAGGGTAATTTTCTTCGGTCAGGCCGACATACTCAAGCGGATAGTAACCGGCTTCCGTTTCTGCGGTGATCGGAGCGTATTCAAAGCCGCTCTTATCTGCGTCCAGCGTCAGCGTGTCATCTGCCACCAGCGCGGAAATTTGCAGCTGGGTGCCGCTGCCGCCCTCGGCTGCGGAATACTCTGCCGCCGCAGTCGGTTCCTCGGCCAGTCCGTCGCCGTAGCGGGCGGTGAGATTGCCGACAAATGCGCTGATGGTGCGGCGTCGGATTGCGCCGCTGTACTGCTCGGCCTTGATCTCATAGTCCCCATAAGGGTTATTGTCCAGGCTGATCTCTCCCGTGCGGGTGATTTTGTACTCAAGCAGCTTGTTTTCCGCATTCTCCTGCGCCGTGCCGTCCGGGGTTAGTGTCTCGCCTGCATTGGAGGATTCGTAGGTGCCAGCAATGCTGTCCTGGGCCACGATTACATCGTCGCCCTCTACCGCGCCGTCCAGCAGGATATGCGTAATCGTAGCCTCGTTTGTCCCGTCGTACACTTTGACGTTGCGGGGATTGTTTCCTGTGTCGCCGGGGTCTTGATAGAGACTGTGCACAGTCAGGCCGCGCGGAGTGATCGCTCCGGTATAGTCCTCGGTCGAGATGCGGTAATTGCCCGCCCGTTCGCCGGTGAGCGTCAGCGAGCCGCCGCGCACCATGTCGATCTGCTGGCCCGCCGTTTGGTGGATCGTCTCCTTGTAGCCGCCGCTCACGCTGGCGCTGCTCAATGTGACCTTGCCTTTGTCCCGGTCTACGATACCCGATGCGGCGGTGTCGTCAAAGGGCTTGATCTGGATGTTGCGGATTGTGCCCTGGTCGGTGCCGTCATAGGCGCGGTCGTTGTTGTAGCTGTACAGATGCAGCGGCCTTGCCGCGATCTGGAACGTACAGCTGGCCGTTTGATTGATGCCGTATTTCTGCGCGTCCGCCGCTTGCAGCGTAACGGTCGCGGTATATTTCCCGGCGTCGATGCAGCCGGAACCGGATGAGGCCGTGCCGGATGTGCTGGAGCCGGAACTGTAAGCGATCGTCGCCCGGGCAAGCAGCTGCTGTGCCACAGAGGGGGACACGGGCGAGCCGATGGACGCCTTTGCCACGGTCTCTGTGCCGTCATAGATTTTGTTGATGGCCGTGATGGTCAGCTGGCCGCCGCCCGGCAGGGGAAGCTCTTTGCACGCGGAAATGTCCGCCACATCGTAGCCGCTGTGCGAAGTGCGGGCCAGCGTGGGCTTGCCTCCGGGCGTCATGGGGACGCCGTTGACCTTGACCTGGGTGATCGTCACCTGCGCCCATTCATTTACTATGCGCCCATTGTTCCACATCGTCAGTGCCACTTCATTGTTCTTGACGTATTGGGAACTGAGTGTGAAATGCTCCGTGACGGTCTGCCCCGCATTGGCGGAGGATACAAGACGGTCGCGGTCGGGGTTGTATGCCCAATCGCTGTCACCGGGCTGTACGGCGGAAATGCAGATATTGCCACCCGGAGAATCAATAGAATCCAGATGGTAGGTAATATCCACCGTGGCGTTGGCATCCACATATTCCTGCGGAATCGTAATTTTGGCTGACGCATAGAAGCCGGGTGTCCCGGTCGTGACCGCCGCGTTGCGCAGGGTGATCGTCTGCTTGCTGGCATCGCCGAATTGGGACACCGCGCCGCTCTGCGCCTCGAAAGCCCATTCCGTGCTTGCTCCGGCCTGCACAGGTAGCAGCATAATGTCGTTGGAGATTTGCAGCGTCACCGGGGCACTGGTATCGCCGGAGGCATTGCGCACCCGATACTGCCAGCCCTGCATCATGGGCAGGGCCGTATCGATCACCAGATAGGGCTGTGTCTCACCCGGCATATCCACAAAGGTTTTGCCTCCGTCCTCGGACATCTGCCATTGGGCGGGGTAGCCCGCGTTGGAGGTAAAGGTGATCGTGCCGTTTTCCTGCACGGTGCCGGGCGCATCGATGACAGGCGCGGCCCCTAACAGGCTGCGGAAAAAGCCGCTGACTGCATTCGTTTTGCTTGCCAGATTGTTTTCCACGTCCACATATACGGTGATTTTGGCAGGTTTGGCCGTGGGGTCATAGCTGCGCCACTGTACGTTGGCGCGCAGCCAGCTTTCCATGGCCTCCACACTGATCCCGGCGTTGGATTTGGCCGTAATCATCATGTAATGCGGATTGTTGATGGTGATTTTTGCGTTGATGGCGGACAGGCCGTCCCCGCCGTCCCGGAACATGAGTTTATCGTCCTTATCGTAGTCCGGGTTGCCCGCGCCGTAGTGGTCATCGATGTGGGCGCGGTCATCGTACATCAGGATCATGCTCTGGAACGTGCTGCGCCCGGAGCGGAGCGTCAGGTTCGGAAAGCTCCAGTCGGAATACTGTTTGCCCAGCTCGGTGTCGATCAGGCACACATCGCTGTCCTGCACTCCGTCGTTGTTGGCGTCGTTCTGCACGCCGGGGCCGAAATTGGCATTGACGATGTAATCCAGACACAGGGGCATATCGGAGGTCGCGGTGGTCAGCGTTTCGCCGCTGAACACCAGCGTCGGATGAAACGAAAAGTAAAAGCGCGTCTGCCCGGCATCGAACATCTCGTCTATGTTGCTGATCGTCATGGTGACGCGGTAGATATGCACGCCCGCGCGATCTTCCACATAGACGGGATCGCCGAACGTGACATTGGGCGTCATCTTTGCCCCCGCCAGCTTCACGGCGTCGGCAACGGTGTTGGTGTTCCACACTTTCAGCCGTTGATCCTCATAGGTGTGGTACTTCCACTGGCCGGACAGTTTGGGCGGCTGGCCGCCGTTGGCAAGGTCTGCTGCGCCGGGATTATAGCTTACTTCGGCGGTGTACACCGCCGCGCCCTCCTGCGTGGTATGGGTAGACTGCTCCAGCCAAAGGGGGTTGTCGTCGGACATACCGTACCGTCCCGGCTGCTCGGTGATCCACCTCACCGACAATTCCGGCCCGCGCACGGTCAAATTGGCCGGGGCACTGTTTTTGGCAACCGTTTTGCCAAACCCGCCCACATAGCTGTATACCGCGCGGAATTGCAGGCCAGTGTAGCTTTCAGGGCAGTTTTTGAGCGTCAGGGTGGTTGTGGATTTCCAGGGGGTGACGGCGCTGCCCGTGGACATGACATCCGTCTTGACGCTGGCAGATTTTTTCAGTTCAACGTCATCCATGACGTTTTTCCACTCGCCCGCGTCCGATGTACGGTATTGCCACACAAGAGAAAGCTGGCGTCCCGCAAAGTTTTTGTCTTTTTCAGGGCTGTACAGAGCTTCACAGGAAGAAGTAAACACTGCGTTGTCGTTGACCCAGATCGTTTGGTCGTCCGGGTTGGTGACAACCATTTTGCGGCGTACCGTCAGGATGCCGTTATAGCCGTTGACCGCCACTCCGTTGTCCGCCGTCGTGACCGTCTGGCCCTGATAGGAAAAGACCGCGCGGAAGTGTAGGCCGTCCCATTCGTCCAGGACATTGGGCAGCGTCAGCTCCGTGCGAGTGAACTGGAAATCATCCTGTTTCTTTCCGGCTTCGACCGTGTACGAAAAGCCGGGGAATTTATCTTCGCTGACGGGCTTCCACTGATCCCCGTCACGGTACTCCCACCGCACTTCGTCTTTGGTGTACACATGGTTTGACAGCCATGCGCCGCCCTGCGCCATGACCGCCGTTTGAGCCTCATACACGCTGGTGTCCTTGACCGGCTGCGCGCCGGGGGCGACGAGCTGGAGGGGCCGGGTGACATCGGTATCCCAAAATCCGGGGTCGATGCTCATGGTGTATACGCGCCCTGCCTCTGCTTCCTCGCCTGCTGTGTTATACACGCTGGCGGGCATGATGCCCGTGCAGGGCAGATTGGATACAACGTATTTCCCCTCGTTGTTTGTGACGCATTCGTAGCCTTTCCCGTCGGTGCCGTGTACCACGACGCGCCATCCGGCATAGTTGGTGTCGCTGTCGCGGAACAGGTCTTTGAGGTAGCCGACCACGCGGGCAATGCCGGTTGTACGCGCTCCATCGGCAGAGATCGTCGGCGTGCCCTGCTCTTTATCCTCGCCCAAGTTCCACGCTGCGGGATCGGTGCCTTTCTGCTCGAATAGGGGCGCTTTGTTGGCTCCCAGGGTCACGTCATGCCCATCGGCGTCAAAGTGGCCTCGGAACCCGTGAATCGGCTCCCAATCGTCCGGCAGGGTGATGTCCTGCGTCAGCATATAACAGTCGTCGATGGGGTGGGTAAACCAGTATTTATCCTGGTCATTGAGTTTTTGCAGTTCCTCGGCGCTGCTGATGCGGTGCACAAAATGGATCTCCCGGTTGCCGCCCTGCTCGGACTGGCACACCTGACACTGCTGCCGCTGGGACAGATACATAACGGTGTTTGCTAACAGATAGCATTCTTCCAGCTTTGCCAGGTTGATGTTCTCGCTTTTGTGGCCAATCTGGCTCATGCCGAAGTTGCCGTTGGTGGTGAGGTAAAAATTGTTGGTGCCGTACACGCCGTCCACGGTTGTTTCAAGCAGCTTGCCGCCGCCGATGTCGGTGATACTGTTGGAAGCGTAGTCGATCCAGACCGTGCCGAACGCCATTTGCTGGTTGGTATGGGTGGCTGTACCGGCAAATGTAACCCCTTTTTCAAAGGGCGTACCATCTGCGAAAGCAGTATACGGCCAGTTGGTCGGGCAGCGGGCTGTAACGTTGGCAGCGGGGTCGCCCTCCAGTTTCTTTTTGATGCGCAGCGTACTGGAGCCGCTGTCGTCGCCGTACATGGTACTCTTGTCGTTGAAGTCCCCGATGTTCAGGATCATGGAGGCGGCGTCATAGGGCGACGCTTCGGTGTACAGCTTATTGACGCCCATCAGCCAGTTCAGGTTCCAGTGGCCGTTCTCCTTGCTGTTCTGCACATAGTAAGGCGTGGTGGTATCACTAGGATCAGGCTCATAGTACGGATTCGGGTTGACGCCCGCATAACCGTACATCATATCGTGGCCGATCAGAAAGCCGTATCCCTCGCCGATGTAGTCCGCCAGTGCCCAGGCCGCTGCGCCGGAAATATCCGGTTCGCTATAGGCGGAAGCGCCTACGATCACCAGATCGTAGACGTAATCGCCTTCGGCATTCGTCAGGTAATTGGTCGGCACACGGTTGAAGTTGTCAATGGGGATGGCGTCCAACGTGATATGACATCCATTATTGGCCCAACCATCATTCAATGCAGTGCGCAAAAAAGCATTGTAGAAAGACATTCCCGTGTCTGGTACATAAGCATTGATGACTTTGATTGCTGATTTGTAAAGTGTTTTTTCGCCCGTCTGGTAGTCTACACCTGTATAGGCCGGGATCTCGATTGCTTTGCCGGGGCCGCTTTCGCCCTGCACCCGGACATATACCGCCCTGCCGTACCAGGCCGACAAAACTTCCATTTGGTTATTATCAATGAGCAGCGTTTCGACATATTTACTTCCGTCGGCACGCGCACCGCCGCTGATCTTTGTCCAGTAGGGATTGTTGGCGGCTTCGCCGCCGTACTCCTGGTATGCTTGGGCGGTGATGTATTCCATGTGCTGCGTCAGGCCAATCAGCCATTGGTTGTCCTCTGACAGATGCACGTCCTGGGCGCTGCCTGTCACAACGGAAAACAGGGCCGGGGCATCTTCGGCGGGCATCGCCGGGATATCCACATACATGCTGTCGGAGATCAGGGTTTCCCCCGCAACCGCTTCCTTGACGGGAGCGGCCATGGCCTGCACCTGCGCCCGGGCATCGGATGCGGAGGCATCGGGTACGGCCTCTGCGGCACTTTCCGGGGCGGCTTCTTCCATGACCGCTTCCGCTGTGCCGCTCTCGGTTTCTGTCTGCGCCGCTTCGGTCAGGTAGGCTTCGTCCGTGACGGTGATAACACAGCGGTATGACAGATCTTCTTCGTCCCCGGTTACAACATGCGGATAGGTGCTATCCGTTGCGCCGTCGATGCCTCGCCATGCGATTTCGGTATCCTCGATGTCCTGAGCCTCCGGATTGAGCACATAGTTCGGCGTGCCGTTCTCAATATGGATCGGCTCGCTGGACAGCGTGCGCTGCCGGGCCTGTTTTCCTTTTTTGGCATAGTACATTTCGATACCGGGCCAGACTGCATCCGGATTGATCGCCAACAGTTCTTCCTCGGTCATGCCGTCCAGCAAAAAGGCGTAGTCCGTGCTTTCACCCTCGCCATAAGAATAGATGGCTTCCGGCGATTCGAGTTCGCCGGGGGAGGCGTCCAACACCTGCCACTGATAGGTTACGGCCACATCGTCCCGGTTCAGCCGGACATACAGTTCCACGGTGTCGCCGGGCTGGGCTTCGGTATGGGTAAACATTTCGGCGATCCCCAACGGCGTAAAGGCCGGAGCCTCGCTGTCGCTCTCCGTGCTGGACGTGCTCTCCGAATCCGGTGTGCTTTCGCTGCCGGATGCGGAATCGCTGTCCGACATGCTCTCGCTCTCCGGCGCGGAGCTGCTGTCCGGTGTACTTTCGCTGTCCGGCGCGGAAGTGCTGTCCGGTATACTTTCGCTCTCCGGCCTGCTCTCACTTTTCGGTTCGGAACTGCTGTCTGCGGCACTCTGGTTCTCCTCTGGCGGGTCTGTACTGGTTGGAACATCATTTCCTTGCGCGGGAATGCTTTCCGGCACGGAATTGTCTGGCGTGCTCTCGTTGACCGCAGCGGGCGTACTTTCTGATACAACGCTGGCATCTACAGCCAGAGCTGGAGATGCAATAGATATCGCCATAACAACAGCGAGCAGCCAAGACGTGAGCCTCAGCCTGCTTTTCTTATTCATTCAGATTTCCTCCTAAGTTCAGTGTTCCGGGGACATTCCCCGATCTATATAAAAAGCGCCCTGCTGGCTTTCAGCAGAGCGCTTATTGCGAAACGTTATACAGCAAGTGTCAATAAAAAAGCCCCTCACCGATTTTCAAAAACAGGGGGTGCGACATGATGTCGCACCCCCTGCTCGGTAAGGGGGATAATCATTTGTTTATCAATGATGTCACTAATCGAGCGTAACATCGTGTACCGGCGCATTGGGGTCAAGTGCAACGCCGGGGCTTTCCATGTGATCATATCCACCATCGCCACCGGGAGTAGGGGCCGGATCAGGTGTGGGAGCCGGAGCCGTCCCGCCGCCGCTGGGGGCGGTGGTGCCAGCGCTGCCTGCACTGGCCGTGCCGCCTGTACCGGCTGCGCTGCCTGTGGAGGTGCCGGGCCGCACCGTCTGCTTCGCGCGCACCGTCAAGCTGTACTCCGCCGTCATGTTGCCCTGATAGGTCACTGTGATGACCGCGCTGCCCGCGCCTTTGGCCGTGACCGTTCCATCTTCGCTCACAGCCGCCACGCTCTCATTGCTGCTTGTGTAGGTCAGCTGGGCCGGATCGGCGGCTTCCGCTTCCTCCGGCACAGTGTAAACGGTCAGAGCCGTGGAGCCGCCCACGGTCAGGATGCCGCTGCTTTGTGCCAGCGTAATGCCCGTGGGAGCCACGGTCACGGTCACGTCTGTTTCGGCGCTCACGCCCCCGGCCTCGGCCCGGATAGTGCAGCTGCCTTTGCATACCGCGCTTACAACGCCCTTTGCATCGACCGTGGCAACCGCCTCATCGCTGCTCGTCCAGGTGATAACGCCCTGGGCGTTCTCCGGCGTCAGCGTCGGCGTCAGAGTGGCGCTGTCCTCGCCGCCCACCGCAAGCTCAATGCTCTCCGGCAGATCGATGCCCTCGATGGGCTGCGTCACGGTCACGGTGCAGCTGGCCGTCCGGCCCTGCTTTGTCGTGGCCGTCACGGTGGCCTCGCCGCTCTCCAGCGCTTCCACCTTGCCGCTGTTGGACACGGATACCGCGCTTCCCTCCACGCTCCAGCTGATGGCTGCAGCGGCAACGGCCTTTTGCTGGGCCTGCTCGCCCAAGCCCTCCTTGTCGTAGGTATAAGCGATTTCCACTTGCTGGCTCTCGCCGGGCGCAAGCTCGATGCTTTCCGGCAGCGTGATCTCCGTCACGGACGCGCCGCAGGC
>ENA-OQMY01000056-OQMY01000056.1-human-gut-metagenome-genome-assembly--contig:-NODE-56-length-39680-cov-6.865573_pt1 | contig 39680 bp, 34 predicted proteins | sample MGYA00242623_ERZ504868 | MGnify/ENA primary metagenome ERZ504868 (study PRJEB26092, sample SAMD00036386) | human gut metagenome | host: Homo sapiens | study: EMG produced TPA metagenomics assembly of...
GGAATTTACGCCTATGGAGAGTACAAGAACTTGTGAGTAGATAGATATTTATATCATCAAAAGCATACTCGTTGAAGTAGGAATGAAACATAGAAGTTTATAACTTTTTATAAGTTTTCAGTAACGGCGAAGAAAGTGAGTATATATGAGTACGACGAAGAACGGCATATGAGACAGACCCGTGAGGAAGGCATGGAAGAGGGGTATGCCAATGGGCTTAGTCAGGGAATTATCCAAACCGCAGTTAGTATGCTGAAACTCAAAGAATTTACGGATACTCAAATTCGAGAAGTTACAGGGCTTGAGCAGAAGCAGTTGGATGAGCTGAAGAAAAATATAAATAATAAAAATCAGATAAGCTAAAAAGTTTATAGAGTAGCTCAAAAAGAGCGAAAAGTTCTGTACGATACCAATACCAGAGCTTTTCGCGTTTTTTTTGTATACACGGCAGGCGAACAGCTGCAACGGAGGCAGAAAAAGACGCTTTATGATAATAAAAATCAAATATTTGGAATTGTGCGAATATTGTGAATATGGTAGAATAAACACAAAAATCAAAGAACTCAGTCAGCTGAGAAGAGGAAAGGAAAGAGGATGAAAAAGACAAAAGATTTCTGTCTCCGGCTTATGTGCTGTTTTCTGTTTCTGGGGTTATTTTGCGGAACAGAGGTTTTTGCAGCAGTTCAGGAGGGTAAGCCAGGAGAAACATTTTCCGGGGAATATGCAGTTATCATTAACACAGATACCACAAATCCCGGAAATACGGGAACCTTGCAGTTTGACGGGACATCGGCACAAGCGGCGGACTTTGAAGCAGAAGATTATGCAGTCGTGCAGGGTGGAAGCAATGCATCGGCGCAGGCGGCAACAGAGGGAATTGCGGGAGAGGCAGCAGATGTGGGGCAGGTACAGAGTCTGGAGGATGATCAGCTGCAGGCATACATGCAGGATGATCAGCCGATGCTGACTGCTGTACAGGCTGCGGCGACTACCTATCAGGTAGGTGAAGAAAAGTACATATATAGAACTAGCGGCCATGATACATATGGAAAAACATATGTCTGCATCGGAGTTGGGGAACACTGCTATGTGTGGATGGATAAGACCATGAAGGCAGATTACGATACCGCAGGGAAAACAGCTCTGATCGCTGCGGATATGGCAGCTGTCTACGATGGTCAGCCTTACCGTATCCTTAACCAGCTCTGTGCAGGTGATTTTCCGGCACAGGATGGCTCAGGCAAGCTGTCGATCCTGCTGGAGTCTTTAAGTAGCGCCAGCGGTATGTATATGTATGATGAAGGGATCACAGCGATCCATATCAACACACCGTCAGCATCCTCTTATGTTTCGGGGGAGATGTCAAAGCGAAATGGCCTTCTTGTTCATGAGGGACAGCATGCAATCCTCTGGCTGAAAACCGGATTTATGAGTACCGGCAGATATTCGTGGCTGAATGAGGGCCTTGCAGTGGCTGTCATGGACTATCTTTGGGGAGGAACGGACAGCAGCGGCTGGCTGAATGGTATTGGAAGTAATACGGCCATCCGTTCAGGGGCTTCGCTGATCTACGAGAATTACCGGGATGACAATGCACAGGACTATGGAATGCCGTATCTTTTTGTAAGATATGTTATCGACCGGATGGCAGGAAGCTATCAGCCTATGAAGGTGCTTCCAAAATTTTATACGATCGATGCTTCTTCTCTCAGCTGTGAGCAATATCTGGAGAAAGTAACCGGAGTTTCTTTTAAGGAGCTTATGGCGGATTTTTATACGGCAGTTGCAGCCGGTGAGAGCTCCGGTAAATACAGCTTTTACGGGGATACCATTGCTGCGGCAAAGGCAGCGACATTCCCGGTTTATGCAGGAGATAGCAATGAAAACCATACATTGCCGGCAGCATCGGCAATCCTGGTGAAGCTGTCGAACGGTAAGTTTACCGTTCCGACGGATGGCTCCGCAGGGATTGTTTATCGTATCATTGGAAGCAGAAGCTCTTCCCTTGCACCGGCAGAGGGAGATGGTACGTTTTCAAATCCATATAAGATATCTTCGATCGATGATCTTAATCTGATCCAGGCAAACCAGGGAGCATACTATCGTCTGACAAAAAATATCAGTACAGACGGAAGGACAAATTTTTCGGCATCGTATTTCAGTGGGACGCTGGACGGAGCCGGTTTCACAATAACCGGTCTCCAAAAACCTCTGATCCAGCAGAATGCAGGAACGATAAAGGATCTGAATATTGTTGCGGATTTTGATTATGACAGTCATGATATCCATGGTGTTGTGGCACAGTATAATACTGGTAAGATCCAGGATTGCAGGGTAACCGGAACGGTAACAGGACATATGGGCTCTACCAGTTCCATGAGCCATCCGGCTTTTGGCGGGATTGTCGGAGAGAATGAGGTGGCCGGTACTATCAGCGGCTGTTCGTCCGGAGTAAATATTTCCATATCCATGACAGCTACAGACAGCTATGTTGGTGGTATTGCAGGAGTAAACATTGGTACTATTGAAAAATGTGTTGCAGGAGGAAATCTTTCTGTCACACAGGCTAACGGAAATTCTTATCAGGTTTACCTTGGAGGCATTGCCGGCCGGATCGAACAGTTTGGAAACATGGGCGGATATGTGAAACAGTGTGCTTTTACAGGTACGCTTCGCGTGACTGGCGGAACAGCAGTTACAGGTCAGATCTGTGCACAGGTAAATGCAAATGTACTCAATTCTGCTATCGGTCTGAATGGACATGTTTCGGATTGTTATGGTAAAAACGGCCAGGGAGCGCTCATCGGGACAAACACGGAACAGACGCTTACAACAGGCGGTGTTCTTACAGCAGAGCAGATGAAGGATCCGAACTCATATAAAGGCTGGAGCTTTGACGGAGACTGGCAGATTTCCAAGGATGGACTGCCGGAACGTGCAGATGCATCGGCGATCAGATCACTTTCTGTTTCCCGTGTACCGACAGCGTGTTACGTGGGAGAGGTTCCGGCGTACTGGGGGACGCTTATTGTTAATAATTCTACATCAGTAACGATCACGAAGGATATGATCACCGGATTTGATAATTCGGAAACAGGGACAAGGGAACTGACGATCAATTATAAGGGAAAACAGACCAGCTGGTCAATGACAGTCAAAAAACCATCTGCCAGTGATATTACAAGTATTGTGCTTTCCGGGCGTCCGAAGACGACATACAGTGAAAACCAGAAGTTTGATCCTTCAGGCGCCAGCTTTTTTGCCACAATAGGTGGACGTTATGTATATATTTACAGTGGCTTTTCCTATGATAAAACAGGTCCGCTGAAGCCTGCGGATACATCCGTGATATTCAATTATTTTGGAAAAGAAATTCCGGTAAATATTACGGTGACAGCCAGAAAAGCAACGAAGCTTTCCGTGCTTGCAGCACCGGCAAAAACTCAGTTTACAGTTGGGAACACGCTGGATCTGTCCGGTGTGAAACTGCAGATCACATATAATGATGGGACGCAGACTCCGATATTTAAAGCGGATGAGCTGGAGAAATATGGTGTTCATGTTGCTTTTGGAAAGAATGGATCTTTTACAACGGTTGCAGCAGATAAGGTTCTGGAAAGTGCTGACAGCGGAAGTACGATCGTATTTTATGCGACGGATAAACTGCCGTCAGAGTATGGCTCGGTAGTTGTGGCGTCATCGACGATCACGGTGCGGAGTCCGCTGACTGTACCGGCACTGGATTTGTATGTCAGTGCAGGAAAAAGTGCGGCGCAGTATCCGTGCACAGATAATGTGACTGGTGGAAGTGGAACGTATGCGACTACAGTAATTGAGGAAAAGCTGCCGACAGGATTGAATCGCACGAATCTGCCCGGAGGAAAATATAATGCTTTTAGCTATACAGGTGTTGTTACGGCGTCAGCCGGAGATTACAGTTCACAGTATAAGATCAGCGATACAGAGACACAGGAGAGTATTCAGGTGACTGTGACGATCCATGTGGTTCCTTCTGATCAGGCTGCATTTTACAGTTTTGTGCTTAAGAAGGTGGAAAATCCTGGACTGAAGCAGGATGTTATCGGTGCGATCGGGGAGGATACGATCGTTCTTCGGGTGCCGAGTGGGACGAATGTTACAGAATTGAAGCCTTCGATTGATTATGGCTCAGGCATGGGAACTGAACTTCCTTCAGGATTCTGGAATGGTTCGAAGCATGATTTTACCAGCCCGGTTGTATATACGCTTACAGCGCCGGATGGGGTTACAAAGAAGTCTTATACGGTAAGTGTGGAATTTTATGATGATACTTCGGAGGAAGTACAGTCTGGTGACGAGATCCTTTCACCGGCTGATAATACGAAGATCAGCTGTAAGGACAGCGAAGAGATCACCCTTAAAGGCTGGGCGGGAGACAGCTCAAAAGAGATTTCTCTTTTCAAATATGTGGTAAATGGAATCAGTTATACTACATCTGCAAATAGCACTACACAGACAATTCCAAATGCCAGAGCATATGAAGTGAAAATTTCCGGAAGCAGCTTGAAGGAAGGAAATAATACTCTGGAAATCTGGGTGATGTATGCTGATAATTCAGGCACCGGAAGCGGTGGCACTTTAAAGAAACTCGGCACCAGAACTGTTGTTAAGGAAGGCCACAAAGCAGTGAAAGACGCAGCGGTAGCAGCCACCTGTGAGACAACCGGAAAAACAGAAGGAAGTCACTGCAGCGTCTGCGGAACCGTGATCAAAGCCCAGACCACAACAGCAGCGTTAGGCCATGATTACGGAGAGTGGAAAACAATAAAGGCTGCAACTTATACAGAACCAGGACAGGCAGAAAGAGTTTGCAGAAGAAATGCATCACACAAAGAATACCGTCAGCTCCCGATACTGGAAAAAGCGAAGATCGCTCTGTCAGCCTGCAGTATTCAGCTGTCAGAACAGACCTATGTATACGATGGAATCGAAAAAACACCAACAGTAACCATCACTTACAATGAAAAAACACTGACAGAAGGAAAAGACTACCAGGTATATCTCGCAGATAATGTAAATCCGGGAACAGCAAAGATCACCGTGATCGCCAAAACCGACAGCGATTATACAGGAACAGCCACAATAACCTTTGAGATCCGAAAAGCGCTTCCGGAAAATGCAACCGTGATCGAACCGGGCGCATTCAGCAACTGTACAAACCTGGTGAATCTGAATATCAAAGAAAACGTAACAGAAATAGGCGACAACGCATTTGCAGACAGCAAAAATCTGCAGAATATCTATTTTTATGGCAACAGTCCGAAACTCGGAAATAACATCTTCAAAAATGTAACTGCAACCGTATACTATCCATACACAGACAAAACATGGTCTTTGGATATCCTCCGGGATTACGGCGGAAATATTACCTGGGTACCATGGAATCCAAAAACAGGCAGCCCGGCAAAACGAAGCCTTGCACTGTGCGATATCAGGATCGCAGAGCAGAAATACACCTATGACGGAACCGAAAAAACTCCGGAAATGATCATCATGGATGGAAACTATACACTGCAGAAAAATACAGATTACACCGTAAAATGCAGCAATAACGTCAATGCGGGAAATGCAGAGCTGGAGATCACAGGAGCCGGAAATTACAGCGGAACCTACAAAGCAGGATTCCTTATCGAACAGACAGAGCCGAGCTTGAAATTTGACAAAAAAACAATAACTGTAAAATACGGCACAAAACCATTCCTCTGTGCACTGTCTGAAAAAACAACAGACGGAACCATAACCTACAGCTCCAGCAACCCCAAAGCTGCTGTCGTAGATCCGGCCTCCGGTAAAGTAACCATCAAAGGCGGAGGAACCGCGGCGATCATGGCATACGCTGCAAAGGGAACCAATTATACCGCCGGCTCCACCTTCTGCACCATCAAAGTAACAAAACGCAGCAATACCATCAAAGCCTCCAATATCCGGCGGACCTGGTATGCAAAAGCCCGGAAGATCAGCATCAATGCAAAAGTTTATGGGAAAGCTCCGCTGAAATATTCTTCCAGCAGTAAATCTGTAAAGGTAGACAAAAAAGGAAGGATTACCATTGCGGCGAAATTCACCGGCAGTGCAAGGATCACGATCCGTTCTTCCGCCACAGCAGGATACAATGCCGCCACAAAGAGTATTACAGTCACAGTCAATCCGGCAGGAACTACCCTGATGACGGCAAAGAACCTGTCCGGCAGAAAAGCGCAGATCACATGGAAGAAAAACCGATATGTGACCGGATATGAGATCCAGTATTCCGTAAACAAAAATTTCAGATCCGGAAGCAAAAAAACAGTGTCCGGAGTATCCAAAACGAAATACACGCTGACAAAGCTTCAGAAAAACAAAACGTATTACGTAAGGATCCGCACATACAAAAAATCAGGAACAAAGAAATATTATTCTTCCTGGAGCAAGGTAAAAGCAGTAAGGATCAGAAAGTAGAGGCATGGAAATGAGGATAAATAAAAAAATACTTGCAGGGATTACAGCTGTCAGTATGCTGACTTGCGGGATATGGATGGAAAGTGTTTTTGCAGCGGATACATTCAGTGCGAAGGAGTCAGCAGAAGCTGTATCGGATACTGTGACGGATCCGTCGGCAGAATCTATTACAGGGACTGAAATAAAAGAAGTCCCAACAATAAATGCAGCAGAAATTTCCGAAGCAGAACCGGAAAATAAATCTGAGATCTCAAAGGCACCAGACATGTCAGATGAGCTGGCAGCACCGGATGATCCGGAAACACAAGATACATCAGAAATACCGGAAGAAACAGAGCTTCCGGAAAATGAAGAAGCGGACATTCCGCAGGAAATGCTCCCGGATGATCAGGAAGACCAGCCGGAAGCAGCATTTGAGGAGAACGCAGCATCGGAAGATATGGAAACAGAAACCGATCCGGCAGAAGAAAAGAGCGGTTTTTGTGGAGCGGAGGAGAATACTGTATCCTGGAGCCTTGATGAAAACGGAGTTCTCGAGATCGCAGGACAGGGAGCCATGAATGAATGGCAAAATGAGGAAGAAGTCCCCTGGAACGGATACCGTGACCAGATAACAGAGGTCCGGATCAAGGAGGGCGTTACCAGCATCGGAGCCTATGCATTTGCAGACTGCGAAAATCTTGTAAAGCTTGACATTGCGGACAGTGTTCAAACTATAGGTGCATTTGCATATTTTAACTGCAGTGGTCTTTCCACACTGACCATCGGCTGAGATCATCGGGATCACAGGCCGGATCAGGTATAATAAGAAGCCCCGGAACACGAGGCAACTTCAGAGAAGTCATAACTTCAACTTCCTGAGGTCTGCCCGTATTCCGGGGCTTTAAGTTTTGCAGATATTCGAGGAGGCTTTTATCCATCTGACTACAGAGTAACTCAGTGGATTGCCATACCGGCTACGAAGAAATACATTACAACAAAATGGCACACACTTCCCAGCATCACAAAAACATGAAATACTTCGTGGGAACCGAAATTCTTATGCTTCGCATTGAAGATCGGAAGCTTCAAAGCATAGATCACACCGCCGATGGTATAGATGATACCGCCGGCAAGGAGCCATCCGAAGCCTGCGCGGGGCAGATTGTGGAAGATCGGAACAAAAGCAAGTACACACAGCCAGCCCATTCCAATGTAGATCACAGAGGAAAGCCATTTCGGGCAGTTGATCCAGCAGCCCTTGAGGATCATTCCGATGATGGCAACGGTCCATACGAGGGCACAGAGGATATAGCCGGTGCGTCCGTGGAGAACGATCAGGCATACAGGAGTGTAGCTGCCGGCGATCATCACAAAGATCATCATGTGATCCATTTTTTTCAGACGGCGGTTCACCTTGACTGTAGAGTTTACGGAATGGTAAAGTGTGCTTGCCAGGTAAAGAAGGATCATGGTAAGGATAAAAACACTTACTGCAAAAACATGGAGAACGTCTGCGCTTCTGGCCGCCTTCACGATCAGCGGAGTGGCTCCGGCCACGGCAAGAAGCATGCCGATTCCGTGGGTTATGGCACTTCCCGGATCTTTTAATTTAAATTTCATATAAAAACACCTCCTGCAAAAAAACTGCTGTTTATATCATATGGACAACTTCATGATCAGTTCATCAATGATGGATCATAGTGACGTTTCACGATATAGCAATGTAGAAATTGATAAAATAACATGTAGTATTCAAAACTACATATCAAGTATATGAATACTATACCACTATTATTCAAAAATGCAACCCCTAATTTCAAAAAAAATTTTATCAGGATTTTACAAAGTCTTGTTATTGAATAAACATTCGATCAGTATACTTGTATGCAAACCGTGAAGCAAAGGCATTCATGAACCTGCAGTCAGGCAAAATCTGGATGCCTGCTTGATATGATACGGATAAATACAGACAAAGTCGGCCGAAAAAGAAAAATACATGGCGACGCAGGAGGAAAAAATGGCAGATACAATATACATGAACAGGGAATTATCCTGGCTGAAGTTTAATGAAAGGGTACTTGAGGAGGCTGAGAATCCGGAAAATCCGCTGTGTGAACGCCTCACATTTGCGTCTATCTATCAGAGCAACCTGGATGAATTTTACATGGTACGTGTGGGATCTCTGGTGGATCAGATGCTTCTGGCAAAGGATATCCGTGAAAATAAAACCAATATGACGCCGGAGGAACAGCTGGACGCGATCCTTGCCAGAACAAAAAAGCTGAACCGGAAAAGAGATGTTGTTTATGAAGAGATCATGGAAAATCTGGAACAATACGGCGTACATATGTTGAATTTCCATAAGATCGAAAAAGAGGACCGCAATTATCTGGAACGCTATTTTGAAGCAGAGGTTGCTCCGGTTATTTCTCCGTCTATCGTCGGAAAAAGACAGCCGTTTCCATTTTTGAAAAACTAAAGGTATCTATGCAGTTGTCGTACTGGAGAAGAAAAACCGGAAAGAAAACTTGGAATTATTCCGTGTAATTCCGGTGTATTCCCGAGACTTGTGCAGGTGCCGGGGGTAAGAAGAAACTTACATGCTGGCAGAAGAGCTGATCCTCCACTTTATTTCGAAAGTATTCAAAGGTTATTTTGTGAAGGCAAAATCTCTGATCCGCGTAACGAGAAATGCGGATATAGATGCAGATGCGCTGTATGATGAAGATCTGGATTACCGTGAGTTTATGGTAGAGCTGATCAAGGCAAGAAAGAAACTGGCACCGATCCGCCTGGAGCTGTCAAGAGAAATGGACGGAGATGTTGTTGAAACACTTTGCGAGTATCTGGAAGTGGACAAGAATTATGTATTCCGGGGAGATATACCGCTGGATCTTTCTTTTGTATTCCAGATCCAGGATGGCCTGAGAAAAAGAACAGAGCTTTTTTAATGAAAAAACGAATTCCTCAGAAATCTCCTCTGTTTAACAGCCACGAACCGATTCTTGACCAGATCGCAAAAAACGGACCGTTTTCTTTCCTATCCATATGAAAGCATCAAGCCGTTTCTTACAATGCTCCATGAGGCTGCCAATGATGAGGATGTAGTTTCCATTAAGATGACACTTTACCGTGTGGCAAAACAGAGTAAGGTTGTGGAGGCTCTGATCGAAGCAGCAGAAAACGGAAAGGAAGTTTTCGTTCTGGTGGAGCTGAAGGCACGTTTTGATGAGGAGAACAATATCGGATGGTCACGGCTTCTGGAGGATGCGGGCTGTCATGTGATCTACGGTCTGGACGGCTATAAGGTACACTCCAAGCTTTGCCAGATCATGAAGAAAAAAGACGGAAATGTGGAATATTATACACAGATCGGAACAGGAAACTATAATGAAAAAACAGCCCGTCTGTATACAGACCTTTCTCTTATGACTGCGGATCCGAAGATCGGAACGGAAGCGGCCAGAGTATTCCAGGCACTGGCAATGGGAGAAACCGTTGAAGATATGGAGCATCTTCTTGTGGCACCAAGATGTCTTCAGAACAAAGTGCTTGCCATGATCGATGAGGAGATCAAGCATGCGAAGGCCGGAGAACAGGCATATATCGGTCTGAAAATGAATTCTCTGACAGATAAACGTATTATGAACAAGCTTGTAGAAGCATCCTGTGCAGGAGTACACATTGATATGGTGATCCGTGGTATCTGCTGTCTGATCCCGGGAGTGAAGGGGCAGACAGAAAATATCCACATTATCAGTATTGTAGGACGTTTTCTGGAGCATTCCCGTATTTATATTTTCGGAACACAGGAGAGAGCAAGGATCTATATTTCCTCTGCAGACTTTATGACAAGAAATACTCTTCGTCGTGTAGAAGTTGCGGCGCCTATCGAGGATCCGGATATCCGTATGCAGATCCAGGAAATGTTTGTGACAATGCTCAGTGATAATCGAAAAGCAAGGATCATGAACAATAAGGGAAATTATAAGATCGAACCATCCGATAATGCTCCGCTTAATTCTCAGGAAGTATTTCTGCAGCAGGCATACGACAATGCGGCTCCTGCGACAGATAAATAAGAGATTTTTATGCATATTTCTCCCAGTTTTTCGCATAATAACCATATGAAAAACAAATAGTTAACATAACATTGACGTACAATGAACAGAAAATACAGGAGGAATTCAGGAAGATGAAAGCAACGGGAATTGTTCGCAGGATCGATGATCTGGGCAGGGTTGTGATTCCAAAAGAGATACGAAAGACACTGCGGATCAAGGAAGGAACGCCACTGGAGAGTTTTTACAGACAGGGAAGGACAGATCATCCTGTAAAAAATAATTCGCCCATTGGAGAGCTGAATACGTTTGCTGCGGAATATGCAGAAGCGCTGGTACAGACCACCGGACTGACTGCCTGTATTACAGATCGTGATCAGGTCGTGGCGGCATGCGGCAGCGGAAGCCGGGAACTGGAAGGAAAAGAGATCAGTTCTGATCTGGATGCAGTCATTGCCGGCAGGAAAGGCAGAATGGTCAGTCAGGACAGCAAGGAAAATATATCAGTCATTTCCGACGCTATGGATTCATTTTGCCAGAAAATGATACAGCCGATCCTGTGTGCGAGTGACGCCATTGGAGCAGTGATTCTTCTGACTAAAAGTGAAAAAACAGCACTGGGAGACACAGAACGTGCCCTTGTCCGCACAGCAGCCGGTTTTCTTGGCAGACAGATGGAGCAGTAAAAGTGCATCAGATGTACAGAAAAATGTGTGCAGATCAAGATATAAACATCAGATGTAGATGCCAGGAGCTGCAGATCAGGGAGGATGCGGACACCGGGAAGGAAAGCAGTGGTATTCTTCCAGAGTCAGATTTGTGATAGTGAGCCAGGAAGCCAGAGGTTTGGTCACATAGCGGATGTGCCAGGGCTCGTAAGGGATGCCGGTGATCTCCTCTTTACTTTTGGGGTACCGGAGGATAAAACCATAGAGCGGAGCGTTCTTTTTCAGCCAGCGGCCTTCTCCTGTTGCGGAAAACCTTTCGGAGAGCTCCATATGGATGGAAGGACAGGATACATCCAGAGCAAGTCCGCTCTGGTGCTCACTTGTTCCTGGCTCTGCAACGAAAGGACTTCCTGTAAAAAGCTCCTTCTGTCGCTGGTAGGAACGATATCCGGAAACTGCCCACAGGTTCAGACCGCATCTGTGACAGGCATGGAAAAGCTGGGAAGCGGCTTTTGCAGCCTGATACTCCAGAAGCCGCTTCGGATCTCCCGGTGCTGCTTCAAATGGAAGTCCGATATCGATAAGATGTTCCGGCACAAAGGCTTCCGGCAGAGGATGCTCCCTACTGATCAGCCGGGTATAAAATTCTCTGTGCAATAAAAACCCTCCTTTCCTTATCCATAAGCTTATGATAAGAAAGGAGGGTTTATGAATGCTTATTTCTGTTTATCAGAGCTCTTTTTCACTCATTTCTTCCAGGAGAGCCTTCTTCATGTCATAGAGTGACTGGGAGAGATCTACATAAACCTTCTGCGGATTAACGAAACGTCTGGATTCATCCCACAGTGTGTTCTGCTCCTGTTTGCAGTAGTCGCGGAGTTCCATGACAGATGGAGACTTGTAAACGCTCTTACCATCTTTAATTACCGGAACAAGGAGCTCACGGAGTTCGTAGGTTCCGCCAAGAACCTTGGTCTTTTTCCAGGTGTCAACCGGGTCGAAGATCACCATAGTTTCTTCCGGATCGAATTTCTCATCTGCAAGGCAGATCAGATCGGCCTTGATCTTGCCGGTCTTCTTGCTGTAGATACGGTATACAGTCTTGTTGCCCGGGTTGGTAACCTTTTCTGTGTTTTCGGAAAGCTTGATCTTCGGCTGGAAGGCATCGCTGTCAGCGTCCTTTACAGCGGCAAGCTTGTATACGCCGCCGAATGCCGGATTGTTATCGGCTGTGATCAGCTTGGTTCCGACGCCCCAGGAATTGATCTTGGCATCCTGGGCCTTCAGGCTTTCGATAAGATATTCATCAAGATCGCTGGATGCGGAAATGGTAGCATCATCGAAACCGGCAGCAGCCAGCATCTTGTAAGCTTTTTTGGAAAGATATGCAAGATCACCGCTGTCGATACGGATTCCATAATTCTTCAGCTGGATACCTTCCTCACGCATCTCCTCAAATACACGGATCGCATTGGGAACACCGGATTTCAGGACATCGTAGGTGTCAACCAGAAGAGTACAGGAATTCGGGTAAAGTCTCGCATAGGTCTTAAAGGCTGTGTACTCATCCGGGAAACTCATGATCCAGGAATGAGCATGTGTTCCGAGAACCGGAACGTTAAACATCTTGCCGGTCAGTACGTTGGAAGTACCGGCACATCCGCCGATCACTGCAGCTCTGGCACCGAAGATCCCGGCGTCCGGACCCTGGGCACGGCGAAGACCGAATTCCATGATGGGATCGCCCTTAGCTGCGTGGCATACACGTGCTGCCTTAGTGGCAATAAGACTCTGATGGTTCATAATGTTCAGGATGGCCGTCTCTACAAGCTGAGCTTCCATGATCGGTGCGATAACCTTGACCATTGGCTCTCTCGGGAAGATCACGGTTCCCTCCGGAATTGCGTAGATATCACCGGTGAATCTGAAGTTGCTCAAATACTCAAGGAAATCATCCTCAAAGATGCCAAGACTTCTCAGATAGGTAATGTCTTCTTCTGAGAAACGGAGATTTTCGATGTATTCGATCATCTGCTCCAGTCCTGCACAGATGGCAAAACCGCCATCGCACGGATTGTTGCGGTAGAACATGTCAAAGACAACGGTCTGGTTGGTAGGGTTTTTGAAATATCCCTGCATCATGGTAAGCTCATAGAGGTCCGTGAGCAGAGTAAGGTTATTTGCTCGCATAGCGTTCTCCTTTGGATGCCTCCGGATATTGTGACCGGAGGGAAATACACGGTTGTTTCCGCTCTTTTTATTATACGGCTTATTATAACACAAAGGAGTGGATTGTAAAATTTTTTTACTGCGTAAACCCGCATATAATAAGGAGTTTTAACAGCAGTTTAAGAAATTTTGAAAAAAATAAAAAAACTTAAAAAAAGGGGTTGCAATTTCAAAAAAGCTGTTATATAATAACATCCGTCGCAAGCGATAAGGCAAGCGAAAAATAAAACACATAGGGCTATCGCCAAACGGTAAGGCAACGGACTCTGACTCCGTCATTTCAAGGTTCGAATCCTTGTAGCCCTGCTTCTTAAGTACCTCAGTTGCGAGGTACTTTTTTTGTACTCAAAAATAAGAAAATATTCGCAATCCGCTGCGCCCCAAAAAAAACCAAGTGCGTTTCTTCCTGCCAAGTGTTACAATAAAGTATAGACAGTATGACAGGAGGCATGAATGAGTTACAGTTTTGAGAGTCGAGTAAGATTCAGTGAGATCGGAGAAGATGGATGTCTGACGCTGCCGGGAGTTCTGGATTATTTTCAGGATTGCTGTACCTTTGAATCCGAGCAGACAGGAGTCGGTATGGAAGTATTAAAGGAACAGAAAAGAGCCTGGGTACTTTCTGCCTGGCAGGTGATCATGAAGCGGTATCCAAAGCTTGGTGAAAATATAAAAGTAACAACAATTCCTTATGGATTCCGTGGATTTATCGGAATGCGTAATTTTATTCTTGAGACAATGGATGGTGAGAAGCTGGCATGGGCCAATTCCTACTGGTCCTTTATCAATACAGAAACCGGTCTTCCGGAAAAGCTGACACCGGCAGATACAGATCCCTATGATCTGGGCGAAAAAATAGAGATGGATTATGCACCAAGAAAGATCGCGCTTCCGAAGGAACGGGAAGTGCAGAATGTTTTTTCCGTACAGAAGCATCATCTGGACACCAATCATCATGTGAACAACTGTCAGTATATTCGGATGGCAGCGGATCATCTGCCTGAGGATTTTAAAGTTGGTCAGCTTCGTGCTGAATATAAACGTCAGGCAGTACTGGATAATGTTATCATTCCGGAAGTATATATGACAGAAAATAAAGAAGCTGTAGTTCTCAACGCGGAGGATAAAGAACCTTACGCAGTAGTTGAGTTTACAAAATAAATACAGGCGGTAGAGATTAGTACATCGTTTTTGAAACAACTATACCGTAAAAGGAGGGCGCGCTATGCTTGAAAAATTAAAAGAAGAAGTTTACAGAGCAAATATGGATCTGCCAAAATATGGTCTTGTTATCTTTACATGGGGAAATGTCAGCGGGATCGACAGGGAGCAGGGACTTTTTGTGATTAAGCCAAGTGGTGTGGATTATGGCAAGCTGACACCGGAAGACATGGTAGTGGTAGATCTTGATGGAAATAAAGTAGAAGGAAGATACAATCCATCCTCTGATACACCGACACATGCAGTTCTTTACAGAGCGTTTCCGAATATCGGCGGTATCGTACATACCCACTCATCCTGGGCAACAAGCTGGGCGCAGGCAGGCAGATCGATTCCGTGTTATGGAACCACACATGCAGATTACATTTACGGAGAAGTACCATGTGTGCGTAATCTGACCAAAAGAGAGATCGAAGAGGCATATGAGAAGAACACGGGAGTTCTTATTGCTGATTATTTCAAAAACAAAGATTATGAAGCAGTACCGGCTGTGCTGTGTAAGAACCACGGACCTTTTACCTGGGGTAAGGATGCTCATGAGGCAGTTCATAACGCAGTTGTTCTTGAGGAGGTTGCCAAGATGGCATCTCGCTGCGAGCTGATCAATCCGGATGTAAAACCGGCACCGCAGGAGCTTCAGGATAAGCATTACTACAGAAAACATGGTGCAAATGCATATTATGGTCAGGTAGGACAGGAAGACTGATCAGAAGAAAAAACAGTTTGACCCGATGGTGGATCGTCAATATCCGCCTGAGTGGAAATGCCGCGGAACAGTACCGCGGCATTTTTTGTCGAAAAATGCAGAAAATGTCAGATTTGCTGACCTTTAACACAGGTGCCGCCGAAATATATGCTAATGTCAAGAAAAATGCAGAACATTAACACATTTATTAAAATAGGTGGCAGGATGAAAATATACACTTATCAGGGAAAAAAGAACGTTTCCGGAGAAAAAATACGCCAGATGAGGAATATGAAACGGATGTCGCAATCTGCGCTGGCAGCAAAAATGCAGGTGGAAGGAGTGATGCTGGAGCGTGACAGTATCAGCCGGATCGAAGGAGGAGAACGTTTTGTAGCAGATTATGAACTGCGGGTGTTTGCAAAGGTGCTGGGAGTGGATGTGAAGTGGCTGCTGAATGAGCAGTAAATAAGGCAATATTGGATTACAGTTCGCTGGTAATATTCTGCGAAGCGTGTTACTGAAAACGGAGTGAAAAGTAACAATATTGGTCTGAATGGCAGGAATCTGTGTAAACTACTTGATATTTATGTCGGAAACTGCTACAGTATAAAGAAAAAAAGATGGCCGGGAAGTCCTGCGGAGGGCAAACGGTCACGGATAAGAAGATAGAGGCGCGGATTTTATCAGTATTTATGGATGCAAGGCCCTGGCAGGCTGTTCATAAAGAAAGGAAAATCTGCCGAAGTGCTCTGGAAGGCCAGATGACAGGGTGCTGGGATAACGCAGAATATGCGTTGTACTGTCACGGATGTGGAGCGCTATCGGTAGCACTTCGGGAGATCTGCATTTAATATGCTGAATGGAGATTTTCTGACAGGCTATTAGTTAAATAAGGATTATTTAACCGGAGGTGTTCTTAAGAAGAGACAGCCTCCGTTTTTTTGTCCCCGAAAAGGGAGGAGAAAAATGAGTAAAAAAGCAGGAACAGCATTGTCTGTTATGGCAATGGTATTCATGGGCGCACTGGCAAGTCCCCTGACTGTGCTGGCTGCGGATGCGGAGGAGACTTACCAGCCTGCTCTGTATGCAACGATCTGGGCACTGCTTCCACCTCTTGTTGCGATCGTCCTTGCACTGATCACAAAAGAAGTATACAGTTCTCTGTTTGTGGGAATTGTAGTAGGAGCACTGATCTATTCTGGATTTAAATTTGAAGGAACGGTAACACAGATTTTTGAGGGAGGAATCATCAAGGTTCTTTCTGACAGCTATAACGTAGGTATCCTGATCTTCCTGGTAATCCTGGGATCTGTGGTATGTATGATGAACAAGGCCGGCGGCTCTGCCGCATTCGGACGATGGGCCAGCAAAAAGATCCACACACGTGTAGGTGCAGAGCTTGCAGCGATCATCCTTGGAATCCTGATCTTCATTGACGATTATTTTAACTGTCTGACAGTAGGAAGCGTTATGCGTCCGGTAACTGACAGACATCACGTATCCAGAGCGAAATTTGCATACCTGATCGATGCAACAGCTGCTCCGGTATGTATCATCGCACCGATCTCATCCTGGGCAGCAGCAGTCAGCGGATTCGTAGAGGGACAGGATGGACTTGCGATTTTTGTAAGAACCATCCCGTATAACTTTTACGCGATCCTTACTATTGTAATGATGGTTGGCATGGTACTGATGAAAACCGAGTTTGGTGCCATGAGAACACATGAGATCAATGCTCTGAACGGAGATCTTTATACAACATCTGCAAGACCGTATGAGAATGCAACGGATGATGAGACACCGAATCCGAGAGGAAAGGTGATCGATCTTGTGATCCCGATCGTTATGCTTGTTATCTGCTGTGTCATCAGTATGATCTATACAGGAGGATTTTTCAGCGGAACAGATTTTGTTACCGCATTTTCACAGAGTGATGCCTCTACAGGCCTTGCAATGGGAAGTGCTTTTGGTCTGGTGTTTGCCATTATTTTCTATATGATCCGCCGTGTGGTCAATTTCAGAGACTGTATGGGATGCATCCCGGAAGGATTCAAGGCTATGGTACCGGCGATCATGATCCTGACCTTTGCATGGACACTGAAGGCTATGACAGACTCACTTGGTGCAGCGGTATTCGTAGAAGAAGCCATGCGTTCTGTTGCCGGTGGTATTGAAGTTATCCTTCCGGCCATTATTTTCCTGGTTGGATGTGGACTTGCATTTGCTACAGGTACTTCCTGGGGAACCTTTGGTATCCTGATCCCGATCGTTGTTGCGGTATTTGAGAAATCCAGTCCTGAGATGATGATCATTTCCATGTCCGCCTGCATGGCAGGTGCAGTTTGCGGAGACCACTGCTCACCGATCTCCGATACAACGATCATGGCTTCCGCAGGAGCACAGTGTGATCATGTGACTCACGTTTCCACACAGCTTCCGTATGCGATCCTGGCTGCGGCAGTATCCTTTGTAACTTATATTGTTGCAGGCTTTGTAAAAACAGCATGGATCGCTCTTCCGGTGGGAATCGTGCTGATGCTGATCGTACTTTTTGTCATTAAAATGATGAACCCGATGCCGGTTGAGAAACCAACAGAATAACAGACTGACCCAATGTGGGGCAGATTCCCCCATGAATGGCAAATAAAAGGCAGTGACGGAAAGAAATTTCCGAAGCTGCCTTTTTTGTGCTTTCTATAATAATTCTCTTATGTTATAATGCAGGACAGACAGCAAATAGTAAATGATCATATATAGTTTTAAGGAACAGGAGTAAGAATGATAGAATTAGGTAAAAAACAGAAATTACTGGTTGTAAAAACCGTGGATTTCGGAATATATCTTGGAGAGGACCGAAACGCACCTCAGAATGAGCGGGTGCTTCTTCCGTCCAAACAGGTACCGGAAGGAACCAAAGCAGGTGATGAGATCGAAGTATTCATCTATAAGGATTCCCAGGACAGATTGATCGCAACTACCCGTGAGCCGATGCTTCAGGTAGGACAGACCGCAGTCCTTAAGGTAAAACAGGTTACCAGGATCGGTGCTTTTCTTGACTGGGGACTGGAGAAGGATCTTCTTCTTCCGTATCATGAGCAGACCAACCGGGTCCGTGAAGGCGAGGAGTGCCTGGTAGCTCTTTATGTAGATAAGAGCAGCAGACTCTGTGCAACCATGAAGGTGTATCATTATCTTTCCACCAGAACTCCTTATGTACCGGGAGATTCGGTAAAGGGGCGTGTCTATGAGATCAGTGGGAATTTCGGCGTTTTTGTTGCGGTAGATGATAAATATTCCGCTCTGATCCCGGCACGGGAGGCAACAGGCAAGTACAGACCGGGAGCTATTCTTGATCTTCGTGTCACAGAGGTGAAAGAGGATGGCAAGATGAACGTCAGTGACCGCCAGAAGGCTTACATTCAGATCAATGAGGATGCAGAGAGCGTATTCAGCGTGATCGAGGAATTTGCAGGGGTGCTGCCATTTGATGATCATGCCTCACCGGAAGTCATCAAGAGAGAGTTTGGCCTCAGTAAGAACGCATTCAAGCGTGCAGTCGGTCATCTGATGAAGGAAGGAAAAGTAGAGATCCGTGACAAGAGGATCTACATTAAAAAATAACAAGGTGTTGACCGGCTCCGGATCAGACACGCTCCGGCACGTTCAGAGAAAAGTGCAGAGCGGGGAGGATCCGGAGCCCTGTTTTTTACGATAAGGAGAATAAATTTGGAGTTTACACATTTACATGTCCATACAGAATACAGCCTTCTGGATGGCTCCAATAAGATCAAAGAATATGTAGCCAGAGTAAAAGAGCTGGGTATGGACAGTGCGGCGATCACCGATCATGGCGTTATGTATGGTGTGATCGATTTTTACAGGGCTGCAAGAGAAGCCGGGATCAATCCGATCCTCGGATGTGAGGTTTATGTGGCTCCGGGCTCCCGTTTTGACAGAGAAGTGGGAAGTGGGGATGACCGTTATTATCATCTGGTCCTGCTGGCTGAGAATAATCAGGGATACAGCAACCTGATGAAAATTGTATCCAAGGCATTCGTGGAAGGGTTTTATTACAAGCCACGTGTGGATCTGGAGCTTCTGGAAAAATATCACGAGGGTATCATTGCCTTAAGTGCCTGCCTGGCGGGAGAGGTCGCCAGATATCTTGCACGTGGAATGTATGAGGATGCCAAGATCGCGGCATTACGTTACCAGGATATTTTCGGAAAAGGAAATTTCTTTCTGGAGCTTCAGGATCATGGGATCCCGGAGCAGCAGACCGTAAACCAGCAGCTTCTCCGTATGCACAGAGAGACGGGGATCGATCTGGTTGCCACCAATGATGTGCATTACACTATGGCAGAGGATGCGGAGCCACATGATGTTCTTCTTTGTCTGCAGACTCAGAAAAAGCTCAGCGATGAGAACAGAATGCGCTATGAGGGCGGCCAGTATTATGTGAAATCGCCGGAGGAGATGGCGAGGCTTTTCCCATATGCGCTGGAAGCGCTGGAAAACACGCACAGGATCGCGGAGAGATGCCATGTGGAGATTGAATTTGGTGTGACCAAGCTGCCGAAATATGATGTGCCGGACGGATTTACCTCCTGGGAATATCTGAACAAGCTTTGCCATGAGGGACTTGAGCAGCGGTATCATCCGGTAACAGAGGAGCTGAAAAAGCGCTTGGATTATGAGTTGTCTACGATCAAAAACATGGGATATGTAGATTACTTTCTCATTGTATGGGATTTTATCAAATATGCCAGGGACAACGATATCATGGTCGGTCCGGGACGAGGTTCTGCCGCAGGAAGCCTGGTTGCCTATACACTTGGGATCACCCAGCTGGACCCGATCCGGTATGATCTGCTCTTTGAACGTTTCCTGAATCCGGAGCGAGTATCCATGCCGGATATCGATGTGGATTTCTGCTTCGAACGGAGACAGGAGGTTATTGATTATGTAAGAAGAAAATATGGTGATGACTGCGTGGTTCAGATCGTTACCTTCGGTACACTGGCAGCCCGCGGTGTCATTCGTGATGTAGGCCGTGTTCTGGATATGCCTTATGCCCAGGTGGACACCATCGCCAAGATGATCCCACAGGAGCTGAATATCACCATTGACAAGGCACTGGGAATGAATCCGGAGTTTCGCAAGGCTTACGAGGAACAGGACGATATCCATCGTCTGATCGATCTGGCAAAACGTCTGGAGGGGCTTCCGAGGCATACCTCCATGCATGCGGCAGGTGTTGTGATCAGCCAGAAGGATGTATCGGAATACGTACCCCTTTCCAGAGCACAGGATGGTTCCATTGTCACGCAGTTTACCATGACAACACTGGAAGAGCTGGGACTTCTGAAAATGGATTTCCTGGGTCTCCGTACCCTGACGGTTATCCAGAATGCTGTGAAAATGGTGGAAAAAAGTACCGGTATGCTTCTGGATATGCAAAAGATCGACTACAACGACAAAAAGGTACTGGATTCTCTCGGAACAGGACGTACTGACGGCGTGTTCCAGCTGGAGAGTGCCGGAATGAAAAGCTTCATGAAGGAGCTGAAGCCTCAGAGCCTTGAGGACGTGATCGCGGGAATTTCGCTTTACCGTCCGGGTCCCATGGATTTCATTCCGCAGTACATCCGCGGAAAAAACCGTCCGGATACCATCCGTTATGACTGTCCGCAGATGGAGCCGATCCTGAAGCCAACCTATGGCTGTATCGTATACCAGGAGCAGGTTATGCAGATCGTCCGTGAGCTTGCAGGCTACACCCTTGGACGAAGTGACCTGGTGCGCCGTGCCATGTCCAAGAAAAAAGCTTCTGTTATGGCAAAAGAACGCCAGAATTTCGTTTACGGAAACGTGGAAGAGGGAGTACCGGGATGTATTGCCAACGGTATTTCCGAGGAGATCGCAAACAAGATCTACGATGAGATGACAGATTTTGCAAAGTATGCCTTTAATAAGTCTCATGCTGCCGCTTATGCAGTGGTTTCCTACCAGACGGCATATCTCAAATATTACTATCCGGTAGAATTTATGGCTGCACTGATGACATCCGTTGTGGAAATGCCGAACAAGGTTGCCGAGTATATTTCGGTATGCCGCCAGATGGGGATCCGGATCCTTCCGCCGGATATCAATCATGGTGTTTATGGCTTTTCTGTTGACAATGGTTCCATTCGTTATGCACTTTCTGCCATCAAGAGTATCGGCCGTCCGGTAATCGAGGGGATTGTGCGGGAGCGTGAGGAGCACGGAGAATATACCTCCCTGAAAACATTTATTGAGCGAAATATCGACCAGATCAACAAGAGAGTTGTGGAAAATCTGATCAAGGCCGGAGCGCTGGATTGCCTGGAGGGAAACCGGAATCAGAAAATGACGGTTTATACGCAGATCATAGACAGTATCAACCAGGATAAGAAGCATACCATGGCGGGACAGCTGAGTCTTTTTGATATTGCGCCTGAAGAAGATAAAAAGGAATTTGAGATCCGTATGCCGCAGGCAGCAGAATATCCGAAGGAGACGATACTGACCTTTGAGAAGGAAGTTCTTGGCATCTATCTCAGCGGTCATCCGCTGGAGCGTTACCGGAATATGATGGAAAAAATGATCTCTGCAAAAACTTCTGATTTTCAGCCGGATGATGAAACAGGGATACCGGAGGTTTACGATAACCAGAAAGTGATCGTGGGTGGAATGATCACGGATAAAACCATAAAATATACAAAGAATAATAAGGTAATGGCGTTCCTTACAGTGGAAGATCTGGTAGGCACCGTGGAGGTTGTGGTATTTCCACGTGATTACGAAAAATGCCAGATGTTCCTGAATGAAGATGCCCGGCTCTTTATTCAGGGAAGAGTATCCGCAGAAGACGACAAAGCCAGCAAGCTGATCCTGGAAAAGGTCCGTCTTTTTGATGATATGCCAAGAGAACTGTGGCTCCAGTTTGAAAGCCGGGAAGAGTACGCAAAAGCCGAGACCGGTCTGGTAGACGATCTGATGGAATCCAGAGGAAACAGCACGGTGGTTATTTATCTCAAAGATGTCAAGGCAATGAAGAAACTTCCCCCTGCTTATCAGGTCCATATCGAGGATTCCTGGCTGGAGCGCATGTGTAAAAAATATGGAAGTTCCAATGTTAAAATTGTGGAGAGAGTATTGAAAAACTTATAAAAATGCTATAAACTATACCCGAATATGTGTATTACAATAGGTTGTTTCATAAGATGGAGGATAACAATATGGCAGAGAACAAAATCAAAACGATCGGCGTTTTGACCAGTGGCGGTGACGCACCTGGAATGAATGCTGCAATCCGTGCTGTTGTCAGAAGAGGATTAAGCAGCGGACTGAACGTAAAGGGAATCTATAAAGGATACAGCGGTCTCTTAAATGAGGAGATCAGAGATATGACAGCAAAGGACGTTTCCGATACGATTGAGCGAGGCGGAACAATTCTTTATACTGCCAGATGTGCAGAGATGAGAACAGAGGAAGGACAGCAGCAGGCTGCAGAGATCTGCAGAAAGCATGGGATCGACGGCCTTGTTGTTATCGGTGGAGACGGATCCTTCGCAGGTGCTCAGAAGCTTGCGAACCTTGGAATCAATACCATTGGCCTGCCGGGAACTATTGACCTTGATATCGCATGTACCGAGTACACCATCGGTTTCGATACTGCTGTAAATACAGCTATGGAAGCTATTGACAAGGTACGTGATACATCCACATCCCATGAGAGATGCAGTATCATCGAGGTTATGGGACGTAACGCCGGATACCTTGCAGTATGGTGCGGTATCGCAAACGGTGCTGAGGATATCCTGATCCCGGAGAAATATGATTACGACGAGCAGAAGCTTATTGACAATATCGTAGAGAGCCGTAAGAAAGGCAAGAAACACCATATCATCGTAAATGCTGAGGGTATCGGCCATTCAGAGGCTATGGCGAAGCGTATCGAGGCTGCAACAGGTATCGAGACACGTGCAACGATCCTTGGTCACATGCAGCGTGGTGGAAGCCCTACATGTAAGGACCGTGTATATGCGTCCATGATGGGTGCTCTTGCAGTAGATCTTCTTGTTGCCGGAAAACGCAGCCGTGTGGTTGGATACCGTCATGGTGAGTTTGTCGATTTCGACATCAATGAGGCTCTTGCAATGCAGAAGAATGTAGATTCCTACATGTGGGAGGTCTGCAATTCTCTTTCTCATAATTACAGAAAATAAAGATATTTATGAACTTAAAAAAAGTTTCAGACGGATGCATAAACTGAATACGTCACAAATAATTGCCCTCGGCTTTGCGGGGGTTGATTTTTGTAGGTGGACTTATTTTGTGGATGCCGTTCTGCAGTGCACCCGGGCAGGCTGTTACCTTCCCGGATGCTGTTTTTACAGCGGCGACCAGCGTATGTGTGACAGGACTTTCCACAGTTGTTATGGCAGTCCAGTGGAGCCCCATTGGAAAAGCGGTTATCCTGTGCTTGATACAGATCGGTGGGATCGGACTGATCGCACTGGCGAATATGATATTCATTAGCCTCCGGCGGAAAATTTCCCTGAAAAACCGGCGGATCATCAAGGAATCCTATAACCTGGATGAAATGGGTGGAGTCGTGGCTGTAGTCCGCAGTGTGGTGAAATGCGTGTTTCTTGCAGAAGGAATCGGTGCGGTCCTGTATGCGTTTTGCTTTGTACCGGAATTTGGAATAAAAAAAGGTCTGGTGCATGCCATATTTCTGGCGGTATCTGCATTCTGCAACGCAGGGATCGATCTTTTCGGGGAAACAAGCCTTTCGGTATATGTGAGCAATCCGCTGGTCAATATCACTACGATTGGCCTGATCATTGTGTCAGGCCTTGGATTTATCGTCTGGTGGGATCTGTGGGATAAATTCCGCAAGGTTCTGAGAAAAGAGCTCTCCCCATCCAGAGTTTTTCGTGTATTGCGGCTTCAGAGCAAGCTGGTCCTTACGATGACCGGGATCCTGGTATTTTCAGGAGCATTTCTGGTATTTATTTTTGAATCCGGAAACCCTTCCACGCTGAAGGGGGCACCACTGGGAACAAAGCTCATGGCATCCTTTTTCCAGTCAGTGACAACACGTACGGCGGGATTTTATACCATGGATCAGTCGCTTTTGTCCACACCTACCGTGATCATTTCCCTACTGTGGATGTTTATCGGAGGATCACCCATGGGCACTGCCGGTGGTGTGAAGACTACTACCATTGCGGTTCTGATCCTTTCTATTGCAGCATATCTTCAGGGAAAAAAGGATGTAGAGGTATACGGCCGCAGGATCCGTGAGAGCTATCTCCGTTCTGCCATGGTTGTTGCAGGAACCAGTGTGTTGATCCTTTTTACCATGACGGTGCTTTTGTCCGCAGTAATGCCGGGAGTGGATCTGGCAGATGTCTTATATGAGATCACTTCTGCGGGGGCTACAGTAGGACTTTCCAGAGGACTGACACCTCAGCTGAATGTGGCAGGCAAGTGGATCGTGATCCTTACCATGTATCTGGGACGTATCGGACCGCTGACACTTGGAACAGCAGTTGTGATGCGTGTACGCAACAGGCCGGGAAGCACCACGCATCTCGGTGAAGAAGATATCATGATCGGTTAAACAGGAGAATAGAATGAAAAATAAATCTTTTGCCGTGATCGGGCTTGGACAGTTTGGAATGACTCTGGCGGTGACGCTGGCAGAGTCAGACTGCGATGTCCTTGCCATTGATGACAAAGAAGAAAATATCGAAGAGATTTCCGAAAAAGTAACCTATGCGGTAAAAGCAGATGTCCGTGAACCGGGAATCCTGAAGGCTCTGGGAGTTCAGAATGTGGATGTAGCCATTATCGCAGTTGCCGAAAATCTGGAAGCCAGTATTTCCGCAACCATGCAGGCCAAAGATCTGGGAGTGCCCTTTGTAGTTGCAAAAAGTATGAATTCTCTTCATGGACGTATACTTGACAAAATCGGTGCAGATAAGATCATTTATCCGGAACAGTCCATGGGACTGCGGGTTGCCAGAAATCTTATGTCCGGCGGGTATCTGGATGTGTTTGAGCTTTCAGCGGAGTTCAGTATGGCGGAGTTTTCCATGCCGGTATCCTGGATTGGAAAAAATCTGGTAGATCTGAATGTACGGGAGCGTTTTCACATTAATATCATTGGCATCAAGCTGGGTGAAAATGTCACGGTAGATCTGGATCCTTCCGAACCGCTTCCGGACAACTGTTCCATAATCGCCATCGGAAAAAACAAGGATCTGAATGCAAGTCGTGAGGAATTACGTTAACCGAATACGGATTGCCGGAAGGAGAGAAATAAAAGTATGATAACCAGTGTATCAAATGCAAAAATAAAAAATGTCATGCAGCTGAACCAGAAGGCAAAAGCCAGAAGAGAGCAGGGACTTTTTGTGGCAGAGGGCCGGAAAATGTTTCTGGAAGCACCGGAAAGCTGGGTTTCCCAGGTGTTTGTTTCCGAGACAGTTTCCCGGGATGGAGAGCTGATGTCTCAGGCAGAAAAATATCCCTGTGAGATCGTGAAGGATTCCGTATTCCGTCAGATGTGTGATACCAAGACTCCCCAGGGGATCCTGACAGTTCTGAAGCTGCCTTCCTGGAGCGAGGAAGAGGTACTGGCGGGAGAAAATCCTCTGGTCATGGTTCTGGAGGATCTTCAGGATCCGGGAAATGCGGGAACCATTCTCAGGACCGGTGAGGGCGCCGGCGTAAGCGGAGTTTTCCTCACAAAAACCTGTGTGGATATCACAAATCCCAAGGTGATCCGTTCTACCATGGGCTCCATTTACAGAATGCCTTTTCTATACGTGGAAGATGTGGTATCATTAGAAAAGAAGCTGAAAGAAAAGGGAATTCGCAGTTTTGCAGCTCATCTGAAGGGTGAGAATTCCTATGATCAGGAATCCTATAAGGGCGGTACCGCATTTTTCATCGGAAACGAGGGAAAGGGCCTGACTGATCAGGCGGCGGAGGCAGCAGACTGTCTGATCCGCATTCCCATGTGCGGAAAGGTAGAATCGCTGAATGCTGCCATGGCATCGGGAATTCTGATGTACGAAGCTGCAAGACAGAGAAGAGAATAAGAGAGGAGGGGTTTTATGACACCTTTGGCCTGGCTTGGAATACTGGCAATTTTACTGGTAATTGAAGCGATCACGGTAGGACTTACCACTGTCTGGTTTGCAGGCGGTGCGCTTGTGGCGTGCATTGCCTCGTGGCTTGGTGGGGGAATTGTTGTACAGCTCCTTTTATTTTTCGGAGTTTCCGTGGTGCTTCTGATCTTTACCAGACCTCTGGCGGTCCGCTACATGAACAAGGGCGTGGAAAAGACCAATGCAGAGAGCCTTCTGGGAAAAAGAGCCGTAGTGATACAGCCGGTCAACAACCTGGCCCAGACCGGGCAGGTGAGGATCAATGACATCGAGTGGACTGCACGGACCGCAGATGACGGGGAAGAAATTCCAACAGGTGCAGTGGTTGAGATCGAAGAGATCCGCGGAGTGAAGCTGATCGTAAAAGAAATTAGCAAGGAGGGCTAAATTATGGGTGGAGTTGTTGTTTTGCTTGTAGTCATCGTTCTTGTGCTGTGGGTACTTGCATCCTGTATCCGCATTGTACCGCAGGCCTATGCAGTGGTACTGGAACGTCTTGGCGCTTACAAGGCTACCTGGAGTACAGGAATCCATTTCAAGGTTCCGTTCATTGAGCGTGTTGCAAGAAGAGTAAACCTGAAAGAACAGGTTGTGGATTTTCCACCGCAGCCGGTAATTACCAAAGATAATGTAACCATGCAGATCGATACGGTTGTATTTTTCCAGATCACAGATCCGAAGCTTTACGCATATGGCGTTGAGAATCCGATCATGGCGATCGAGAATCTTTCTGCTACAACACTTCGTAACATCATCGGTGATATGGAGCTGGATGAGACACTGACATCCCGAGAGGTTATCAATACCAAGATGCGTGCTTCCCTTGATGTGGCTACAGATCCATGGGGAATCAAGGTTAACCGTGTGGAGCTTAAGAACATCATTCCTCCGGCAGCCATCCAGGATGCCATGGAGAAACAGATGAAGGCTGAGCGTGAGAGACGAGAAGCCATTCTGAAAGCAGAAGGAGAGAAACGTTCCACCATCCTTGTTGCAGAGGGTAAAAAACAGTCCGCTATCCTGGATGCTGAGGCTGAGAAGCAGGCGGCGATCCTTCATGCGGAGGCTCAGAAGGAGCGTATGATCAAAGAGGCTGAAGGACAGGCACAGGCAGTCCTTAAAGTACAGCAGGCAACTGCAGAAGGACTTCGTATGATCAAGGAAGCAGGAGCAGATGAATCTGTTCTTACTCTGAAGAGCCTGGAGGCTCTTACAAAGGTTGCTGACGGTAAGGCAACGAAGATCATCATTCCGTCCGAGATACAGGGCATCGCAGGGCTGGCAACATCCCTGAAGGAAATCATGATAGATAAACCGGCAGAGCAGAAATAAATCTGCAGCCGTGAGGAGGACATATTATGAATCTTAAAGGAAGAAATTTCCTGACACTGAAAGACTTTACACCGGAAGAGATCACTTACATGATCGACCTTGCAGCAGATCTGAAGGCAAAGAAAAAACGCAGGAGAGCTTCATGAGTATTACAGAGGTAAGAATATTGCCCTAATCTTTGAAAAAACAAGCACAAGAACACGCTGTTCCTTCGAGGTGGCAGCTCATGATCTGGGAATGGGTTCTACCTATCTGGATCCCACAGGCTCCCAGATCGGAAAGAAGGAGAGCATCGCAGATACTGCAAGAGTTCTTGGAAGAATGTATGAGGGAATCGAGTACCGTGGCTTCGGTCAGGATATTGTTGAGGAGCTTGCGAAGCATGCAGGTGTACCGGTATGGAATGGTCTGACAAACGAGTATCATCCGACACAGATGCTTGCAGATATGCTGACAGTACGTGAACATTTCGGCAAACTGAAAGGCCTGAAGCTTGTATACATGGGCGATGCCCGTTACAACATGGGTAATTCCCTGATGGTTGTATGCTCCAAGCTTGGTCTTGATTTCGTAGCCTGCACCAATAAGAAATATTTCCCGAATGATGAGCTTGTAGCACAGTGTCAGCAGTGGGCAGAAGAGGCAGGTTCCACCATCACTCTCACAGAGGATGTGGAGGCAGGAACAAAAGATGCGGACATCATCTACACAGATGTATGGGTATCCATGGGCGAGCCTGACGAAGTATGGACAGAGCGTATCCACGACCTGACACCATACAAGGTTACCAGACATGTAATGGAGAATGCCGGTGAAAAGGCGATCTTCCTTCACTGTCTGCCGGCATTCCATGATCTTAAGACAAAGATCGGAAAAGAGATGGGCGAGCGTTTCAACCTTACAGATATGGAGGTTACAGACGAGGTATTCGAGTCTCCGCAGTCCAAGATATTCGACGAAGCTGAGAACCGTATGCACACCATTAAGGCTGTGATCGTTGCAACATTAGGAGAGCCGGAGAAATAATGTCAGATTTATTTAATGAAGAAATAATTTCACAGGCAACACATACAAAATGGGCGGGCAAAACCGTCCATTTTGCAAGAGAAACAGATTCCACCAACCTCTGGGGAAAACGTGCCTGGAGGGAAGAAGGCGCAGGACACGGAGAGCTGTTTGTGGCAGAATATCAGTCCGCAGGACGCGGACGTTTTACAAGACGATGGAGTGCGCCGCCGGACAGTGCCATTACTATGAGTATCCTTATCTGCCCGGAATTTTCTCCGCAGAAGGCGCCGATGCTGACACTTGTTATGGGACTTTCGGTTGCACAGGCAGTGGCAGAGCTCGGACTTGATGTATGGATCAAATGGCCTAACGATGTAGTTGTTTCCCGCAAAAAGATCTGCGGTATTTTAACCGAAATGACCATGAAGCAGGATAAGATCGGCTGTGCAGTTATCGGAGTCGGGATTAACGTAAATATGGAAAGCTTCCCAGAAGAAATGGCAGATAAGGCTACCTCTCTGTATCTGGAAAGCGGACATCCCTTTGACCGGGCACAGGTAGTCGGACTTGTGATGAAGCATTTTGAGGAAAATTATGAGAGATTTGTACAGACAGAGGATCTCAGCGGCCTGAAACCGGATTATGAGAAAATGCTGGCCAATCTGAACCAGCCGGTACGTGTACTGGATCAGAATGATCCATATGAGGGGATCGCAAGAGGGATCAATGCCGGCGGAGAGCTTCTGGTAGAGCGTGCAGACGGTACAGTCGAGGAAGTAAATTCCGGAGAGGTTTCTGTACGTGGTTTATACAGCTATGTGTAAAACATGCAGCACAGATCGGATAAAATTTCCGGCAGCGATTTTCCGTTGATGTTTTATTGCAGTAGTGGAAAAAACAAGAATCTCCCTGCTTTAGCTGTGGGGAGTGTCAAGTTATAAATAAAGGAGATTTTATGTATCAGGATAACATTGTGCTCTGCGGAGCAAGCTCTTATGAGCAGAAATATTATTTTAACCAGGATTTTGCGTCTCTTCCTGAGACGGTAAAGCAGGAGCTGCAGATCATGTGTGTGCTTTTCACAGAGGATGTAGGCGGGATCCTGACACTGGAATTTGATGAGGACGGCAGTCTGCAGTTTAAGACTGAGGCCCTGGAGGCAGATGCCCGTTTTGACGAGATCGGAAGTGCACTGAAGATCAAGGAACTCCAGCGGGACAAAAGAGAGCTTCTGGAATCTCTGGAAATGTATTACAAGGTATTTTTCCTGGGAGATATCCCGGATGAGGAACTGCAGAAAAAAGCAGATGCCGTTGAGGAATGATCCATGAAGATGCAGTGGAAGATCGGAAATGTGGAGATACCGAACCCCTTTGTGCTTGCACCGATGGCAGGGGTTACGGATCTGGCATTTCGAAGACTTTGCAAGGAGCAGGGTGCAGGCCTGATCTGTATGGAAATGGTCAGTGCCAAGGCAATCTCTTTTCATAATAAGAATACAGAGGCGCTGATGGAGATCGATCCCGGGGAGCATCCGGTATCCATGCAGCTTTTCGGCAGCGAGCCGGACCTTATGGCAGAGGTGGCAAAAAGCATTGAGGAGCGTCCCTTTGACATTCTCGATATCAATATGGGATGTCCGGTTCCCAAGGTGGTAAATAATGGCGAGGGCTCAGCTCTTCTGAAGGATCCTCAGCTGATCGAAGAGATCGTCCGCAGTGTTTCCGGAGCAGTTTCCAAGCCGGTAACGGTGAAGGTCCGCATTGGCTTTGATGAAAATACGCCGGTGGATGTGGTGGAGATCGCAAAACGGGTGGAGGATGCCGGTGCAGCAGCCATCGCAGTTCATGGAAGGACCAGACAGCAGTATTATTCCGGTCAGGCGGACTGGGATGCTATCCGCAGGGTGAAGGAAGCGGTGACTATTCCGGTGATAGGAAACGGAGATATCGTTTCACCGGAAACTGCAGAAGCCATGTTTAAAGAGACTGGCTGCGATGCGGTGATGATCGGCCGTGCAGTACGTGGGAACCCGTGGATCTTCCGGGAGCTGAATCACTATTTCCACACCGGGGAAAAGCTTTCCAGACCAACCGCAGAGGAAGTCTGCGAGATGATCCTGCGTCATGCCGAAGATCAGATCGCGATAAAGGGTGAGTATATCGGGATCCGCGAAATGCGGAAGCATGTAGCCTGGTATACAGCCGGTATGCGGCACAGTGCGGGAATCCGGAGAGAATCTAATAATATTTCAAGCTATGAAGAGCTGAAAAAGCTTACAGACATGGTACTGGAGCGATAAAAGAGAAAAGTATGCCGGAGAAAACGAAACGTTCTATTGACAAGGAGCGGGGCGCGTGCTACAGTCAGTTAGCGGGAATCCGCAGAAAGTTTTTTTGTTTTACAGGAGAAAAATAATGGCAGATAAAATAGCAGTTTTAATTCCTTGCTACAACGAAAGCAAGACGGTAGCAAAGGTTATCCGCGATATGAAAAAAGCACTTCCGGAAGCTGTGATCTACGTATATGATAATAACTCTACAGATGGAACAGACGAGATCGCCAGAAAAGAAGGGGCAGTTGTCCGTTATGAGTATCAGCAGGGAAAAGGAAACGTGATCCGCAGTATGTTTCGGGATATCGATGCGCAGTGTTATCTTATGGTAGATGGCGACGATACTTATCCGGCAGAGTTTGCAGCTGAAATGTGCAGCAAGGTTCTGGAGAAAGGCACAGACATGGTAGTTGGTGACCGCCTTTCTTCTACATATTTTACAGAGAACAAGAGACCTTTCCACAACTTTGGAAACAGCATCGTAAGAGGTTCCATTAACCGTCTTTTCAAAAGCAACATCAAGGATATCATGACAGGTTACCGTGCCATGAGTTACCGCTTTGTAAAAACATTCCCGGTACTTTCCAGGAATTTTGAGATCGAGACAGAGATGACGATCCACGCCATCGATAAGAACATGCAGGTTGAGAATGTAGTCATTGAATATCGTGACAGGCCGGAGGGAAGTGAGTCCAAGCTGAATACTTATGCAGATGGATTTAAGGTCCTGAAGACTATTGTGAAAATGTTCAAGAATTACAAGCCGCTGGAGTTCTTCTCCCTTATCGCAGCAGTGCTGTTTGTGGTGGGAATGGTATTCTTTATTCCGGTGCTGGTACATTTTCTGGAGGTTGGAACAGTGGAAAAGATCCCGACACTGATCGTCAGCGGGTTTGTGATCCTGACAGCTATCATCTGTTGGTTTTCCGGGATCATCCTTTCTACACTGGTCAATCAGCATAAACAGGATTTTGAGTATCAGACACAGATGGTGACTAATCGTTATAAAGATCTTTTTCCGGAGAAGAAATAAGGAATCAGACCGGGCAGGATAATACAGAAAAGCCGTGTTGAAATCTGAGATTTCGCGCGGCTTTTTTTGCATATTTCAGGGACCCTTTTTCGACGTGGAATGCTTGACAATACTGGGGCTTTTCGGTATAATACAGGAATTGTGAATATCCTGAGATTTTTACGCCCTTTTTTAGAAAAAAGAGCTCTTGGGAATGGTAGCAACAGAAATATCCGAAGCTGTATTTTTTTCAGAAAAAACAGCACGGTTTTGAAAGGAAGTAAGGCAAAATGGAAGAAGCAAAGAAGAACTTACTCACATACGCAGGACTTAGAAAACTGGAAGACGAGCTGCACGATCTGAAAGTTGTTAAGAGAAAAGAAGTAGCAGGAAAGATCAAAGAGGCCAGAGAGCAGGGAGACCTTTCTGAGAACGCAGAGTACGATGCAGCAAAGGATGAGCAGAGAGATATCGAGGCACGTATCGAGGAGATCGAGAAGATCCTCAAGAACGCTGAGGTTGTAGTAGAGGACGAAGTCGATCTTGACAGAATCAGCGTAGGCTGCAAGGTTAAGGTTCATGATTATGAATTTGAGGAAGATATGGAGCTGAAGATCGTAGGTTCCACAGAGGCTAACAGCCTTGAGGGAAAGATCTCCAATGAGTCTCCGGTAGGTAAAGCACTGATCGGTGCACACACCAACGATATCGTTGAGGTTGAGATGCCGTCCGGAATCATGAAATATAAGGTTCTTGAGATCCAGAGAAACGTATAAAGCAGACAACGGAGCGGATCGCACAGATCCGCTTGAACGACAGATAGATTAAGGAGGCCAACAAGTGGCAGAGCAGAAGAAGCAGGATGTAAACCAGTTGCTTAAGGTACGTCGTGACAAACTGGCAGACCTTCAGGCAAATGGCAGGGACCCGTTTCAGATCACAAAATTTGATCAGACACATCATTCCCTTGAGGTAAAGAATCTCTATGAAGCACATGAGGCAGAGCTTCTCAAAGATCGCAAGGAGCTTGATGTAACAGGTCTTGATGAAGAGCAGGCAAAAGAGGCTCAGAAGAAGGATTATGAAGAAAGAAGAAGCATCATGGACGCAAGCCCGATCCATGTATCGATCGCAGGACGTATGATGTTCAAGCGTGTAATGGGAAAAGCTTCTTTCTGCAATATCCAGGATTTACAGGGTAACATTCAGGTTTATGTGGCAAGAGATGCCATTGGAACCGATTCCTACGCAGATTTCAAGAAATCTGATATCGGTGATATTTTTGGTCTGGAGGGATTTGCTTTCAGAACAAGAACAGGTGAGATCTCCATTCATGCAGAGAAGATGACTCTTCTTTCCAAGAGCTTACAGATCCTTCCTGAGAAATTCCACGGACTGACAGATACAGATACCCGTTATCGTCAGAGATATGTGGATCTTATCATGAACCAGGACAGCAAGAATGTATTTATCAAACGTTCCCAGATCCTTAAGGAGATCCGTAACTTTCTTGCAGGACGTGACTTCATGGAAGTTGAGACACCAATGCTGGTTTCCAACGCAGGCGGTGCAGCTGCAAGACCATTTGAGACACATTACAATGCACTGAACGAAGACGTTAAGCTTCGTATTTCCCTGGAGCTTTATCTTAAGAGACTGATCGTAGGCGGACTTGAGAGAGTTTACGAGATCGGCCGTGTATTCCGTAACGAGGGTGTTGATACCCGTCACAATCCGGAGTTCACTCTGATGGAGCTTTATCAGGCATATACTGATTATGAGGGAATGATGGAGCTGACAGAGTCCATGTTCCGTTACCTTGCAGAGAAGGTCTGCGGTTCCACAAAGATTTCCTACAATGGTATCGAGATCGATCTTGGAAAGCCTTTCGCACGTCTGACCATGAACGATGCCATCAAGAAATATGCAGGAATCGACTTTGACGAAGTAGCAGATGATGAGGCAGCCAAGAAGCTTGCTGACGAGCATCATATCGAGTATGAGGATCGCCATAAGAAGGGTGATATCATCAACCTCTTCTTCGAGGAGTACTGTGAGAAAGAGCTGATCCAGCCGACATTTATCATGGATCATCCGATCGAGATCTCTCCGCTGACCAAGAAGAAACCTTCCGATCCGAACAAGGTAGAGCGTTTCGAGCTCTTTATCAATACATGGGAAATGTGTAACGCATATTCCGAGCTCAACGACCCGATCGATCAGAGAGAGCGTTTCAAAGCACAGGATGCTCTTGCAGACGCAGGTGATGAGGAAGCCAACCACACAGATGAAGACTTCCTGAATGCACTGGAGATCGGTATGCCGCCAACAGGTGGTATCGGATACGGAATCGACCGTCTCGTTATGCTCCTGACAGACAGCCAGGCAATTCGTGACGTACTTCTGTTCCCGACAATGAAGTCCCAGGGCGCTGCTAAGAACGAAGCAAACAACGTTGCGCAGGCTAAAACAGTTTCAGAAAAGCCAGTTGAGAAGATTGATTTTTCAAAGGTAGAAATCGAACCATTGTTCAAAGATGAGGTAGATTTTGAGACTTTCAGCAAGTCCGATTTCCGTGCAGTAAAGGTAAAAGAGTGTGTCGCAGTGCCGAAGTCAAAGAAACGTTTTACAGTTTACTCTGGATGATGGAACAGGCGTAGAACGTACCATTTTAAGCGGTATTCACGCATTCTACGAACCAGAAGAACTGGTAGGTAAGACACTTATAGCTATCACAAATCTGCCACCTAGAGCAATGATGGGAATTGAATCTTGTGGAATGTTACTTAGTGCAATCCATGAAGAAGAGGGCGAAGAAAAACTTCATCTTCTGATGGTAGATGACCATATTCCGGCTGGTGCAAAATTATATTAATATCAGGACACTTCGCTTTTAGTGAAATACTAAAGGCGGAGTGTTATTTATATTATAGGAAATTACTCTGTAATGTTCCTATAATATAAATAACACTCCGGGCAGGATCGCACTGCGATGGAGAGTAATGATACTGCTTCAGGTATGCCATATATGGCATATATAAGGCACAAAAACGGAATATGTCAATATCCCCCCGCAGGGCTTACTGATGTCAGAATTGTCTGATATCATAAAAGCCAGTTACCAATAAAGAAAAAGCGAGGGAACATGAAATGAAAAAGGGTTTATTGACAATGGCCGGAGTGCTTCTGACTGTATCACTGGTCAGTGCCAGAACAACAGTGCCTGTACTGGCAGAGGAAGAAACAACACTGGTATATGGAAGCGGAGATTATACCAGGATCAATCCTGCTATGGATGAACATGGAGAGATCAATATTCTGATCTTCAACGGTTTAACTGCACATGACGGAGATAATCAGGTAGTTCCGGGACTGGCAGAGAGCTGGGATTTTGATGATGAAACCAATACTTATACATTCCATATGGCAGAAGATGCCAAGTGGCAGGACGGCGAACCTGTGACAGCAGAGGATGTTAAATTTACTATCGAAGCGATCATGGATCCGGAAAATGGTTCTGAGAATGCACCCAACTACGAGGACGTAGAGGAAATCAATGTGATTGATGATCATACGGTTGCGTTCAAGCTTGAGGACAAAAACGTTGCATTCCTTGACTATATGACAATGGCAGTTCTTCCTAAGCATCTGCTTGAGGGCGAAGATATGCAGACCTCTGATTTCTTCCGTAATCCGGTAGGAACAGGTCCATACAAGATCGAATCCTGGGATGAGGGACAGGCGATCACACTGGTTAAGAACGAAGACTATTTTAAGGGTGAGCCTTCCATTGATAAAGTTGTATTCAAGATCGTACCGGATGACAATGCGAAAGCACTTCAGTTAAAATCCGGAGAACTTGATCTGGCGTTATTAACACCAAAGGATGCAGCTGCTTTTGCAGATGATGAGGCATATACATGCTACGATATGAAGACTTCTGACTATCGTGGAATCATGTTTAACTTTGGAAATGAATACTGGCAGAAAAACCGTGATCTGATCCCGGCAGTATGCTATGGACTTGACCGTCAGGCGATCATCGACGCAGTTCTCCTTGGACAGGGAATGCCGGCTTATGGACCTCTTCAGAGAAATATCTACAATTATGAAGATGTAGAGCATTATGATTACAATCCTGAAAAAGCAAAAGAAATTCTGGAAGCTGCAGGATGCGAGATGGGTGATGACGGATTCTATTATCGTGACGGCGAAAAAGTGGGATTTGTAATCAGCGTAAGTGCAGGAGATCAGGTACGTATTGATATGGCTCAGATCGCAGCACAGGAACTGAAAGAGATCGGCATGGATGTATCAGTAGAGATCCCTGCACAGACAGACTGGGCAGGACAGATGGCATTCCTGATCGGATGGGGAAGCCCATTTGACGCTGACGACCATACATACAAAGTATTCGGAACAGATAAGGGAGCAAACTACTCCGGCTATTCTAATGCAGACGTTGACAAGTATCTGACAGAAGCAAGACAGTCAGCTGATCCGGAAGTTCGTGCAGAAGCCTATGCTAATTTCCAGAAAGCTCTGGCAGAGGATCCGGCTTATGCAATGATCTGCTATATTGATGCCAACTATGTTGCTGACAGCAATATTAAAGGAATTGATCCTGATACAATTATGGGACATCATGGAGTTGGAATCTTCTGGAATGTAGCAGACTGGACTATTGAATAAAAAGATAAAGGTTGTGACGGGGGCACTAAAGGTGCCCCCTTTTTACACGAGCGGAAAAAGGATTAAAAATGGAACATTTATTAGAGGTTAAAAATCTTTCAGTCAGCATTGACGGTCCTGCCGGAGAAGTCCAGGCAGTAAGAGATGTGTCTTTTTCATTAAAAACGGGGAGAGGTGCTGGCCATAGTTGGAGAATCCGGATGCGGGAAGAGTGTGCTTTGCAAAAGTATCATGAAGCTTTTGCCTCCAAGTGCAAAGATTAAAGAGGGAAGCATCTGTGTGAACGGACAGGATATCACCTGTTACAGGGAAAAGGAGATGCAGAAACTGCGTGGAAGAGTTTTTTCTATGATCTTTCAGGATCCTATGACATCCCTGAATCCAACTATTAAAATTGGAAAACAGATTGGGGAAGCAGTGGTGATCCACAATAAGAACTACACGAAGGAACAGGTAAATAAGAAGGTTCTGGAGCTTATGGAACTGGTAGGTATCTCCCATTCAAAGGAACGATATCATCAGTATCCCTGGCAGTTCTCCGGAGGAATGCGTCAGAGATGTGTTATGGCCATTGCTCTGGCAGCAGATCCGGATATTTTATTTGCAGATGAACCAACTACTGCACTGGATGTGACTATACAGGCACAGATTCTGGATCTTCTCCGGGAAATACAGAGGAAGCTGGGAACAGCTACCATACTGGTATCCCATGATCTGGGAGTGGTTGCACGTGTGGCAGACAGAGTGGCAGTCATGTATGCAGGCAAGATCGTAGAGATCGGTACAGCAGAGGAAGTGTATTATGATCCCAGACATCCATACACATGGGGACTGATGAGATCACTGCCTGCATTTGCAAATGGAAAAGAAAGCCTGTACACCATCCCTGGCATGCCTCCTACTTTGATAGATCCGCCGAAAGGTGATACTTTTGCATGTCGAAATGAATATGCCCTGAATATTGATTATGAAGAAATGCCGCCTATGTTTAAGATAACAGATACTCATTATGCGGCAACCTGGCTGTTGGATCCAAGAGCACCGCAGATCAAATCACCTGTGGGAGGAACAGCGCATGAGTAAAGAAGTTTTATTGGATGTCAGGCATCTGACTCAGCAGTTTCATCTGACAAAAAAGATCAAGGTAAAGGCTGTAGATGATGTCTCATTTCAGATCCATAAAGGTGAGATCTTTGGTCTGGTAGGGGTAATCCGGTTCAGGAAAGTCCACAGTTGCCAGATGTCTGATGAATATATATCAGCCGGCTCATGGAGAAATCTGGTATAAAGATGTAAATATCTGCGACAAAAAGGAATTCAAAAAGCATAAAAAAACTGCTGCAGACCCGCCGCCAGATGATATTTCAGGATTCCGCATCCAGTCTGAACCAGAAAATGAAGGTGTCAGATATTATTACGGAACCGAATGAGAATCCAGCATATCACACCTCCGAGAGGAAGCTTTGTGAAGGAAGCTGCTTTTCAGATGGAATATGTAGGACTTGAGAACAGTTTCCTGGATCGTTATCCATCTGAATTATCAGGGGGACAGAGGCAGCGAGTGGCCATAGCCAGATCTCTGTGTATGGAACCGGAATTTCTGGTGGCTGATGAACCTATAGCTTCTCTGGATGTGTCCATACAGGCCCAGATCGTCAATCTGTTCCGTCATCTGCAGGAGGAGCATGGATTTACATTTCTGTTTATAGCTCATGACCTGGCTATGGTTGAGTATCTCTGTGACCGTGTGGGAGTTATGTATCATGGAAAACTGGTAGAACTGGCGCCATCAGAAGAATTGTATTCCAATCCGGTGCATCCTTATACAAAAACATTGCTGTCTGCAATTCCTGTTCCTGACCCGATCAAGGAGAGAAAAAGAGTTCTGCAGTACTATGATGGCGAAGGAATGGAAAACAGCGTGTGGACAGAAGTGTCACCCGGACATTTTGCAATGCTTCCGGCTGAAGGAAAGGGGTGCAGTATATAATGAGACAAAAAAAGTTAGTCTACTATGGTAAAAAATGTCTGATATTCCTGATCTCAGTATTTATATTGTCTGTAGCTGTATTTTATGTAGCCCGTCTGGCGCCTGGAGATCCGCTGATCTCCTATTATGGTGACCGTACAGAGAAGATGAGTCCGGAAGAACGTGAATGGGCTATGGGAAAACTGGGATTGAACGAACCGATTTCTGTGCAGTATGTGAAGTGGGTAAAAAATGCCTTTCATGGAGAATTTGGAATTTCATTTAAATATAAACAGGATGTAGTGGACGTGATCGGCGGCCGTATCGGTAATACACTTGTGCTTGGAGGAATCGGATTTATCATTATGTTTGCCGGAGCCTTGCTCCTGGGAATTCTGTGTGCCTGGTACGAAAACCGGCTGGCAGACCGGATCCTGTGTAAGCTGGGAACCATATCCAGTTGTATTCCTGAGTTCTGGATGGCTCTGGTCCTGATCCTTGTTTTTCTGTAAATCTTAAGATCCTGCCAAGCAGTGGAGCTTACAGTACAGGAAATGCAGGAGATATCGGTGACAGAGTGCTGCATCTGATCATGCCTCTGACCATCGTGGTCATGGAGCATTTATGGTATTATGCTTACATGATCCGAAATAAGATCCTTGAAGAGGTTCGCGCAGATTATGTACTTTTGGCAAAGGCAAAAGGCCTGGATAAGAAAAAGCTTATGTTCAGAACATTGTGTCCGAAATGTAATGCCTGCTTATCTGAGTATTATGGCCATTGCAGTCCCCCCATG
>ENA-OQMY01000057-OQMY01000057.1-human-gut-metagenome-genome-assembly--contig:-NODE-57-length-39442-cov-4.804273_pt1 | contig 39442 bp, 34 predicted proteins | sample MGYA00242623_ERZ504868 | MGnify/ENA primary metagenome ERZ504868 (study PRJEB26092, sample SAMD00036386) | human gut metagenome | host: Homo sapiens | study: EMG produced TPA metagenomics assembly of...
ATGGAAATCGTACGCAGATCCCTGGACAGTACCCTCTCCGGTCCATTTGATATATGCCTCTCTCTAAAACCCACTGGGCTAAAAAAGGCTTTCTCCATATCATCTGCATCCAGGATTTCCCGTATCATATCTGCCGGCACCATTCTTTCAAGGAGCCGTTCGTAATTTACCTTCTTGTGGATCTGCACATCAATGCCCACCTCTTCTCCGGCAAACAGACACATCACATATTTTCCGGAATGTGTGATATTATAATGAATTCTTGGAAGCAGGGTAAAAAACGGTTTCCCATGTTCCCCCTTTGACCGAGGCTCAAAAGCAAGCTTCCGTCCAAATTCCCGCTCAAGTCCGATTTCCAGAAGCTTTTCCCCGATCATATGCTCCATGTTCTTGCCGTTATATTCATCTCTGATCTTCGTATAATAAATAATCCCATTCATAATCCGGCCTCCTCAAGAAAACGGGACGGTTCCCGTTCCTTCTCATACTGCTGTCTTACATAATACAGGCAGAGTTTCTTCTTTGCCCGTGTCATACCAACGTAGAAAAGCCTCCGTTCTTCCTCCAGATGTGCCTCCAGGACTGCCTTCCGATAAGGCATGCTGCCTTCATTTACATTCATGATATATACATTGTCATATTCCAGACCTTTGACCGCATGAAGAGTGGATATCACCACTCCTTCCCGTTTCACATCCTGTTTCTTCGCCTGTTCTTCAAGCTTTCTGGTATACTCGTCCATATAGGCCATCCATTCTTCCAATGTTTTCATTCCTCTGGCACTTTCATGGATCCGGTTCAGGGTTTCCATAAGCTCTTCCGGTTTTATTTTACGATACCTTGCATATTCCTGCAAGTATTCTTCGTATCCCATGCCATTCCGGATAAAATTAATGGCTGCATAAGGGGCCATAGTCTTTAAGATCCGAAGATGTGTCTCCATCGTTGTGATCCTGTCACACATCCAGTCTTTGTCTTTGTAAAACTCTCCCAATGCTTTAAAATCAACTTTTTTTTCTGTCAGAGCGTCTCTGGCTATGTATCGGTTTGGCCGGTTCATGATCTCCAGAAATGTACTGCGGCTCCGGTCTCCTTCTGCCATTTTCAAATAAGCGATCATATTCCGGCAAATCCAGTGTCGAAACAGGTTGGGCAGTTTTTCCTTCATAGTAAAAGGAACCCCATACTCCATCAACGCAGCGACCAGTCCTTCGGTTTCCTGATTAGTCCTGAAAAGCAGCGCTGTATCTTCAATATTATCCCCTTCTTCCATCCGGTTCCGCAGCAGGCTTGCAACTGCCATATATTCGTCTCTGGGATTTCGAAATTCTTTTATCTGCACCGGCTCTCCCGGTTCATTTGGTGTGGAAAGTTTTTTTGCATAACGGTTTTCGTTATGATCGATTACCTTCATGGCTGTATCCAGGATATTTCCACTGCACCGGTAATTGATATTCAGGATCACCGTCTCCGCATTTTTAAAATCTTCCGGGAAATTCAGCATGATCTCCGGGCGAGCGCCACGGAAATGATAGATAGACTGATCATCATCTCCCACCACAAACAGATTGTTCTCCGGTGCTGCCAGCATCTTCACGATATCATACTGAAGATGATTGATATCCTGAAACTCATCCACCAGAATATAGTGAAACTTTTTCTGCCATGCAGACAGGATATCTTTTCGTTTTTTCAGAAGTTCATAACAGCTCAACAGCATATCATCAAAGTCAAGTTTTCTTCTTTCATTCAGGACTTTTCGATATCCCTGAAAGATCTGTCGGAACACTTCATCCGGGCAGCAGGAAGAATAATAATGCTCCAGAGCGATTCTTCCACCCTTTACAACACTGATCTCCTTGGCAATATCTTCCACAAAATCCCCTTCCTGGGACTGTTCTGCAGCACAGTTTACCACCAGTTCTCTTAAGATCGCATATTTTTCTTCTTCGGACAGGATATTTCCTCCATTCAGACCATAAGCCTGTTTGAGGATCCCGTAAAACACTCCGTGAAAAGTCCCGAAAGTAACGCCGGTTCGCTGAACACCGGTAAATTTCAGAAACCGTTCTTTCATTTCCACTGCTGCTGCCCTGGAAAAAGTCACAACAAGAACAGAGGAAGCCGGTATCTTCCCTTCCTGGATCATATGTGCTGTTCTTTCTACTATGACGGAAGTTTTCCCCGAACCGGGGCCTGCCAGAACCATCATAGGTCCTGACAGGTGGGCGATCGCCCTTTTCTGAGATGGATTTCGTTTCATAACTGGATTATCGATCACACTCTTATTTATTTTCAAGCTTTTCGATTGCTGCATGTACACGTTTCAGTGTCTCTTCCTTGCCAATGATCTCCATGATCTCTGTTGCACCGGCCGGTGTCATCTGCTTGCCGGATACTGCTGTACGAAGCGGCCACATAACATAACCATTCTTATATCCGTGCTCCTTTACAAAAGCGCTTAAAGATGCATACAGCGGATCATTGGTATAATCCTCCTGTGCTTCCAGTACCGGAAGCACTTCCTTGAGAACTGCAAGAGAAGTCTCCTCTGTTGTTTTCATCTTTTTGTGGCGGTACATCGCACTGTCATACTCCGGAACTGCCTCAAAGAAATCTACAAGCTCCGGAATATCCGGGAATACTTCAATTCTGGTCTGAACCATTCCTGCGATCTTCTTAAGATCAAAGTCTTTTTTCAGAACTTCTTTCAGATACGGAAGTGCTCTCTCATAGAATGCCTCCGGATCCATCTTCTTGATATACTCACCATTCATCCATTTCAGCTTGGCAATGTCAAAAACTGCCGGTGATTTGTTGATATGATGATAATCAAATGCCTCCACAAGCTCCGGAAGAGAAAAGATCTCACGGTTGTCTGCCGGGCTCCATCCAAGGAGTGCAACATAGTTGATCACTGCCTCTGTCACAAATCCCTGATCGATCAGATCTTCATAGGAAGAATGTCCACATCTCTTGGAAAGCTTCTGATGTGTCTCGTCTGTGATCAGCGGACAGTGAACATAGGTCGGGATTTCCCATCCGAATGCCTCATAAATACGATTATACTTCGGTGAAGAGGAAAGGTATTCGTTACCTCTTACAACATGTGTGATTCCCATAAGGTGATCATCAATTACATTTGCGAAGTTGTAGGTCGGATAACCGTCAGATTTGATCAGGATCAGATCCTCCATCTCCTCATTGTTAACGGTGATATCTCCGTAAATAACATCATGAAATGTAGTGGTTCCCTCTGTTGGCATATTAAAGCGGATAACATGCGGCTCGCCTGCATCCAGACGGCGCTGAACCTCTTCCTTGGAAAGATGGAGACATCTCTTGTCATAAATAGAGATCTCCTTACCTGCAACCGTACGTTTCATGCTTTCCAGCTCTTCCTTGCCGCAGAAGCAGTAATATGCATCACCCTGCTCAATAAGCTGTTTGGCATATTTCAGATACATGCCTGTTGCCTGACGCTCACTCTGTACATACGGGCCAAATCCACCATCTTTGTCCGGTCCCTCATCATGGAGAAGTCCTGTTTTCTCAAGAGTACGGTAGATGATATCTACAGCTCCCTCCACATAACGTTCCTGGTCTGTATCTTCAATACGGAGGATAAAATCTCCGCCTTCATGTTTTGTGATCAAATAAGCATAAAGAGCTGTTCTTAAATTACCCACATGCATTCTTCCTGTAGGGCTCGGTGCAAATCTTGTTCTGATCTTTGTCATTTCTTTTCTCCTCGTTTTTGTTGTTTCTCTTTATAGGTGCTATTATATACCCAAATCCTTCAAAAATGTCCATAGGTTTTCCGGCGGAATGCCCTGCCATCCCTCTCCCGTATCTTCGCATATACAGAAAAATCCTCTGAGACACCGTCGTCCCAGAGGATCCTTGATTCCTGTTTATGCTTCTACGCCTTTGTTCTTAAGATAATCGATCACATCTCCAACTGTGTTCAGATCTGTAAGCTCCTCTGCCGGGATCTCAACATTGTACTCATCCTCAAGAGCCATAACCAGCTCAAACAGGTCAAGAGAATCTGCTCCAAGATCATCCTTGAAAGATGTCTCCGGTGTAATTGTTGATGCCTCACAATTTAACTGCTCTGCAAGCATTTCTTTCATTTTTTCTAACATGTCTTTTTTCTCCTTTAATCATTACAGATCGAATCTGTTTCCTCTTTTTGAGCAAAGTATATAGTCTGCAAAAACAGTTGTCAAGAGGATTTTCCCAAAAAATGGCTCCAGAGCAAAAATATTTTGATTTTAAAACTATTTTACTCTTGAAATTTTATCTGACGGGCCACGCTGAGAGCTATTGCCATCTCCAGCATCAGGAACACAATGGACGTTCCTCCGTAACTGATAAAGGGCAAGGTAACACCTGTATTGGGCATCAGATTCAATACAACAGCAATGTTAAGGATCACCTGCAGCGCAATATGTATAAAAATCCCGGTAACGATCAGTGAGCCAAACAGATCCGGTGCATTCTGCGCAATAAAAAACAACCTGTACAAAAGATATCCGAACAGGATCAGTACAAAAATCCCTCCGAAAATTCCAAGCTCCTCACAGATAATGGAAAAGATCATATCATTTTGTGCTTCCGGAACACTTCCAAGCTTCTGGATACTATTTCCAAGCCCGCGGCCAAAAAGCCCTCCGGAGCCAATGGCATACAATGCCTGCAGCGTCTGATAACCGCCTTCATCGGAATATTTCTCAGGCTGAAGCCATACAAGTACTCGCATAACACGGAAGCTGTCACTATTCTTGGTCGTCGCAACCAGAAAAAGTACTCCGATCACAATAAGGATCACTCCTGCCGCTGCCACAGCAATAAACGGACGCATATCCGGATGTGCCACAAACACCATTCCAACTGTTATTCCCAAAATGATCATGGCTGTACTCAGGTTATCTGTAAGTATATAAGCCGCAAGCGCAAGTCCTGCCCCCGGAAGTCCCAGGATCATACAGCTCTTTAAAGTTTTCACCTTTCGTCCCATTTTTCCGATCATGTAAGCCATCATGATAATAACCGCGATCTTTGCCAGCTCGGCAGGCTGAAAGTTGATCGGTCCGATATACAGCCATCTGGTAGCACCATGAGAGGAATGTCCCAGCGGAGTCCGCACAAGTCCCATAAAGATCAGCGAAGCCACATACAACGCAGTTGTAAAAGGAAGAAGGATATGATAATCCAGTATTTTTGAAATAAATAACGCTCCGATCAGACATGCTGCACTGATCAGTGCCTGTTTCTTAAAATAAAACATATCGTTGCCATAATTCACTTCTGCCATATATGAACTGGTGCTGTAAAGCATGACCAGTCCAAAGCACACCAGCAGTACAATAACAGCTACCAGATTATAATCATAATAATCAGATTTCTTATTCTGCTTTTTTCTGTTAAGCAGAGTTTTTTTCATTCTATCACCATCGCTTTCTGTATCTGCGAAGAATTTCCTGATATCCACGAGTAATAAAGAAAGTAAAAAAAATTCCCGGAAAGCCGCATAAATGCTGTCTTTCCGGGACGTTCCATAAATGGACCTGAGGGGAATCGAACCCCTGTCCGAAAGCCTATCCCTTAAGGCATCTCCCATCACAGTCGCTGATTTAACATTCCCTCAGCAGTACGCCCACCGACAGGCTTACTGCTTCAGTAGCTTCATGATACATCTACCGGGGCAAAGCTTACCCGGCAAGGTTTCTCACATGGTCGACGCCAGATTCCCGATGTGTGAGTGCAACGGGGCTGACGAGCAGCTTAGGCTGCTAACGCTAACTTTTCGTCTGCGTTTATATTTAGTTCCCGGTTGGTACGCAGTCCAGGAGTCTGCGGATGGCTTCCCTAACTTCAAAGCCCCCGTCGAAACCAGTACAAGCCCTTAAAAGACTTCTGTGACAGGATCATTTCCGGTCATCTCTGGTGGACAGACGAACTTCTTAGTCAGTTTTTTGACTGGGTTTAATTATACCAGAATGATTTTTCGTGTCAAGGATATTTCAAAAAAAGTCCAGACTGTACAGTTTTTCTTACCTGTACAGTCTGGAATATGCATTCAAACTTTGGTATTTTAAATACTATCAAAATGATCTTTTAATTTATGGCACAAAAAACCCGCTTACGCGGGTTTTTTGCTGCATTATACACGTGAGAGATACTCACCTGTTCTTGTATCGATCTTCAGTTTGTCGCCCTGGTTTACGAACAGAGGAACCTGAACCTGTGCACCTGTCTCAACAGTTGCCGGTTTGGTAGCACCCTGTGCTGTATTTCCTGCGAATCCTGGCTCTGTCTCAATAACCTCAAGCTCTACAAAAAGAGGTGGCTCGATTGCGAATACCTCTCCGTTATGAGAGCAAACCTTAACCATCTCATTATCCTTAACAAATTTCAGAGAATCGCCAACCTGCTCCTCTGTAAGACCAACCTGATCATATGTCTCTGTATTCATGAAGTAGTATAAACCACCATCCTGATACAGATACTGCATATCTACACGCTCAATACGTGCTGCCGGGAATTTCTCTGTAGGACGGAAGGATTTCTCTACTACAGAGCCTGTGATAATGTTCTTGTATTTTGTTCTTACAAAGGCTGCGCCTTTTCCTGGTTTTACATGCTGGAATTCAACGATCTGACATACGTTTCCATCAATTTCAAGTGTGATACCATTTTTGAAATCACCTGCTGAAATCATAAATATTTCCTCCTTAATATATGCGGTTCTTTTTCGCTATGGATTATTCTATAATACCTTTTGCCATTTTTCAACTGTTTTTTGTTTAAGCCTTCAATTTTTCTTCAATTTCTGCGATCAGCTCATCAAAAGGCTTCACTCCTGTGACAACTTTAATGTCCGCAAACTTCTCATAAACCGGATCTCTCTGTTTCAGAAGTTTCTTGATCTTCTCTTCTTTATTCTCAGTTCCTTCCAATGTGGGATTGTTACTTCCTTCCAGACGTTTGATCAACGTTGCAGCAGATCCCTTCAGATAGATGATCGTTCCCATACTCTGGAGATATTTCTGGTTCTGCTCCTGAAGAGGCAATCCCGCACTTACAGAGATTACCTTCCGTTCGCTGTCTGTGGACAGTTCCTTGACTGCCATAGTCTCCAGCGCACGGTAAAATGCTTCTCCAAAGCGTTCAAATACCTCCTTTACTGACATGTTCATTTTTTTCACGATCAGTCTGTCCACGTCAATAAACGGAAGCCCCAGGTCCTTCGCCAGTCTCTTTCCAACTCGTGTCTTTCCTGAACCCATAAAGCCGATGATTACAATATGGTTCATGAATTCTTTCCCTCCTCTTTTTGGTAAAAATGTAATACTATTTTTTCCAGATATCGCTTCAGTACGATCTGGATCTCCTCTTTTGGATGAATCGGTTTCACAAGGATCGTCCGGATCCCTGCTCTCTTTGCTCCATAAATATCCGTAAACAACTGATCTCCTATAAAGATCGTCCTGTCAAGATCGATTCCGATCACCTGGCAGGCTTTTTTATAATTTTTCACAGCCGGTTTATGGGCATTTTCTATAAAATCCCCCTCTACTGCTTTGGCAAAGGGCTCCACACGAGGTTTCTGGTTATTGGATACAAAACAGTATCGAAACCCGAGAGTCCTCAGCTTTTCAAACAGTTTCTTTGCCCGGTCATCTGCCGGTGCCCCGTGGGGAACAATGGTATTATCGATATCAAAGAGCAGCCCTCTGTATCCTTCTCTGTAAAGCTTCTCATAATCGATCCCATACGCAGAATCCAGATATTCATCCGGAAAAAAGCATCTGAACATCTATTCCACCTCAGTCCTTTCCTATCGCTCGCAAAGAGGAATATACTCTGCTTCCGGAAGGACATTCTTATATGCGGGACGGATGATCTTATCCACATTGATAAGCTCTTCCATACGATGTGCGCTCCAGCCTACGATACGTGCAATAGCAAACATCGGTGTGTAAAGCTCCAGCGGCAGATCCAGCATGCTGTAAACAAATCCGCTGTAAAAATCCACATTGGCACTGACACCCTTATAGATCTTACGCTCCTCTGCGATAACCTTTGGTGCAAGACGCTCTACTGCAGCATACAGCTGATAATCCTTCATTCTGCCCTTTTCTCTTGCAAGCTGTTCCACATAGCCTTTAAAGACTTCTGCACGTGGATCTGAAACAGAATAGATCGCATGTCCCATACCATAGATCAGTCCACGTTTATCAAAGGCCTCTTTATGAAGAAGCTTCTTAAGGTATGCACTGATCTCCTCTTCATCACTGTAGTCATGTACGTGTTTACGCATATCGTTAAACATTTTTACGACTTTGATGTTGGCACCGCCGTGTTTCGGGCCTTTCAGAGAACCTAGTGCTGCCGCGATCGCAGAATACGTATCTGTCCCGGAAGAGGAAACCACATGTGTAGTAAAAGTAGAGTTATTACCACCGCCATGCTCCATATGAAGGATCAGAGCAATATCAAGGATCTCTGCCTCCAGTGCCGTATACTTCTTATCCGGTCTTAACAGACGCAGGATATTCTCAGCTGTGGAAAGCTCCTTTTTAGGCTGATGGATATAAAGACTCTCGCCTCTCTCATAGTGGTTATAGGCCTGATATGCATAAACAGATAACAGCGGGAAAACACTGATCAGGTTGATACACTGACGGAGCACATTCTCCAGTTCAATATTATCCGGGTCTTTGTCGTAGGAATAAAGTGTCAGCACGCTTCTTGACAGAGCGTTCATAATATCTCTGGATGGTGCCTTCATAATGACATCCCTTACAAAATTCCGCGGAAGCATACGCTGGTTCGCAAGAATCCCGGAAAATCCATTCAGTTCTTCCTGATCCGGAAGCTTTCCGAAAAGAAGCAGATAGGTTACTTCCTCAAAGCCGAAGCGCGGTCATTGATAAAACCATTTGTCAGATCCTTAATGTCATACCCGCGATAAGAAAGCTTACCTGCGCAGGGAACCTCTTTTCCGTCCACGATCTTCGTTGCCTGGACATTGGAGATCTGGGTCAGTCCTGCAAGGACACCCTTTCCATTCAGGTCACGCAAGCCTCGCTTGACATCGTATTTACCATATAAAGACAGATCCAGTTTGTCATTCTCACGACAGATCTGGGTAAGTTTCTCAATCTCAGGTGTCACTTTCATGTTGAATTTGCTCATCAGTTATTTCCCCTTTCGATTTCTGTTTTATTGCTGTTCGATAACGGTCCCTCCTCATTCCCCTCTCAAGCAATTCTGGTCTTATTTGTATATCCCGGCGTAGCTGGCCGGGATATTTCAGATATATTATAACATTTTTTTCGGTTCCGGTCTATGCCGAAAATATAACCGAATACCTGCTTTACAGTTTATCGGTTATGAGCAGGCAGCGAATGCGGATCGCAAATCTCTTCTTGTCTATCTGCGATCAGCCCTGCTTATATGTAGCAAAGAACTCTTTCATCTTCTTCATTGCCTTGTCAAGCTGGCGGATATCCGGCAGATAAACAATACGGAAGTGATCCGGCTGGTTCCAGTTGAATCCCTTGCCCGGAACAACAAGCACCTGTTTCTCATGAAGAAAATCCAAAGCAAACTGTTCATCATTGAAAATATTGAATTTCTCAGTATCGATCTTCGGGAATATATAAAATGCCGCATGTGGTTTTACAACGGAAATTCCCGGAATATCATTCAGTGCCTTGTAAATAAAGTCTCTCTGCTCATAAACACGTCCGCCCGGCTGCGTATATTCATTGACACTCTGATATCCGCCAAGTGCAGTCTGTACAATGGACTGTGCCGGAACATTTGAACAGAGACGCATGGAAGAGAGCATATTGATTCCCTCTATATAACCCTTCGCCTTACTTTTTGCACCACTTAAAATCATCCATCCGATGCGGAAACCTGCGATCATATGAGACTTGGACAATCCTGAAAATGTTACACAGAACACATCGGGTGCAAGGGATGCAATCGATGTATGTTTATATCCATCCATAACAAGACGGTCATAGATCTCATCAGAAAAGATGATCAGCTCATTTTCTCTTGCAATGTCTGCAATCTGTTCCAGGATCTCCTTCGGATATACTGCACCTGTAGGGTTATTGGGATTGATGATAACGATCGCCTTGGTCCTTGGTGTGATCTTGCTCTTGATATCCTCAATATCCGGATACCAGTCAGACTGTTCGTCACAGATATAATGAACTACATTTCCGCCTGCCAGTGTTGCAGTAGCTGTCCACAGCGGATAATCCGGAGCCGGGATCAGGATCTCATCCCCGTTATCAAGCAGCGCCTGCATACAGAGGTTGATCAGTTCACTGACACCATTTCCCGTATAAATATCATTAATGGTAACTCCCGGGATCCCGCGAAGCTGTGCATACTGCATGATCGCTTTTCTTGCAGAAAAACTGCCCTTGGAATCGGAATATCCCTGGGAAGTACGAACATTACTCAGCATATCCAGGATCACTTCCTGAGGTGCTGAAAACCCCGAAATGGATACGGATTACCATATTCAGCTTCAGAATCTCCATTCCATCTTCTTCCATTCTGGCAGCCTCATCCACAACCGGTCCGCGCACATCGTACAGCACGTTGTCAAGCTTTGATGATTTCCCGAATGTTCTCATTAAAAACCACTCCTCTTCTAATTTTCACTATTATTTAACCATTTTAATTTCATAGTCTAAAAAATATTTATTCTATATCATCTCACATTTAGGCTTTCAAACGCAAGAAATAAAAATTTTAAAAAAATCAAATTTAGCACTTCCCTTTTTTAGCATGTTAATGTATAATAGCACTCGAATTTAGTTTTCAACGCAATTTAATATGTGATGAGGAGGAAACAACAATGTCTTACACAGAAGAAGTTTATGAAAGAGTTGTAGCACAGAATCCTGGCGAGCCAGAATTCCATCAGGCAGTTAAGGAAGTTCTCGATTCCCTTAAAGTCGTAATTGACAAAAATGAGGAAGAGTATCGTAAACTTTCCATCCTTGAGCGTCTTGTAGAGCCAGAGAGGATCATCTCCTTCAAAGTACCGTGGATCGATGATAACGGAACTGTACAGGTTAACAAGGGATATCGTGTTCAGTTCAACAGCGCCATCGGACCATACAAAGGCGGCTTAAGATTCCATCCTTCTGTAAATCAGGGTATCCTGAAATTCCTTGGTTTTGAGCAGACCTTTAAAAACTCTCTTACAGGCCTTCCGATCGGCGGTGGAAAAGGTGGCTCCAACTTCGATCCTAAGGGTAAATCTGACAGAGAGGTTATGGCATTCTGCCAGAGCTTTATGACAGAGCTTTGCAAATATATCGGCGCAGATACAGATGTTCCGGCTGGTGACATCGGTGTCGGCGGACGTGAGATCGGTTATCTCTTCGGACAGTATAAGAGAATCCGTGGCCTTTATGAGGGTGTCCTTACAGGAAAGGGTCTTTCCTTCGGAGGTTCCCTGATCCGTACAGAGGCTACCGGTTACGGTGTTGTATACATGCTCAACGAGATCGCCAAAGCTCACAATGATTCTGTAGAAGGAAAAACAATCGTTGTAACAGGTTCCGGTAATGTAGCTATTTACGCTGTTGAGAAAGCTACTCAGCTTGGTGCCAAGGTTGTTGCAATGAACGACTCCAACGGATATGTCTACGATCCGAACGGAATCAACCTTGACGTCGTAAAGGATATCAAAGAAGTAAAACGTGGACGTATCAAAGAATATGCAGACCGTGTTGAGGGTGCTACCTACACTGAGGGACTTGGCATCTGGAATATCAAATGTGATATCTACCTTCCATGCGCTACTCAGAACGAGCTTGGTCTTGACGGAGCTAAAACACTGGTTGCAAATGGCTGCAAATACGTCGTTGAAGGTGCAAACATGCCTACTACTCTTGATGCAACAACATACCTTCAGGAGAACGGTGTTCTCTTCATGCCTGGTAAAGCCGCAAACGCTGGCGGTGTTGCCACATCTGCACTTGAGATGAGCCAGAACTCCATGAGACTTTCCTGGACAAGAGAAGAGGTTGATGAGAAACTCCACAACATCATGATCGATATCTTCCACAAAGCTGATGACGCTGCTAAACGTTACGGTATGGAAGACAACTATGTTGTAGGTGCAAACATCGCCGGCTTCGAAAAAGTTGTTGACGCTATGAAAGCTCAGGGTATTGTTTAATTAAGTTTCCTGAATCATTAATGTATATTTATAGCAGGGACCGCAGAGGATTTTTCCCAGGCGGTTCCTGTTTTTTTGTATCCACTTTTACGATCTCTGAAAAATCGAACATTCATGTTTCAAAAAAGGCCGGTTGTCTTTTGACAATCGGCCTGAAATCTCCTGCATTTGCGGTCTATTCATTTAATCTCTTAATTGATCAGCTTCTTCAGCTCATCCATAAAGGTACTGACATCTTTAAACTCTCTGTATACAGACGCAAAGCGTACATACGCCACCGCATCCAGATCCTTCAGATGCTCCATAACGATCTCTCCGATCTTGGTACTGCTGATCTCACGGTCTTCTGACCGGAAAATATCTCCTTCTATGGAATCGATCATCTCTTCCACTCTCTCAATGGGAATGGGGCGCTTATAGCAGGCACGAAGAACACCATCCTGGATCTTGGAACGTTTATAGCTTTCCCGGTTCTGATCCTTCTTGATCACAGTCAGCGGAATCGTTTCCACCTTCTCATAAGTTGTAAAACGCTTTCCGCAGGCATCACAGAGACGGCGGCGGCGGATGGAATTGGTATCCTCTACAGGTCTGGAATCTACAACTCTTGTATTATCCTGGTTACAGAACGGACATCTCACGGAACTCTCCCCCTTTCCGGATCAGTAAATCATTACTAAATTCGTTTTTATTATAAAATAAATGCACATAATGTGTCAATAATCGGACTTGCATAAATTTTACAGATTTTCCATAAAATCATACCAGGTGATGAATTTATGCGCATCTGTGAGCTGAAACAAAAAGAAGTGATCAATATCCATACCTGCCGCAGTCTTGGCTGCCCTCTTGATGTGGAATTCTGCTGTGAAACCGCACGTCTGAAAGCCCTGATCATGCCGGAACCGGGAAAATTTTGCTGGTGTTTTTCCAAAGAAAATGAATATTCCATTCCATGGGACTGCATCCGCCAGATCGGCGAAGATATCATCCTTGTTGATTTCCGTAATGAAAAACTGCTGTCCGGAGAATAAATACCTCCTTATTGTCAAGGCCCTTTATTTTTTATATTTTCCCTGAAAAAGTATATTTCAACCGCCCTCTGAGAATCATCTTAATGTACTGACAAGACAAGGAGGATTCTAAGATGGCACTGAATAAAGTTGAAATCTGCGGAGTAAATACCTCAACCCTTCCCGTTCTCGATCAGGAAGAAAAGGCGGAGCTCTTTAAAAGAATCAAAGCTGGCGATGAAGAAGCCAGGGAATTGTACATCAAAGGCAATCTGCGGCTTGTTTTAAGCGTGATCCGGCGTTTTCAGAACAGCAGTGAAAATCCGGATGACCTTTTTCAGATCGGCTGCATCGGCCTGATCAAAGCGATCGATAATTTCGACACCACTCTTCAGGTAAAATTTTCCACCTATGCAGTTCCCATGATCATCGGAGAGATCCGAAGATATCTCCGTGATAACAACAGCATACGGGTCAGCCGTTCTCTGCGGGATATCGCTTACAAAACCATCTATACCCGGGAAAACTATATGCGGCAGCATCTCAAAGAGCCTACCATTGCAGAAATCGCTGATGAGATCGGTATCGACAAGGAAATGATCGTCTATGCCATGGATGCGATCCAGAGCCCGGTAAGCCTTTTTGAGCCCGTGTATTCCGAAGGCGGAGATACCCTATATGTTATGGATCAGATCAGTGATAAAAAGAACCTGGAAGAAAACTGGGTGGAGGATATTTCTCTTCGAGATGCCATGAACCGGCTTGGAGAGCGTGAACGTCACATTATCGATCTCCGCTTCTACGAGGGAAAAACCCAAATGGAGGTAGCTGATGAGATTGGTATCTCCCAGGCTCAGGTCAGCCGACTGGAAAAACATGCTCTTCGCAGTATGCGAAACTATCTCCGGAATTGATTCATCTCTCTTCAGACAAAAAGCTGCAGCAGAATATCTGTTATCCTGCCGCAGCTTTTATCTCTTATTTCAGCGCTTTCTCAATTTCTTCGATCACGATCCGAAGCGCCTTCAGCCTTGCATATTTCTTATCTACGGATTCCAGAATGTGCCATGGTGCATAAGCAGTGCTGGTTTTCTGAAGCATCTCATCTACTGCTGTTTCATACTGATCCCATTTTTCACGGTTTCTCCAGTCCTCATCCGTGATCTTCCACTGTTTTTCCGGATTGCTCTGGCGGTCGTTGAACCTGGCAAGCTGGGTGTCCTTATCAATGTGGACCCAGAATTTCACGATCACAGCGCCCCAGTCAGAAAGCTCCTTCTCAAATTCATTGATCTCATTGTAGGCACGTCTCCAGTCATTCTCGCTGCAGAAGCCCTCCAGACGTTCTACCATCACTCTTCCGTACCACGTCCGGTCAAAGATGGCAATGTGACCATCCTTGGGAAGCCTTGTCCAGAAACGCCACAGATAATGACGGGCTTTTTCATGAGGCTCCGGACTTGCGATAGGATGTACCTCAAATCCACGGGGATCAAGAGCCTCCGTGATCCTCTTGATATTTCCTCCCTTTCCGGCAGCATCCCAGCCTTCATAGGTGATGATCACAGGCACTCTTTTTCGGTAAAGACGGTTATGCAGACTTCCAAGCTTTGCCTGCAGTTCCTTAAGCTCTGCCTTGTACTCTTCATCCCCCACTTCTTTTCCATCCAGAGGAATCTCGCTTAATCTGGGCATCTCCACCAGAGGAAAAACATTCTGCAGGATCGGCACTGCATGTTTGCTGTTTTCCATGGCAACCTCTATATTGCTGATCATGGTTTCCAGTACCTGCAGTTCTGCCCACTTCCGGTCACCGGCATCGACAATATACCATGGAGCCGCAGATGTATTGGTATCCTGCATATACTGGTCGAAAATCTTTCTGCACTTCTTATAATGATCATTCTGCCAGAGATCATATTCATTGACTCTCCATCTGGTATCCTTGCTTTCCAGAAGGATGCCCATACGTTTTTCCTGTTCTTTCCGGTCGATCTGCATAAAAAATTTCAGGAGTACATATCCATTATCCGTCAGCTGACGTTCAAATCTCCGGATACTGTCAATCCGTTTTGAATAATTGTCACCCTTCAGCTTTTTATCCATACGTTCACGACAGGTCTGATCCATCCATCCTGAATCCAGGAATGTAAACTTGCCCGCTTCCGGGATTTCCCTGAAATATCGGTAAAGAAATGGTTTCCGAAGTTCTTCCTCTGTAGGTGCTGACATAGTCGCAACTTTGAAGAAACGAGGATCGATATTCTTGATCACCTTACTTATGGTACTTCCTTTTCCGGAAGCTCCCCAGCCTTCAAACAGCACGATCACCGGAATCTTATGCTCTTTCAGAGCCATCTGCAATTCATATAATCTGGTTCTTGCAGCGCTTAAACGCACTTTGATATCCTCTTTTTCCGGAATTTGTTCCGGGCTCCAGTTTTTCAACATCTGCATCGTCCTTCCTTGAATTTTTTGAATATTCATATTATACCACAGAAGATCTTATTTTACGATAATTTTTACATAATTTTAACCTTTAGCCTCACAAAAGCAAACAAATTGCACAACAAAATTCATTCATAAGCATCGAAAATCTTTTTAAACCTCTTGACATTTTTGTCGCCGCTTCATACAATAGACGCTGATTGTTATTTTTTTAAACTTCATAAAAAAGCAGTGCCTGAAAACTGTTGAAATAATAAAGATCAAGGAGCCGATCATGAAACTCACAGAAAAACTTCTGCAGAAAATGGAAACAGAAAAAAGAACTCTATGGCGATGGCATCATCATGCCGGACGGGGATTACCGTCTGATCCAGGATGGACACTTAAAAACTCTCATGTCCCTCTTCCATATACAGAAAACGAAATCTGGAAAATGATCCCCGATGATGATTCCGCACTTTTTCTGGCTGGTAGTAAAAAAACAAGCTGCGTACTGACCGATGTCAATTCCACTATCGGAATGAAGATGACCCCCGCACAGCAGAAAACCTACGAAGCACTTTCCAGTCGCGGGATCATCTCTGATGAATATTATGATCTTACCAAACAGCGGGAAAAAGTAAAAGCTGCCCGGGCTAACGCCTGAGCAGCTTTTATTTATATCTGTCAGTCCTCATACCCTTCCAGAAAAGAATGTTTCACTCCATCTTTTTTAGTATGCGATAACTGTATGAAGATTAACATTTTCCACACTTCGGAAAATATTACTTTCTACATGTGGATTTACCTTCTTAAGTTCTGCGATCAGATTCTTGATCTCCATTCTCTTGGAAACACTGGTACCATCTGTACGGCAGGTAGTACAGGTATCGGTAAATTTACATGCACACTGGATAAAATGAAGGTCATTATAATCTCTCCAGTGTTTGATATCTGCCTCCCGGATCAGATACATAGGACGGATCAGCTGCATTCCCTCAAAATTTGTACTATGGAGCTTCGGCATCATAGTCTGTACCTGCGCTCCGTAAAGCATTCCCATCAGGATCGTCTCAATCACATCATCATAGTGATGTCCAAGAGCGATCTTGTTGCAGCCAAGCTCCTTTGCCTTGCTGTAAAGATAGCCCCTTCTCATACGGGCACAGAGATAGCATGGGGATTTTTCTATATTATAAACCGCATCGAAGATCTCAGTCTCAAACACTGTGATCGGAATCCCGAGAAGCCTGGCATTGTGCTCGATCACCGCACGGTTTGCCTCATTATATCCCGGATCCATCACAAGAAACACCAGTTCAAAGGGAAACTTGTTATGACGCTTCAGTTCCTGGAACAGTTTGGCCATCAGCATGGAATCCTTACCACCGGAAATACAGACTGCTATCTTATCTCCCGGCTTCACCAGCTCATAATCGTTGATTCCCCTGGCAAATCTGGAAAACAGCTGCTTATGGAACTTTTTGCGGATACTCAGCTCGATATCCTTCCGCCGCTGTTCCATTGCATCATTTTCCTCTTCTTCACTGTTCTCTTTACCGGATTCTTTCTGCATCTGCTGAAAAAGCCATCCTGTATATCCACCTTTCAGGCTCAGTGCGGGAATTCCTTTTTCCCGGAGCATCTCTGCACCCTCCTGGCTGAAAAGCCCTCTTGTACAGTAAAGGACCGGTATCTTATCCCCCCTCAGTTCTTCTGCCCGCTCTTCCAGTTCCTGTTCCGGAACAGAGATTGCTCCCGGGATCATTCCATATTCTACAGTTACTTTATCACGGGTATCTATCAGAAGATATTTCCCCCGTTCTTTCTCTATCTGGTCAAAAGAAATCTCCAGTGTTTCTTCATTCATACTGCTATTATTCCTTTCCTTACATTTTCAAAGTTTCTGGTTCATATTGTAAGCCTTCCCGTCAAAAACCTCAAGAAGATTTTCCCGAAGGTTCCCGCGTTATTGGAATGCTGCTGTTCACTTTGTTCTCAACAACCCAGCCTGTACTTTTTTCTGAAAATCAGTTATAATATTTTTGTTTGTAAAAAAATTTTCACCAAGGAGGATACCGGAAATGAAAACACAGAATCAGACTATGCTCTCTGAGAATACACTGACATCCCGGCCCACAGATATTATTGCGGGATTTCCTGTACGTCCCGGGTTTTTTGAATTAAATGGCGCTACTCCTCTTTCCAACGGAGTCAACTTTACCGCACATACCCGCCACGGTACATCCTGCGAGCTTCTTCTTTTCCACTCCGGAGAAGAGGAACCCTTCGCAGTCCTTCCTTTTCCCAATGCCTGTCGTATCGGTGATGTCTACTCCATGATCGTCATGGGACTGGACATCGAAGATCTGGAGTACGGCTACCGCATTGACGGTCCTTACGAACCGGAAAAGGGTCACATCTTCGATAAGACAAAGGTTCTTCTTGATCCTTATGCCAAAGCCGTTGCCGGTCAGCGTGAATGGGGCCAGCAAAAGATCGGAAGCTATCATGCCCGTGTGGTACGTGATTCCTTTGACTGGGAAGACATGCCGCAGTCCACCCGTAAGATCAGTGACCTGATCATCTATGAGCTTCACGTCCGCGGCTTTACACAGGATTCTTCTTCCGGTGTTATGCACCCGGGAACCTTTGCCGGTCTTCGTGAAAAGATCCCTTATCTCAAGGAACTGGGGATCAACGCCGTAGAGCTGATGCCGATCTTCGAGTTCGACGAGAATATGAATGCCCGTACTGTAAATGGCAAACGGCTTCTGGAATACTGGGGATACAATTCTGTCAACTTCTTTTCTCCAAACACCAGCTACGCTTCCAAGCCGGAGCATAACTGTGAGGGAACTGAGCTGAAAGAGCTGATCCGTGAGCTCCACGAAAATGGCATCGAAGTAATTCTTGATGTTGTATTCAATCATACCGCCGAAGGAAACGAGCTGGGAAAAACCTTCTGCTTTAAGGGCTTTGACAATAAGGTTTATTATATGCTGACTCCAGAGGGAAATTACTACAATTTCAGCGGATGTGGAAATACTCTGAACTGTAACCATCCCATTGTACGTCAGATGATCCTTGAATGCTTACGTTACTGGACCATCAACTACCGTGTGGACGGCTTCCGCTTCGATCTTGCCAGCATTCTCGGACGCCATGAGGACGGTTCTCCACTTAACAATCCGCCCCTTCTGGAGCTTCTCGCTTACGATCCGGTCCTTAGAAATGTCAAACTGATCGCAGAAGCCTGGGATGCCGGCGGGCTGTATCAGGTTGGTTCTTTCCCTGCCAGCTGCAGATGGGCTGAATGGAATGGCCGTTACCGTGACTGCCTCCGTTCCTTCCTGAAGGGAGATTTCTGGAATGCTTGGGACGCTGCATGGAGTATTTCCGGTTCCGGTGATCTGTACGGAGGCTTTTATTCTGATCATAATGACAATTATGCAGGATACAATTCCTGTGTCAATTTCCTTACCTGCCACGATGGCTTCACCATGTATGATCTTTATTCCTACAATGAAAAACACAACGAAGCAAACGGCTGGAATAACACCGACGGTTCCAACGATAACCGCAGCTGGAACTGTGGAGAAGAGGGCGATTCCACCAACCCCGAAGTGCTCTCCCTCCGCTTCCGCATGATACGAAATGCCTGTGCTGTACTGATGTCCAGCCGCGGAACCCCGATGTTCCTTGCAGGTGATGAATTCGGAAACACAAAACACGGAAATAACAATACCTACTGTCAGGATAACGAAACCTCATGGATCAACTGGAAGCTTCTGGAGAAAAATCACGATCTTTTTGAATTTTTCAAATTTATGATCCGGTTCCGTAAAGACCACCCTGTTATCTCCCGGAAGCTTCCCAACGCAGTATGCGGTATGGAAAATATCCACACTCATAACATTGACGCAAGGGATGTGACCATTCCAAGAGATGCCCACACCTTCGCTGTAAGCTTTGCAGGCTATGATAAGAGCAAAGGCACTGATGACCTGATCTACATTGTGATCAACGCATACTGGGAGGACGTAACGGTCACACTTCCGGAGCTTGCCCGTCCCGGTGCATGGTATCTCTGTGTCAACACGTTCGGTGACGGAAATGGCCGTTATTTCTACGAAAAAGGCCAGGAGCCACGCATTGAACACGATTTCTGCATGCGGCCCAGATCCGTTGCCATCTTTACCGGCCGCAATTATTAGAATTTATATCAGGGGCAAAATTCTTTTTGTCCCTGTCTGAAAGAAATGGAGTATTTTGAATGGAATTAAAAAACAGAACTTTGTCCAATTTTGCAGAACTTGTAGAAACAGGTGAATGTAAAAAATTCCGCGGTCGTCTGAAGACAGGTATCGACCTTGGTACTGCCAATACCGTTCTTGCCGTTGTCGACCGGAATAACCGTCCCATAGCCGGAATTTCCGCACCATCCCATGCGATCCAGGATGGAGTGATCGTCAATTACTATGAATCTGTCCAGCTTGTGACAAAGCTTAAAAATGAGCTGGAGGAAAGGCTTGGCACAGAACTTACTTACGGTGCTGCTGCCATCCCTCCGGGAGTTTCTGAAGGCAGTGTCAAAAGCATCGGCTATGTTCTGGAGGGTGCCGGTTTCGAGGTTACAAATATCGTGGACGAGCCTACTGCCGCAGCTGCTGTCCTTAAGATCACAGACGGTGCTGTTGTGGATGTGGGTGGCGGCACAACCGGTATCAGCATCCTGAAAGACGGAAAAGTTATCTACACCGATGATGAGGCTACTGGCGGCAGCCATATGACCATGACAGTCGCCGGTCACTATAAGATCCCTTATGAGGAAGCCGAAGTATTGAAAACTACTCCGGAAAAAGAAGACGAAATTTTCCCTGTGATCAAGGCCACTGTAGAAAAAATGGCTGTGATCACCGAGAAATTTCTAAAGGGCTATCAGGTTCCGGCTGTTTATGTAGTTGGCGGTTCTTCCATGTTTAAGGAATTTACTACCGTTTTTGAAAAGAGGCTGAAGCTTCCGGTATACCGTCCGGTCCATCCGCTTCTTGTTACGCCCCTTGGCATCGCATATCACTGTGAGCTGCCAAAAATCTAAGCTCTTCCCGGTCTGGTCCTACGATTCTCCAGAAGGCAAACAACCTCCACTGAATCGGTGAGCGGGAACATATCAACCGGCTGCATCTTCTTTACCAGGTAATCTCTCTTAGTAAGGCAGGCAAGATCTCTTGCCAGGGTTTCCGGGTTGCAGGATACATAAACAATTTTTTCCGGTGAAAGAGTCAAAAGGGAGTGAAGGAATTTACGGTCACTTCCGGAACGTGGCGGATCCATGAGAACAACCTCCACCTTCTCTCCCTCTGCTGCCATTCCTTCCATAAACCATCCTGCATCTCCCGGAACAAAACGAACATTACGGATCTTGTTTTCCCTGGCATTCATTCTGGCATCACGGATAGCATCACGGTTCAGTTCTACACCAATGACATCCCTGGCATTCCCGGAAGCGATGATCCCGATAGTACCTGTGCCGCAGTAAGCATCGATCACCCTCTCTTTTCCTGTCATTGCCGCAAACTCCATAGCCTTTCCGTAAAGTACTTCTGTCTGCACAGGATTTACCTGATAAAAAGAAGATGGAGAAATACGGAAGGTCAGTCCCATAAGTCGATCTTTGATGAATCCCGGTCCGTAAAGTACGATATTGCGGTCTCCAAGTACCATGCTTGTCTGTCTGTCATTGACATTGAGAACCACCGTAGTGATCTCCGGATGCTCTTTACGGAGAGCTTTTACAAAGTTATTCTTAGATGGAAATATTGGAGAAACCGTAACTAATACCACCATGATCTCTCCTGTGGAAAAGCCTCTCCGCACAAGCACATGGCGGAGAAGTCCATATCCTGTATCCTCATCATAGGTCTTGATCTTAAAGGATTTCAGCATACCACGTATGGTACGGATGATTTCCTGACTTTTTTTATCTTCGATCATACAGTCATCTACGGAAACGATCCTATGACTCTTCTCCTCATAAATCCCGGAAATTACGTTTCCCTTCCGGTCACGGCCAAAAGCTGCATGAACTTTGTTTCTGTAATAATAGGGATCTTCCATTCCAATGATCGGCTCTACTTTTCCGAATTTTTTCAGAAGGCCTTCTGTAATTCTCTGTTTCCTGCGAAGCTGCTCCTGGTAGGATACACCCTGATAACGACAACCGCCGCATTTCTTCGCAACTGAACAGACAGTCTCTTTCTGTTCCATTTTTATCTCTCCTCTTTTATGGGCACAAAAAAGATGTTCCCAGTTATTTTCACTGAGAACATCTTATCAGACCTTTTCTTTTTTTACAAGAAAATCCTTGACCTACTCCTGATATGGCTCATTAAATACAAGAATATGTCTCTTCACATTCTCGTAAGTACCCTGGACCATAGCCTCATTGAGGTCAAAGAAATTATGCTTGTCTGTTGATTCCATATATTTCTCCACATGAGCTGTCAGGCTGTTAAAGCTTGCTGTGGCAATATTCACCTTACGGATGCCAAGAGAGATCGCCCTCTGGAAATCTTTATCAGTGATACCACTGCCGCCATGAAGAACCAGCGGAATATCCACTTTCTCATGGATCTTCTCCAATACATCAAAAGCAAGCGTCGGCGCTACCGGATAATTACCATGGGCATTCCCGATGGCAACTGCAAGCGCATCAATACCTGTCTCTCTTGCGTAAACGACCGCATCATCCGGATCTGTGCAGCGGATACCGTGGTCACAGCTTCCATCCTCACTTCCGCCCACAAGTCCAAGCTCAGCCTCAACTGTAGCGCCGTATTTACGTGCTTTCTCCACAACGGCCTTTACTCTGGCGATGTTTTCCTCAAAAGGAAGCGTAGAAGCATCCAGCATAACCGATGTAAAGCCAAGCTCCAGAGCCTTGTCAACCGTCTCAAAAGTAAGACCATGATCCAGATGGACAGCCACATCCACCTTAGCCTCCTTTGCAGCCTGTACCATCATCGGTCCCATCAGGTGAAGCGGAGAATTTTTCAAACGCACCTCCGCGATCTGAAGGATGATCGGAGTATCCAGTTCTTCTGCTGCACGGATCGCACCTCTTACCATTTCCATATTACCAACACTGAAAGCACCGCAGCCAATATTTTTCTCTTCGGCACGTCTCAGCAGATCTTTCATTTTCACAAGTGCCATGATTCGGCCCTCCCGTCCTGTTTATCGTACACTGTTTGCATCTTCTTACAGAAAAAAGCGGTGTCAAAGCACTACTGGCTGATACCGCTTTTTCTATGCAAAGCGGACATCTTTATTCCGCTTAACTGTACATCAGCATGCACCTATTTCCCTGCCGTAATTATAAGCCTGTCTTCTCAGCAATAAATTTTCTTGCACGGATCGCATACTCAAGTGGATTAGCCTTAGCCGGATCCTGCTCAGCCTCAACAACCATATATCCTTCGTAGCCTGCATCCTCGAGAACCTTGAAGATCGGATCATAGTTGATGCATCCATCTCCCGGAATCGTGAAGGCACCGGCTCTTACGCCTGCAAGGAAGCTCATGTTTTCTTTCTTAACCTGCTCAACAACTTCCGGACGGATATCCTTCAGATGAACATGTTTGATCCTGTGAACATATTTCTTTACAACCTCAAGAGGATCCTCTCCACAGTATGTAAAGTGACCGGTATCAAAAAGAAGACTTACATATTCAGGATCTGTATTCTCCATCATACGGTCAACCTCAGCAAGACTCTGTACAACAGTACCCATATGATGATGGAAAGTAAGAGCAATACCATACTCCTCTTTTGCGATCTTACCAAGCTTGTTCATGCCTGTGCAGAAGATATCCCACTCTTCGTCATTCATCTCATATTTATGTCCGAAAACCGGAGTATCCATCTGGCCCTGAACACTGTGACTCTGCTCAGATGCGCCAATCACTTTCGCACCCATAGCTTTCAGGAAAGTAAGCTGTGCACGGAACTCCTTCTCAACCTCCTCAAACGGTTTGGTGATCAGGAAGCTTGAGAACCACTGGTTACAGATCTCAACACCACGAAGCTCAAGAGCCTTCTTAAGAACCTCAGGATCCTTCGGATACTTGTTACCCACCTCGGAGCCTGTGAAACCGGCAAGAGCCATCTCACTGACGCACTGCTCAAAAGTATTCTCTTTGCCAAGATCCGGCATATCATCATTTGTCCATGCAATTGGTGCAATACCAAGCTTTACTTTATTCTTATCAAACATTGGTCAATTCTCCTTTTTTATTTGAATTATTCCATAATCTCAGAAATCTTAACCGGTCTGTGCTCCTCACTGGATTTCTTAGCTGCAAGACCCATTAATACCGGTTTCAGACCATCATAAACATTAAGAGGTGTCTCTTTGTCATTAACGATCGCATCAATAAATGCTGCAACCTCTTTACCATAAGCGTCCATGTATCTCTCAAGGAAGAAGAACATCGGCTTCTCGCCTGTAACACCCTCAGCATTGCTGATCACTGTGGAAGACTGGCTGTCATTGGAAATAGCAGCCATACCATCAGAACCGAAAACCTCAGCTCTCTGATCATAGCCATAGGAAGCTCTTCTGCAGTTATCGATAACAGCAATAGCGCCATTCTCCATCTGAAGAGTGATAACAGCTGTATCAACATCCCCAGCCTCACCAATAGCCGGATCAACCAGATTTGCGCTCTGAACATAAACCTCTGTAGCATCGCAGCCTGCAAGATAACGAACCATATCGAAATCATGAATTGTCATATCCAGGAACATGCCACCGGAAACCTTAACATAATCAATGCTAGGCGGCTCAGGATCGCGGGAAGTGATCTTGATGATCTCCGGTTTACCAACCTTACCAGCTGCAACAGCCTGCTGAAGAGACTCAAAGTTATGGTCGAATCTTCTGTTAAAACCAACCTGATATTTCAGATTTGTGCCCTCAAGAGCATCGATAACCTCTTTGATCTTGGCAATGTCATGATCGATCGGTTTCTCACAGAAAACATGCTTGCCAGCCTTGATAGCCTCTACAGAAATCGGAGAATGAGTATCTGTAGAAGAACAGATCAGAACTGCGGAAATCTCAGGATCGTTGATGATCTCCTTATAATCCTTAGTCGTGTGCTCAACACCCATACTCTTAGCCCATGCAGCAGTCTCATCATTTAAGAAAGGATCTGCAACCGTCTTGATCACCGCATCCGGCACCCTTGTTGTGATACTGGTAATATGAACTCTACCAATTCTACCTGCTCCGATAATACCAACTTTAATCATAGTTTTGATCTCCTTTTGATTTATTTTCCCAATGTAATCTCTTTGCGTGTCCGAACACGCTCTTTATGTTTAATATAATATCATCGCAACACACAAATCGCAACCCCTAATATTGTACAATATTACCATCTTTTTTCTATTAAAAATGACGAGAACTATTTTTAGCCACAATATGTAATATTTTTAGGTCAACTTCGCCGAAAATATCTCCAACACATTCCCATACAATCGTCCCAAATCTCCCACACCCCACCACCCTCCAAACATCCAGCACAGCATCACAGCTCACATCCCTTCCAGCATCCAGCGCAGCGCCGATGCCCACAACTCTCCCGGCAAACAGACGCAAACTCAGCCCTTGCAGTCGTCCAGCGCAGCGCTGACGACCCACAACCTATCGTCAAACGACATTTTTTCTCGCTGGAAGCACCAGCCGCGGAAGGGGATGCTGTCTGGCTCTGCTTCTGCAGGAGGGGAGCTGATTCTTGGACGGCGGGAATCTGCGTTGTTTTTCAAAAGTCCGTTGTCTGAGCGGCAGCAGGCCGCGAGTTCGGACTTTTGAAAAACGCTTTTAGCAGATTTCCGGCGTCCTAGAAGCCAGCCCCCGACGAAGCCGCAGACCAGACAGCATCCCCTTCCGCAGCGTCCCTCCGCACAAAAAAAAGGAGACACCCCACTTCAGTGTCTCCCCTCCGGAATCGTATACTCATTCCTTATATATATTTCCGTAAAAATCTTCGCCCTCTCCGGCGCTTCCCCATTAAACAGCAGCCGGAACAAAATCATCACCGGCTCATACCCCTGTATCCTGGCATCCTGCCCGATCAGGAAATGAATAAATCCTCCCCTCATCAGCTCATAATTCCGCCCCATAAAATCATTGGCAACCATCTTCACCCGACCAGCTTTCCCCGCTCCGGCGATTGCCTCACACACCCCCTCCTCACCATGAGAAGTAAGATATATCCCGTCAAGATCCGGAACATCCTTAAATATCCCTTCCGTAATCTCCCTGGCCCGGCCATTCTCCTCAAAGCAATACTCCGGCCCAATGATCTCAATCCCAGGATACTTCCGCGCAATTTCCTCACGGAATCCAACCACCCTGCTGCTCAAAGAAGTATTGGTACTATAGCCGGAAATCACAGCAACCTTTCCTTTTCCACCGGTCAGCTCCCCCATAATCCCCGCAGCCGCACGGCCACACTGCACACCGTTCTGCCCTACAAAGCAAAGCCGTTTCGTATCCTCCACATCCGAAGTAAACGTCACCACCGGGATCCGAAATTCCTCCACAAACCGGTCAATTTCCCTTTTCACACGTTCCTCATCCAAAGGAACCATGGCAATACCACGAACCTCTTCCATCCGCATCTTCTCCATGGCGAGAATAACATCCTCCGCATTCTGATGCTCGATCTTATGGACCAGGACTGTACCACCAAGATTATCCACCTCAGCGCACGCCTCCTGGATTCCCTTCAGAACTTCTTTCATAAAAGGTGTTTCCGCACCCTGCAGGATCACGCCGATCTTAATATTATTTCTGCTCATGGATAGAGCACGGCCCAGTTGATTCGGCTTATACCCCATCTCCTCAGCGATGGCACGGATCCTCTCAGCAACCTCCGGACGGATCCTGCCCCTGTTATTTAACGCTCTGTCAACAGTACCTCTGGAAACACCGGCAGCTTCCGCGATCTGCCTTATAGTAACTCCCATACTCAGCACCTCTTTCTATGATAATCCGGATTCTTTTCTGTATTCCGCAGGACTTAAGCCCGTAAACTTCTTAAATATCTTGGAAAAATAATGATAATCTCCAAACCCGGAACGCAACGCCACATCCTTAACTTTACAGTTCGTCTCTGAAAGAAGCTTCTTTGCACAGTCGATCCGAAGCTCCTGCACATAATTGGAAAAACCGATCTTCATCTCCTGTTTGAAAAGATAACTGAGATAAGCAGGATTCACCTCCGCCGCATCTGCTGCATCCTGAAGGCTGATCGGCGCTTCATAATGTTCCCGGATAAACTCCAGAGCTTTTTTCACAGCAGCAGAGGTCCCCTCCGGAACAGCATCCTCTTCCCCTACAAAAAGCTGTGAAATACAGGCACTGCCCTTTTCCCTGAATTTCTCAAAGCTTTCGATATCTCCATACCAGATGGGCTCTTTCTCAATTCCGGCTGTCTGATTCAATTTCTTAAGCCACTGTACCAGAAGTCTTCCGTCGGTATAACGATCCTGACAGTCAGCGAGAACCTGTGTCCAAAGCTCCTCCGCTTTCTTTCGGTCTTTCCCTGCCTTCAGCCTGGAAATCTGCCCTTCCAGCTTCTCAGCACTTTCCGGTAAAACACTGTCCGCTTTCTTCCGTCCTTCAAAATAAAGGATCTCTTTTTTCTCATAAAAATGCAGCTTCATCATTTCTCTGGCCTGCTGATAAGCCTGGCGGATCCCATCCTCTCCCATGCAGACACTGCTGACACTGATACCAAAATCACAAAGATCCTCCTGACAGTGCCGGTAGCAGATCGCTGCTGCCTCAGTCAGTCTCTGCTGCATAGCCGATGTCCTGCAGTCTCCGGAAAGATCAAGAAAACAGCAAAAAATCCCTGCGCCAAGATAGACCACTTCCGTAAATTCACTTTCTGTCCCAAGAAGCTCCTCCGTACGTTCCAGCAGTCTGTGACGGAAATGATGGGAATACTGTTCCACTTCCAGCGGCGTCCATTGTCTTTCCCTCTCTGCCCAGTTCTCCATAAACATACAGATCACAGCACTGTTAAAATATTTCCCGGCGATTCCGGCTTCCACACGCTTTTCCTCACGTGCCTGATTTTTCAGCATCCCCGAGATCAGTCCGTTAAAAAAATAATACTTCAGAGCGTGACTTCCCAGATGGATCAGTTTTCTCGTCCGTGCCTGTTCCTGACTTTTTTCTCTGCGCTTCTCGATCAGCCGGGCTGATTTTTCCAGAGTATCATAAAGACTATCCTCGTCCAGACTGTTCTTTAATACATATTCATCCGCCCCAAGACGCATGGCCTCTTTTACATATTCAAAATCATCATGACAGCTGAGCACGATAATATAGATATCCCTGTTTTCCTCACGGATCTTTCTGATCAGCTCAATTCCATCCATCACAGGCATGGTAAGATCCGTCACAAGAACATCGATTTTTTCTTTCCGAAGGAATCCATAAGCTTCCTCCCCGTCTTCTGCATCATCCACGATCTCATATCCTGCTTTTTCCCAGGAATCCAGGGTTTTGAGATAGCTCCTTACAAGAAAATCATCATCTGCCACCAGTGTTCTGTACATTAATTTTTTCTCCCTTCTTCAGGCATATCATAGATCGCAGGCAGAAATACCGTGACCTCCGTACCGTTTCCACTGCTTACGTATTCCATTCCTCCCTGTGTCCCGTAATAAAGCTCCAGGCGTTCTTTTACATTTGGAATCCCTACTGCGGAAAGTCCGTTTGTTTTTTTTGCATGACTGTTAAAAAGATCTCGGATCTGCTCTTTTGTCATTCCTCTGCCGTTATCCTTTACTATGAGGATCAGCTTTCCTTCACTTACGTTTCCGCTGATCCAGATTTTTCCTGTTTGCCGTTTGATGTCGATTCCGTGAAGAAGCGCATTCTCTACAAGCGGCTGAAGGATCAGTCTTGGAATATAGCACCGGTATGCTTCCTCAGAGATCTCATATTTCACCTGAAAGCTTCCCTGATAGCGAAAATCCTGCAGATGGATATAATTTTTCAGTATATGGATCTCATCGGCAACAGAAAGAAAGCTTCCCTTTTTGTTGATACTGGCCTGCAGAAGCTCCACGAAATCTCCAATAAGCCCCGCCAGCTCTTTTTCCCCTTTCAGAAATGCCGCAAATTTGATGGAGTTCAATGTATTATACATAAAATGCGGTGTGATCTGATACTGCAGTGCTTCCAGCTCTGCATCTTTTTTCTGCTGTTCCTCTTCGATCACCTGGGCGATCAAAGCTTCGATATAATCCAGCATGTGGTTGAATTCTTTTCCGAGGGTTCCGATCTCATCAGCAGTAGTCACTTCTGTACGGAGGCTCAGATCTCCCTCACCAACCTTCTCAACCGTGCCAGTCATGGATCTGAGCGGTCCGCAGACTACTCTGGAGAGCCACAGTGCCAGCAGCACAGCTGCCACAAAAACTGCACCAAATATTCCGATCAGAAAGAGCCGCATCCGGGAAAGTCCGCTTAAAACTTCTTTTTCGGTACCTCCAGATATAAGCCGCAGTCTGAAAAGCTACCTCTGCTGAAAAAGAGATCACACCGTTTTTTTCTGCATAGCCTTCCATTTTCGGAACATTCTGCTCTGTAATCTCCGGAAATGTTCTTCCAATGTCACTGTAGTCTCCGGATGTCACGATTTCATCATTTCTGTCTACCAGAACTATTCTGGTGATCTTTTCATCATTGACAGCTTCCAGATATTCGTAATAAATTGCCCGTTCCCTGATATCTGCGACAACATACCCCAGAATCTCTCCGTTATCATCCTCTACCTTCTGGATCACAGAAAGAAAGCTGCTGCCTTCATGGATCGGAGATTCCACAAGAACCGGAAAGGAATCCAGTTCCTGTATTTTTTCCAATTCCTCGATATGTTCTCCTGAAATCCCCTGCTTGTTTACCGGAAATTCCTCAGAAGTCACAGCCATTTTTTTGTCTGGAAAGACAAAGTAAAGGGAGTTGATATCTTTATATTCCCGACTGTGTTCCCGGAGAAGCCCGGCCATATTTTCCAGGCTGTTTTCATTTCCTGTACAGCTGTAGTCCTTCGCATTATTCCGTATATCTGTATCCCAGGCAGTTCTCGTATTCACATAATAAATCTCTTTCAGGGATTCGTCCAGATCTTTTATAGTCTGCTGCATCCGTCCATACAGGATACCTGAATAATTTTCTTCGATCATCCCTGCTGCCCGAAAATAAAACACCCCTGTAAGAGAACAGGCAGTAAACATGGTTACTGTCAGGATCGCCAGTAATATCTTTGCCCGGATACTTTTTAACATAGAACTCCTCCCTTCCGTAAAGCGGATATATGCCTCTCTATGCTATATGCCCATAAACGCAGGAAACAGCAGGAGTATCCTACCCCTGCCTGATTTCCTGTTTGCGGTTGAATATATGTTTTACAATAAAATGTTTATAACTGTCCGTGTGCCTCGCGCTCGGTAAGCTCCTGCATGATCGCCGGATACATTTTGTCAAGCTTATATCCGAAAAGTGTTACAATGATCACTGCCGCAATGAGGATCGGTCCAAATTTATAAAGAGAAACGATCATCTCCAGTGCTGTTTCCGGCTGTGCAGTTATTCCTGCAGATGAGCTTACATATCCGGAACTGCTTAAAAGACCTGTGATCACTGCGGAGGCAAGACCTGCGCCAACTTTTGTTCCGATGGAACCACCTGCAAAGATCAGACTTTCCTGACGGATATGGTTTTTCCACTGTCCAAACTCTACTACATCACCAACCATACTGAATACAACTGCGTTCAGTGGAGCAAGTCCGATGGCACGTGTGACACAGCTCATAACCATGAAGCCGAAGCTGTATGGATTCAGGAAAAACAGAACCTGTCCGCCAAGTGCAACAAATCCGCCGACAAATGCGATATTTCTTTTTCCGAATTTCTTGATCAACGGTGAGCAGACAAAAATTCCCGCTACCAGAACCAATGTTTCTGTAAGGAACAGTGCGCTATACATCCATGTGTCATTGTTAAAAAATATATTTGCAGTAGTACGGAAGAATGGTTCCTGTGATCGTAAAGGATACACTCTGTACTGTCCACAGAAGCATTACTGCCCAGAAATACTGATTTGTAAAAAGCGCCTTCAGCATTGTCAGAATCGGAAGCTTCTCATCTTTCTTTCTTGCTTCGATCTGAACCTTCTCCTCACATTTGAAGAAGCAGAGAAGCAGAAGTGCAAGTGCAAGCACTGCCCATACACTCATAACCTTGATCCATGCAGCCTGGTCATTCCCCATAACCTTAACAAGCGGCAGTGTACAGGTTGCTGCAACGATCTTTCCGAGAGGTGACAGTCCCATTCTCAATACACTGAGTTTATCTCTTTCTGATGATTCACGGATCATCATTGAGGAAAGACTTCCATATGGAAGATTGATCGCTGTATAGCATATGGTCGTACAAAAGTTATAGGTTACAAAGAGATACAGAAACTGAAGCATCCCTGTTGTACGCGGCACTGTGAAAAGCAGTACTGCTGACAGTGCAAACGGAATGCTCATCCACAGAAGCCAGGGTCTTGATTTTCCCCATTTGGAATTGGTCCTTTCTACAATGACACCCATGACCAGATCGGAAAATCCATCAAAGCATCTGGAAAGTAACATTACCAGTCCTACTGTTGCTGCGCTTATCCCCACATAATCTGTGTAAAACAGCGTCAGCAGTGTTCCGATCATTCCGAACACGATATTACACCCTACATCTCCTCCAGCATAACACAGCCCTGTTGATACCGAAAGTTTTTTCTTCTCCATCTTATTATCCCGCCCTTTCATTTCTTTTCGTTTTTTTATTTTCGCTTTCCTTTTGATGATTCTATTTTATCGAAAATACGGGATTATCAAAGTATGAGAAATTTTAGTTTTTTCGGTATTATTTTTACCTGACTGTTAAATCTGTACCAAAGTTTTTCTGGTTCTGATATCTCTACATCCTTCTTTTGTCCTATTTTTATGTTTTGTGTTTTATTTTTGGATACCAGCCTGACTTTTTACCGAATCAGTCAATGCCTCTGCCGGATTGTAAAAAAATAATAAGCAGCGGATGGAAACCTGCTTGTATCAGGGATGAGAATGTCCGTCATCCTTCATATATGTATCAATATTTTCTTCGGTAAGCACCTGGGAATCCAGAATCTCATCTTCTCCTGTTCCCTCTCCCTCCAGATCCTTCACAATATACCGGATGGTTTCATAACCGATCTGATAACCGGACTGCGCGCCAAGCGCCACGATACGCCCATCCTGAACCGCTTTCAAGGCATCTTCCTGAGCATCTACGGAAACAATAGAAATCTCCCATCCTTCAGTTGCCTCTGAAAGTCCCAGAGCCGTCACCGCACTTGTGGTCATGATTCCATTAAGATCCGGATACTTCACCAGGATCTCATCCACATCCTTCTGGGAAACCCGCATATTGCTGTATCCGTTCCGAACCATTTCAATGGTGATCCCAGGCTCTTTTTCCATATATTTTTCAAATCCGGCAACACGCATCCGGTGTCCAGCCTGCTTAAAATCACCGGCGATCACGCCAATCTTTCCTTTATGATCCAGAGCCTTTGCAAGCTGCTCGCCCAGCTCATAGCCTAGTTTTTCATTGTCAATTCCAATATAAGGAATTTCTGAATCCTCTATGGGAGTATCACAGGCATATACAGAAATCCCCTTTTCTCTTGCGAAATTTAAATAATCTTCGCATTCATAGGAATCTATAGGAGAAACTGCCATCGCCTGGATATCGGTTTTCAGAAGATCCCGGATCATATTTTTCTGAACCTCTTCTTCTGTTTCGGAATCCGGGGACAGAATCACCACATCTGCATGATATTTTTCTGCCGCATCTTTCATCCCGTCGCAGACAGACAACCAATATTCACTGCTTTTAGATTTTGTAACAACACCGATCGTTACCTGCTCTTCTTCTGTTTTCCTTGCAGAAGAAGAGCATCCGGAAAGGCTGCAAACTCCTATGACTGCCACCAGAATACAGATATACTTTTTTCTCATGAAGGATATGCCTCCTTTTCTTTTGCAGCTATATTTGCCACGGGAAAAAAGACTCCGGAGCCTTTTTCTCCGGTCCGGAGTCTTTTCCTATCTGGCAATGCAGGGTTTACATTTACATTTTACCAGAGTTTTCTGTAGATTTCTTTTACTTCCTCTTCTGTTACATCACGCATGGTATTCTGAGGACTTCCACTGTCCATGGCATCATGTGCCATTTTGTCGATGACGTTGAAGAACTCTTCTTTATTGATACCGAACTGCTCCAGAGTCGGAGTATCCAGTTCATTTACAAGTGACTCTACTGCTTTCAGGAATTTCTCAGCCGCTTCCTGATCAGAATCAGTTGCATCCGCCACACCAATATCACGTCCCAACGCTCCGAATCTGTCGTATGCTCCGGGAAGCGCAAAGGTAAGGCACTCCTTCAGAAGCATGGCATTGGAAAGTCCGTGTGCTACATGGAACAGTGCTCCGATCGGACGGCTCATTCCATGGATAATGGTAACAGATGCATTGTTAAATGCGATTCCTGCCTCAAGAGCAGCGACAGACATCTGTACACGGGCTTCTTCATTCTTTCCGTCTTTGTATGCAACCGGAAGATATTTAAAGATCCTCTTTACTGCAGATACTGCAAAAGTATCGGAAAGTGTCTGTGCTTTTCTGGATGTATAAGCTTCCACACAGTGACAAAGTGCATCAAGACCTGTTGCTGCTGTGATCTTTGGAGGTGCAGTCATAGTAAACTGCGGGTCGATAATTGCAAGATCCGGCATGAGAACTTTGCCTTTAAGAAGCATCTTGATGTCTTTTTTGGTATCCGTGATGATCGTGAACTGTGTTGCCTCAGATCCCGTTCCTGCTGTGGTAGGGATCGCTGCCATTGGCGGCATCTTTACATCGATCACTTTTCCCATATAGTCGGAAATGCTTCCACCATTTACTACCAATGAGCCGATGGCTTTCATAGAGTCAATGGGGCTTCCGCCTCCCAGAGCTACCAGGAAGTCACAATTCTCATCTTTATAGATCTGTAAGCCTTTTTCGATCATGGTATCTGTCGGCTCACCGCAGATGTCAGAATAAATGCTGTATGCAATGCCCTGATTTGTCAGCGCCTTCTCAACTTTTGCACAGTTTCCCAGGTCGATCATTACTTTATCGGTTACGATCAGAGCTTTTTTACCAAGGAGTTTCAGTGCGTCTTCTGCCATGTCCAGTGCTCCGGAACCGGAAATAATTTCTCCAGGTACAATAAATTCTCTTGCCATTGTCAAAATCTCCCTTCAGTCAGTACAATTTTTTTCATAATAGCAGCAGGTCTACTGCTGTCCGCTCCTCACGGACAACAGCATTTTCCTCTTCCTGCTGCCTGTTATTTACGATCCAGTATCAGTATCTCCGAATCCTTAAAACTCGGCGTCATGAAGCCAGGTATATCTCTCATCCTCGCAGCGGTCTGTCTGCAGCCACGGATTTCCGTCAATGTGGCGGATCATCCAGCATGTATACATCTGATATCCAGGTGCAACTGCCTGCGGATGAAGCTCTCCTCCTGGGATTGCGGAAAAGCTCTCGTCTGTACTCTTAAATACCTGATCACCGACAAAGCTTGCTCCAAACCCTTCCGGATGATCAAATTTGAAAAAGTATGTCTCAGGCTGCGGATGTCTGTGCGGCAGGTATCCGGACCAGTTTCCTCTGTCATTGAGAACCTCACCAAGTACCATATTGGACTCCGGTGAAATGTCATGATCGAAGATGGTGTTTACTCTTCTCTTCGCAACATTTCCGAACTTGCCTACGCAGGAATATCCCCACGGAGCATCTTCCGGTTTGTAGAGTTTTGCACCGAAATCTTTCTCGTTCTTTGTGCACTGAACAAGGATCTGTGACTCTGCATTTGCTACAACTGTAATCTCAGTTCCTGTGCTTCCGTGAACACACCATGGTCCCTCTGTGAACACGTCTTTTCTGGTTGCTGCAGCTTCGTTTCCGTTCCATTTATAGGTAATGTTTCCGGAGAGGAGGAGAACTGCTGTCTCCTCACCCTCTCTTAAAAATGTTCTTGTCTCTCCTGCTTTCATACGGTAAACACGGATGTCCATCATCATGGCCTTGTACTCATTATCGTATGTTGTAAGAATCTTTTCGCCTTTTTCGTCATATTCCGGATAACCAAATACTTTACTCATTTTCTTACCTCCCAGATTAGTACAGTCTTGCCTCTTCACGGCCTTTCATAACTCCCTCGCAGGCCTTTCTTACGCTTTCTTTCTCAGATGTTGTTGCGATTCCTACATCCCACCAGGACTCATATCCGTCTGTCATGGTCTTCGGGATAACTTTGAGATCAAAGAGGCATGCGATCTCCTGCTTTTTGGCATCTTCCAGAGCGTCTACCAATTCCTGGATGGTGCGGCAGGTATAGGTCTTCAGACCATATCCTTCGCCGATCTTTGCATAATCTACAGGGATCAGATCTCCGGTCGGTTTCTTGCCGTCTGTATAACGGAACTCTGTTGCAAGGCTTCCGATTCCGTGGTTCATCTCAAGGTTGTTGATGCAGCCAAATCCGCAGTTATCGAATACCATGATATTGACTTTCTGTCTCTCCTGCATGATAGTCATGATCTCACTGTGGAGCATCTGGAAGCTGGAATCTCCAACTACGCAGTATACTTCATTATCCGGCTCAGCAAATTTCACACCGAGGGTAGCGGCAACCTCATATCCCATACAGGAATATCCGTACTCTGCATGATATCCGCCACGTTTGTCTGTTCTCCACATACGCTGCATACAGCTTGGAAGGGAACCGCCTGCTGTGATGATGGTTGCATCTTTGTCGATAGTTCTGTTGATTGCTGCAAGTGCTGCTGTCTGTGTGATCTTTCCGTTTGTAAGCTTTACATATTCCGGAATCGTACGAGGATCTCTTGCCTTGATCAGCGGCTCAAAATCATCTCCTGTGTACTCAATGCTTCCAAGGCGCTCCATCTCTTTATCCCATGCAGCTTTTGCTTTCTCGATCTCATCTGTGTATGCAGATTTATATCCTCTTGCACGAAGCTTTTCTGCTAGTGCTTCTACGGTAGCTTTTGCATCACCCACTGCTTTTACTGCATCCATCTTGTATGCGTGGAATCTGCAGTTGTTGATACTTACAAACTGAACATCCTCATTCTGGAACAGATGCTTGGAGCTTGTTGTAAAGTCAGACATTCTGGAACCGATAGAAATTACCACGTCTGCGTCTTTACCGATGATGTTGGAAGCGTAGGTTCCTGTTACACCGATACCGCCAAGACAGTACGGATTGCCAGACTGGCAGGCACTCTTTCCGGCCTGTGTCTCGCCGAATGGGATCTTGAACTCTTCACAGAATTTCTCAACAGCTTCTCCAGCTTCTGAGTAACGGACACCACCACCAACAACGATAAGCGGTTTCTTCGCTCCTGCGATGACCTCTGCCACATCCTCAAGCTCTTCCTCTACTGCAACCGGTCTTGTGATCCTGTGCACTCTCTTCTTGAAGAAGTACTCCGGGAAGTCAAAGGACTCACCCTCAACATCCTGGCAAAGCGCGATGCAGCATGCACCTGTTTCAGCCGGATCTGTAAGAACTCTCATTGCATTGATCAGAGCGGTCATGACCATCTCCGGTCTTGTGATCCTATCCCAGTATTTGCAGACTGGCTTGAATGCATCGTTCGTACTGACGGCAAGGCTGCTGCTCTGCTCCAGCTGCTGGAGAACCGGGTCAGGCTGGCGAGATGCAAAAGTATCTGCCGGGAATACAAGAAGCGGAATATTATTTACAGTTGCTGTTGCACATGCTGTTACCATGTTTGCAGCTCCAGGTCCGATGGAGGAAGCGCATGCAATGATTTTTTTGCGGTTGCTCTGTTTTGCAAAAGCGGTAGCAACGTGACACATACCCTGCTCATTTCTTCCCTGAAGAACCTTCAGCTGTCCCGGATTTGTATCCAGTGCCTCACCAAGTCCTACAGCAATACCGTGTCCGAAGATCGTGAAAAATCCTTCTACGAATTTTGTCTCCACTCCGTCCATGGAAACATACTGATTATCCAGAAATTTTACAATTGCCTGTGCAGTTGTCATTCTTACTGTCTTTGCCATTTTTCCCACTCCTTTTCTTTATACTCTTGCGATCATTTCGCCGAATTTTTCTTTTTCATCTTTAATGAATGCGTGAACTTCATCCGGTCCCGGAAGGGAATCGGAGCAGTTGTTGCTTTTAACCATCATGGATGCCTCAGCAGAACCAAACTCCAGGCAGTCAATGATCTCCCAGCCCTGATACAGTCCATACAGGAATCCGGAGCCGTATCCGTCGCCGCCGCCGAAGCCTTTTCTTGCCTCAACCGGGAATGGCTTGATGCTGAACTTCTGTCCATCAACTGTGTAGGCTGTGGAACCCTTCATACCGTGTTTGATGACAACGATCTTTGCATTTTTTGCCTGCCAGTAAGCTGCACTCTCCTCATCAGTCATGCCTTCTTTGATCAGTTTCTCTGTAAGGTCAAACTCTTCTCTGGAGCCCATGATGATGTCAGCTTCCTTAGCTACGATGGAATAGTAGATGGAAATCTCATCTGCATTCTTCCAGTTGTACTCTCTATAATCAATATCAAAAATGATCTTTGTGTTTACTTTCTTAGCAAGCATAACCGCTTTGATCGCTGCTTCTCTGGAAGGGCTCTCTGCAAGAGCAGTTCCGGAAATGAGGATCGCTTTTGCATTTTTGATATAATCCTCGTGGATGTCGTCTACATGAAGCTGCAGATCTGCGATACGGTTACGATACATGAGGATACTGCTTTCCTTTGGAGAAAGCATCTCGGTAAAGGTAAGTCCCAGCTTCTCTCCGTTTGTACATTTTGTGATCTGTGAGGTATCGATTCCTCTCTCATCAAAATAATCTACAACATACTCACCGAACTGATCATCCGAAACCTTTCCGATAAATCCTGCTTTCAGGCCATGCTTGGTAACACCTACAGCGATGTTTGCAGGAGATCCTCCTACAAATTTCTCAAACATATGTACCTTCTTCAGGGGTTTGAACTCCTCCTTTACCTGATCGTTGTAAGCAGGATTAAAATCAATGGCAACTCTTCCAAGGAGCACCAGGTCCATTGGTCTGGATTCATCAAATTCGATATACTTCATGATCTTACCTCCGTTTGTTTGATGGTTTATTTTTTACTTCTTTTTTATGTGCTTTTTTGATTTGCGTGCTTTTTCTTTTATTTAGCGTGCTTTCTTGCGTGTTTCTTATGATGTTAATATAGCACCGTTTTACAATTTGGGCAAGTACTTCTTTTCATTTTTCTTTTTTTCAGTTATTCTATACAATTTTTGTAGTTTTGTTTTGTTCAAAGTAGCTATTATCTACATATGCATTTGCGTGTTGATATTTTTAGCACGCTATTAGCACGCAATCAAATGTATCCAGACAGTTGTTTTCTTGGAATCTATATTTCATATCGTAGTATCTTACAGATTTCCTGTAATATAAAAAAGCCTGCAGTTTTCATCCTGCAGACTATTTTATATGATACTTTGCACAATACATGTTCAAAGGTTATATTTTGTTTTGATCTTGATATCTGTAAAGAGATATTCTCTCTCCGGCTCCTGTCCTTTTGTCAGGATATCCGCCAGGATCCTTGGCGGTTCATACCCCTGGACATATCCATTCTGGTCGATCAGAAAATCCACATGATCATTCTTCAGTGCCCGTTCATTCTTCGGAGTCTGATCGTAGATCACAACGTAGGGCCTGCGGTCAAGTCTCAGCTTTTCAAATGCCTTACCCACTCCTGCCTGGCCTCCGGATACCACCAGGATCCCGCTGATCCCTGAAGTACTCATCATGGCATTTTCTATAATGTGCTCCACCTCAGCTGCTTCATCAAAGCTTCCGTGAACACCGGCAATCTCCAGATGTGGAAAAGCCCGCTTGGCTTCCTCCACAAAGCCATCCACTCGCTGATTGTCAACATGATTGCTGAAATATCCGGTGATGATCAGGATCTTTCCATTTCCTCTTGTCAACATTCCAAGAAGTCCGGCTGCGGTACGTCCGCTCTTGCGGTTATCCATTCCCACAAAACAGGTTCTTCTCGTTCCTACAATATCAGAGTTAAAGGTTACTACTGGGATATTCTTCTCTTCGATCAAAGCATTCAGTTTCTCCCGGACAGCCTCACTGTCTACCGGCATGATCGCAAGTCCCCGGATTCCTTCCTGTTCCAGTTCCTCAATGGCCTGCAGCTGTTCCTCTTCATCAACGGAAAGACCCTCTTTCAGGATCAGCTGGATCCCTTTTTACTTTCAGTTCCACGGCTGCCTTCTCAATACCACGATTTACTTCCTGCATAAAACGAAGATCTGGCAAGCTGTGTCACCACTCCGATCTTCAGTCTTTCATCTTTAGCTGTTCTGGAATGTTTCCGTTCTTTCTGTACATATCCCATCTCGTCCGCCAGACGGCAGATTCTCTCTGCCACCTCCGGATTGATCCGTCCTCTGTGGTTCAATGCTCTGTCCACGGTTCCCCTGGAAACCCCTTGCCTGTTCTGCAATCTGCTGTATTGTTACCGCC
>ENA-OQMY01000062-OQMY01000062.1-human-gut-metagenome-genome-assembly--contig:-NODE-62-length-37348-cov-5.592569_pt1 | contig 37348 bp, 36 predicted proteins | sample MGYA00242623_ERZ504868 | MGnify/ENA primary metagenome ERZ504868 (study PRJEB26092, sample SAMD00036386) | human gut metagenome | host: Homo sapiens | study: EMG produced TPA metagenomics assembly of...
GTGGATTGAAATTCTGTCTTTGCGGTGATCTCGTGCGGATCCGGAAGTCGTTCCCCACGAGGGAACGTGGATTGAAATGGAAAAGAAGCAATGTCTGGGATGCTTGCTATCGTCGTTCCCCACGAGGGAAAGTGGATTGAAATCTGGATATGACCTTAATTTTTTTTCGCATTTCGTGTCGTTCCCTACGCAGGAATGTGGATTGAAATCCCGATCACATATGCGATCACTGTAGCTCCAGCCGTCGTTCCCTACGCGGGAACGTGGATTGAAATGCAAAGTAGTTAGCTGCATTCTGGTAATATGCCGTCGTTCCCCACACAGGAACGTGGATTGAAATGAGTGTAGAAGATAGTGATAGCCTGGTTGATGATGTCGTTCCCCACGAGGGAACGTGGATTGAAATATCAACGCAAAGAGATTCGTGGAGATTGAAAGGGTCGTTCCCCACGTGGGAACGTGAATTGAAATAACAAAGAGGAAATCAAACGGTGTGGTACATGGGACATTCCCTATGCGGGGACAAAAACCGGAAATCGCAATTAATACTTGCATTTAACAGACATTGGTGTTACAATGAACGAAACTAAGAACTTGTTGGCATAGGAGTGGGCGAGAGCCCGCTCCTATTTGCTGAGAAGGAATTTGTTCAGAAATAGGCAGAAATAGGAAAGGCAGGTGGGAAGCATGAGCAGACGGGAAGAATATGAACAGAAGACAGAGGCGATCCTTACACCAATCGTGGAGTCCAGGGGCTTTGAGCTGGTAGACGTGGAGTATGTCAAGGAAGCCGGAACCTGGTATCTCAGAGGCTATATCGACAAGCCGGGCGGAATCACAGTCAATGACTGCGAGGACGTAAGCCGTGCATTCAGCGATATACTGGATGAGCAGGATTTCATCGAGGACAGCTACATTATGGAGATCAGTTCTCCGGGACTTGACCGGCCTCTTAAAAAAGAAAAAGACTTTAAGAGAAGCCTTGGCAAGCTGGTGGAGATCCGTACCTACCGGCCCATCGAGAAACAGAAAGAATTCTGCGGTATTTTAAATGCATATGATAGTAACAGTGTGACAATCGATGAAGACGGCACAGAACGTACCTTTGATAAAAAAGATATTGCCCTGATTCGTCTCGCAATCGAATTCTAAAAGAGAATCGAATCTGTAAAATTCAGGAGGAAAAAAGAAAAATGAGCAGAGATTTAAGAGATGCGCTGGACGTTCTCGAAAAAGAGAAAAACATCAGTAAGGATACACTGCTGGAGGCAATTGAGCAGTCACTGATCCAGGCATGTAAGAACCATTTCGGAAAGGCAGATAACGTTCACGTTATGATCGATCCGGAGACCTGTGACTTCAGTGTTTACGCTGACAGAACTGTTGTAGAGCATGTGGAGGATCCGGCGCTGGAGATTTCTCTGGTGGATGCACAGAAAACAAACACGAACGCAGAGATCGGTGATGTTATGAAGGTTGAGATCCAGTCCAAGGAATTCGGACGTATCGCAACCCAGAATGCAAAGAATGTCATTCTTCAGAAAATCCGTGAGGAAGAGCGTAAAGTTCTTTACGATCAGTACTATGGAATCGAAAAAGAAGTGGTAACCGGTATTGTTCAGAGAGTAATGGGCAAAAATGTCAGCATCAACCTTGGTAAGGCAGACGCAGTACTTACAGAGAACGAACAGGTAAAGGGTGAGACCTTCCAGCCAACTGAGAGAGTAAAAGTTTACATTCTTGAAGTTAAGGATACACCGAAGGGACCGCGTATCCTGGTTTCCAGAACACATCCCGGTCTTGTAAAGAGACTTTTCGAGTCCGAGGTTGCAGAGGTAAGAGACGGTACCGTTGAGATCAAGAGCATTGCCCGTGAGGCAGGCTCCCGTACCAAGATCGCTGTATGGAGCAACGATCCGGATGTAGATGCTGTGGGAGCATGCGTTGGTATGAACGGTGCACGTGTAGGTGCAGTTGTTAACGAGCTTCACGGTGAGAAGATCGATATCATCAACTGGGATGAGAACCCGGCGATCCTTATCGAGAATGCATTAAGCCCTGCAAAGGTTATCGCAGTTATGGCTGACCCGGATGAGAAGACCGCACTGGTCGTAGTTCCGGATTACCAGCTTTCCCTTGCTATCGGTAAGGAAGGACAGAACGCACGTCTTGCTGCAAGACTTACAGGCTTCAAGATCGACATCAAGAGCGAGACACAGGCAAGAGAGTCCGGTGACTTCTACGATGATTACGATGAGGAACACGAGGAAGCAGAGGAAGAAATGACAGAAGAGGCTGTTTCCGAAGAGCTTGAAGAAGCAGAGGAAGATACAGAAGAGACAGAAACAGAAGCTGAAGAAACAGCAGATGGAGATGCCGAAGAATAATGAAAACGAGAACCAAGATTCCCATGCGTCAGTGTACCGGCTGCAGGGAAATGAAAAGCAAAAAGGAAATGATACGAGTTCTCAGGACATCAGAGAATGAGATCATCCTGGACGCTACAGGTAAGAAAAACGGACGCGGCGCATACCTTTGTTTCTCAGAGGAATGCCTGGAAAAGGCTATCAAAAACCATGGCCTGGAGCGTTCCTTGAAAATGGCAGTTCCGGATGAAGTGTATCAGAACCTCAAAAAGGAGTTTGGATCAATTGAAAAACAATAAGGTTTTATCACTCATCGGACTTGCGACAAAAGCAGGAAAAACAGTGAGCGGAGAATTTTCCACAGAGAAATCCGTAAAAACAGGAAAAGGTTTCCTGGCACTGGTGGCAGATGATGCCTCCGAAAACACAAAAAAGAAATTTCGGAATATGTGTACCTATTATGAAGTTCCGTTATATTTCCTTTCAGACAAAGAGAGCCTGGGCAGAGCAATGGGCAAAGAATTCCGTGCCAGCCTTGCCGTGCAGGACGAAAATTTTGCAAAGGCGATCATGAAGGCGCTGGAAAAAGAATCCGGCAGATAACCTGCATGATACAGGCGTCTGTAAGGAGGTTTGACGATAGAAATGATAAAAGATAAATTCAACAGATCGGGAAAGGAGCAATATAGACAATTGGATACTCCAAAAACAGAAGAAAAGACAACAACGGTGAATACAGAGGGTAACAAATCTGAAGCACCGAAAAAGAAAAAAAAATATCATCCGTGTATTTCATGCACAGAATGCCAGCGATGGCGGTAAAGGAAGAAGAAAACCGGCAGCAGGCGAGAGAAAGGGACCGGCACGTCCACAGAACGGCGGTCAGAGAAGCGCAGGAGCAAACACACGAAACGGTGAGTCCGGTGAGCAGAGAAACGGTCAGAGTGGCCAGAATCGTACTCAGGGCGGAAGACCGCAGGGCAACCGTCCGGAAGGAAGAAGAGACGGAAATCGTGACGGAAGAACCTTCGAGGGAAGAAGAGACGGCGGAAATCGTTTTGGCGGAAACCGTTCCCAGAATGGTGAGGGACGTCCGGCAAGACAGGGCGAGGGAAACAGAGGCCCACGTCAGAATGACGGAAGAGGCGGAAGCCGTTTCGGCGGTGGAGCAAACCGTGGCCAGGGAGGTCAGGGCGGAAGCTTTGAAGGAAGAAGAGACGGAGGAAACCGTTTCGGCGGTGGAGCAAACCGTGGCCAGGGAGGCCAGGGCGGACGTTCCGAAGGCGGAAGAGGCGGAGACAACCGTTTCAGCGGAGCAAACCGTGGTGGCCAGGGCGGCGGACAGCGTCCGGGACAGAGAAGAAGCGGTGGCTCTTCAGATGCTGTATTCACTCCGGAGCTGACCAAGACATCCAAGGACAGCAAGCGTGAGCGTGACAGAGAGAATAAGAACAAGAAGAAAGAATTCGAGAAAGGTACCCAGGGCGGACGCAGACCAAATCAGGGCGGACGCAGACCGAATTCCAGAATCCCGAAAGCACTTCAGAAACCGAATCCACAGCCGAAGCAGGAAGAGAAGAAACCGGAGATCAAGGAGATCACCATTCCGGAGAAGCTTACTATCCGTGAGCTTGCGGACGCAATGAAGATGCAGCCGTCAGTGATCGTTAAGAAGCTTTTCATGGAAGGTGTCATGGTAACCGTAAACCAGGAGATCGACTTTGAAAAGGCAGAGGAGATCGCACTTGGCTTTGATATCATTGCTGAGAAGGAAGAAAAGGTGGATGTGATCGCAGAGCTCCTCAAAGAGGACGAAGAGGATGAGGATGATATGGTTCCGAGACCTCCGGTAGTCTGTGTTATGGGTCACGTTGACCATGGTAAAACATCTCTTCTGGATGCCATCCGTAATACAAACGTAACCAGAGGCGAGGCCGGCGGAATCACACAGCACATCGGTGCTTACGTGGTAAATATCAAAGGTCAGAAGATCACATTCCTGGATACACCGGGACATGAGGCGTTCACAGCTATGCGTATGCGTGGTGCCAACGCTACAGATATCGCAGTTCTGGTCGTTGCCGCAGACGATGGTGTAATGCCGCAGACAGTAGAGGCGATCAGCCATGCAAAGGCAGCCGGTGTTGAGATCATCGTTGCCATCAATAAGATCGATAAACCAAGTGCAAATGTAGAGCGTGTAAAACAGGAGCTTTCCGAGTATGAACTGATTCCTGAGGACTGGGGCGGAAGCACCATCTTTGTTCCGGTATCCGCACATACAGGAGAAGGAATTGAGAATCTTCTTGAGATGATTCTTCTTACTGCTGAGGTTTCCGAGCTCAAAGCCAATCCGAACCGTGAGGCAAGAGGTCTTGTTATTGAGGCTCAGCTTGATAAAGGTAAAGGACCGGTTGCTACCATCCTTGTTCAGAAGGGTACTCTTCATGTGGGAGACTTTATTGCCGCAGGTGCATGCAATGGTAAGGTACGTGCAATGATGGATGATAAGGGACGTCGTGTAAAAGAGGCAGGTCCGTCTACTCCGGTTGAGATCCTCGGACTTGGTGATGTTCCTAATGCAGGTGAGATCTTGATGTCCTTTGAGAGCGATAAAGAAGCCAAGAACTTTGCAGGCGCATTCGTTACAGAGAACAAGAGCCGTCTTCTCGAGGAGACCAAAGGCAAGCTTTCTCTGGATAACCTGTTTGACCAGATCCAGGCCAGCGATCTTAAGGAGCTTCCGATCATCGTCAAGGCCGATGTACAGGGATCTGTTGAGGCTGTAAAACAGAGTCTTACCAAGCTTTCCAACGAGGAAGTTATCGTTAAGGTGATCCATGGTGGTGTAGGTGCCATCAATGAGTCTGATGTCAGCCTTGCTGCAACATCCAATGCGATCATCATCGGCTTTAATGTACGTCCGGATACTACAGCAAAACAGCTTGCTGAGCAGGAGGGCGTTGACCTTCGACTTTATAAAGTCATTTATCAGGCGATCGAGGATGTAGAGGCAGCTATGAAGGGTATGCTGGATCCTGTATTCGAGGAGAAGGTTATCGGTCACGCAGAGGTTCGTCAGCTGTTCAAGGCCTCCGGTGTCGGAACCATCGCAGGAAGCTATGTGCTGGATGGTACATTCCAGCGTAACTGTAAGGTTCGTATCACACGAGGTGAGGACCAGATCTTCGAGGGTGAGCTTGCATCTCTGAAGAGATTTAAGGATGATGTCAAGGAAGTTCGTGCCGGATATGAGTGCGGTCTTGTATTTAATGACTTTAATGATGTCAAAGAAGAAGATAAAGTCGAAGCATATATCATGGTAGAGGTACCAAGATAGGAGTGATTCGTAATGAGAAAAAACAGCATTAAAAATACACGTGTGAATGGTGCAGTTCAAAAAGAACTCAGCACCATCATACACAGCGAGATCAAGGACCCCAGAATTCATCCGATGACTTCTGTGACAGCTGTTGAGGTGGCACCGGATCTTAAGACCTGCAAAGCTTACATCAGTGTGCTGGGCGAGAAACAGGCCAAGGATTCCACCTCCGGGGCTTAAAGAATGCAGAGGGCTATGTTCGGAGAGAACTGGCCAGAAGACTGAATCTCCGCAATACACCGGAGATCCGTTTTGTTCTGGATGAGTCTATTGAATATGGTGTAAATATGTCAAAGAAGATCAATGACGTAATGAGTGGGATGGAAACAGAGGAATAGGTGGAAAAAATGAAAAACATTTCAGAAATACTGGAAAATGTAAAAACCGTTGGCATTGGCGGTCACATCCGTCCGGATGGGGACTGCATTGGTTCCTGTATGGCTCTGTATCTCTATATCCGGAAATATTTTCCTGATATAGAAGCAGATGTTTATCTGGAAGACCGGAAACCTGTATTTGATTACATTGACAGAATGGATGAGGTTAAGACAGAAGCAGAAGAAGATAAGGTGTATGATCTTTTTATCACCTGTGATGTCAGCGCACTGGACAGGCTTGCTGTTGCTCGGAAATATTTCGATGCAGCAAAAAAGACAGCCTGCATTGATCATCATGTGAGCAATAACGGATTTGCGGATGTCAATCATGTAAGAGGCGAGATCAGCTCTGCCAGCGAAGTTCTTTACGGACTTCTGGATTCAGACAAGATCGATCGTTCCATTGCGGTTCCTATTTATACCGGAATGGCACATGATACCGGCGTGTTCCAGTATTCTTCCACAACACCGGAAACCATGAGGATCGCCGGAGAACTGATGAAAACAGGATTTGATTTCAGCAGGATCATCGATGAGTCCTTTTACCAGAAAACATATCTTCAGAATCAGGTCATGGGACGTGTCCTGGCAGAGAGTATTCTCCTTCAGGGCGGTAAGTGTGTGGTCGGATATCTGAAAAAACGGGAGATGGATTTCTACAGTGTGGAAGGAAAGGATCTGGAGGGAATCGTGAGCCAGCTCCGTCTGACTGCTGGTGTGGAGGTTGCGATCTTTATCTATGAGATGCAGACGCAACTCTTTAAAGTATCTCTCCGTTCCAATGGTAAGGTGGATGTAAGCAAGATTGCCGTATTTTTCGGAGGCGGCGGACATGTGCGTGCAGCCGGCTGTGATATGCAGGGCTCCATGTACGATGTGATCAACAACCTTACCGCTGAAATTGAAAAACAGCTTGCAGAGGAGTAAAGATAAGATCATGGACGGAATACTTGTGATCCGAAAGGAAAAAGGTTATACCTCTCATGATGTTGTTGCAAAGCTGCGTGGGATTCTCCACATGAAAAAGATCGGCCATACCGGGACTCTGGATCCGGCAGCAGAGGGAGTACTTCCTGTTGCACTGGGCAAGGGGACCCGGCTGGTGGAGCTTCTTACAGAAAAAGAAAAAACATATGAGGCGGTTTTAAGGCTGGGAGTTTCCACAGATACCCAGGACATGACCGGAGCTGTTCTTTCTGAGAAACCTGTGACCGTCACGGAAGAGGAAGTCCGTGAGGCAGTGGGATCCTTTGTGGGAGAACAGCTGCAGATCCCTCCTATGTATTCGGCTCTGAAGGTAAACGGAAAGAAGCTTTACGAACTGGCCAGAGAAGGAAAAACCATAGAGCGTAAGCCGCGCCCTGTGGTTTTTTATGAGATAAGGATACTGGATATGGAGCTTCCGCTGGTACGCATAAGCGTTACCTGTAGCAAGGGCACCTATATCCGTACACTTTGCAATGACATCGGAGAAAAATTAGGCTGCGGCGGAGCCATGGAAGAGCTGCTTCGGACCAGGTCCGGAAATTTCACTCTGGAAGAGAGCATGACACTTTCCCAGGTGGAGGAGGCGGTTGCCGATGGGACCATCGGGGAAAAGCTTGTTTCCATCGAGGATGTACTTTCCATGTATCCGGTCCTTACCTGTACACCGGAGGGAGACAGACTTCTCAATAACGGAAACCCGCTTCCGGAAGAACTGGTACAGGGAGGCAGCAGGGAAGAAAAAGTCCGGATGTATAAAAGCAGCGGAAATTTCACAGGAATATACGGCTGGGATGAAAGAAAACAGAAATACGTACCCATCCGCATGTTTTTTGTATGACATTTTATAAAAACTTGCAGGAGCAGCAGAAGATATGGAATACTTGAAGATCGACGGAGAATTTCCGCGCCTTTCAAAGAGTGCGGTGACACTTGGAAAATTTGACGGCATACACCGTGGACACCAGAAACTGGTGGAGAAGATCCTGGAACAGAAAGAAAAAGGTCTGCAGACAGTCCTTTTTTCTCTTGGCATCGGCAGTCAGATGATCTTTACAAAAGAGGAACGATGTCAGCTTCTTGAGAAAGCAGGCGTGGATGTGCTGATCGAATGTCCGCTGGATAACCGGATCCGTCATATGAAGGCAGAAACCTTTGTTAAAGAGATCCTGGTGGGAGATCTTCAGGCGGAGCATGTTGCAGTGGGAGAAGATTTCAGGTTCGGGTATGAACGCAAGGGAACACCACAGCTTCTGGAGACTATGGGAAGGAAGCTTGGCTTTACTGTGGATGTTGTTCCGAAAGAAATGGAAGGCCGCAGAAAGATCAGCAGTACATTTATCCGTGAGGAACTGAAAAAGGGAAATATGGAAAAGGTTAATGATCTGCTGGGAATCCCCTTTTTTGTGGACGGTGTGATCGAACATGGAAGAGGAATGGGACATAAGGTCCTTCTTCCCACTACTAATATCGTTCCTGCAAAAGAAAAGCTGATGCCGCCAAATGGCGTTTATGATACAGTGTCCCATTTTAAGGACAGAACCCTTTGCGGGATCACAAACGTAGGATATAAACCAACCATAGGAGAGAAATTCCTGGGTGTTGAGACCTATCTTTTTGACTGTGAAGAGGATCTGTACGGAGAGCCCTGCAGAGTGGAATTCTTTCATTATTCCAGACCGGAGAAGCGCTTTTCGTCCATAGAAGCACTGAAGCAGCAGCTCCTGAAGGATGCAGAAAAGGGAAAGGCTTATTTCCGCAGCCTCGAAAAATAAAAACTTTCGGGAAAAACTTTTCGAAAAAACAGTTTACAGGTCAGAAACCGTGTGCTATACTGTTCGAGGTGAAAAAAGCCAGTATTCAGAAGCCGGAGACTCCGACCACTTCTTAATACCCGGCGTTTAATTAAAATTTCAAGGAGGAAACAATAATGATTTCTAAAGAAAAGAAAACAGCGATCATGAAAGAGTATGCAAGAACAGAGGGTGACACAGGTTCACCGGAGGTTCAGGTTGCAGTTCTTACAGCAAGAATCCAGGAGCTCACAGAGCATCTTAAAACACACCACAAAGATCATCATTCCAGAAGAGGTCTTCTGAAAATGGTAGGTCAGAGACGTGGCCTTCTTGCTTATCTTAAGAAAACAGACATCGAAAGATACCGTGCACTGATTGAGAAATTAGGTTTAAGAAAATAATTGCTACGGGAGGGGCGGATGATTCCATCCGCCCCATTTTAACATGTGTGATAAACACAGACGGAATTACCGCAGGAGTGATTTCCGAGACTACTGAAAAGCCCATTTCCGGTCGAGATCTTTTTCAAAGGAAGTGGTCTTTTCAGTTGTTTCGGGCTCCTGTCAGATATTAATATAATAAGAAAAGGAGAACGAATATGTACAAAAGTTATTCCATGGAACTTGCAGGAAGAACACTGACTGTAGATATCGGACGTGTAGCGAAACAGGCCAATGGTGCTGCTCTTATGCACTATGGTGATACTACAGTCCTTGCTACTGCTACCGCATCCAAAGAGCCAAGAGAAGGAATCGATTTCTTCCCGTTAAGTGTTGAGTATGAGGAGAAGATGTATGCAGTAGGAAAGATCCCGGGAGGATTCAACAAGAGAGAGGGTAAGGCAAGCGAGCATGCAATCCTTACATCCCGTGTTATCGACCGTCCGATGCGTCCGCTGTTTCCAAAGGATTACAGAAATGACGTAACTCTGGTAGATATGGTTATGTCTGTTGATCCGGAATGCAATCCGGAGATCCCGGCTATGCTTGGTTCTTCCATTGCAACCTGTATTTCTGATATCCCATTTGACGGTCCATGCGCAACCACACAGGTTGGTATGATCGACGGCGAGTTTATCATCAACCCGACACTTGCACAGAAGGCAGTTTCTGATCTTCAGCTTACGGTTGCTTCTACAAGAGAGAAGGTTATCATGATTGAGGCCGGAGCTAATGAGATCCCGGAAGATAAGATGATCGAGGCTATCTACAAGGCTCATGAAGTGAACCAGGAGATCATCAAATTCATCGACCAGATCGTAGCAGAGTGCGGAAAAGAGAAACATTCCTACGAGTCCTGTGCAGTACCTCAGGAGCTTTTTGATGAGATCAAGAAGATCGTTCCTCCGGAAGAGATGGAGGTTGCCGTATTCTCTGATGACAAGCAGACACGTGAGAATAACATCAGCGAGATCACTGATAAGCTGAAAGAAGCTTTTGCAGACAATGAGGAATGGCTTGCCGTTCTCGGTGAGGCTGTATATCAGTACCAGAAGAAGACTGTCCGCAAGATGATCCTCAAAGATCATAAACGTCCGGATGGACGTGAGATCAGACAGATCCGTCCGCTGGCTGCAGAGACAGATATCATCCCGAGAGTTCATGGTTCTGCCATGTTCACAAGAGGACAGACTCAGATCTGTACCGTTACTACACTTGCTCCTCTTACAGAGGCACAGCGTCTTGACGGACTGGATGAGTTTGAGACATCCAAGAGATATATGCACCACTACAACTTCCCGTCCTACTCTGTAGGTGAGACCAAGCCTTCCAGAGGACCGGGACGTCGTGAGATCGGTCACGGAGCACTTGCTGAGAGAGCACTGGTACCGGTACTTCCTACAGAGGAAGAATTCCCATATGCAATCCGTACCGTATCTGAGACATTTGAGTCCAACGGCTCCACATCCCAGGCAAGTATCTGTGCATCTACCATGTCACTGATGGCTGCCGGTGTACCGATCAGAAAACCGGTTGCAGGTATTTCCTGCGGACTTGTTACAGGTGAAACAGACGATGATTACATCGTTCTTACAGATATCCAGGGCCTTGAGGACTTCTTCGGAGATATGGACTTCAAGGTAGCCGGAACACATGACGGAATCACAGCGATCCAGATGGATATTAAGATCCATGGTCTTACAAGACCGATCGTTGAGGAAGCGATCCGCAGAACAAAAGAGGCAAGAGAATATATCCTGACAGAAGTTATGGAGAAATGTATCGACAAGCCTCGTACAACTGTTGGGGAGTTTGCTCCGAAGATCATCCAGATCCAGATCGACCCGCAGAAGATCGGTGATGTAGTCGGACAGAGAGGAAAGACTATCAACACGATCATCGAGCGTACAGGTGTGAAGATCGACATCACAGACGACGGCGCAGTTTCTATTTGCGGAACAGACCAGAAGGGTATGGATGAAGCAAAACGTATGATCGAGATCATCACTACCGAGTTTGAGGCAGGACAGATCTTTACAGGACGCGTAGTCAGCATCAAAGAGTTTGGCGCATTCCTTGAGTTTGCACCGGGCAAGGAGGGAATGGTACACATTTCCAAGATCTCCAAACAGAGGATCAACCGTGTTGAGGATGTTCTCACACTTGGCGACAAAGTTAAGGTTATCTGCCTTGGCAAGGACAAGATGGGAAGAATCAGCTTCAGCATGAAGGATGTACCGGAAGAAGCATAAATGATGAGATACCACAATATTACCAAGGACGATATGTTAAACGGAGACGGACTTCGTGTAGTGCTCTGGGTAGCTGGCTGTTCACACGGCTGCCGGGAGTGCCAGAATCCCATTACCTGGGATCCGAATGGAGGTCTGCCCTTTACGGACAGCGAGCGAGCTGAGATATTTGCAGAGCTGGACAAGGATTATATCAGCGGGATCACCTTTTCAGGAGGCGATCCTCTGCATCCTTCCAATATCGCTGAGGTAACAGCTCTTGCAAGAGAGATCAGAGAGAAGTATCCGGATAAGACGATCTGGCTGTATACGGGTTCTCTCTGGGAAGAAATCCAGCAGTACGAGATCATCCATTATCTGGATGTATGCGTGGACGGGGAATTTCAGGTGGACAAGAAAGAGGTTCGTCTGAAATGGAAAGGCTCCTCAAATCAGAGGGTGATCGATGTACAGGCGTCACTTCGTGAGAACCGTGTGGTTCTGTACACGGAGTGATCAGAGGTTTTTTTGAAATTACCTATTGGGAGTGGAACGAAAAATGAAAAGAATTGCGAAATTTCACAAGGTAAGTTTTGAACAGTTTGCAAAGGACTGGAAGGATACCTTTGAACAGTATTCAGAAGAGGAGATCCGGAATATCTACGACAGTCTGAAGCTTCCGAAGAGAGCTACGACCGGAAGTGCAGGATATGATTTTTATGCACCTGTGGATGTGACCATGAAGCCAGGTGAGATCGTAAAGATACCGACTGGTATCCGTGTAGAGATGGAAGAGGGCTGGGTTCTGAAATGTTATCCGAGAAGCGGACTGGGATTTAAATTCCGGCTGCAGTTGAATAACACAGTGGGAATCATTGACAGCGATTATTTCTTTTCCGACAACGAAGGTCATATCTTTGCCAAGCTGACTAACGATACAAGAGAAGATAAAACGATCCAGATCCCGGCAGGAACCGGTTTTATGCAGGGGATCTTTGTGGAATACGGAATCACTGTGGATGACGATGCAGATGCAGTAAGAAACGGTGGCTTCGGAAGTACCACAAAATAAAACAAAAGCCCGGAAGGCGGAGGTGTGAAGACCACATACATCCGATTTTCCGGGCTTGTTTTGTGTAGTTACTGCTTTCCGATAAATGCACTGTTTAGCTGAGAGGTGCGTCTGCCTCCTCGTCTGCACGTGCTTTTTCCACGACTGCGTTAAAGGCATTTGCGGCAGCGTCGTACTCTTCATCATCTTCAATGTTTGCCAGCATCGGATCGCCGTCTGCTGTGCGGGAGAAGCTGTAGAGATAAACCTCACCGGTCTCATTCTGGCCGTTCTCATCCAGTGGGAGAAGTGCGATATATTCTTTGTTCTCTACAGGGAAAATAGTAAGGATGGCACATTCTACCTCAGTATCGTCATCCATAGTCAGGGTAATGGTATGATGTGCCTCATCTACCTTGCTTTCGCAGTTGGCTGTACAGGAAGCGCAGTCGCTTGGTGCACATCCGCTTTTGTTAAATTCATCACTCATAAAAAATCCTCCGTTCTGCTGCTGCCTGTAAATAAGGGGGCAGCTCTGCATGATATAGAGAACATTTTAACAGATATGACGTAGAACAGCAACAAAATATTTGAGAGCCTGAGAAAACTTTCAAAATATTTTTTGCTTAATCCGACAATGTGAGATATAATAAAAATATGACGAAAAAATGAGGAGAAAATATAAAAATATGAAATTTATTTCCTGGAATGTAAATGGGATCCGGGCCTGTATCACCAAGGGCTTTGAGGAACGCTTTCATGAGCTGGATGCGGATATTTTCTGTCTGCAGGAGACGAAATGCCAGCAGGGACAGGTAAAGCTGGAACTTCCCGGATATCATCAGTACTGGAACTACGCAAACCGCAGAGGCTATTCAGGTACAGCCATTTTTACGAAGAGGGAGCCATTGTCTGCGGCTTACGGGATCGGGATAGAGGAGCATGATAAAGAAGGACGTGTCATCACGCTGGAATTCGATGAGTATTATTTTGTGACTGTATATACTCCCAACTCCCAGAGTGAGCTCCGCCGTCTGGAATATCGTATGAAATGGGAAGAGGATTTCCTGGCTTATCTCCTGAAACTGCAGGAGAAGAAACCGGTGATCTGCTGTGGCGACCTTAATGTGGCACATCAGGAGATCGATCTCAAGAACCCGAAGACCAACCGCAAAAATGCAGGCTTTACTGATGAAGAGAGAGCCTGCTTTACCAGAGCCCTTGAGAGTGGCTTTATTGATACATTCCGCTATTTTTATCCGGATAAAGAGGGCGTTTACTCCTGGTGGTCCTACCGTTTCCGTGCACGAGAGAAGAACGCCGGCTGGCGTATCGACTATTTCCTTGTTTCCCCTTCCCTGAAAGAAAAGCTTCAGGATGCGAAGATCCACGGAGAGATCATGGGATCCGATCATTGCCCGGTTGAGCTGGATATTGATCTGTGACGGATCCGGCGAAAAGGATTTCTATGGATTTGAATAATAAAAAGAGAAAAGGAGGAGTTGCCTTGGCAAGCCGCAGATTAGGTCGAGTGGAAAAAGGTCAGCCGCTGATACTTGGCGCCAACAAAATGGAGGGCGGTTATAATTTTGCAGTGGAGGCATCGGAGGATTCCGAAGTGTCCCTGCTTTTATATAAAAAAAAGAGGAGCTGCCGCACCGGTGGAGATCGTTTTTCCAAAGGATTTCCATACAGGACGTGTGTGGGCACTGAAGCTGTGCAGTGCTTCTCTGAAGGAGTTTGAATATAATTATAAAATAGACGGTGAGATCGTGCAGGATCCGTATGCATACGGACTTCACGGGAGAGAGCATTTCGGAGTACCTTACGATCCGGAAAAGGAGGTCCGCTGTCGCTTCCTTAATGAGAATGTTTCCGGCTGGGAAAATGAAACTGCACCGGCAGTAGAATATGAAAATATGATCCTGTACAAGCTTCATGTCCGTGGTTATACGAAGCTTGCCAGAAAGATGGTTTCCCATAAGGGGACTTTTCTTGGCCTGACAGAGATGATCCCTTACTGGAAAGAACTTGGGATCAATGCCATTGAACTGATGCCTGCCTATGAATTCTGTGAGGTTCCGATCAATAAACCGAAGGAAGGCAGTGAACACATCAAGACCCGTCGAAAGGAAAATGTAGTGAATTACTGGGGCTATGCATCCGGCTTCTATTTCAGCCCGAAGAGTGCTTACTGCAGCACCAGAGAACCGGAGCAGGAATTTCGGTATATGATCCGGGAGCTGCACAAGAACGGCATTGCCTGTATCATGGAATTCTATTTTCCAGAGGAAACAGACAGCCTGATGGCTCTTCGAGCTTTGCAGTTCTGGAGAGATTTTTACCATGTAGATGGATTTCATGTGCTGGGAGAGGGCTTTAACCGGGAGATGCTTCTTCGGGATGGGATCCTTTCCGGAGCAAAACTGATCTTCCAGGGCTTTGATTTTGATCAGTTTTTACAGAGGAAAGCTTCCGGTCAGACGCTGCGGAGCGGAGAGCAATATGAATTTTCTCCAGGATATGCGCCGTTTCCTGAAAAGCGATGAAGGTATGGTGGAGGCTGCAGCGTGGCATATCCGTCATAACAGCGAGAATCATGGAGTGATCAATTACATGGTCTGCCAGGACGGATTTACCATGAATGACCTGGTGAGCTACAATTATAAACATAACGAGGCCAATGGCGAGGGCAATCAGGACGGAAGCAGCTATAATTATTCCTGGAACTGTGGTGTGGAAGGCCCTACCCGTAAGGTTTCCGTCCGTCAGATGAGGGAACGCCAGATCAAAAATGCCTTTCTGATGATGCTGCTGAGTCAGGGTGTTCCCATGATCTATCACGGTGATGAATTCGGCAATTCCCAGAGCGGAAACAATAATGCCTACTGTCAGGATAATGCTACCGGCTGGACAGACTGGAAGGGCCTTTCCAGAAACCAGGGACTGAGGAAATTTGTAAAGGATGCCATTGCTTTTCGTAAGGCCCATCCCGTTCTTCATATGCCGGTGGAACTGAAAGGGGTAGATTATCTGACCAAGGGGTTCCCGGATGTGTCTCTTCACGGGGAACGTGCCTGGTATCTGAGCTATGAGAATACCAGCAGGCTTCTTGGTATGATGTACTACGGAGCCTATGCAAGGGAAAAAGAGGATCTGGAGGCTGCAGAGGATGATTTTATTTACATCGGCTATAATTTCCACTGGGAAAACCGGAGCCTTGCTCTGCCCAATCTCCCGGAAGGCATGTGCTGGAAAAAAACTCGCAGATACCTCTCTTCACGGAACAGGATTCTGTCTGGAGGAGGAAGAAGAATATAAAAAATCAATCGAAATAGGCCCCCGCGCCATTGTGGTATTGCTGGGCAGACAGGAGGCGGAGAAAGATGCGATCATGGCACCCGTGGCTGCACTTCAGGACCATCACGAGGCATAAGCTTCTGGTGATGAAATATTGTTTTCGTATCGGGTTATATAAGCAGGGGTTGCTTCATGACCTGTCCAAATATTCCCCGACGGAATTTCTGGTAGGCTGTAAATATTATCAGGGGACAAGAAGTCCCAACAACGCAGAACGTGAGGCAACCGGCGTATCCATGTCCTGGCTGCACCATAAGGGAAGAAACAGACACCATTTTGAACATTGGGTAGACTATTCCCTTGACGGTGAGCATGTGATCATGGGAGCCAGAATGCCCAGAAAATATGTGGCGGAAATGGTCATGGACCGGATCAGTGCATCCAGAAACTATCTGGGAGAGGAATATACCTATCATGAACCATTGCAGTATTTTCTGAAAAGCAAGGAGAAGCTGTGGTTTATCCACCCACAGACAAAGAAAGAGCTGGAGGGACTTCTCCGGATCCTGGATAAATACGGAGAGGATAAGACCCTGTGGTATATCCGCAATGTATATCTATGTGATAACCGCGGAAAAAAAGTGAAAAGCCCTGGGAAAAAGCTTCGAAATCACAGATAGGGGTGTATTTTTGGCAGGTTGTCTGATATAATATTCAGATATCAGGAGGAAGAATGAATGGATACACCAACAATTGCGAAATACTATAGAGAGAAAGATCCCATGGAGCGCCTGAAGCTTCTGGAGCAGTCCATTGCAGCAGGAGAAGAACCGGAAGAAAACAGGATCCGCAAGGAACTCTGGGAGATCCGTTACAGCGATAAAGCTGAGACTGGTGATACCAGGGCAGACGGTTATCTCGGTCTCTGGATGACCATGGAGTTTAACCGGAATTCCGCTTCCAGATTCTTTGGTACAAGAAGTGCGAAGAAAGAGATAGGCAAGTATCTTAAGAAGCTGAAATTTCAGGAGCTCCAGGAAAGGGGCGGCCTTTATGAGGAGCTTCTTTACCGGGAATGCTGTCATCTGGTTCTGGTCTACATGGATCTCTGTCAGACAGATAAATCCTATAACACAACGATTTTCGGCCTGATCCACATCAAGGAGGACAGTGCGAAGGCCAAGGTCCAGAGAGACATCAGGGAAACAGCTGTGGAGCTTCCGGCTAATCTTGGAATGGAAGCTGAGCTTGGAATCATCACAAGAGCTGCCAGAGAGATCTACAGGCAGTATTATCCCAACGAAGGAAACATTTAGGAGGCCGGAGAGCTTCCGTTTCAGGCTGTCTGACTACTCAGGCAGCCTTTTGTTGCCATGCATCCGATAAAATATTCTGAGATTTTTTGAACGAAGATCCATGTCGGGTGTGAAGAGAAACATTCAGGAGGTTACTATTTTATGAATCCCAATCATCTGAAAGCATATGAAGTCCTGAAGGAAGAGGAGCTTCAGGATATTCATTCAAAAGGATGGCTTCTGAGACACAAAAAAACCAGGAGCCAGAGTGATGCTCATCGAGAATAGTGATGAGAATAAGGTTTTTAACATTGCATTCCGTACACCGCCGAAAAACAGCACAGGTGTTGCTCATATATTGGAACACAGCGTACTGTGCGGCTCCAGGGAATTTCCGCTTAAGGATCCTTTTGTGGAGCTGGTAAAAGGTTCTCTTAATACCTTCCTTAATGCCATGACCTATCCGGATAAGACCTGCTACCCGATAGCAAGCTGTAATGACCGGGATTTCCAGAATCTGATGCATGTATATCTGGATGCGGTATTCTATCCGAATATTTACAAAAAAGAAGAGATCTTCCGTCAGGAAGGCTGGAACTACCATCTGGAGAAAAAAGAAGGCCCGCTGAAATACAACGGTGTCGTTTACAATGAAATGAAGGGTGCTTTTTCCTCACCGGATGATGTTCTGGAGCGTGAGATCATGAATTCCCTGTTCCCGGATACCACCTATGGCTGTGAGTCCGGCGGAGATCCTGTAAATATCCCGGATCTCAGTTACGAGGAATTCCTGGATTTCCACAGACAGTACTATCATCCGTCCAACAGCTTTATCTATCTCTATGGAAACATGGATATGGAGGAGAAACTGGAGTTTATTGACAGCCATTATCTGTCTGCCTTTGATTCCCTTGCCATTGATTCCCAGATCCGGGATCAGGAAACTTTTGCCCAGGTAAAAGATATCCAGAAAAATTATCCGGTGTCAGAGGACGAAGGAGAAGAGGATAACACTTATCTTTCCTACAATATGGTTGTGGGTGAAGCAGCAGATATCAACTTAAGTCTTGCTTTCGAAGTCCTGGATTACGCACTTTTAAGCGCACCGGGTGCACCGTTGAAACAGGCACTTCTGGATGCAAAGATTGGCAAGGATATCTATGGCTCCTTTGAGGATGGAATCAAACAGACCTATTTCTCCATCGTGGCAAAGGGAGCCAACTTAAGCCAGAAAGAGGACTTTGTCAAAGTGATCCGTGACACCCTCACAAAGATCATGGAGGAAGGTATCGACAAGAAGGCAGTAACAGCCGGAATCAACTACTACGAATTCCGTTTCCGTGAGGCAGATTTCTCTTCCTATCCGAAGGGACTGATGTATGGCCTGGATATTTTAAGCAGCTGGCTTTATGACGATACAAAGCCGTTCTGTGAAGTACAGCTTCTTGAGGGATTTGAGTTCCTCAAAAAAGCTCTGGAAGAGGGATATTTTGAGGATCTGATCCGTAAATATCTTCTGGATAATACCCATGGCGCGATCCTTTCCCTGGTACCGGAGAAAGGCCTTGCTGCTAAGAGAGACAAAGAACTGGAAGAAAAACTGGAGAATTACAGAAAGAGCCTTTCTGATGAAGAGCTTACCCGGATGGTAGAGAATACAAAAGCCCTGGAAGCTTATCAGGAATCCGAGGAAGATCCGGAAACACTGACCTGTATCCCGATGCTTTCCAGAGAAGATATCAAAAAAGAGATCACAGGACTGACAAACGAGGAGCACCATGTGGAGGACAGCCTGTTTCTGTATCATGATGTGTGCACCAATGGTATCGGTTATGCAGATCTTCTTTTTGAGATCCATGACTTTGATGTTGACACAGTCCATTATCTGGGACTTCTGAAATCTGTGCTTGGTGCAGTGGATACAGAGAATTACACATATGGCGAGTTGTTTAATGAAGTGAATGCGAGAACCGGCGGTATTGCCTATGGGATAGAGGTTTTTGATGATGCCCAGGATACCGATGCATTCCGTGCCATGTTTGCCGTAAGAGGAAAAGCGTTATATCCGGAGATGGATTTCATGTTTTCCATGATCCGGGAGGTTCTTACAACTTCGAAGCTGGATGACACCAAACGTCTCTACGAGATCATTGCCAGAGTGAGATCCAGAGCCCAGGCCAGCCTTGCAAGTGCAGGCCATTCCACCGCCGTTCTCCGTGGTGCTTCCTACGCATCTCCGATGGCGGCATTCCAGGATGAGATGGCAGGAATCGGATATTATCAGTTTATCGAAAAACTGGAGAAGGATTTTGACAGCTGCAAGGATGAGATCGTGAAAAATCTCCGTAAGGTGATGGAAGAGGTACTTCGTCCGGAGAATTTCTGTGTAAGCTATACCGGAGAGAGAGAATCTCTGGATGTAGTAAAAGCACAGGCTGCCGGGATCAAAAAAGTTTTGTTTAACGGACAGAAGCCGGAGTCTGTGAAGCAGGCCCCCTGCATAAAGAAAAACGAAGCCTTCAAGACCTCCGGCCAGGTCCAGTATGTGGCACAGAACGGAAACTTCCGCAAAAAAGGCCTGGAGTATACCGGTGCACTGGAGATCCTGAAAGTGATCTTAAGCTACGATTATCTCTGGATCAACCTTCGTGTAAAGGGTGGAGCGTATGGCTGCATGAGCGGCTTTAAGAGAAACGGAGAGAGCTTCCTGGTATCCTACCGTGATCCCCATCTAAAGAGAACCCTGGAAGTATACCAGGGAGTGCCGGATTATATCCGTGCCTTTGAGGCAAATGAGCGTGAAATGACAAAATATATCATCGGAACGATCAGCAACAAGGATGTGCCGAGAACTCCGCAGATGCAGGGAAGTATCTCAAAAACCGCATATTTCTCCAATGTTACAGAGGATATGCTCCAGAAGGAAAGAAATCAGATCCTCGGAGCGCAGAAGGAGGATATCCAGAAACTGGCAGCTCTTGTAGAAGCAGTACTTTCCGATGATCAGATCTGCGTAGTAGGAAGTGAGACTGCAATAGAGAAGGCGGAAGATGTATTCATGGAAGTGAAGCCACTGATCGGCTGAGGAGAAACAAAGCCTGCTGTCCGTTAAATGGGATAGCAGGCTGTGAAAGGATTATGAGAGGATAAAGAATGGATAATAATTTTAGATCAGGCTTTGTTGCGATCATCGGAAGACCGAATGTTGGAAAATCCACGCTGATGAACCATCTTATCGGACAGAAGATCGCCATCACATCAAACAAGCCACAGACAACTAGAAACAAGATACAGACTGTGTATACCTGTGATGAGGGACAGATCGTATTTTTGGACACACCGGGTATCCACAAGGCAAAAAACAAGCTTGGAGAATACATGGTACAGGTTGCGGAGAGAACCCTGAAGGAAGTAGATGCCATTATGTGGCTGGTGGAGCCATCCACATTCGTAGGTGCGGGAGAGCGCCACATTGCCGAGCAGCTGCAGAAGGTTGGAGTTCCTGTGATTCTCATCATCAACAAGATCGATACGGTTAAAAAAAGAAGAGCTTCTTCCTGCGATCGATACCTACCGTAAGATCTGTGATTTTGCAGAGATCATTCCCTGCTCTGCCCTCCGCGGAAAAAACACACAGGATATCATTCCAAGTATTTTCAAATATCTTCCGTACGGACCGATGTTCTATGATGAGGATACAGTTACCGACCAGCCTCAGCGCCAGATCGCCGCAGAGATCATCCGTGAGAAGGCTCTGCATGCACTGGATGAGGAGATCCCTCACGGAATCGCCGTTGCCATTGACCGGATGAAGAAACGTCCGGGAAGAAGCAACATCATAGATATTGATGCGACCATCATCTGCGAGCGTAATTCCCACAAAGGCATCATCATCGGAAAACAGGGTGCCATGCTGAAAAAGATCGGAAGCAATGCCCGCTATGAGCTGGAGCGTATGCTGGAAGCAAAGGTAAACCTAAAGCTCTGGGTCAAGGTGACTAAGAACTGGAGAGACAGTGATTTCCTGATCAAGAACTTTGGATATGATAAGAAAGAAATCTGAAAATGAGTGATCTGATTACCGTACAGGGAGTGGTACTTTCTGCCATGCCGGTAGGGGATTATGACAAGCGGATCGTCCTTCTCACAAGAGAGAGGGGGAAGATCTCCGCTTTTGCCAAGGGAGCGAGACGGCAGAACAGTCCGTTCATGGCAGCAGCTAACCCGTTTGTATTTGGAAGCTTTACTCTTTATGAGGGAAGGACAAGCTATAATCTGAACCAGGTCAGCGTGCAGCATCATTTTGTGGAGCTGGCCACCCGGCAGCCGGGGGTTTACTATGGATATTATTTTCTGGAGCTGGCAGATTATTTTGGCAAAGAGGGAACGGATGAGAAGGAGATGATGAATCTTCTCTATGTGACCATCAAAGCCATTTTGAATCCTCATATAGAAGACCGGCTGGTGCGCTGTATCTATGAACTGCGGACTATGGTGATTCAGGGCGTGATGCCGCAGCTGTTCCAGTGTGCGGGCTGCGGGAGAGAGCTTACGGAGGAAGAAACCGGAGAACTTTTTTTCTCCCAGGACGAGCATGGAATCCTGTGTGCGGACTGCAGCAGGATGGCCATGGACAGGAAACGGATCTCAGCGGCTGCCCTGTATGCCATGCGCTACATAGCCGTGTCCCCCCTGGCAAAGCTGTATACGTTTACAGTGCGGGATGATGTGCTGCGGGAACTGGAACGCCACATTTACCGGTATACGGAGCTGAATACAGACAAGCGGTTTAAAAGTCTGGAGATCCTGGAATTGATGAGATAGATCACTGCCGGCTGCGGAATAACCGTAACGATTTATTTTTCAAAAGCAGGACAGGATGCAATGCAAATGGAAATATCCTTGAAAAATCATGAGGATACTAGTATAATAAGACCAAAAATGTAAAAAAGCAGCTTTTTCCGGAGCTTTCCGGACGCATTTGGCGGAACAGCTGCAAGTCAAGAGGAGAGAAATCATGGAAAAGACAATGGAAAAGATCGTAGCTCTTGCAAAAGCCAGAGGATTTGTTTACCCGGGTTCCGAGATCTACGGCGGCCTGGCAAACACATGGGATTATGGAAATCTCGGTGTAGAGCTTAAAAATACGTAAAACGTGCATGGTGGCAGAAATTCATTCAGGAGTCTCCGTACAATGTAGGTGTTGACTGTGCGATCCTTATGAACCCGCAGACATGGATCGCTTCCGGACATCTTGGCGGATTTTCTGATCCTCTTATGGACTGTAAAGAGTGCCACGAGCGTTTCCGTGCAGATAAGCTCATTGAGGACTTTTGTGCAGAGCATGACATTGCCATTGAGGGAAGCGTAGATGCATGGTCCCAGGAGAAGATGATGGACTTCATCAAAGAACACGAGGTAGGATGTCCGAGCTGTGGTAAACACAACTTCACAGATATCCGTCAGTTCAACCTGATGTTCAAGACATTCCAGGGTGTTACCGAAGATGCCAAGAATACTGTATATTTAAGACCGGAGACTGCACAGGGTATTTTCGTAAACTTCAAGAACGTACAGAGAACATCTCGTAAAAAGATCCCGTTTGGTATCGGCCAGATCGGTAAATCCTTCCGTAACGAGATCACACCGGGTAACTTCACATTCCGTACCCGTGAGTTCGAGCAGATGGAGCTTGAGTTCTTCTGCGAGCCGGATACAGATCTTGAGTGGTTTGCATACTGGAAGAAGTTCTGCCTTGACTGGCTGAGTGCTCTCGGACTTAAGGATGATGAGGTTCGTTACCGTGACCATGATAAGGAAGAGCTGAGCTTCTACAGCAAGGCTACCACAGATGTGGAATTCCTTTCCCATTCGGATGGGGTGAGCTCTGGGGAATCGCTGACAGAACAGATTATGACCTGACACAGCATCAGAATGTATCCGGCCAGGATCTCACATACTTTGATGATGAGAAGAAACAGAAATATATCCCATACGTTATCGAGCCATCACTTGGAGCAGACCGTATGGTACTTGCTTTCCTCTGCAGCGCTTACGATGAGGAAGTTCTGGATGAAGAGAAGAACGATGTCCGTACAGTCCTTCATTTCCATCCGGTACTTGCACCGGTTAAGATCGGTGTGCTTCCGCTTTCCAAGAAGCTTAACGAGGGTGCTGAGAAGATCTACCAGCAGCTTTCCAAGAAGTACAACTGTGAGTACGATGACCGTGGAAATATCGGTAAACGTTACCGCAGACAGGATGAGATCGGTACTCCGTTCTGTATCACTTATGACTTCGAGTCTGAGAATGACGGTGCAGTTACAGTCCGTGACCGTGACACTATGGAGCAGGTACGTGTGAAGATCGATGAGCTTGATGCATACTTTGCTGATAAATTTACATTTTAAGTAAATACATTTTTTAATAAAAAACCTCCGGCTATTTTCTGGCCGGAGGCTTTTTTTCAATAAGTCTGTTTTTCATCCGCCAGTTTCTTGGCGACATTCCGTATACATTTTTGAAAGCCCGGGAAAAATGCAGCTGATTGGGATATCCGACTGCATTTCCGATATCTGCGATAGACAGGGCTGTGATCTTAAGAAGTTCTGCAGCTTTGGTCATGCGATAGCTGATCAGGAATTCCTGGGGAGAACGTCCGATGGTGTCGTGGAAGATCTTACCGAAGTAGCTTCGGTTCAGGCCGCAGCAGGCTGCGATATCCTCAATGGAAATATCATTTTGGAAATTCTGTTCAATAAAAGAGAGCGCCTCCTTGATATAAAAATCACGGATACTTCCATCCTGTTTCATGCGGACAGTTTCAGTAGAGCGCATAAAGTAATCCAGAAAAAGCCAGGTATGTCCGATAAGATGAAAGGGTGATTCCTGGGAATTATGGCTGATATAAAGCATTTCCTCCATCATTTTCTGGCGGAGATCTGCAGAGTGGCTGTGATAGACCGGATGGTCCGGACTTAAACCTGCAGTTTCCACGATCTCTTTTGCCCGGAGCCCATCAAATTCCACCCAGGTGTACTCCCATGGAAAGTCGGTATCTGCAATGTAGGTGTTGATCTGACCGGGAAAAAGCATGAAACCCTGGCCGCTTTTTACCTGATAGGTGATGGTCTCTCCTGCGGAATTGTCTGCCATCAGAGTTCCGGTACCGGAGATCACATAATGAAAAATATAATGGTTTCGTGCGGCCGGGCCGAATGAATGTGCCGGAGCGCAGTGCTCCCAGCCGTATTGGTATAATCCGATATCAACAAAGTTTTCATTTGGAAAAACGGAGAAGAGAAGGTCATTCATATTTTTATCCTTTAGGCGTATGATTTTGTCTGGTTTCAGTAACATTATATATTAAAACAGCAGGGAACTTCAACATATGTATAAAAATGCAATTACAAAAACAGCCTGTAAAATATACTAAAAAGAGAAGGATAATCGATAAAACTTTGTGAGAAAATTAAGTTTCTCGAGAAACTTGTTGATTTTCGATAAATTCGGAATATACTAATTTTAGATAAAAGTAGTGATATAGGCGTAAAATATATCAAAATGCTAGATGACTTTAATGAAGACAGAGAAAAATTGCATTTTGGTATAAAACAAGAAAAACACTGCTATTTATGCAAGCATAAAGCTATGTTAAAATAGCTTTCAGAAAAAGAAACCAGAGAATAAGTATTGGAGAACCCGGATAGCCATATCAGTTAAATGGGTGATATCCGACTTATCAAATAAAAGGAAAAGGAAGGAGAATTACAAGATGCGCAACAGAAGTAAATGGATCCTCTGTATGGGACTTGCCTTTACCATGGCAGCTTCCGTTACATTGAGCGGATGCGGCACAGGTAAAAAGGACAGCGGAAAGACAGAGATCGAACTTGTGCAGTATAAACCGGAAGCGGTTAAGGCATTTGAAAAACTGGAAGAAAAATTCAATGCCACTCATGATGATATCCATCTTACCATCGAATCACCAAACGATGCTATGACTGTATTGAAGACAAGATTTATCCGTGAGGATAATCCGGATATCATTGGAATCGGAGGCGATGTTAACTTTTCCAATTTTATTGATTCTGATATGCTGATGGATATTTCCGATTATCAGGGACTGGATTCGATCAAAGATGCATATAAAGAAATTGATAAAGCGCTGGAATTCGTTCCGGAAGACGGAGTCTATGCGGTTCCTTACGTGGCCAATGCCGCCGGAATCCTTTACAATCGTGAGCTTTTCAAGGAGCATGGCTGGCAGATCCCGACTACATGGGATGAATTTATGAGCCTTTGCCAGGAAATTCAGGATGCAGGTATCCAGCCGCTTTATTTCGGATTTAAAGATACCTGGACCTGTCTTGCACCGTGGAATTCTATTGCGGTAGATCTTGCACCAGCCGATGTATGCCGCCAGGTAAACCAGGGAAACACTACTTTTGCAAAAGAGTATAAGGAAGTAGCAGACCGTATGCTGGAGCTTATCCAGTATGGACCGGATGATCCCTTTGCCTATGATTACAATGGAGCCTGCACCGCTTTTGCAAAAGGGGAGGCTGCCATGTATCCCATCGGAAGCTATGCGATCCCGCAGATCCAGAGTGTAAATCCGGATATGGATATTGATTCTTTTGTAACACCGGCAAGCAATGATCCGTCAGAAAACAAACTGAATTCCGGAGTTGACCTTCAGTTCTGTGTGATGGATGACTGTGAGAATAAGGAAGCTGCATATGAAGTGCTGGATTTCCTTCTTGAGGATGAGAATATACAGACATATCTGGATGACCAGAAGGCAGTTCCCTGTAAAGAGGGTGATTTCACACTTCCCTCTACTCTGGATGGTATGAAGGAATACATAGAAGAGGGAAGGATGGCCGACTACCAGGATCATTATTATCCTACAGAGATGGCTGTGGATGCACAGATCCAGACCTTCCTGATGAAAAAGGATAAAGATGCATTCCTGAAAAAATTTGATACAGACTGGACAAGATATAACCGTGACATTATCCGTAAAGTACAGGACTATGAGGAGAAGAACGGGGAAGGAGAGAACTGATCATGGGAAAAAAATCTATGAGTGGAAGAAAGCTGACCTTTCTTCTGATCACCATTCCGATCGTGGCATTATTTTTCTGCTTTAACACACTGCCTCTGATCAAGGGTGTGATCTACAGCTTTACAAATTTTAAAGGCTATGGAAGCTATGACTGGGTAGGACTTCGAAACTATAAGGATCTTTTTACAGATAGCCGTGTTGGCGGTTCCTATCTGTTTACCTTTAAGCTGGCCATCGTGGCAACTATCGTAACGAATGTACTCAGCCTGATCCTGGCACTTGGACTGAACAGCAAGATCCGTTTCAAGAGTGCACTGCGTGGAGCTTATTTTATTCCTAATGTACTTGGCGCACTGGTCGTAGGATATATTTTCAATTATTTCTTTACATATATCCTGCCTGCATTCGGAAAGATGATCGGAAATAAAACATTGTCTTCCAGCATGCTTTCCAGTACGAGCCTGGCATGGGTTGCCATCGTGATCGTGTGTGCATGGCAGTCCATTGCAATGAATACGATCATCTACATTTCCGGTCTTCAGACAGTGCCGGAGGATGTATACGAAGCAGGCGCTATTGATGGTGCTACCGGATTCAGCAAGTTCCGTTACCTGACATTCCCGCTGATCGTTCCGTTTTTCAGTATCAACATGGTTCTCTGTGTGAAAAACTTCCTGATGGTATTTGATCAGATCATGGCTTTGACAAAGGGTGGTCCTGCACAGAGTACAGAATCCATTTCCTATCTGATCTATAACAATGGTATGAGTGGCGGTCAGTTTGGATTCCAGAGCGCTAATGCGGTTATATTCTTTATTGTGATCGTGATCATTTCTGCAGTGCAGTTGACTATCACAGGGAAAAAGGAGGAGCAGCTGTAATGAAAACGAAAGTAAGAGAAAAAGCGAACTGGCCGGTAACGATCCTTCTGATCCTTGGCCTTATTACAGTGGTATTTCCGCTTTATATGACAATTGTGATCGCATTCAAGCAGCCGACAGAGATGACCAACAGTGTAGCCGGGATCCTGTCTCTGCCAGAGAAATTCAGTCTTGCCAATTTCAGGGAAGCTATGGAGGTAACAGACTTCTGGCATTCTCTTGGAAACAGTGTATTGATCACTGTGATCACAGTGGTTCTTGCTATTGTAATTCATTCACTTTTAGGTTATGCTATAGCCAGAAACAAGAGAAGTAAATTTTATAAATTTATCTATCTCTATGTAGTGAGCGGTATGTTTGTTCCGTTTGCTATCCTGATGATGCCGCTTGTAAAGCAGACTGCTGAGATGGGCCTTGATAACAAAGTCGGTGTGATCATTCTTTATACGGTATTTTATATGCCTATGAACGTGCTTCTTTATTCCGGATATCTGACAAACATTCCAATGGCCCTTGAGGAGGCGGCCTGTGTGGATGGAGCCAGCACCTGGAAAACATATTGGAAGATCATCTTTCCGATCATGAAGCCGATGCATGCCACAGTGGCAGTTCTGACAGCACTTGGAACCTGGAATGACGTTATGACTCCACTGGTTATCATGTCCGGATCTACAGGTGGAACCACATTACCTCTGGCACAGCTGAATTTCCAGACTCAGTTCGGAACAAACTATAACCTTGCGTTTGCCTCTTATCTGCTGGCACTGCTTCCGATCCTTCTGTTTTATCTGATCTGCCAGAAGCACATTTTAAATGGTGTTGTAAACGGTGCCGTAAAATAAAAACACAAGAAAAAGGAGGATTCACATATGGGAATCATCTACTGCGAGAAAGACAGAACGTTTACCCTGCAGACAAAAGAAACTACATATCAGATGCAGGTGGATCAGTACGGATTTCTTCTTCATCTCTATTATGGTAAAAAGGCAGAAGGCTGCATGGATTATCTTCTGACCTACTATGACAGAGGATTTTCCGGAAATCCCTATGATGCGGGAACAGACAGAACCTATTCCATGGACTCTCTTCCACAGGAGCTTTCCTGCTACGGAAACGGAGATTTCCGCAGTGCATCACTGATGCTGGAAAACGGTGACGGAAGCATGAGCTGTGATATGCGTTACAAGAACTATACTATCCGTGACGGTAAATACAGCCTTCCGGGGCTTCCGGCGGTTTATGCGGATAATGATGAGGCACAGACTCTGGAGATCGTACTGGAGGATCCGGCTACCGGCGTGGAGGCCATGCTTCTTTACGGTGTACTTCCGGAACTGGATATCATTACAAGAAGCGTCTATATCCGCAATCAGAGCAGTGAGAAGATCTATGTGAACAAGGTGATGTCCGCAGAACTGGATTTTCTTTACGGAGATTATGACCTGCTTACTTTTTACGGAAGACATGCCATGGAGCGGAATCTGCAGAGAGTACCGGTGGCTCATGGAAGTCAGATGATCGGCAGTGTCCGTGGCACATCCAGCCATCAGTATAATCCGATGATGATCCTGGCAGAGAAGGACACAACAGAGGATCATGGAGGCTGCTATGCTATGTCCTTTGTATATAGTGGAAATTTCCAGGGTGAGGTTCTTAAAGATCAGTACAATCAGACAAGAATGCTCCTTGGTGTACAGGAGGAGTGCTTCCGGTATCCGCTGGAAGCCGGGGAGACCTTCTATGCACCTGAGGTGATCTTAAGCTACACAGATCAGGGAATGAACCGCCTTTCCCAGAATCTGCACAGCTGCATCCGTCACCATATCTGCCGTGGTAAATATAAGACAGAGGTTCGTCCGGTGCTGGTAAACAGCTGGGAGGCAGCATATTTTGATTTTACAGGGGAGACTTTATATAATCTGGCAAAAGAGGCAAGGAGCCTTGGTATCGATATGCTGGTTCTGGATGACGGCTGGTTTGGAAAACGTGACGATGACAACAGTGGTCTTGGGGACTGGTATGTCAATGAGAAGAAGCTTGGAGAGACTCTCGGCGGACTGGTAAAAAGAGTCAATGACCTTGGAGTGAAATTCGGTATCTGGATCGAGCCGGAGATGATCTCTGAGGACAGTGATCTTTACCGTGAGCATCCGGACTGGGCACTTACGATTCCGGGAAGAAAACCAGTGAGATCCAGAAATCAGCTGGTACTTGATTTTTCCAGAAAAGAAGTTGTAGACGGAATCTTTGGACAGATCAGTGCGGTATTGGATAATGCCAATATTGAGTACGTTAAATGGGACATGAATCGAAGCCTGATGGATGTATTTTCCGTAATGACCAAGGATCAGGGACGTGTAATGTATGATTATGTCCTGGGATTGTACGATTTTCTGGACCGTATGGTGAACCGTTATCCGGATCTTCTGATCGAGGGCTGCAGCGGCGGTGGTGGAAGATTTGACGCAGGCATGCTGTATTACACACCGCAGATCTGGTGCAGCGACAACTCTGATGCTATTGACAGGCTTCGGATCCAGTATGGCACTTCCTTCGGATATCCGGTATCGGCCATGAGAGCACATGTGTCTGCAGTGCCGAACCATCAGACAGGAAGGATCACCCCGTTACATACCAGAGGTGTGGTTGCCATGTCCGGAACCTTCGGCTACGAGCTGGATCTTCTGAAGTTGACTGAGGAAGAAAAAGACGAGGTCCGCAGCCAGATCGGGGAATTCCGTAAATATGCGCCACTGATCCAGAACGGACGGTACTATCGCCTGACAGATCCGTTTAAGAGTGAGGTCTGTGCATGGGAGATCGTTGGAAATTCTCAGGAAGAAGTTCTGCTCAATGTTGTCATGGAGGAGATCCATGGAAATATGACTGTGAATTATGTGCAGCTTCGCGGCCTTGATGAGAGTGCACTTTATAAGGAACAGACTACCGGCAGGATCTATTCCGGAGCTGCTCTGATGCATGGTGGAATGCCGCTTCCTGCAGAGTTTGGGGAGTACAGAGCTTATCAGTATCATTTTGTGAGAGAATAAGAGCGTATTGAGACAGTAAGATAAATAAAAGGATCCGTCATACAGACAGCTGAAAAAGCCGATGTATGGCGGATCTTTTTTATCATAGCTCAGTGTACGGTGATCTGATAGCTCTTGATAAATTCCTCATCCGGTTTCAGCACATTGATATTTGCTTTTTCGGAAAGAGGCTTTTCAAAACCACAGTCATCACAGCGTCCCATCCACGGCTCCAGGCATACGAAGGGAGCACCGGGTACGGACCAGATACCGAAATTCGGGAAGCCCTCACTGGTAAGTGTCAGATATGGAGTTCCGTCCGGGAAGAGGATACCGGCCTTTTGGATCTGGCCGTTATCAAAAACAAGAGCGTCTTTATCAAACATATGAGGAGCAATGGAACAGGTTCCGTTTTCAAGGGAAAGTGTATGTGGTTCGTCAGCAAGGACTGTTCCTACAGACGTATCGATAAGGAGATAGGTAAGAGTGTCCAGGCCTTCAAAAGCAAGACGGTAATCACTCTGGGATTCGCCTTCACGTACCGGAACACGGAATGCCGGATGGCCGCCGATGGTAAAATACATAGTTTCAGAATCATTATTAACTACTTCCCAGCATACTTCCAGGTCGTGCTTCTTCAGAGTGTAGGTGATCTTCAGAGCGAAAGCAAACGGATAAACATTCAGGGTTTCTTCAGAGGACTTAAGGACAAAGGAAAGGGAAGTATCGGTGATATCCGTGCAGATAAAATCGCTGTCCCTTGCAAAGCCGTGCTGGCTGGAAGGATATTCCTTTCCGTTCAGACGCCAGATATCTTTGTAGTTACGTCCCACGTTGGGAAAAAGTACAGGTGCATGGCGTTTCCAGTAAGCCGGATCTGCCTGCCAGAGGATCTCCCTGTCATTAGTCTTGTCATAGATGCCGGTGAGTTCAGCACCGTGATCGGAAACGGAAATCTTAAGAAAGCTGTTTTCAATCGTTCGTGTCATGATAAACCTCCTGTATGACAGCATTCGGGTAATATTACCTCGGAATTGCTGCATGTTTTTTTCTATTTTAGCACATTTTTCAGATGATAACGAGAAAAATACAATCTGTGAAAAATATAACTGGAAAATCTGTCATATTTCACAAGAGAAATTACTGTTTTTTGGAAGAATAACCTTGACTAATGAAGGATAAATCTATAAAATAATTATGTGCGTAGAAAACATACATTTTTTATGTTTTAAAGAACAATAATTAGGAGGAAAATGTAAAATGGCAAAATGGGTTTACATGTTTACAGAAGGTAATGCTACTATGAGAAATCTTCTGGGCGGCAAAGGTGCCAACCTTGCTGAGATGACAAACCTCGGTCTTCCTGTACCGCAGGGCTTCACAATCACAACAGAGGCCTGCACACAGTACTACGAGGATGGCAGATCCATCAACGATGAGATCATGGCTCAGATCATGGAAGCAATTACCAAGATGGAAGGAGTTACCGGTAAGAAATTCGGTGACAAAGAAAATCCTCTGCTTGTATCCGTTCGTTCTGGTGCGAGAGCATCTATGCCAGGTATGATGGATACAATCCTGAACCTTGGTTTAAATGAAGAAGTTGTTAACACTCTTGCTGAGAAATCCGGCAATGAGCGTTGGGCTTGGGACTGCTACAGAAGATTCATCCAGATGTACTCTGACGTAGTTATGGAAGTTGGTAAGAAATACTTCGAGGAGCTCATCGATGAGATGAAAGCTAAGAGAGGTGTTAAGCAGGACGTTGAGCTTACAGCTGCTGACCTGCATGAGCTTGCTGACCAGTTCAAAGCTGAGTATAAATCTAAAATCGGTTCTGATTTCCCAACTGATCCGAAGGAGCAGCTGGTTGGTGCAATCAAAGCCGTATTCCGTTCCTGGGACAACCCACGTGCGAACGTATATCGTCGTGACAATGATATCCCATATTCCTGGGGTACAGCTGTTAACGTACAGATGATGGCATTCGGTAACATGGGTGATGACTGTGGTACAGGTGTTGCCTTCACACGTGACCCTGCTACAGGTGCTAACGGTCTGTTCGGTGAGTTCCTTACCAATGCACAGGGCGAGGACGTAGTTGCTGGTGTTCGTACACCTATGCACATCTCCGAGATGGAGCAGAAGTTCCCGGAAGCATTCGTACAGTTCAAACAGGTTTGCGAGACTCTTGAGAAACATTACAGAGACATGCAGGATATGGAGTTTACTGTAGAGCATGGTAAACTGTATATGCTTCAGACACGTAATGGTAAGAGAACTGCACAGGCTGCTCTTAAGATCGCTTGTGACCTCGTTGATGAGGGAATGAGAACTGAGGAAGAGGCTGTTGCAATGATCGATCCTCGTAACCTTGATACACTTCTTCATCCGCAGTTCGATGCAGCTGCTCTTAAAGCTGCTACACCGATGGGTAAAGGTCTTGGTGCTTCTCCAGGAGCTGCTTGCGGTAAGATTGTATTCTCTGCAGAGGACGCTGTTGAGTGGGCTGCAAGAGGAGAGAAAGTTGTTCTTGTTCGTCTTGAGACATCCCCAGAGGATATCACAGGTATGAAAGCTGCTCAGGGTATCCTGACAGTTCGTGGTGGTATGACATCTCACGCAGCTGTAGTTGCTCGTGGTATGGGATCCTGCTGTGTATCCGGATGCGGCGATATCGCTATGGATGAGGAGAACAAGAAATTCACACTTGCTGGTAAAGAGTTCCATGAAGGAGATGCAATCTCCATTGATGGTACAACAGGTAACATCTATGACGGACTTATCCCGACTGTAGATGCTAAGATCGCTGGTGAGTTCGGACGTATCATGGGATGGGCTGACAAGTACAGAACAATGAAAGTTCGTACAAACGCTGATACTCCTGCTGATGCTAAGAAAGCTCGTGAGCTTGGTGCAGAGGGAATCGGTCTTTGCCGTACAGAGCATATGTTCTTCGAGGGCAACAGAATCGACGCATTCCGTGAGATGATCTGCTCTGAGACAGTAGAGGAGAGAGAAGCAGCACTTGCTAAGATCCTTCCGGAGCAGCAGGGAGACTTCGAGAAACTCTATGAGGCACTTGAAGGAAATCCTGTAACCATCCGTTTCCTTGATCCGCCACTTCATGAGTTCGTTCCTACAGAGGAAGAGGACATCAAGAAACTGGCTGACGCTCAGGGCAAGACTGTAGAGCAGATCAAGACAATCATCGCTTCCCTTCACGAGTTCAACCCGATGATGGGACATCGTGGATGCCGTCTTGCTGTTACTTACCCAGAGATCGCTAAGATGCAGACAAGCGCTGTTATCCGTGCAGCTATCAACGTTAAGAAGAATCATCCGGATTGGAACATCAAACCGGAGATCATGATTCCGCTTGTTGGTGACATCAAAGAGCTTAAATATGTTAAGAAATTCGTTGTAGAGACAGCAGATGCTGAGATCAAAGCAGCTGGTTCTGACCTTGAGTACGAGGTTGGTACTATGATCGAGATCCCGAGAGCAGCTCTTACAGCTGATGATATCGCTAAAGAGGCTGACTTCTTCTGCTTCGGTACAAACGACCTTACACAGATGACATACGGATTCTCCCGTGATGATGCTGGTAAGTTCCTTAACGCATACTATGATGCTAAGATCTTCGAGAACGATCCATTCGCTAAACTTGATCAGGTTGGCGTTGGTAAACTTATGAAGATGGCAATCCAGCTTGGAAAACCGGTTAACCCGAAACTTCACGTAGGTATCTGCGGTGAGCACGGCGGAGATCCGTCTTCCGTAGAGTTCTGCAACGAGATCGGACTTGACTATGTATCCTGCTCACCGTTCCGTGTACCGATCGCTCGTCTTGCAGCAGCACAGGCAGCAATCGCTAAGAAGAACGCCTAAGCAGAACTTCATATTGCTTCAAGGCTGAAACTTCAGCCTGATCAAGCATAGAAAGCTTCTGGCAGTCTGTAGAAATACAGATTGTCAGGAGCTTTTTTTAATACAGGGGAAAGAACCATGAAAAAGAAAATTTTTATTATCACAGGAATGATTCTGTGTATCCTGGCAGGAATAGTTATCGTGCCTTCCGTGATCAGAACCAGACAGGCAGTAAAAGAATTTGAAAAAGATTTTCATGCATCCGCCAATTCCGGGGCAGATTCTGCGGGGATAGATTCTGAAGATGAGCCAGCTGCGGAGAACGAAGAAGTTTCAGAGGAAGAAGAGAAGAAAGCGTTTGAGCTGGATACGTATTTGGATCACAGAGATATGACTCACCGGTTGTATATTTACGACATGGATTATATTGAAAAGGCTATTTCCTTTGAGAAAAAAAGCCTTCAGGATTTTGAGGAGGTGATCAGGCAGAATCCGAAAATCCCGGATAAATTCAAACCACTTATGGAAGAATACTGCAAATGTGTGTTTGAAAAATATCCGGATGTGGAACTTCGTCCTTTTTATCAGAATCTTCAGAGCCTGGAAGTTGTGGAATGTACAGAGGATGAACTGTTAAAAGTCAGCTGGGATGTTTATTCCTGCGGATGTTACGTGAAATCAGAGAATAAGATTTATAGTGACTGAAAGATAAAGAATACGAAGAAGGAACCTGGGATTATCAGGTGATCTTCCATGAACTGAGCCATTGTCTGCGGGACAGCCATTATACAGATGAAGACGGAAACAAAGTATACATTCAATTTGCCGGACTGAATTATTATGATGTTCCCAATGCGGAGGCAATCAATTCCCTGTTTGCGGTCAGCCTTTTTGATTATGAGGAAAACGATATTGCCTATCAGATGCAGAGCAATGCCCATAAAATAATGATCGAATGTATGGACAATTATTCTCTGGATGATTATGTGAATCACAGTCTTGGATATTACGCAAAACAGCTGGATGAATATAATCAGGATGACAACTATGCAACAACGATCCTGACGCTGATGGATGAGCAGTACTACGATTACTACGATGAAAAGACATCGGAGAACCCGGAAAAATATTACCCGATCTATGATTATATTTCCAACATGTATCTGGGAAAACATCTGAACGCAGGGATGAGCCTGGAAGAAGCCAGAGGGATTATGGATGAGATGCTGGAAAAACTCCTCTTTGACGTCCCGGAGGAATATCATATAGATAGAGATCATTTTTATGAGTATCTGAAGAAGTATTATACAGAGAGATTTTCTGCCGCATAGCTGGAAGTTTTCCGTTTGCGATGATTCCGACAGTTTACGAAAAAGGGATTCATGGTATCATGAAAGAAACAGGGCAGAGAATGCCAGAGGATAAGGAGAATTTTATGAACCAGGAATCACAGACACCGCATAAGAGCGGGTACGATATAAAGGAAATATCCGAAGAAATTTGAGAGAAATATAAGAGCTTCAGCCTGAGAAATATAAAGATACCATTGAACATGTGATCAGCAACGGGGAATACACCGGCTGGAATGCATATTTCCATTATGGTGAAAGTAGATCATTGAGTTTTCTGGAGATCAAGCCGGGGCAGGTTGGATTTGATGCCACACTTGGATACGGTGGACATACCAGAGCTATGCTGGAATGTCTGAAAGGCCAGGGCCATATGTATGCCACAGATGTGGACCCGGAAGAGTCTGCCAAGACCAGAAAACGTCTGGCAGAGCAGGGCTTCGGGGAAGATATCCTGACAATTAAACTCCAGAATTTCTGCACCATTGATGAGATTGCGAAAGAAGTAGGCGGATTTGATTTTATCCTGGCAGATCTCGGAGTATCTTCCATGCAGATCGACAATCCAAAGAGAGGTTTTTCCTTTAAAGTGGACGGACCTCTGGATTTAAGACTGAATCAGGAATCCGGGATCAGTGCGGCGGAACGTTTGGATACCATTTCCAGAGAAGAACTTGCCGGAATGCTGGATGAAAATTCCGATGAGCCGTACTGTGAGGAGATCGCCAAAGCCATCACCGATGAGATCCGTAAGGGCAACCGCATAGATACCACTACGAAACTTCGGGAAGTGATCGAGAAGACTCTGGATTTTCTTCCGGAAAAAGAGAAAAAAGACATGGTCAAAAAAACATGCCAGAGAGTTTTTCAGGCGCTGCGTATTGATGTAAACCGGGAATTCGAGGTTCTCTATGATTTTATGGAAAAACTCCCCGGAGCTCTGAAACCAGGCGGACGTGTGGCAATCCTTACCTTCCATTCCGGAGAAGACAAACTGGTAAAGAAAGCACTGAAACAGGGATACAAAGAAGGAATTTATTCTGATTATTCCAAAGATGTGATCCGTCCGTCAGCCCAGGAATGTGCCCAGAATGGACGCGCACGGTCTACGAAAATGCGCTGGGCGATTAAATCGGAGTAAACGCGATAAATACGCTGCGCGAGTTTGGCTCGCCTATCGAGTAAATGAGACAAAACACGCTCTGCGAGTTTTATTCGTTATCGCGTCAGTCACCAAGGTTTTTCGTGCAGGCACGAACTTTGGCTCGCCTATCGCATAAATAAAATGGGGAGGAACCGCATCACTGCAGTTCCATCCCCCATATTTTACAATCTCTGGTTCCCACAACCATATAACTTTGATATACAGCAGGAGATGCTTCGATGACTCCCTCACTGATCTGGTGGCAGTCAAGAACATCTCCTGTTTTTCCATCCAGAAGATAGATATGTCCTGTGCTGTTGCAGTAGAGAACCTTTCCGCTGCCATCCGGATTGTATACACATACAGGTGAAGACCAGGCATAGGCAGATTCATGTTCCCAGTTTACTTTCCCGGTATTTTTATCAATGCATGCAAGTACACCTTGTGCCTGTCCGCCGGTTCTGGCAACTGTCACATAAATGTTATCCGACAATTCTTCTTTTCCAACAGCGATGGTAGACTGTACACCGCCCGAAACACTGTCCTCGGAGGAACAGTCGTAAGAGGTCTGCCAGATGATCTCTCCTGTCTCCGCATCAATTTTCCAGACAGGAACCTCTGCAGTGGTGCTGCTTCGCCAGCCCAGACGGAAAGAGGTGCTGACATACAGGTAAAGGTGTCCGTCCTCCACAGACAAAACAGGAGTGGAGTTGGAGTCATCCAGAATATCCTGCACCCATACAAGTTGCAGGGTATTCAGATCCAGGCACATCAGATTGCCGC
>ENA-OQMY01000067-OQMY01000067.1-human-gut-metagenome-genome-assembly--contig:-NODE-67-length-36272-cov-11.942205_pt1 | contig 36272 bp, 27 predicted proteins | sample MGYA00242623_ERZ504868 | MGnify/ENA primary metagenome ERZ504868 (study PRJEB26092, sample SAMD00036386) | human gut metagenome | host: Homo sapiens | study: EMG produced TPA metagenomics assembly of...
ATAGCAAGGTTACAGCTTATGACGTTGTAGTAGACGTTTTTTACTTGTCTGCGTCAGAAACAGTAATGAGAGGATAGGAATATGATTACGAATCAGAAACTGAAAAAATCACTTGAGGAAGTAAAAAATATTACTTCGTTGATGCGATTTATACTCAGCCAAGGGAAAGCATCTGACAGGTACGGTGGAAGAGCCGGAACATAGCGACATTTTTGTGAAGGAGTTTATAGTATCCGAAGAGGATGTTAGGGAAAAAAATGATGCAGTAGCATTTGCGGTTGAAATTGATTCAGAGCTTGAGTATGTGCTTGTAATGTTCTGTCAGTATACGAGTGAGAATCTTGTAATAGGCAGGATGGCAGTTTGTCAGCTTCGTACACTTGTGCTTGGTGAGTCAGAGCGATATGACAGAAATAATTTTATTCAGAATATTCTTCTTGGCAATATGCTTGGTTCTGATATAATAAACCGTGCCAAGAAATTACATATAGAAAACAGAAAACGAGTAGTATATGTTATAGATACCGGAAAGAACTGCAATGAGATAGCTGTTGAGCTTGTAAAGAATCTGGCTGATATCAGAAGCGGTGATTTTGTGGTGGCGATGGATGAACATAATGTAGTGCTGGTAAAGGATGTTGAGGACATAGATCCGGCTAAGCTTCAGGAAAAGCTTTCATCTATTGCAGGAAGTCTGGTTGACAATCTGCTTGCAGAGGCTATGATTAAGGTACGGGTGGGCTATGGCAATCCGACGGATGTTCTTCCAAAGATTGCAGAGTCTTATCAGGAGGCAAAAATGGCGCTTGAGGTTGGCAGGCTGTTTTATGTGGAAAAGGAAATTATGGCATATGACAGGCTGGGCATAGGAAGACTTATTTATCAGCTTCCAATGAGCCTGTGTGAGATGTTTATCCGTGAGGTTTTTGGTGACGAGGTGCCACAGATACTTGATGATGAGGAGGCAATGTCTACAATCTCCAAGTTCTTCGAGAACAATCTGAACATTTCAGAGACTGCAAGACAGCTTTATGTGCATAGAAATACGCTTGTTTACAGACTTGAGCGTATTGAGAAGGCGATAGGGCTTGATATAAGAACCTTTGATGATGCTATGATATTTAAAATAGCTACGATGGTGTTAGCACATATCAAGGATAGCAGGCAAGGCAGATAATATAATTATTACGCAAATTAAAGAAGTAGGAGACAAGTATGGCCAAGAAGCAAACATACGATGAGAAGAGCATAGCAATTTTAGAAGGACTTGAGGCAGTCAGAAAAAGACCGGGTATGTATATAGGAAGTGTCACAACCAAGGGACTAAACCATCTGATATATGAGATTGTGGACAACTCCGTAGATGAGCATCTGGCAGGTGCCTGTGATACCATAAGGGTAACTCTTGAGAAAAACGGTTCGTGTACGGTGGAGGATAACGGACGTGGAATACCTGTAGGTATGCATGCAAAGGGCGTTTCTGCGGCACGAGTTGTATTTTCTACACTGCACGCCGGAGGAAAATTCGATAATTCTGTATACAAGACCAGCGGAGGTCTGCACGGAGTTGGTTCGTCGGTTGTAAATGCACTATCCACATATATGGATGTGGATATAAGCAGAGATGGCTTTATCCACCATGACAGATATGAAAAGGGTGTTCCTGTTGTGGAGCTTGAAAATGGCCTGCTTCCTACTATAGGTAAAACCAAAAAGACAGGAACAAGGATTAATTTCCTGCCTGACCCGGAGATTTTTGAGAAGACTAGATTCAAGGAAGAGGATGTAAAGAACAGACTTAAGGAGACTGCGTATCTCAATCCGAAGCTTACAATCATATACGAGGACAAACGAGGCGATGAGACAGAGCATATTGAGTATCATGAGCCTGAGGGTATTATCGGTTTTGTAAAGGATTTAAATAAAAATATAGAAAAGCTGCATGATGTCATTTACTTTACAGGAGAGAGTGAGAATATAAAGGTTGAGGTGGCTTTTCAGTATACAAGCGAGTTCCATGAGAATATTCTTGGTTTTTGCAACAATATATACAATTCTGAGGGTGGAGCACATATCACAGGCTTTAAGACAGCCTTTACAGGTATTATAAACTCATATGCCAGAGAGCTTGGTATATTAAAGGACAAGGATGCGAATTTCAATGGAGCAGATGTCAGAAACGGCATGACTGCTGTAGTGTCAGTAAAGCATCCTGACCCTAGATTCGAGGGTCAGACAAAGACAAAGCTTGACAATCAGGATGCAAACCGTGCAACTGCCAAGGTGACAAATGATGAGGTACCGCTTTATTTTGACAAGAATCTTGAGGTTTTAAAGACGGTAATATCATGTGCTGAGAAGGCCGCAAAGATTAGAAAAGCGGAGGAGAAGGCAAAGACCAATCTGCTCACAAAGAAGAAGTTTTCATTTGATTCAAACGGAAAGCTTGCAAACTGTGAGAGCAGGGATGCTTCTAAGTGCGAGATTTTCATAGTCGAGGGAGATTCGGCCGGAGGCTCGGCAAAGATGGCAAGAAACCGTATGTTTCAGGCAATCATGCCGATTCGAGGCAAGATTTTGAATGTTGAAAAGGCAAGTATTGATAAGGTACTTGCAAACGCTGAAATAAAGACAATGATAAATGCGTTTGGCTGCGGATTTTCGGAAGGGTATGGAAATGATTTTGATATAACAAAGCTTCGCTATGACAAAATCATCATTATGGCCGATGCTGATGTGGACGGAGCTCATATCTCCACACTGCTTTTGACTCTGTTCTTCAGGTTTATGCCTGAGCTTATTTTAGAGGGACATGTATATGTTGCCATGCCTCCGCTTTACAAGGCTATTCCGTCAAAGGGCGAGGAAAAATATTTGTATGACGATGCGGAGCTTGACAAGTACAGAAAGACACATACAGGCAAGTTTACGTTGCAAAGATATAAGGGTCTTGGAGAGATGGATGCGGATCAGCTCTGGGATACCACACTAAATCCCGCAACAAGGATGCTAAAGCGTATTGAAATAGAGGATGGGCGCCTGGCAAATGATGTGACATCACTGCTTATGGGTAGTGATGTGCCACCGAGAAAAGAGTTCATATACGAGCATGCGCATGACGCGGAGCTGGATGTGTAAGCATGGCGCTTCTGCTTTTGGTTCTCAGTGGTTCTGAATAGTTAAGCAGTATTTATAATCGGAGAAAGACATGGATAGAAATATAGATAACAATGTAGACAACAATATAATTCAGACCGAATATTCGGAGCTGATGCAGAAATCATATATTGACTATGCGATGAGTGTCATTATAGCAAGAGCCCTGCCGGATGTGCGCGATGGGCTTAAGCCTGTACAAAGGCGTACACTTTATGATATGCATGAGCTGGGCATCAGGTACGACAAGCCATACCGAAAGAGTGCGCGTATAGTCGGTGATACAATGGGTAAATATCATCCACACGGCGATTCATCAATCTATGATGCGATGGTTGTTTTGGCACAGGACTTCAAAAAGGGCATGCCGCTTATCGATGGACACGGTAATTTTGGCTCAATCGAGGGAGACGGAGCCGCTGCCATGCGTTATACTGAGGCAAGACTTCAAAAAATCACACAGGAAGCATATCTTGCTGATCTTGACAAAAATGTGGTTGATTTCATTCCAAACTACGACGAGACAGAAAAAGAGCCAGAGGTGCTTCCGGTCAAGGTGCCGAACCTTTTGATAAATGGAGCTGAGGGTATAGCAGTCGGCATGGCTACAAGCATTCCGCCACACAATTTTGGTGAGGTGGTGGACGGTGTGATTGCTTATATGAAAAATCCTGATATCACCACAGCCGAGATGATGCAGTATATAAAGGGACCTGATTTCCCGACAGGAGGCATTGTTGCAAATCAGGATGATCTTGCAGCAATATATGAGACCGGACAGGGAAAGATAAAAATCCGTGGAAGAATCGAAATAGAGAAGGGGAAGGCAGGAAAGGACAAGCTTGTCATTACGGAAATTCCATACACAATGATTGGTGCCAATATAGGAAAATTCTTAAATGATGTCTATTCACTTGTTGAGTCAAAAGCGACAACGGATATTGTGGATATAACCAACCAGTCATCGAAAGAGGGAATAAGAATTGTCTTAGAGCTTAAAAAAGGTGCTGATGTTGAGGCACTTAAGAACCTTTTGTATAAAAAGACAAAGATGGAGGACACTTTCGGTGTAAATATGCTGGCCGTCGCAAATGGAAGACCTGAGACGCTTGGTCTTGTACCCATCATAAGGCATCATGTCAATTTCCAGTATGAGATTGCAAAAAGAAAGTATGAGACACTTCTTGCAAAGGAGCAGGAGAAAGAAGAAATACAGCAGGGACTCATAAAGGCCTGTAACGTGATAGATCTGATTATTGAAATATTAAGAGGAAGCCGTGACCAGAAAATGGCAAAGGCATGTCTCATAAACGGAGAGACAGAGGGGATTAAATTCAAGTCAAAGGCTTCAGAAGCCATGGCAGCCCAGCTTTGCTTTACTGAGCGTCAGGCAGCTGCTATCCTTGAAATGCGTCTGTACAAGCTGATTGGACTTGAAATTGAGGCTCTGATTAAGGAGCACGAGGAGACCAGGGCAAAGATTGCAGAGTATAGCGATATTTTAGAGCATCGCTCATCCATGGCAAAGGTCATTATGAAGGAGCTTAAAGCGTTCCGCAAGGAGTATGCAAGGGACAGACGCACGGAGCTTGACAATCTTGAGGAAGCTGTTGTGGTCAAAAAAGAGCTTGAGGTATCGGATGTAGTGCTGCTTATGGACCGTTTCGGCTATGTGAAGACAGTAGATACTTCAACCTATGATAGAAACAAAGATACAGCTGACGCAGAGAACAAGCTGATATTAAAGGTCAAAAATATAGATAAGCTGTGCATTTTCACAAACAACGGAAACATGCATCTTGTCAAGGTGTTAGACCTGCCTTACGGCAAATTCCGTGACAAGGGCACACCTATTGACAATGTAAGCAACTATGATAGCAGTAAGGAAGATATAGTATTTATAGCACCTCTTATGGATGTTGAAAAGCACAAGCTAATTTTGGGAACGAAGTCAGCCATGATAAAGCTCGTGGATGGTGCTGAGTTTGTGGTGACACGAAGGACCTCGCAGGCTACAAAGCTCATGGATGATGATGAGCTGTTATTTGTTGACATGCTTTCAGAGAATGCTACAATGGTAATGCGTTCAAAGAAGGAGATGTTCCTTCGAATCGACTGTGGCACTATTCCTGAAAAGAAAAAGGCAGCAGTAGGTGTCAGGGGAATGAGGCTTGACAGAGAGGATGAGCTTACTGACATTTATCTGCTTAATGACCAGGAGGAAAAAGAGGTCGAGGTAAAGGGTAAGAAGGTGGCGCTTCACAGGCTGCACATTGCAAACCGTGACACTAAGGGCGTGAAGAAATAATATATCGCATGACAATATAACGTAAAGCATAAACTGTGTATGGTTTTGAGTATGTATGGCCTGGAACAGTTAAAATATCTGATATGAAAGGAAGCGATGAGCTTGTTGGACAAATTAAGAGAGCTTGGCATTTCAGAAAATCTGATTAAGGAAATTGAAAAGTTTCGCTCGCAGTATCCGGTGGACAAGGAATATGAGTCAAGAATCCCCGTGCCTACACAGTTTTATTACGGAAGCGATGTGTGGGAGCAGGCTATAACAGCTGTTTTGTGTGGAGAAAATCTGCTTTTAGTCGGAGAAAAGGCCACAGGAAAGAATCTTTTCGCAGAGAATCTTGCAGGTGTATTTAACAGACCACGCTGGGATGTGTCATTTCACGTAAATATGGATGCAGCATCACTTATCGGAACCGATACTTTTCGCGCCGGAGAGGTAACCTTCAGGCCGGGACCTGTGTATACAGCCGCAAAAACAGGCGGCTTTGCGGTGCTTGACGAGATAAATATGGCAAAAAGTGAGGCTATGGCAGTGCTTCATGCCACACTTGATTTCAGACGTACAATAGATGTGCCGGGCTATGACAGACTGTCGCTTCATCCGGCAACAAGATTTATTGCCACGATGAATTACGGCTATGCAGGCACAAAGGAGCTGAATGAGGCTCTTGTATCACGGTTTGCGGTAATCCGGATGCCTATGATTTCAAAAGAGAGCCTTGTGAAGCTTATAAAGGAGCATTATCCTACAATACGTGAAGCGGGAGCGAATGAGCTTGCGGAGGTATTTCTTGAACTGCATACCAAGTGCAAAAATGGCGAAATATCATCAAAGGCACTTGATCTGCGTGGTCTCATCGGTTCAATTGGTATGATGGAAAAGGGCTTAAATATATATACAGCTCTGGATATGGGTATAACAAACAAGAGCTTTGATGAATATGAGCAGACGCTTATCCGTGATACAATCCGTGCAAGAATCTCAAGGAAGATGAGCGGAGAGCAGCTGTTTTGTTGATATGAGCTTGTGACATATGAAGGAATGGAACATATGGAAGAACAGGATATAAAGGAAGCAAAAAGAGCAAGAAACTTCATATGGATGGCGGCCTGTGACTATGACATAGAGCCGCTTTTTCTGGCATTTGCACCTGATGGATCCGCTGATATTTATCTGAATCTGATTATTGGGCTTGAATACAAGTGGTATGAGCATGACAAGATAGATGACTTATTCAATCAGCTGACAGGAAAAAACGCTACGTTGTATGAGGGCCTTTTATGGATAGGTTTAGAAAATGCCCTGTATGAAAAGGAGAGACAAACGAGGCCTGCCTTATATGATTTAAGGCTTGAGTACGCGAAAAAGAGCCTTGCAGGAGTCAATAAAAACAGGGAGTATTCGAGGATTGATATAATCAGAAATGCACATTGCAGAAGGATACTTGGAAAACCATCAGGTCTTTGCAAAGAGGATGAAGAGATACTGCATGCTTTTTGTTTTACACCTGATATGACAACGGATGAGATTATAGTGAAAACGAGAGAAAATCTGTGGAAGTATTTCTCGTATAAGCCGATAAAGGTGGTAAAGCCGCAGGGCATATATTTTTTACAGAAGGTAGCAGGAGCATTTCACTCAATAGGAAAAGTCAGCACACAGTATGTCAGAGCGAATAGCTTTTATGATAAAAATATGGCCTCGGACACAGCAGCTTTGTCTATGGAGCATTCAAAGAGATATCTGCTGCAGTTTGCACTGCAGAAAGATCCAATAGAAGCGAAGCGGTATGTGACAGCCTGCTTTGGAAAAAGCATGTATTCTGACAGGCAGCAGGCCGAGATGGAGAAAAAGCTCTGTGTAGGAAATCACAAAAACTGTCACTTGCTTTTTACCAGAGGTATTTCATCGGAGAATAAGCAGACTGTACCTGATGAGATTGACAACAAAAGAGAGCGCAGGGAAATTCTTGCATTTAAAAAAGAGACAGCCATGCAATACGACAAGAATAAAGAGCATTTTGAAAAAAACATGGCAGTGTATCAAAACAGTATAAGGAGACTTACAGAAAGCCTTAGAATGCACCTGGAGACAGCAGATGAGACATTTATGGATGCTTCAACACACGGCCGTATAAAGCCTGCGAGAGTATGGAAGGCCCTGTACTTGGACAATCCGCGTGTTTTTGAGCGAAAAGATGAGGTGGAGACACCGGGCTTTTCTGTCGACATACTGATGGATGCGTCTTCTTCCAGAAAACAGATGCAGCAGAAAATAGCGGCACAGGCATATGTACTGTCAAAGAGCCTGACAAATTGTGGAATACCGGTGCAGATTTACTCATACTGCAGCATAAGAGGCTACACGGTGATGCATATTTTTAAGGAATATGATGATTATGGTGTGGAGGATGAGCTGTTTCATTTTGTTGCGGCAGGAAATAACAGGGATGGCCTTGCGCTGCGCGCGGCATCACATCTGATGGAGCTAAGTCCAAAGCCCAAGAAGTTACTTTTCATGTTTTCGGATGCAAGTCCCCAGGATGATCAGATAGCAGGGGAGGGTGCATTCTATAAGGATAGGGAGTACACTGATGCTCTTGCTGTTAAGGACACCGTAAATGAGGTGCAGATGCTTAAAAACCATGGAATAGACGTAATTGGCATCTTCATGGGAAGTGCGCATGACAGTGAGCTTGCAACAAAGATATTCGGCAGAAGTCTCGTGAAGATAAAGAGTATCAACGAGTTTGCCGATGCTGTCGGACGAGTGTTAAATGAGATACTGACCTAGCATTTTAACTAAAAGTACAATAAATTTAAAGCAATGGAGATAACAAATGAAAGCAATATTATTTGATTTGGACGGAACGCTGATTGACTCATCAGAGGGCATCACAAAGTCGGCACAATATGCACTTTCACACTTTGGCATAGATGAGCCGGACAGAAACAGCCTGTTTTTCTTTATAGGACCGCCACTCATAAACACATTTATGGAGCATTACGGATTTACTAAGGAGAGAGCACTTGAAGCGGTCAAAAAGTACAGAGAGCGCTATAACAAAATAGGTATATTTGAATGTTCGCTTTTTCCGGGAGCCAAGGAATGCATAGAGGCGCTTAAAGCAGCCGGATATAGGATAGGACTTGCATCATCAAAGCCGGAAAAATCGTGTGAGCGTATTTTGGAGCATTTTGGAATACTGGATATATTTGATGAGGTGGTCGGAGCTACGTTTGACGGCAGGATAGATACAAAGGAAGAAGTACTTAACGAGGTGATGCGCCGGTGGTCAGACATTCCAAGGGATGAGATGTGTTTAATCGGAGATACTATGTTTGACATTGAAGGGGCAAACCGTGTCGATGTGCCAAGCATAGCGGTAAGCTTTGGCTTCGGCGATGTTAACGAGATGGTGAGTGCAGGAGCAAAAGCTGTGATAGATGATTTAAGGCAGCTTCCGGATGTGATTTCTAAGCTTTTTGATTAGCTTTTATGAAAATGCAATGCATTGAGACCTGAGGTTATAAACTGTAGATAGGAATGGGATTTCATGAATAAGAATTTAAAATTAAGAGCGATAGTGTGGGAGATAATTGTCCCGATTGTGCTTTACTACATTGTTTTTCTGAGCGCAATGTACTTTATTTTTGCGTTTATCGGACATACAACTTCGACATACATGATAGCGCAGATAATATCTGCAGCAATTACAATACCATTTATGTATTTTGCAAGCTATAAGCCGACACAGCAGATGTTTGTTTAAAAAACCAAAGATAGACAGGGCACTTTTTATAAATGTGCTCTGGGTGATTGTGATTACTCTTTTTATTTCATTTGCGCTCAATAATATCATCACCATGTCACCGCTTATCGGGCTCTCAGAAGGATATGCCAGGGCGAATGAGAGCTTTTATGCAAGCACTCTTGTAATTGAGCTGATAGGCTCGGCAATTCTTTCTCCGATTATGGAGGAGCTTGTTTTCAGAGGCATTGTATTTGGAAATATGCGCAAAATAATGAATGTGCCACAGGCGGTATTTTTGTCGGCGCTTTTGTTTGGACTCATTCATTTTAATATAGTGCAGTTTGTCTATGCTTTTTTACTTGGCCTTGTGCTTGCAGCTTTTATGTATAAGTCAGGGCATGTGTATGCGGCCATGATTGGGCATATCACCGCAAATGCGTTTGCAGTCATAAGGACAGAGACCGGTATTTTGAAGTGGACTGTTGATGGCAGTGTAATGGCATGGGTGGTATCTGTCGTGTGTCTTGGTGTTGGTGCTGTGATATTTTATTATTATGCGAAGCACACAGAAGGAACTGTTTAGCATGGACCGAAACGGAGTGCAGACAAAATACGAGTATCGTGCAGTTTTACGAATATGAGCAATGCGATTTAGGATAGTTACTGGATGTTTATAAAAATCAGCTATACAATAAAAAGTATAGCTGGTTTTTTTATGATATCAGCCAAGAAAAGTTACTGTAAAGCATACACAATTCAGACACAATTTGCTGAAACAGTGTTTCATGCCTTGCTTTATTGAAAAAAGTTTTGGGGTTTTAAAAAGTAAATTGTGCGTATACCCTTATAAAAAAGATAAAAATACGACTATAGTCAGAAAAATAACCTTATAATATTAAGTTATCAAATAATCAGACAATAGTGAGAAAAAAACTATTTACATTGAGCATTCATCGTTGTAAAATCATAAACAGGAAATGATTCACTTCTTAATAAGTTATCCGTTAACAAATTTACACTAGGAAAGGAAGAACCTATGAGTAAACAATGGAATGAAAGCACAGCCACAGCTAAGGGATTATATGATCCACGCTATGAGCATGATAACTGTGGAATTGGTGCAGTAGTAAATATCAAAGGTATCAAAACACATGAGACAGTCGAGAATGCTTTAAAGATTGTTGAGAACTTAAAGCACAGAGCAGGAAAAGACGCTGATGGTAAGACGGGAGACGGTGTCGGCATCCTGCTTCAGATTTCTCATAAGTTTTTTAAGAAGGTTACAAAGCCACTTGGAATAGATCTTGGAGACGAAAGAGATTACGGTGTGGGAATGTTTTTCTTCCCTAATGATGAGTTTAAGACTATTCAGGCAAAGAAGATGCTTGAAGTTATCGTGGAGAAGGAAGGCCTTGAATTTCTCGGATGGAGAGAAGTGCCTACAGAGCCTGATAAGCTTTCTAAAAAAGCCAGAGACTGTATGCCATGCATCATGCAGTGCTTTGTAAAAAGACCTGAGGATGTTGAGAGAGGACTTGAGTTTGACAGAAAGCTGTATGTTGCAAGACGTGTTTTCGAGCAGTCAAACGACAATACATATGTGGTTTCCTTCTCAAGCAGAACAATCGTATATAAGGGAATGTTCCTTGTAGAGCAGCTCAGACAGTTCTTCATGGATTTACAGGATCCTGATTATGAGTCAGCAATCGCCACAGTACATTCAAGATTCTCTACAAATACAAACCCAAGCTGGGAGAGATCTCATCCAAACAGATTTATCGTGCACAATGGTGAGATTAACACTATTCTTGGAAACTCTGACAAGATGTCAGCCCGTGAGGAGAACATGGAGTCTCCAAAGCTTAAAAAAGAGTTCCAGAAGGTTTTGCCGGTTATCAATGCGGCAGGATCTGACTCAGCAATGCTTGATAATGCGCTTGAATTCTTGGTAATGAGTGGTATGGAGCTTCCACTTGCTGTTATGATAATGATTCCTGAGCCATGGGCAAACAATTCAATCATGACTCAGAAGAAGAAGGATTTCTACCAGTATTACGCTACAATGATGGAGCCATGGGATGGTCCGGCTTCAATCGTATTCTCAGATGGTGATTTAGTCGGAGCAGTGCTTGACAGAAACGGACTTCGTCCATCACGTTACTATGTGACAGATGATGATTATCTTATCCTTTCATCTGAGGTCGGAGTACTTGAGATTGACCCTACAAAGATTGTGAAAAAGGATCGTCTCCGTCCTGGAAAGATGCTCCTTGTGGATACTGTTGCAGGAAAAATCATAGATGATGATGAGCTCAAGGAGAGATATGCAGACAAGCAGCCTTATGGTGAGTGGATTGACAGATACATGGTAAATCTTAAGGATTTAAAGATTCCTAACCAGAGAGTACCTGAGTATACAAAGGAAGAGCGCCAGAGAATGCAGAGAGCCTTCGGTTACACATATGAGTCACTCAAGGATTCAATCCTTCCTATGGCTAAAAATGGTGTTGAAGGCACAGCAGCCATGGGTACTGATACACCGCTTGCAGCTTTATCAGGTAACAGGGAGCCGTTATTCAACTACTTTAAGCAGCGCTTCGCACAGGTAACAAACCCGCCTATCGATTCAATCCGTGAGGAGGTTGTCACATCAACCACACTCTATATCGGTGAGGCCGGAAATGTGCTTGAGGAGAAGCCAGAAAACTGCCGTGTACTTAAGATTAACAACCCAATCCTTACAAACACTGACCTTATGAAGATTAAGAATTTAAAGGCCGATGGCTTTAAGGTAGAGGTTTTACCTATTATATATTACAAGAACACAAGTCTTGAGAAAGCTGTAGACAGACTTTATATAGAGGCTGACCGTGCATACAGGGACGGAGCCAACATTATTATCCTCTCAGACAGGGGTGTTGATGAGAACCACGTTGCAATTCCTTCACTGCTTGCAGTTGCTGCATTGCAGCAGTATCTTGTAAAGACAAAAAAGAGAACATCGCTTTCGCTCATTCTTGAGTCAGGAGAGCCGAGAGAGGTTCATCATTTTGCTACACTGCTTGGCTTTGGTGCAAGTGCAATCAACCCTTATCTGGCACAGGATACAGTTAAGCAGCTTGTTGACGAGCATATGCTTGACAAAGATTATTATGCAGCAATCGATGATTACAACCATGCAATCATCACAGGTATCGTAAAAATTGCAGCAAAGATGGGTATTTCAACCATCCAGTCATATCAGGGCTCAAAGATTTTTGAGGCAATCGGTATTGACAAGAGTGTTATTGATAAGTATTTCACAAATACAGTAAGCCGTATCGGTGGAATTACATTACAGGATATCGAGAACGATGTGAATGAGCTTCACTCTGCGGCCTACGATCCGCTCGGACTTGAGACAGATGTTACACTTGACAGCAAGGGCAGACACAAGATGAGAAGCGGAGCTGATGACCATCTGTACAATCCGGCTACAATCCATCTTCTCCAGCAGTCGACACAGCGCGGTGACTACAATCTGTTCAAGCAGTACACAGCACTTGTGGACGAGGAAGAGAAAAATACAAACATCCGTGGACTCATGGATTTCAACTATCCTAAGAAGGGTGTCAAGCTTGAGGAGGTTGAGAGCGTTGACTCAATTGTGACACGTTTCAAGACAGGTGCTATGTCATACGGATCTATTTCCAAGGAAGCACATGAGACACTTGCAATTGCCATGAACCATCTGCACGGAAAATCAAATACCGGTGAGGGTGGAGAGGACAAGGATCGTCTCACAATCGGAAAAGACGGAAAGAACCGCTGTTCAGCAATCAAGCAGGTTGCTTCAGGACGTTTTGGTGTCACAAGCAGATACTTAACAAGCGCACAGGAGATTCAGATTAAGATGGCACAGGGTGCTAAGCCGGGTGAGGGCGGACACTTACCTGGAAAGAAGGTTTATCCTTGGATTGCAAAGACAAGACTTTCAACACCGGGTGTTGCACTCATCTCTCCACCACCACACCACGATATTTATTCTATCGAGGATTTGGAACAGCTTATATTCGACTTAAAGAATGCAAACAGAGATGCAAGAATCTCAGTCAAGCTCGTTTCTGAGGCCGGAGTAGGAACTGTTGCGGCAGGTGTTGCAAAGGCCGGAGCGCAGGTAGTGCTTATCTCAGGCTACGACGGAGGAACAGGAGCCGCACCTAGCAGCTCAATCCACAATGCGGGACTTCCATGGGAGCTTGGACTTGCAGAGACACACCAGACTCTTCTTATGAATGGTCTTAGAAATAAAGTAAGAATTGAGACAGACGGTAAGCTGATGAGTGGCCGTGATGTGGCAATAGCAGCGTGTCTTGGAGCCGAGGAATTCGGTTTTGCGACAGCTCCGCTTGTAACAATGGGCTGCGTAATGATGAGAGTATGTAACTTAGATACATGTCCGGCAGGAATTGCTACACAAAACCCTGAGCTTCGTAAGCGCTTTGCAGGAAAGCCGGAGTACGTTGAGAACTTCATGCGTTTCATCGCTGAAGAGCTTCGTGAGTATATGGCAAAGCTTGGCGTAAAGACAGTGGATGAGCTCGTTGGACGTGGAGATCTCTTAAAGAAGCGTGATAATCTAAGCGAGAGACAGTCAAAGATTGACCTTGACTGCATACTTAATAATCCGTTTGACGGCAAAAAGCAGAGTGTTATCTTCGATCCTAAGCAGGTATATGACTTTGAGCTTTCAAAGACAAAGGATATGACTGAGATCATGACACAGCTTAAGAGCGCACTTGAGAGCGGACAAAAGCGCGCGATTGAGATTGAGGTAACAAATACAAACAGATCTCTCGGAACAATATTTGGTTCTGAGATTACAAAGAAATATGACGATACGCTGGATGAAGACACATTTGTTATCAAGTGTAACGGTGCAGGCGGACAGAGCTTTGGAGCATTTATCCCTAAGGGACTTACACTTGAGCTTGTCGGAGATTCAAATGATTACTTCGGAAAGGGTCTTTCAGGTGGAAAGCTCATCGTATATCCACCTGCAGGAGTAAAGTTTGAGAAGGATGATAATATCATCATCGGAAACGTAGCACTTTACGGAGCTACAAGCGGTAAGGCCTTCATAAACGGTGTTGCCGGTGAGCGTTTCTGCGTAAGAAATTCCGGTGCAACAGCAGTAGTTGAGGGTGTCGGCGATCATGGCTGTGAGTACATGACAGGTGGCCGCGTAGTTATCCTTGGAAAGACCGGAAAAAACTTTGCAGCAGGTATGAGCGGTGGAATAGCATATGTGCTTGATGAGGACAATGACCTTTACATGAGAACCAACAAGCAGATGGTATTTACTGAGGAGGTCTCAAACAAGTACGATGTATTAGAGCTTAAGGAAATGATAAAAGAGCATGTAACACTTACAAACTCAGAAAAGGGTAAGGAAATCCTTGATCATTTCAGTGAGTATCTTCCTAAGTTCAAGAAGGTTATTCCTTACGATTACAACCGTATGCAGATGGCTATTGTACAGATGGAAGAAAAGGGTCTTAACGCAGAGCAGGCACAGATTGAGGCATTTTATGCCAGCACAAGAGGCTAAGGAGGACGCAGATAATGGGAAAACCAACAGGATTTATGGAATATGACAGATGCGAAGCAGCGTCTGTAGAGCCAAAGGAGCGTATTAAGAACTTTAACGAGTTCCATGTGTTCCTTTCAAAAGAAAATCAGCAGAAACAGGCTGCCCGTTGTATGGACTGCGGAGTTCCTTTCTGCCAGTCGGGAATGACAATAGCAGGCATGACATCAGGCTGTCCTCTGCACAATCTGGTTCCGGAGTGGAACGACCTTGTATATACCGGCAACTGGGAGCAGGCATATAATCGTCTGCACAAGACCAATAATTTCCCTGAGTTTACATCAAGAGTCTGCCCGGCACTGTGCGAGAAGGCATGTACATGTGGACACTGGGGTAGTCCGGTGTCAGTCAGGGACAATGAGCATGGTGTAATAGAGACTGCATATGCAAACGGATATGCAGCTCCAAAGCCACCAAAGGTCAGAACCGGCAAGAAGGTGGCAATCATTGGTTCGGGTCCTTCAGGACTTGCGGCAGCAGACCAGCTTAACCAGAGAGGCCATGATGTTACAGTATATGAGAGAGAGGACCGCGTCGGTGGCCTGCTCATGTATGGTATTCCAAATATGAAGCTTGATAAGAGCATTATTGACAGAAAAGTTAATATAATGAAGGAAGAGGGCATTCATTTTGTCACAGGCTGTGATGTCGGAAAGGATATAAAGCCGGCAGAGCTTTACAAGAAGTATGACAGGATAATCCTTTGCTGTGGTGCCAAAAATCCAAGAGACATAAAGGCAGACGGAAGAGATGCAAAGGGTATTTACTTTGCTGTTGATTACCTTACCCAGAATACAAAGAGCCTTTTAAATTCAAACCTGACAGATGGCAAGTTTGTATCTGCAAAGGGCAAAAATGTGGTCATTATCGGTGGCGGTGACACAGGAAACGACTGTGTCGGAACTGCAATCCGTCAGGGCGCCAAATCAGTCACACAGCTTGAGATGATGCCTTGTCCGCCTACAGAGCGTGCCGCAAACAATCCGTGGCCACAGTGGCCAAAGGTCTTAAAAACAGACTACGGCCAGGAGGAAGCTATTGCAGTATTCGGACATGACCCACGTATCTACAAGACAACCGTAAAAGAGTTCCACAAGGACAAAAACGGCAATCTAAAGGAGCTTACAATTGTAAGTCTTGAGAGTAAAAAGGACGAGAAGACAGGCAGATTCATGATGGTTCCGGTAGAGGGATCAGAGAAAAAGCTTCCGGCAGAGCTTGTGCTTATAGCAGCAGGCTTCCTTGGAACAGAAAGCTATGTGGCAAAGGCATTTGGTGTAGAGCTCAATGCCAGAACAAACGTAAGTACACAGGAGGGACATTACGCTACAAACGTAAAAAACGTATACGTGGCAGGTGATAACCACCGTGGACAGTCCCTTGTAGTATGGGCTATCAGAGAGGGACGTGAGGCTGCCAGAGAGGTTGATGAGAGTCTCATGGGATATTCATATCTCTCAGTACAGTAACAAATCATTGTAGCAATTCCCCTTAATAAATTTTATTTCATACATTTTATAGCAAAATCCCGGTGCATTGCACCGGGATTTTTGCTGTGGATAAACTGATTGAAATTTGATTTATAAGATGTTAAGATAGCAGTGTTTGACATGATAATAATAATATTAGGAGCAGCAAATGAGTAAAACAGTATTTTTTGACATAGACGGAACAATATGGGACGATGACATGGTAATTCCTGAAAGCACCCTAGAGGCTGTGGCAGCCCTCAAGGCAAACGGACATCTGGCATTTATATGTACAGGACGTGCCAGAGCCAGTGTGAGTTCAGAGAAGCTATTAAATATGGGTTTTGATGGAATAATTGCGGCATGTGGCAACTATATTGAAATGGATGGCAAAGTAATATACGAAAATGACCTGAGCGCAGATATGGTACAAAAGGTCATAAGGGTGCTTTCTGAGTGTAAAATGCCTGTAGTGCTTGAGGGCTCCACAGACTACTGGATAGATGACGAGGGCTTTGAGAATGATCCGTATGTGGATTACCTTTTTGAGTCACTTGGTGAGCATGCACATATAATAAGAGGATATGACGGCGAGATAAGAATTAATAAATTCTCCGCTGACGTGATAGACGGTACTGATTATGAACGTGTGAAGGCAGAGTTTGCCGATGATTTTCTAATACTTGAGCATGTGGAAAATGTAGTGGAGTTCGTGCCGAAGGGAACCTCAAAGGCAACCGGCATCAAATGGCTGTGCAATCATCTGGATATCCCGCTTGATGAAACCTATGCGATAGGCGACAGTGTAAATGACCTTGAAATGCTTGAGAGTGTAGGACATGGAATCGCAATGGGCAACTCAATGCCACCGGTTAAAGAAATTGCGGAATATGTCACATCGGATATTTCAGATGATGGAGTGAAAAATGCGTTAAAGCATTACGGATTGATATAGAAAATGTAAAATAAATATTAAAATGAAATATCACTGTTGACATTGAAATGCAATAGTGATATTTTATTTACAGAAAGAAATTAGCACTCGAAAGAAATGAGTGCTAACAGAGATAAAAGGAGGCAATACAATGAAATTAGTTCCATTATCAGACAGAGTAGTATTAAAGCAGTTAGAGGCAGAGGAAACAACAAAATCGGGAATCATCCTTACAAGTTCAGCACAGGAGAAGCCACAGGAGGCTGAGGTTATCGCAGTAGGACCTGGCGGAATGGTTGACGGCAAGGAAGTTAAGATGCAGGTAACAGTCGGACAGAAGGTTATTTATTCTAAATACGCAGGCACAGAGGTTAAGCTTGACGGAGAAGAGTACATCATCGTTAGACAGAATGATATTCTTGCAGTAGTAGAGTAAGATTAATTTACGGATAGAAGCTAAAGATCCGGTACGTTTTACATATCCGGTCATAGCTGCTTACATTTTGGAATTAAATATCAAATATATAAATAGAAAGGTCGTATAAATCATGGCAAAGGAAATTAAATATGGCTCAGAAGCCAGAGCAGCACTTGGAGCTGGAGTAGATAAATTAGCAAATACAGTCAGAGTAACACTTGGACCAAAAGGAAGAAACGTAGTACTTGACAAATCATACGGTGCACCACTCATCACAAACGATGGTGTTACAATCGCAAAAGAGATTGAGCTTGAGGATGCTTTCGAGAACATGGGAGCACAGCTAGTCAAGGAAGTTGCCACAAAGACAAATGATGTAGCAGGAGACGGAACAACAACAGCTACAGTTCTCACACAGGCAATGGTTCAGGAAGGAATGAAGAACCTTGAGGCAGGAGCAAACCCAATCGTGCTTCGTCGTGGTATGAAGAAGGCTACAGACAAAGCTGTTGAGGCACTTAAGGATATGAGCCAGAAAGTAAAAGGCAAAGAGCAGATCGCTAAGGTTGCAGCTATCTCAGCAGGAGATGAGGAAGTTGGTAATCTCGTAGCAGACGCTATGGAAAAGGTTACAAACGATGGTGTTATCACAATTGAAGAGTCAAAGACAATGCAGACAGAGCTTGACCTTGTAGAAGGTATGCAGTTCGACAGAGGATATCTCTCAGCATATATGTGCACAGATATGGATAAGATGGAAGCAGTACTTGATGATCCGTATATTCTTATTACTGACAAGAAGATTTCAAACATCCAGGATATTCTTCCATTACTTGAGAAGATTGTTCAGGCCGGTGCAAGACTTCTTATCATCGCTGAGGATGTTGAGGGCGAGGCTCTTACAACACTTATCGTTAATAAGCTTCGTGGTACATTCAATGTAGTAGCTGTAAAGGCTCCTGGATATGGTGACAGAAGAAAAGCAATGCTTGAGGATATCGCAATCCTTACAGGTGGTCAGGTAATCAGCTCAGATCTTGGACTTGAGCTCAAGGATACAACAATCGATATGCTTGGCCGTGCTAAGTCAGTTAAGGTTCAGAAGGAGAACACAGTCATCGTTGACGGTGCCGGAGACAAGGATGCTATCGCAGGCAGAGTAAGCCAGATCCGTGGTCAGATTGATGAGACAACATCTGAGTTTGATAAAGAAAAATTACAGGAGCGTCTTGCCAAGATGGCAGGCGGTGTAGCAGTTATCCGTGTAGGTGCTGCAACAGAGACAGAGATGAAAGAGGCTAAGCTTCGTATGGAGGATGCCCTTAACGCTACAAGAGCAGCAGTTGAAGAGGGAATCATCGCAGGTGGTGGATCAGCATATATCCATGCATCAAAGAAGGTTGCAGAGCTTGTTGATACACTTGAGGGAGATGAGAAGACAGGTGCAAAGGTTATCCTTAAAGCACTCGAGGCTCCACTTTACTATATCGCTGCAAATGCAGGACTTGAAGGTGCAGTAATCATCAACAAGGTAAAGGAGTCAGCTCCTGGAACAGGCTTCAACGCAGCTACAGAAGAGTATGTAGACATGGTTGAGAGCGGAATACTTGATCCTGTAAAGGTTACAAGAAGTGCATTACAGAATGCAACATCAGTAGCTTCAACACTCCTCACAACAGAGTCAGCAGTAGCTACAATTAAAGAGGACACTCCAGCAATGCCAGCCGGAGCCGGCGCCGGAATGGGCATGATGTAATCGTAGACAATGAAGGAAAATAAAAATCAGAGGCAAGCTTGCTTGCCTCTGATTTTTTATTTGACGAATGTCCGGATATGAGCAAGAAGCACGCAAGTGCGGATTGCGAATATACGGAGGCTGGTGTAAGCCAGCCGTGTCTACGATGTAGGTAAAAAACGCCATAAGCTCGCTTGCCTCTGATTTTTTATTTGACGAATGTCCGGATATGAGCAAGTAGCACGCGAGTGCGGATTGCGAATATACGGAGGCTGGTGTAAGCCAGCCGTGTCTACTATGTAGGTAAAATAACGCCACTGTCCACGCCACTGTCCATCAAAAACTTCTTTTCAAACAATTACACCTATGGTATAATGAGCGGTGTTGGAAAAAATACGACAATGAAAATTTATATCGGAGTGAGAATTAATGAGTAAGGTTATAGTAGTTACCGATTCAAACAGCGGTATCACACCTGACGAGGCAAGGAAGCTTGGAGTTGAGGTGATTCCAATGCCTTTTTACATCGATGAGCAGATGTATTATGAGAATATCGATCTGACGCAGGAGCAGTTCTATGAGAAGCTTACGGCAGGCGGCGATATCAAGACATCTATGCCTTTGGTTGGTGATGTAACAGATAAATGGGATGAGTTCTTAAAGGAAAATGATGAGATTGTATACATTCCAATGTCATCAGGTCTTTCAAGCTCATGTGAGACAGCATATATGCTCTCGCAGGATTATGACGGCAAAGTGCAGGTAGTCAATAATCAGAGAATATCAGTTACAATGCGCCAGTCGGTTATAGATGCGAAGAACCTGGCAGAAGCAGGAAAAAATGCAGCTGAGATAAAGCAGATATTAGAGGATGCAAAGTTTGAGTCTTCCATATATATCATGGTAGATACTCTTAACTACCTCAAAAAGGGTGGTAGGATCACGCCAGCAGCGGCAGCTCTTGGCACACTTTTAAAGCTTAAACCGGTGCTTCAGATTCAGGGTGAGAAGCTTGATGCATTTGCAAAGGCACGTACCGTAAAGCAGGCAAAGAGCATCATGATAGATGCCATGAAGTCGGATTTTGAGAAGCGCTTCAATAATCCGGATGGCAGCCAGATAAATCTTGAAATGGCATACACGCATGATATTGCAGCAGCGGAGGCATTTAAGGAAGAGGTTCAGGCAGCATTTCCAAATAACGAGATAGTCATGAATCCGCTTTCACTTTCGGTCTCATGCCATATAGGACCCGGAGCGCTTGCAATAGCCTGCTCTAAGAAGATAGAGTATTGTAATAAATAATTATTAATGTTACAAAGAATAATAAATATACCACTAAAATCAAGCAGCAACATGGCACAATGTGTCGTGTCAGAAAATACAAGGGAGGCATGTAAAATGTCAAAGGTAGATGTAGTAATAGGATGTTTCTATGGTGATGAAGGAAAAGGTAAGGTAATTGATTACCTTGCAGCAGACGCTGATGTAGCAGTAAGATGCACAGGCGGAGACAATGCCGGTCACACAATCAAAGCAAACGGTGTTAAATATGCAATGCACCTTATTCCGTCAGGTCTCTTATCAGGACATACAATCGGAGTGATCGGAAACGGAGTAGTTTTAAATCCGCAGGTTCTTTTAGAGGAAATCAACAACTTAAAGGAGCACGGATATGATGTAGATAAATACTTAAAAATCAGTGACAAAACGCATGTCATTTTCCCATATCACAGCAAGCTTGATGTGGCGCTTGAGAAGGTGAGACAGGCAAAGAAAATCGGTACTACAGGAAAGGGTATCGGACCTTCATACTGCGATAAGTATGAGAGAAGCGGAATCAGAATGGAGGATTTATACGCACCTGATTTCAAGGAGCGCCTTAAGGAGCAGACAGAGCTTAAGCTTGCACTTCTTAAGGTATATGATCCTGAGACTGATTATACAAAGGAGCTTGATTTCGACAAGATGTTTGCAGAGTACAGTGACTATGCAGCACAGCTTGAGCCATATGTATGTGATACAATCACCCTCTTACACAAGGCACTTGAGGATGACAAAAAGGTGGTTGTTGAGGGAGCACAGGCTACACTCCTTGACATCGACTTTGGTTCATATCCATATGTTACATCATCAAATCCTACAATCGGTGGCATCCTTACAGGAACAGGTCTTTCTGCTTCAGATATCGGAAATGTATACGGTGTCATCAAGGCATACTCAAGCCGTGTAGGTGAGGGACCATATGTGACAGAGCTTCTTGACGCAACCGGAGACAAAATCCGTGAGCTCGGACATGAGTACGGCACCACAACAGGCCGCCCGAGAAGATGCGGATGGTTAGACCTTGTCACCTTAAAATATGCTAAGCGTCTTAACGGACTTACAGCACTTTCTGTAAACCATCTCGACACAATCGGCAAGTTTGATACAATAAAAGTCTGCATCGGCTACGATGTAAACGGTGAGGTAACAGAGGACTTTACCACAAATCTCAAGGTTTTAAACAACGCAAAGCCTGTATATGAGGAGCTAAAAGGTGGCTGGGGAGATGAAATCGCAAGCTGTAAGACTTTCGAGGAGCTTCCTGAGAATGCACAGAAATACATCAGCTTCATAGAGAAATACATCGGAGTACCTGTTAAGTTCATCGGAACAGGTGCTGAAAGAGAAGCTATGATTGTGCGCGCAGACAATTAGTACAGCTAAAATATCATAATATTAAAAAAATTATAAATAATGTACAAAAGAGTGTTCAGAATTCACAAATTGAACACTCTTTTTTTATACTCTAATATCATAACAATTTAGTAGGAAGGAGTATTACTGTGATAGAAATTAGTAATCTCGTAAAGAAATATGGCGACCATATGGCCGTAGATCATCTTTCGCTGACTGTTGAGCCAGGAAAGATATACGGACTTTTGGGACCAAACGGCGCCGGAAAGTCAACCACCATGAATATTGTTACCGGATATATCGGTGCTGATGGTGGAACAGTAAAGATAAACGGCTATGATATATTTGCACAGCCTGAGGAGGCAAAAAAATGTATAGGATACCTGCCGGAGATACCACCGCTTTATGTGGATATGACGGTATATGAGTATCTCAAATTTGTGGCAGAGCTCAAAAAGCTCGACAGGAAAAAGAAAAAACGAAATGATAGCAGATGCCATGGACATGACCGGCATCACGGAGGTTAAAAACCCGTCTCATAAAGAACCTTTCCAAGGGCTACAGACAAAGAGTGGGCTTCGCCCAGGCACTGCTTGGCTATCCGGAAATCATCATACTGGATGAGCCTACAGTTGGACTTGATCCAAAGCAGATAATAGAGATTCGTGAGCTTATTAAAAAGCTTGGAGAAAATCATACGGTGATACTTAGCTCGCATATTTTAAGTGAGATAAGTGCAGTGTGTGATCATGTGTTTATCATATCAAAGGGCAAGCTTGTAGCAAGTGATGCCACAGAGAACCTGATTAATCTCATGTCAAAGAACCAGGAAATTAACCTTGTACTCAAATCAGACGAGATTGGTGCAAGAGGAATGCTTGAAAAGATAGTAAATGTTGATAAGGTCACATTTGAAAAGTCTGAGGAAGAGAATACAGTGAAGGCTGTGGTTATAGCAAAAGCAAACTGCGATATACGTGAGGAAATATTTGAGCTTGCAAGTGCAATGCATATGCCAATCCTTGAGATGCATACTGTTGTGAAGTCACTCGAGGATGTATTCCTTGAGCTTACAGGGGAAGGAGATGAGAAATAATGCTTGCAATATTTAAAAGAGAATTCAAATCATATTTCCAAAACGTTATAGGATGGTTGTTTGTTGCAGCACTTCTTGCAGTGTATGGCCTATATTTTTATGTATACAATCTGAAAAACGGTTATCCGTATATCTCATATGATTTAAAGGGAATTGGTTTTATTATGATGATTGCAGTACCAATTCTCACGATGAGATCGCTTTCTGATGAGAAAAAGACAAAGACAGATCAGCTCATGCTGACATCGCCTGTATCTGTCGGAAGGATTGTAGCAGGAAAATATTTAGCGATGGCAGCAGTATACACCATAGACATAGCACTTTTTGCACTTTCACCGCTCGTGTTGTCAATTTACGGCAAGGTTGCGCTCAGTGAAGCGTATGTGGCTTTGTTTGGCTACTGGCTTTACGGTTTATCATGCATCGCCGTGGGACTTTTTATATCGTCCATATCTGAGAGTGTGATAATATCTGCAATACTTACATTTGCGGCATTATTCCTCTCATACATGATGCAGTCCATCACAGGACTCATCTCGTCAAGTGGAAATCTGCTCACAAAGGTGCTTAATTGCTTTGATTTGTACACACCATTTGAGAATTTTGTGAGTGGCTGCTTTAGTGTCACATCGGCAGCTTATTATGTGACGGTTACTTTGCTTTTATGTTTCTTGACGACTCAATCTATCCAGAAGAGAAGATGGGCATTTTCAAAGAAGATGATAGGCACAGGAGCATTTTCAGCAGGAATGATTGTCATAATGTGTGCAATCTGTGTGGTTGTAAATCTTGTAGTGACAGCGCTTCCTGCTAAGTACACATCAATTGACTGTTCGGCTACAAAGCTGTACTCGCTCACAAACGATACAAAGGACAGGGTAAGTAAGCTCGATGAGGATATTACAATCTATGTTTTGAATTCCAAGAAATCAAAGGATGCAAAGATAGATGAGACAATCAACAGATACAAGGATCTTTCGAGTCATATAAAGGTAAAATATGTAGACCCGGCGACAAGCCCGAAGTTTTATCAGGATTACACAGACACGACACCTACCACAAACAGCCTTATCATCGAGAGCAAAAACCGTTCAAAGGTGATTGATTACAATGATATATATGAATATGACAGCTCATCATATTATTACGGATACCAGTCGCAGTCTAGCATCACAGGCTATGATGCCGAGGGACAGATTACAAGTGCCATAGAGTATGTCACAATGGATGCAGATGAGCTCCCGGTAATTTATCAGATAACCGGACACAATGAAACGGAAATAGGAAGCAATTTCCAGAGTGTTGTAAGCAAGGCAAATGCAAATCTTAAGAGTTTAGAGCTCTTTAACGAGGAAAAGGTGCCGGAGGATGCAACAGCCATTATCATTAATTCTCCGACTGTTGATTTCAACGAGGAAGACGCACAGAAGGTGATTGATTATTTAAATGGCGGTGGAAAGGCAATGATTGTCGGCTGCTACGCATATAATGACGAGCTTACAAACTTTAACAAGATACTTGCGGCTTACAATGTCAGCTTCAAGACCGGTGTGGTAGCTGAAAATGACAGCTCAAAATATTATCAGAATCCTCTCTACCTGCTTCCAACGGTTGAGACGACAGATTACACCTCAGATGCAACAGACGGATATGTATTCCTGGCAGGAAGCTGTGCAATCAGTTATCCTGAGGATACAGATGATGTGACATATACAAAGCTGCTTTCTACATCAGACAGCGCAGTTTTAAAGAAGGACTGGAAGAATATCACCACATCGAAGGCAGAGGATGCAGATGAGAACGGACCGTTTACTACAGGTCTTGCTGTAAATGATTCAAGCACCGGCGCATCGATTGTTGTGTTTGGTACGCCTTATGTGGTTGATGATTCATATGACAATGCCGTTTCCGGCAACAATGCAGACATGTTCAAGGATGTTATCACATCAATGACCGGAAATGTTGAGCTTGCATCAAGTGTGATACCGGTGAAGGATTACACCTTAAGCAATATCACTATAAATACGCTGCAGGCGGTTATTACGGGACTTATCATAATGATAGCTGTACCAATACTGCTTATTATCATAGGAATCGTTGTATGGGCAATGAGGAGAAAGAAGTAGATTACAGGTAAACGCGTATAAGAAATAGGAGAAAAAATGAATGAATAAGCAGAAACGCACATTTGTGATACTTGCGATAGTTCTGGCAGCCTGTCTGGCAGGCTACCTGGGGTTTCTAAATTACAATAAATATAAAAGTGACGATGATTCGGAGAGCGAAAGCGACAGTGTTGAGGCACTTTCGCTCGACTCATCGGATGTTAAATCACTCTCATTTCTGATTGACGGCCAGGAGTATACCTTCAGCCGTATAAAGTCAGATGGCACATCCGATGAGACCGAGTCAACGGAGTCTGAGAAAACAGACACAGAATCAGAGTCTTCTGATTCAGATGATGACGAGCAGTGGGTCTGCGATAATGATACCTCTCTTAAAATCAATACGAGCAAGGTCACATCACTGCTTGGAAACGCAACAAGCATCACTGCTTCAAAGAAATTTGATTCAGATGCGGATACATCTGATTTTGGGCTGGATGAACCACAGAATGTCGTAAAGCTAAGCACAGATGACAAGACATATACCATCACAATCGGTGAGAAAAACGCTATGCTTGGTGAGTACTATATCAAGGTAAATGATGATGTATATCTTTCAAGTACCACAATCCTTGGAACGATTCCGGATTCTATAGATGATATGATTGCAACGGAAGACAGTGAGAGTACTGAGACTGAAAGTGAGTAGTAATGGATTAATAGTTTAAAAATGAGAACTTTAAGAAATAGTTCATCGTTTTTTTTATGAAATAGGTATTGAAATCGTGCTGATGTTGTACCATTATAATGATTAAAGGGTCAAAATGTATCATTATTATGATGTAGAATAATGAGGGAAAACGGTGAATAGCATGAATCAGATGAACAAAGACAGCAACAGCATAAATATCACGGGCCTTACCGATGAAGAGGTAAGGCAGAGAGTGGAGGAAGGATTTACCAATAGAACAGATATATCTACAGACAAGACGACAAAGGAAATTGTGATTTCAAACGTTTTCACATATTTTAACCTTATATTTCTTGTCATAACGATACTTCTCATAATGGTAGGCTCTTTCAGAAATCTGACATTTCTGCCTATAATTATTGGAAATACGGTAATCGGAATCGTTCAGGAAATCCGCGCAAAAAAGACTCTTGAAAAAATGAGTTTACTGAATGCTCCGCATGCGGATGTCATCAGAAACGGCAGCGTAAAGCAGATTAGTACGGAGGAACTTGTAAAGGACGATGTGATTTTACTTACCGCAGGAAAGCAGATTTGTGCGGATGCGGTTGTGATATCCGGAAATATACAGGTAAATGAATCACTGCTCACAGGTGAAGCTGATGAGGTAGAAAAGACAGAGGGCAGCACTCTCATGTCGGGAAGCTTTGTTGTATCGGGAGAGTGCTATGCACGGCTTGAAAAGGTCGGTAATGAATCATATATCTCAAGGCTGAGCCTTGAGGCAAAATCAATGGGTGACAAGGAGCAGTCAGAGATGATACGCTCCATCAATTTGATCGTCAAATGGGTTGGCATAGTTATTATTCCGATTGGGCTTATATTGTTCTGGCAGAGTCATTTTGTGAATGGTGAGTCTATCACAAAGAGTGTTACATCGACAGTTGCAGCGATTATAGGAATGATACCGGAGGGCTTGTATCTGCTGACCACAGTGGCGCTTGCCTTAAGCACTATGAAGCTTGCAAGGAAAAAGGTTTTGCTTCATGATATGAAAAGTATTGAGACGCTTGCGCGTGTGGATGTGCTTTGTGTGGATAAAACGGGCACAATTACTGAGCCTGATATGAAGCTTAAGGAAATTTTTCTCTGTAAAAACAGTGGAGCAGATGGCACACAGACAGCTTTGACATTAGATGAGCTTAAAAGTCTTATTTTAGATTATGCAAATGCTTCGGTTGACAACAATGCGACTATGCTCGCACTAAAAGCATATGCAGCGGAAGCTTTGACAAATAATACATCTGCACTGCATCGTACAGCGGTTTCACAGCAGGCATTTTCGTCGAGCCTTAAATATGGCAGCGTTACTTTTTCTGACGGAACTTATCTGCTCGGAGCGCCGGAGTTTATCATGCATGATGACTTTGCGCACATTGAGGAAGAAATCATACCATACGCTGACAAAGGCGACAGAGTACTTTTATTTGCAAGGTACAATGGGGAGAACGTGGAGAATGGCATAAATGGCAGCGTTACTCCGCTTGGATTTGTGGCACTTGCCAATCCTATCAGAGCAAATGCAGTAAAGACCTTTGAGTATTTCAAGAGTCAGGGTGTTGCGATAAAGGTTATTTCAGGTGACAATCCGCGTACTGTTTCAAGGATTGCCATACAGGCAGGAATAGAAAGTGCAGAAAGCTTTGTCGATGCGGCTACACTTGATACTGAGGATAAAATAGCCGATGCAGTAAATAAATATACTGTATTCGGACGAGTGACACCAAAGCAGAAAAAACAGCTTGTAAAGGCTTTACAGGCAAAAGGTCATACAGTTGCGATGACAGGAGACGGAGTCAACGATATACTTGCCATGAAGGATGCCGACTGCAGTGTGGCTATGGCATCGGGAAGTGAGGCGGCAGCCCAGGCAGCCCAGGTTGTCCTTTTGGACTCTGACTTTGCACACATGCCGGATGTGGTGTATGAGGGCCGCAGGGTGGTAAACAATATCCAGCGCTCAGCAAGCCTGTTTCTTGTGAAAAATATATTTTCACTGTTACTTTCACTGTTTTCGGTTATCCTTATGGTTACGTATCCGCTTGAGCCGGCACAGGTATCGCTCATCAGTATGTTTACCATAGGAGTACCGGGATTCTTATTGGCACTGGAGCAGAATAAGGACAGGATAAAGGGGCACTTTATCACCAATGTCATGCTAAAGGCACTGCCGGGTGGACTTACGGATGTAATAGCTGTCGGAGCGCTTGTCGTATGTGGAGAAGTATTTTGTATATCAGATGCAAGCATAGGAACGATAGCGACGCTTGTACTTTCAGTAGTGGGCTTTATGATTCTCTTTAAAATCAGTGAGCCGCTAAATGGAATGAAATATGCTGTTATTATCGGAAATATAGCAGGTCTGGTATTTTCGGGTTTCTTCTTAAAGAAACTGTTTGCACTGACAGATTTGTCAAATATATGTATTCTTCTCATGATAGTGTTTGGCTTTGCGGCTGAGTCACTGTTTAGGAATCTGACACTTCTGGTTGAGAAACTGAGAGGCTCATATGAGAAAAAGAAGGGCTTCAATGTCTGATATTAAAAATCTGCATGGCACCATAGGTGTGTGGCAGCTTAGGACTAGGGGCCTTTCTTGATGGGCACGACAGATTTTTACAGTTCGCGCAGGTATTACAGAGCTCTTTGATATTTTTCTGCTTTTGTGAGTCAAGCTTTATTATGAGGGCGGCTGTCTTAAGTGGCATGAGCATATTTGAACCGGTGAGATGTATACCATCAGGGCTTACGTGCTCAAAAATCTCAGGCAGCAGCTCAAGCGGATATTCATCGCCTAAAAATGACAGCTCAATGGCATAAAGAGAGCTTTCTTCTTCGACAGCCTTTGCAAACTGCTCATATGCGTTTGACAAAAGCATGAGGCTTAAACAGTCTGCTATGTAGGCCTCCTCAAGCTGCTCATGATTTAAATACAGCTCTGACAGCTCGTCTGCACCGTTTCCGAGTGTCACGAGGCCGTAGGCATAGTGTGCCAGGGATACCCCGGGCAAATCCTGTTTTATGGAATAATATGCAAAGGCATCCACCAATGGAAGCATTGCGGTGTATATTGCCCGGATAAGCGGCAGCTTATCGTTATCAAAATGAAATCGGCTGCAGAATTCTTTCCAGTCTTTAGATGATAATTCAGGTGTGATTTTGCATTTCATGGTTTTTTGGTTTACATCATCAGATTCTTTATCATCAGAACCCTTTAAAAGTCTGTATACAAATGAATACGCCCAGATAAGCACCGGGATAATGATAGTTGCGGCAACGGCAGCCTTCCAGTAGCGCATGTCACTCGTGTGATCGAGCACAGTGGCAACAAATGCCACAACATATAAAAGTAATAAAAGGATGGCACCGATCAGTGCCAAAATACGTTTTGTCTTTTTCATGAATTGTTCTCCGTGGTTTTAGTAATGTAACGATTCAGAACCATCCCACGCACATTCGCAAAAACGCACGATACTCGTGCTGTCTAGCTGTTACACAGCTAATTTTGCTCATATGTGTGGGGGCTCTATTCGAGCCACCTTGAGAACAAGAAAATCTGCTGCTTACATGCGAGCATGACGCATCAGTTTTTCTTGTTCTCAGTGGTTCTGAATAGTTTTTTATTTATTATAATATAAAAAAACAAAATTGACGTCAAGCTGTTATTTTGGTATAATATATCCATATGTGAAGCTGAGGCTGTTTGGCCTCATATCAGTTTATAAAAGATAAAGGTGGTAGTAAAAATGGCTTTATTAGAAGAGTGGCACAAGATTGCCTACAATGACAAAGCAGATCAGGGAGAGTTACAGCGTTTTTGGCAGCATTATTTCCTCTTGGAGAAGGGCGTATATGAGAAGCTCCTTGCAAATCCGGATGAGGCAGTAGAGGGAACAGTCAAAGAGCTTGCTGAGAAATATGAGTTATCAATCATGGAGATGACAGGCTTCTTAGACGGAATCAATGACAGCCTTGTCACACCAAACCCAATCGAGGAGATGGATGAGGACACAAAGGTAAGCCTTGCTTTCGATAAAGAAAAGCTCTATAAGAACATGGTAGATGCAAAGGCAGACTGGCTTTACAATCTCCCAGCATGGGATGAAATCTTTGACGCAGAGACAAAGCATGCGCTTTACCTCGAGCAGAAGAAGTCAGGAACAGTTGTAGTAGGTAAGAAAATCGGCCGAAATGACCCATGTCCATGCGGTTCGGGCAAGAAATATAAAAAATGTTGCGGAAAAAATGCATAAAGTACTTTACAGATTAGAAAAATAAGTATATTATCATTTTTTGAAAGGAACATTAATAGTTCTAAAGGTATGTATGGCACATGTTTGCGTATATTACATACATATGTGCAACAGCATAATAACAATACGTTGAAGAGCACAGTAAGTATATTAAAAGCAGCAGAGAGGGAAGCCTTGGAAGACTAGAATCAAAGTCCAAAGAGTGGTGAAAGCTCCCCGGTGGATGATATACCGAACACCAGCTTGGAGTGGCTCCAATAAAGCCCGGTGACACCGTTATAGTCAAATGAGTTTCTGTCGGATACAGACAAGCAGTATGTTTTCAGGCGGAAAGAATGTGGGTGGAACCACGGTAACAAAGCTTATCGTCCCCGATGTCGCAGCAATGCGGTGTCGGGGATTTTTATATTAAAAATAAAGGAGATATAACCATGAAGATAACATTGAAGGATGGCTCATCAAAAGAGTACAGCGAAGCAAAAAGCGTATATGAAATCGCAAAAGATATAAGCGAGGGACTTGCAAGAGTAGCCTGCGCAGGAGAGGTTGACGGAGAAATTGTTGACTTAAGAACAGTTCTTGACAAGGACTGCACGCTCAATATAATCACAGCAAGTGATGAGGAAGGACTTCGTGTCATCAGACATACAGCATCACACGTACTGGCACAGGCAGTAAAGAATCTGTTCCCGGATGCAAAAATCACAATCGGACCGGCAATTGATGACGGTTTCTACTATGATTTCGATTCACAGCCATTCTCAAGAGAGGATCTCGATGCACTTGAGGCAGAGATGAAGAAAATCATCAAACAGGGTCATGAGATAACAAGATTTACACTTCCTAGAGAGGAAGCAATCAAATTCATGAAGGAAAAGGATGAGCCGTACAAGGTAGAGCTTATCGAGGAGCTTCCTGAGGGTGAGGAGATTTCATTCTATGACCAGGGTGGATTTGTAGATTTATGTGCAGGACCACATCTTATGAGCACAAAGGGAGTAAAGGCTTTCAAGCTCACAGCATCATCAATGGCATACTGGAGAGGAGATTCAAACAAGGCAAGACTCCATCGTATCTACGGAACAGCCTACAATAAAAAAGAGGATTTAAAGGCACATCTTGAGAGAATGGAGGAGGCTAAGAAGCGTGATCACAATAAGCTTGGCCGTGAGATGGAGCTTTTCACAACAGTAGATGTAATCGGACAGGGACTCCCGCTTATGATGCCAAAGGGTACAAAGATGATTATGAAGCTGCAGAGATGGATTGAGGACCTCGAGGATAAGGAGTGGGGCTATGTGCGTACAAAGACACCACTCATGGCAAAATCAGATCTGTACAAGATTTCAGGACACTGGGATCATTATCTTGACGGCATGTTTGTTCTCGGAGATCCTGAGAAGGACGGCGAACAAGAGGTTATGGCACTTCGTCCGATGACATGTCCGTTCCAGTATTATGTATACAAGGCAAAGCAGCACTCATACAGAGATCTGCCTTACAGAATGGGTGAGACTTCCACATTGTTTAGAAACGAGGATTCGGGAGAGATGCACGGATTGACACGTGTCAGACAGTTTACTATCTCAGAGGGTCACAATGTTATCCGTCCTGACCAGTGTGAGGAGGAGCTCAAGGCATGCTTCAGTCTTAACAGATATGTCCTTAAGGTGCTGGGACTCGAGAATGATGTGACATACCGTCTTTCAAAATGGGATCCAAAGAACACAGAAAAGTATTTAGGAGATGATGAGTACTGGAACTCAACACAGGAGGTTCTTCGTAACATCCTTATTGAGGAAAATGTTCCTTTTGTTGAGGCCGACGGCGAGGCTGCATTCTACGGACCAAAGATTGATATCCAGGCCAAGAACGTATACGGTAAAGAGGATACCATGGTAACAATACAGCTCGACTGTGCTATTGCTGAGAATTTTGATCTGTACTATATTGATCAAAACGGCGATAAAATCCGTCCATACATCATCCACCGTACATCACTCGGCTGCTATGAGCGTACACTTGCATGGCTTATCGAGCACTACGCAGGCAAGTTCCCTACATGGCTCTGCCCTGAGCAGGTTAGAGTGCTTCCTATCTCAGAGAAGTATGCTGATTATGCTAAAAAGGTAGCAGATGAGCTTAAGCGCAATGATGTCGATGTGACAGTTGACAACAGAGCTGAGAAGATCGGATATAAGATCAGAGAGGCTCGTATGGATAAGCTTCCATATATGCTTGTTGTCGGAGCTGACGAGGAGGCAGACGGCACAGTATCGGTAAGAAGCCGTTTTGAAGGAAATGAGGGTGTTAAGCCACTTTCAGATTTCATCGACCAGATTTGCAAGGAAATCCGTACAAAGGAAATCAGAGTGGAGCTTCCGGAAGAGGAAAAACACAGATAATCAATTAAAAAGCATAAAAAAAATCAATCAGGACATACTAGCCTATGCATAAGCAAAGGAGGCAAAAGTATGACAAGACTTGATTGTAATGTTGAAAAATGTGCGTATAATGCAGATAACTGCTGTAAGCTCAGAGAAATCGATGTGAAAGGAACTAAGGCAAAGAAAGCCTGCGATACACAGTGTGGCAGCTTTTCAAATAAGGCCTGTGACTGTGAGGTATCTGCAGAGTTAGCTATTCACAAGGAGACAGATGTGCACTGTGATGCAGCAAAGTGTAAGTACAATGACCACAATAGCTGCATGGCCAATCAGATTGGCATCAAGAAAAACTGTACACCAAACAAGTGCAGTACAGAGTGTGCAAGCTTTGAGTGTCAGGCGTAGACTAAGAAGCGCATAATGACAGTTGCCCGGAGTATCAGGTTTATGGTGCTCCGGGTACATATATTTTCGTAATTTGTGATTGCTGCTGTATATATTACAGTGTGACAGACAGCAATTACAGTCAGGAAAGGAAAAATATGGATTATAATATAAATTTCCCACATCTTCATATATATCTGCAGCATGTGATAAAGAGCATATCAATAGGAAGCTTTGATATTGCGATGTATGGCATAATAATAGCATGTGGTATGCTTGCGGGGCTGGGCGTGGCCTGCTATGTGGCCAAAAAATCAGGACAAAATCCTGATACATACTTTGATCTGGCACTTGTGGCAATCATATGCTCGGTGATAGGCGCAAGAATATACTATGTGGTATTCAGGTGGGATCTGTACAAGGATGACCTGCTTAGCATATTCAATATCAGGCAGGGAGGACTGGCAATTTACGGAGGAGTGATAGCAGCAATTATCACCACATTTGTTTTTGCAAAGGTCAGAAAGCTGTCGTTTCCACTGTTGTGTGATACGGCGGGGCTTGGACTGATACTGGGACAGGCGATTGGCCGATGGGGAAACTTCTGCAACAGGGAGGCATTTGGCGATTATTATGACGGACTTTTTGCCATGCAGCTTCCGGTATCAGCTGTCAGGACATCGGATCTGACTGAAAAGCTTATGTCACATACAACTGTGGTAGACGGAGTGGAGTATATCTCGGTGCATCCTACTTTTTTGTATGAATCCTTTTGGAACTTGTGCTTATTTATTTTGTTGATGCTTTATTTTAAGCACAGAAGGTTTGACGGAGAGGTGTTTCTTCTATATTTGCTAGGCTATGGTGTCGGAAGATTCTGGATAGAAAGCCTGCGTACAGACCAGCTTCTCATCCCGCATATCAATTATCCGGTGTCTATGGCACTCGCCGCCACTTTGGTGGCAGTATCAGCCATATGGATAGGAATTGTCAGATATAAGCAGAGGAAAATGGGCAAAATGGTGGACACTCCACCACAATCCACCACTAAAGAGTAAATTTCATATCATTTTATAAAAAAGGCGCAAAGTCAACGAAAAGACTGAGCGTCTTTTTTGTTGCCTTTTTATGGGAATTTGGCTTAAAGCCTTGATTTTGTGGGCTGTTAGGTGTAATATTGTAACCAAGTGGTGAAAAGTGGAGTAAAATACCATATAAGTGGAGTGAAGTGGTGGAAAACTTCAAAATGAGGAAAAGGAGGATGGATGCCATGTTCATGGGCGAATATAATCATTCAATAGACGCCAAGGGCCGTATGATTGTCCCGGCGAAGTTCCGTGAACAGCTTGGCAATGAGTTCGTAGTTACCAAGGGCTTAGATGGCTGTCTGTTCGTCTATTCCAACGAAGAATGGCATCGCATTGAGGAAAATCTTCGCGACAAACCACTCACATCAAGAGAAGCAAGAAAATTTATGAGATTCTTCTTTGCAGGAGCAGCCACCTGTGAGCTGGACAAGCAGGGCAGAATCCTCTTACCGGCGAACTTAAGAGAATACGCAGGTATAGATAAGGAAGTTGTATCTGTCGGAGTATACAGCAGAGTAGAAATCTGGAGCAAGGACAGATACCTTGAGAACTCTGATTTTGACGATATGGATGAGATAGCAGATCATATGGCAGAGCTTGGCATAGGCATTTGACATTAAATGGAGAGACCACATGGAATTTAAGCATTATTCAGTCTTAAGGGACGAGACAATTGAAAATTTAAACATCCGTCCTGACGGGATATATGTGGATGGTACTCTCGGAGGAGCCGGGCACTCATATGAGATAGCAAAGAGACTTTCGGACAAGGGCAGGCTGATAGGCATAGATCAGGATGCAGATGCCATAAAGGCGGCAGGAGAGAGACTTGCGGAGTTTGGAGACAGGGTAACGATAGTCAGGAGCAATTATTCTGATATGAAGAATGTGCTTCATTCACTCGGAATTGAAAAGGTGGATGGTATTATGCTGGATCTTGGAGTGTCATCCTTCCAGCTTGATACACCAAAGAGAGGCTTTACCTACAGGAGTGAGGATGCACCGCTTGATATGCGTATGGATGACAGGAATTCCCTTACTGCAAGGGATATAGTAAATACCTACAGCGAAAATGATCTGTACCGTATCATCAGGGATTACGGTGAGGACAAGTTTGCAAAGAATATTGCAAAGCACATTGCAGCAGCAAGACAAAAGCAAGAGATAACGACAACAGGAGAGCTCAACGAGATAATAAAGGCAGCGATACCAAAAAAGGTCAGAGCTACCGGTGGTCACCCGTCAAAGAGAACATATCAGGCTATCAGAATTGAGCTAAATCATGAGCTTGATGTGCTAAGGGACAACCTGGATGACATGATAGATTTACTTAATCCGGGCGGCAGGATATGTATAATCACATTCCACTCGCTTGAGGATAGAATAGTAAAATCCAATTTCAAAAAAAACGAAAATCCATGTACATGTCCACCGAGTTTTCCGGTATGTGTATGCGGTAATAAATCGAAGGGAACGGTTATCACCAGAAAGCCTATCCTTCCGTCAGAAAAGGAACTTGAAGAGAATTCACGCTCGAAGAGTGCAAAGCTTCGTGTGTTTGAAAAGAATGAATTGTAGAATGACAGCAAAAGGAGCAGCTAAATGAATAAAACTACTTATTATATAAATGGGAACGCAGTAAGAGAGCTTGACGAGGCAGCACCGGTCAGAAGACCACAGAAATCGACAAGAGAGCTTGAGGAAATAAGAAGAAAGAAAAACAGAAGAAAATCTGCAAGAAGAAATCAGGAGAGAGCACTCTCAATGAACAGGGCATTTGTAGCCTTTCTCACAGCGTGTGTGGCAGCTTCAGCCCTTGTATCTGTTTCACTTATTCAGATAAGGTCAAATGTGACACAGCAGATGAATGAGGTTGCAGCACTTGAGAGCCGGATAAATGATATGAAGGCTGATAATGATGCCAGATACAAGCAGATTACTACATCTGTCGATTTAAATGCAATCAAGGATGCAGCTATCAACAGACTTGGCATGAAATATGCTTCACAGGATCAGATAGTTTATTACTCAATTGATAAGAACAACTATATGGATACAGTACAATGATATTCCGGAATAAATTGGAGGAATAATATTGGCAGCCAGGACAAGAAAAGACCGGTAAGAAA